>Ga0136620_10000635_pt1 | contig 16084 bp, 19 predicted proteins | sample AntDrymUQ4162106_2_FD_104806 | JGI IMG/M metagenome (GOLD analysis project Ga0136620, IMG submission 104806) | Polar desert sand microbial communities from Dry Valleys, Antarctica - metaG UQ416 (21.06) | ecosystem: Environmental > Terrestrial > Soil > Desert | place: Antarctica: Dry Valley... | reverse complement strand
TCATCCGCCGGGTGGCTCACGAGGCCGCCGGCAGCCCTGCGGTCTTCATCACCCTTGACATCGGGCCGACTCGTGAAAGTATTCACAAGGACATACCGACCAGGACGGCCCATAAGTAAGCTCGCACGTTCACGCCGCCACGCTGTAGAAGGAGTGCACCCACATGGACTGGCGCCACCGCGCGCTCTGCCGCGACGGGGACCCCGAACTGTTCTTTCCGATCGGCAACACCGGACCCGCGCTGTTGCAGATCGAGGAAGCAAAGGCAGTCTGCCGCCGGTGTCCGGTGACGCAGGACTGCCTGTCGTGGGCGCTGGAAACCGGGCAGGATGCGGGTGTCTGGGGCGGATTGTCCGAGGACGAGCGGCGGGCCCTGAAGCGCCGGACCGCACGGACCCGGGCCCGCACCGCCTGAGCGTTAGCGCCGCGCGAGCGGTATCCGCAGCGTTGCCTTCGTGCCCCCGCCCGGGCCGGAACCCAACTTGATCGTTCCTCCCAGTTCCGACTCGACCAGGGTCCGCACGATCTGCAGGCCCAGCCCGTCGCTTGCTTCCAACGAGAAGCCGGCCGGCAAGCCCGTGCCGTTGTCGTCGACCACAACGGTCAGCCACGGACCCGTCCGGCCAGGGCGCAGCACGACTTCCCCGCCCTCGGCGGCGAACGCATGCTCGACTGCGTTGTGCAGCAGCTCGGTGAGGACCACTACCAAGGGCGTAGCGCACTCCGCGGGCAGGATGCCGAAGCTGCCCTCCCTGCGGACGACGGCGCCGACCGGGCCTCCGGCCAGTTCGGTGACGGTCGGCACGAGCCGGTCGACGATCCCGTCGAAGTCGACGCTCTCGTCCAAGGAGATGGCCAGGGTCTCGTGCACCAGCGCGATCGAGGACACCCGGCGCACGGACTCCTGCAGCGCGAACCGAGCCGCGGGCACCGACATCCGCCGGGCCTGCAACCGCAGCAGCGCGGCCACGGTCTGCAGATTGTTCTTCACCCGATGATGGATCTCGCGGATCGTGGCGTCCTTGCTCAGCAGCTGGCGGTCGCGGCGGCGCAGGTCGGTGACATCTCGGACCAGCACCAGCGCTCCAGCCGGTGCACCGGGCGGGCGCAACGGCAGGGTCCGAAAGAGCACCGTCGCGCCGCGGGCCTCCACCTCGATCCGCAGCGGTGACCGTCCCGCCAACGCGGCTTGGATGCGACCTGCCACCTCGGTCCCGTCATAGGAGTCGGTGACCAGAGACCGGGTCAACGACGCCAGCTCCGCGCCGGCCAGATCGGCCGTGACACCCATGCGCCGGTACGCCGACAGCGCGTTGGGGCTGGCGTAGGCCACCTCACCTGCGCCGTCGAGCCGGATCAGCCCGTCGCCGGCCCGCGGGCCGGTCAGCGGCTCGTCGCCGGCATCCGGCGCCGGGAACAGCCCCTCGGCCACCATCTGGCACAGGTCGTCGGCGCTGCCGCGGTAGGCGAGTTCCAGTGGGCTGGACGCGCGAGCGGCGGACAGGTTGGTGTCCCGGGACATGCTGGCGACCACTGCGCCGGCGTACCGGATGGGCACGGCTTCACGGCGTACCGGCATCTCACCGGACCATTGCGGGTCTCCCTCACGCACGATCCGGTGCTGTGACCGCGCGGCGTCCATCGGGAACTGATCATCGCGCCCGCGACGGGTCCCGACCAGATCGTCCGGGTGGCTCGTCGGAGCGGTCGTGGGGCGTACCTGTGCGACGCAGAGCAGGTCCTCCCCACTGCCGACCCACAGCAGCAGGTCGGCGAAGGACAGGTCGGCGATCAGCTGCCATTCGGCCACGAGCCGCTGCAGGTGGTCCATCGCGGCTGCGGTCACGTCGGCGTGCCGCAGGAGCAGATCGCTGAGAGTGGACATCAACGGCAGCGTCCCATAGCCGCTGCGAACTAGCATCGAGCCTTCCCCGACTCGACAGGAGGGTGTGATGGAGCAGGTCACAGTCCGATCCGCCGGGCCGGAGGACTACGACGCCATCCGCGAGCTGACCCTCGAGGTGTACATCGGCGGCGGGCTGGCCGGACCGGAGTACCAGGTAGCACTCGCCGATGTCGAGGATCGCGCCCGACACACCGAGCTGTTCGTCGCGGTTGTGCAGGACAGGGTGGTCGGCAGCGTCGCCTTTGCGTGGCATGCGACGGCGTACGCCGAGGTCACCACCAGCCCCGACGAGGCAGCGTTTCGGATGCTCGCGGTCAGGCCCGACTCCCGTGGGTATGGAATCGGCCGGGCCCTCGTGCAGACCTGCATCGATCGGGCCCGCTCGGCCGGCGTACGACGGCTCGTCATCTCCTCCGAGCCGAAGATGCAGGCCGCCCATCGGCTGTATGCGGCGATGGGATTTCGGCCCAAGCCGGACCGTGACTGGTCACCGCTGCCGGGGGTGGATCTGCGCTGCTACATCCTCGACCTGCGTCGCGGCTGCAAGGCCGCAGCCGTCCCCGCAAGCCCCTAGCTTCGCATTGCTGAGCGTGCCCTAGCCGAGGACAGCGATGAGGTCGCCTTCCTGAACGACGTCGCCCTCGACGACCGCAACTTCGACCAGGATCCCGGGTCCCTCACATAGCACCGGAATCTCCATTTTCATCGACTCGAGGATGACCACGGTGTCTCCCGCCAGCAGTGTGGCGCCCTGTTCGGCAACGACCTTCCAGACACTGGCCACCATTTCAGCCCGGATCTCCTCGGCCATGCTTGGTCGCTCCTCGGCGCTGCTGGTGATGATCAGTGTCCGAGGTCATCCAACCATCGAGATGACCGACGGCTCGCGCAACAGCGCCCGCAGCTCCGCCAACTCCGCCGGCGGCTCGGCCAGGACGATACCGTCGACGGTGGCGGTGAGCCGGGCCAATGCCTGCCCTCGATCGGCTCCGTGGGCGGTGACGCGGGCGAGCACCGCATCGTCGTACCGGGTCAACCGCGCCCCGTCGGCGAGGACGGTGTCGACGACGATCCCCGCCCCATCCGGCGCCGCCCAGCCGCGGACGACCACCGGCACGAGGGTCTGCGGCCCGGCGTACAGCGCGGCCTGCATCGCGTATCCGGACCCAGTCGGTACGTCGTGGGGCCGCTCACCCGCGGCCTGCCGCAGCTGCCGCTCCACCAGATCTGTCCTGGTCACGGCCTCGACCAGCCGATCCGGTCCGACCAGCCTGCGGGAACCGGCCGCGGTGACGTCGCTGGGCTCGGTCGCCGAGGCCTCCCAGAGCAGCGTGCGGCCGGCCCGCCGTACCGTTTCGCGCCACGCCGCGTGCCATTCAGCCGGTACGCCGGGGGGAGCGCCGACCCACGCCAGATCCGTGGCCAGCACCGCTCCGGCAAAAGCAGCGTCGGCGGCCCAGGGTCCGCCGCCGGGATGGATGGCCTGGGCACCGCTGACCCGGGCCGCCTCGATGACCGCCTCGACGACGGCCTCCGTGGAGCGGGGATCAGCGACGCCGAGTCTGATGATCTCGTCAGCCACCCGCGTGTGCAGCGCGTTCTCGTCGCCTTCGGTGACACAGCTGACCGCTTTGATTCCGAGCCGCTGGCAGCTGCGGATGACCCGAACCGCGAGTAATCCGCGGTCGGCCACGAGCACCGTCTCGAACACCCGCAGCCCCTCCCGATGGCGTCCGGCCTGTCCCATGAGACCCTAGCTACAACGGAATCAAGCCGGAGGAGGAGGCAGAATGTCAAAGCGCGGACGCAAGAGGCGTGGGCGTAAGAAGAGCGCAGCCAACCACGGCAACCGGCCCAACGCCTGATCGGTGATCAGGTCGGAGGCCTCCGGTGGCTCAGCGTTCGGGGATCTCCAGGTAACCCTGCTCGACGGCGACCAGACGCAGCCTGATCCGTACCCGCTCGCGCAGACCCTCCGGCGCCGGATCGCCACCACACTTGCGGTGGATGAGCGCCTTGATCTCGCGCTCGATCCCGAAGTACTGCAGGCAGGGCCCGCACTCGTCCAGATGCTGGGCTATGTGGGTGCGACTGAGCTGATCGCATTCGCTGTCGAGGAACAGGAAGACCTTGTGCAGCACCTCGTCACACGGGACCTCGTGCGGCTTGCCGCAGCTCACGACTCCTCCCCCGCTGCCGCCCGGACGAAGCCTCGCTCGCGGGCGTAGTCGGCGAGCAGCCGCTGCAACCCCCGCCGTCCGCGGTGCAGCCGCGACATCACGGTGCCGATCGGCGTACCCATGATCTCGGCGATCTCTTTGTAGGCGAAGCCTTCGACGTCGGCGAGGTAGACGGCCAGCCGGAAGTCCTCGGGCAGCTCCTGCAGAGCGGCCTTGACGTCGGAGTCCGGCAGGTGGTCCAGCGCCTCGATCTCGGCCGATCGCAGGCCGGAGGACGTGTGCTGCTCGGCGGCGTACAGCTGCCAGTCCTCGATCTGGTCGGAGCTGTTCTGCTGCGGCTGGCGCTGGCGCTTGCGGTAGGTGTTGATGAACGTGTTCGTCAGAATGCGGTAGAGCCACGCCTTGAGGTTCGTGCCCTCGGTGAACTGGTGGAAAGCGGCGTACGCCTTGACGAACGTCTCCTGAACCAGGTCCTCGGCGTCGGAGGGGTTGCGGGTCATCCGCAGCGCCGCCGGATACAGCGTGTCCAGGAACGGCAATGCGTCACGCTCGAAACGCGCGTCGCGCTCGGCGGACGTCTCAGCGGGTGTCTCGAAGGCGGGCGGGGCTGGTGTCTCGTCGGCCACGCTGCGCCCTTCCGTCCTCACTCTGACCCTGCCCGGCGAGGATACGCGGCTGCGCTGCGGGCTGCCGCCGGGCCTGCACCGATCGGAGCGGCCGTCGGCCGGTCGAACCTCGGCCGACGTCAGCGATGTCATGCCACCAGAACACGACCTCGTGCGGCGGCATTCCGGTCCAACCGGCTGTTCCTATGCTCGCGGGATGGGAGGTCGCGGCACACCGGCCACGCTCGCTCTCGACCGGGCCGGTATCGCCTTTGTGCTGCACAGCTACGAGCACGATCCCAGGACCGGGTCGTACGGCGGCGAGGCAGCCGCGGAGCTCGGAGCGGACCCGGCCCGGGTCTTCAAGACCCTCGTGGTGACTGTGGACGGCCGGCTGACCGTCGGGGTCGTGCCGGTCTCGGCGAGCCTGGACTACAAGGCGCTCGCTGCGGCACTCGGGGGCAAGCGCGCGGCGTTGGCCGACCCCGCGGTGGCGGTCCGCAGCACCGGCTACGTGCTCGGTGGGATCAGCCCGCTGGGGCAGCGAACACAACTGATCACCTACCTGGATGCCTCGGCGGCAGCACACCAGACGATCTTCGTCAGTGGTGGTCGTCGTGGCCTGGAGATCGAGCTCAGCCCCGCGGATCTGCTGCAGCTGACCGCCGGCAGGCTGGCCGCGATCTCCGCAGTCCGCTCCGGCACCTGATGTCGTGCCCGGAGGTACGTCGATCCGGCGTCATTGGAGGCGATTCCGGTCGTCCCGTGACCGCAATCGCCTCCAATGATGCGCATCCGCCAGCAGTTCGGACAGCCAGGCCAGCGCGACGGCGCTCAGCTCGGCCGCGACCCCGCGCAGCGCGTGGTCGGCGCCGGTCAGTACGTGTACGCGGCGTTGCGGCGTCTGACCCGGCAGGCCGAACCGATCCCGGTCACCCTGCAGGATCAGGACCGGTACGTCGACCGCGTCCAGCTCGTGCTGTCGGGAGACCCCGCGTGGGCTGACGAGCGGGAAGGCGAAGGCAAGCAGGCCGGAAGCCGCGGTCGCGTGGATCGTCCGCGCCGCCACCCGCGCGCCGCTGGAACGCCCGCCCACAACCAACGGAAGGGCCGTTCCGATCCGCGCCCTGGCCGCCGCGACCGCCGCGACCCAGACCTCGTCCAGCTGCGCCGCCGGCGCCGGGGAGCGCCGCCCTGCGACGCGGTAGGGCTGCTCGACGCGGACCACCGAGATGCCGGCCCGCGGGGCGGCAGCCGCCAACGCCGCGAGGTCGGGAGCGGTGACCGAGCCGCCGGCGCCGTGTCCCAGGATGAGCAAACCGTGCGGCTCGTCGGACCGGTCGATGTGCAACCGCGCCGGCCCCCGCACCGTGTCGATGAGGCGCTGCTCGGTCGGCGGATCCCGGTCGGCCACCTGGCTGAGTGTGACGCATGGCCGGGCCGACAGCGGCCGCTAGAACAGGGTCTGCGCAGCTGGCTCGTCGTACCGGTGCAGAAGTCCAGGGCCGGTGTTGGCGACGTTTCCGACCTCCGGTCCGACCGGGCGAACTTCCAGCCCCGCGACGAACTCAGCGGTCGGCGGCGCGAGTAGGGATTGCGGGTCGGGGTGCTCGGGATCGAGCCACTCGGCGTGTCGCTCCGCCGGCAGGACAAGTGGCATCCGGTCGTGCAGCGCGGTGAGCTGTCCGATCGCCTCGGTGGTGACGATCGTGCACGTGAGCAGCCGCCCTGCCCCGCTCGCCCAGACCTCCCAGAGGCCCGCGAAGGCCACGCCGGCGCCGTCGTACGGCGTCATGTAGTAGGCCTGCTTGCCCGGACGATCGACTCGGACGGTCCACTCGAACCAGCCGTCAGCCGGGACGAGGCAACGGCGGCGGGCGAACGCACTGCGGTACGCCGGCTTGGCGGTGAGGGTCTCGGCCCGGGCGTTGATGAACCGCGAACCGATCCGGGCATCCTCGGCCCAGGACGGCACCAGCCCCCAGCGCAGCACCGACAACTCCCGTACGCCGTCGCGCACTCGGGTCCGGACCGCGTGAACCGGCACGGTGGGGGCGACGTTGAAGTCTGCCGGGAGCCGGGCACCGTCCGTGCCGTCGACCGCCTCGTACTCGACGATGAGGTCCTCGGGGCTGCGCGAGGCCGCGTACCTACCGCACACGCGCGGAACCCGTCAGTCCGTCACCTCGGTGAGCCGCTGCTGCAGCCGGTCGACCACCGCGGCGTCACCCTCGATCCGCACGGACTCGGTTGGCAACCGACCCCAGAGCCACAACAGCAGATCCGACGGCTCAGCCGTGACCACGGCATCCGCGCCGTCGTCGCCGAGCGGCTCGATCCTGACCTCTTCGGGCTCCAGGACCACGAGCCACGACCGGTCCGCCGCCCGCAGGCCGATCCGGCCGATGAGGTCCGGCTTCGGTAGGTCGGACCAGTCGCCGGAGAAGAACACGTCGAGCAGTTCGTCCACCCCGTCGAGCGCCAGTTCGCTGTCGACCGGGCCGGCCGCCCCGACCGCCAACTCGGCGTCGACCCGATGCACAGCCGTCTCCTGTGCCATCCGGCGATACCAGAAACCCACAGTCTGGTCGGGCTCGTGCCAGGTGTACGACGGGGCGTCCGGGCCGCGCTCGGTGAACTCGGTCAGCATCTCCCGGGTGGCGGCCTCGAGCCAGTCGATCGGGTGGCCGTCGAATGGCGGTGGCGGCCATGGCTCCGGGTTCTGCTGCTGCCGGATGGACTCGATCTTGTGCAGGTAGACGTGCCCGACATGGTCGACCAGGTCGGCCACCGTCCAGCCGGGACAGGACGGCACGGGCGCCTCGAGCCGGCCGCGGGCGGCAGCGGTCAACGCATCGGCGTCGGCGCGGATGAGGGCGAGATAGCGGTTCATGTCCACGCCGGGGAGGTTAACGGGTGGCACCGACCGACCCCACCCGGCGCGATCATGACGATTTGGGCACGCCAAGCCAGGCAAATGGGGCGATCCGGACCACGAGACGTCATGATCGCCGGCAACGGGACGCGCCGAGCCGGCAGGGCACACTGGTTGCGTGGAGAACGTATGGTCGGCGCCGGTCGCGACGGTGCCTGTGGATGCCACCGTGGTGCTGCCCGGCTCCAAGTCCATGATGAATCGCGCTCTCGTCCTGGCCGCGCTGGCCGACGGCCCCTCATCTCTGTGCCGCCCGCTCGAGGCCCGAGACACCGTGCTCATGGCCGACGGCCTGGCCGCCATGGGCTCGGCAACCGACCGCGCCGGTGACCTGTGGTCGGTGCGGCCAGGCAGGTTGAGTGGACCGTCCACTGTGGACGTTGGCAATGCCGGGACAGTGATGCGCTTTCTTCCCGCCGTCGCAGCTCTCGCCGACGGCCCGGTGCACTTCGACGGGGACGACCGGGCGCATGACCGTCCGCTCGGAGCGCTGATCGAGGCCCTGCGCGCTCTGGGAGCGCAGATCGACGACGGTGGCCGCGACGCCTTGCCGTTCACCGTCAACGGCCTTGGTGGACTGACTGGCGGCGATGTCACGATCGACTCCTCACAGTCCTCCCAGTTCCTCACTGCGCTGCTGCTCACCGCCCCGCTCTTCGACAAGGGTCTTCGGGTGCGGCATGCGGGGCCGCCGGTGCCGTCGGCACCGCACATCCGGATGACCGTGGAGATGCTGCGCGCAGCGGGTGTGTCAGTCGATGACTCCACCCGATCGGTGTGGGCAGTGGAACCAGGGCGACCCGCGGCCCGTGAGTGGGTCATCGAGCCGGACCTGTCCAACGCGGCGGCCTTTCTCGCCGCAGCCCTGGTGACGGGCGGACGCGTGCGGATACCGGCCTGGCCGGTGCGGACGACCCAAGCCGGTGCCGCGTTGCCGGAGCTGTTCACCCGGATGGGCGCCCACGTCTGCCTGGACGCCGGCGGGCTGGTGCTGCAGGGAACCGGCACCATCGGAGGCCTGGATGCCGACCTGCATGACGTGGGCGAGCTGGCGCCGGTCCTCGCCGCCGTCTGCGCCCTGGCCACCGCACCGTCGCGACTGCACGGCATCGCCCATCTGCGTCAGCACGAGACGGACCGGCTGGTCGCGCTGACCACCGAACTGAACAAACTCGGCGGGCAGGTCCGCGAGACCGAGGACGGCCTGGTGATCTGGCCGAGTCCGCTGCACGGCGCGGTGTTCAACACCTACGACGACCACCGGCTCGCGACCGCCGCTACTGTGCTCGGCCTCGTGGTCGACGGCGTACAGGTTGTTGACATCGCGACGACGACGAAGACGCTGCCGGACTTTCCAGGGATGTGGGAGCGGATGCTCGCCGGAGGGACGCACTGAGTCCGCGACGTCGCGACCTCGACGAGGACGACGTCCGGGTCCGGCCGACCCGGCAGGGATCCCGTCCCAGGACCCGGACTCGGCCGGCCCACGAGCAGGCGGCGGACGGCTTCGTTGTCGCCGTGGACCGCGGCCGCTACACCTGCCGGGTCGGGGTCAACACCGTGACGGCCATGCGAGCGCGCGAACTCGGCCGCAAGTCCGTCGTGGTCGGCGACCGGGTATCCCTCGTGGGCGACACCAGCGGGGCGACGGATGCCCTGGCCCGGATTGTCCGGATAGCCGACCGGACGTCGGTGCTTCGGCGTACGGCGGACGACACCGACCCGTACGAGCGGGTGATCGTCGCCAACGCCGACCAGCTCGTCATCGTCACCGCACTGGCGAACCCGCCGCCGCGCACCGGCCTCATCGACCGCTGCCTCGTCGCCGCCTATGTCGGCGGGCTGGATCCGCTGCTGTGCCTGACCAAGTCCGACCTGGCCGATCCAGCGGAGCTGACTTCGCTGTACTCAGATCTGGGTCTGCGCACGGTGAACGTCCGCCGGGATCTGCCGTACGACACGTTGCGCGATCAGTTGCAGGGTCAGCTGAGCGTCCTGGTCGGGCACAGCGGCGTCGGGAAGTCAACGCTCGTCAACGCGTTGGTTCCCGACGCCGATCGGGCCATCGGGCGGGTCAGCGACGTCGGCAAGGGTCGGCACACCTCCAGCTCGGCGGTGATGCTGGCCCTGGACGACGACAGCTGGATCGTGGACACGCCAGGGATCCGGTCGTTCGGACTGGCGCATGTGCAGCCCTCCGACGTACTGGCGGCGTTCCCCGATCTCGCCGAAGGGGCGCTCGGCTGCCCGGCGAACTGCGAGCACCTTTCGGCGGCGGACGGCTGCGCGCTCGACGACTGGGTGGCTACCGGGCACGCCACACCCGGCCGGCTGGCATCCTTCCGCCGCCTGCTCACCGCCCGGTCGGCCTAGGCCGCCACCGACTCGGACCCGCTCACCCCGTGCTGAACGGTCATTCGGCGAGCACATCCACCCAGCCGCCGGTGCGCCAGTAGACGCCCGCCTCGCGGGTGAGCAGGCCCTCGTCGACCAGGTGGCGCCGCAGCGCCGCATAGTCCGGGTGTACGGCGGCCAGCACCGCGTTGACTTCGCGCTCCGGGTAGCGGACGCCCGGTTCGAACCTCGTAACGATGTGCCGCAGGACGATCGCCAGCTTTCCGTGCGCCGTCGGGAAGTGGGTCAGCCGCCCGGCCCGGATGAACGCCCGGAGGACCGACTCCTCCGCCGGATCGACGACACCGAGGTCCTCCGGTCCCGGCGCAGCCTCCCGCGCTGCCTGCTTGAACAGCTCGGCGCGCAGTTCATGCACACCGTCCACAATGGACACCAGTTCGGCGGCTTCCAGCCGGCGGACCGCCTTGGCAACGATGGGCGCCGGCAGACCGCTGACCCGGACGACCTCGTCGAACCTGGCAGCGCCCAATGCCAGCGCCGCCACAACACGCAGCCGCTCCGGTTCGGCCAGCAGCCCCACGAGTGCACTCGCCTGCATGGCTCCGACGGTAACGTGCGGCTGGTGGCGACGACGTACGAGGAGGACCTGCGGCTGGCGCACGTCATGGCCGACCAGGCGGACTCGCTGACGATGAGCCGTTTCACCGCCACGGATCTGACCGTCACGACGAAACCGGATCTGACGCCGGTGACGGACGCCGACAGCGCAGCCGAGGAGCTGCTGCGGTCCACGCTGGCCCGGGCCCGCAGCCGCGACGCGGTCCTGGGCGAGGAGACCGGCGGCACCGGGCACGGGCCGCGACGATGGGTCCTCGACCCGATCGACGGGACCAGGAACTTCGTCCGCGGAGTGCCGGTGTGGGCCACGCTGATCGCGCTGATGGATGGCTCGGAGCCGGTCGTGGGCTTGGTCTCGGCGCCGGCGCTCGGACGGCGATGGTGGGCTGCGACCGGCACCGGCGCCTGGACCGGCCGCAGCCTCAGCGCCGCCAGCCGCTGTCGGGTCTCTGCAGTGGACCGGCTCGCCGCCGCGAGCTTGTCCTACTCCAGCCTGTCCGGCTGGGAGCAGCAGGGCCGCCTCGACGGGTTCCTGAACCTCACCCGGCAGGTTTCGAGGACCCGCGGGTACGGCGATTTCTGGTCGCACATGCTCGTCGCCGAGGGTGCGGTGGACGTCTCCTGCGAGCCCGAGGTCTCACTGTGGGATCTGGCCGCCGTCGCGGTGATCGTCAGGGAGGCGGGCGGCACGTTCACCGACCTCGCCGGCCGCTCCGGGCCCGATGGTGGCAGCGCGGTGTGCAGCAACGGCCGGCTGCACGCAGAGGTGCTGCGCCTGCTCAGAACCGGTGACGCCACCGGGTAGACGCCGGCGGTCCTCAGCGTCGCCTAGCCGTTACATGCGCGCGAGTGGACGTTGGTTCTAGCACCAGTCCCGCGTGCAACGATTCCGTCGTGTCGAGTGACGTCGGTCCGGTTCTCAGTCGGCGCGCGCTCAACCGATCCACGCTCGCCCGCCAGCTCCTGCTCCACCGGGTCCGGATGCCCGTACTGGAGGCGGTGCACCACGTAGTGGGCCTCCAGGCGCAGGTCCCGGCGGTTCCCTACACAGCGCTGTGGAACCGGCTCGAAGCGTTCGACCCCGACGAACTCTCCGGCCATACCGACGACCGGGCCGTCGTGCGGATACCGCTGATGCGCTCGACCATCCATCTGGTCACCGCCGAGGATGCGCTGACGATGCGACCACTCCTGCACCCTGTCCTCGCTCGAACGTTCGGCGGCACCGTCTGGTCGAAGCAGCTCGGCGGGTACGACGTACAGGACATCCTCGACCACGGTCGCGCGCTCCTGGCCGAGCGGCCCCGAACCCGCGCGGAACTCGGCCGGCTGCAGGCCGAGCGCTTTCCTGGCGTGAACGCCGAACCGATCGGCATGGCCACGACGTACCTGCTTCCGGTGCTGCAGCCGACACCGCGCGGGCTGTGGGGCCGCAGCGGCCAGGCGGCCTGGGCGCTGGTGGAGTCCTGGCTCGGTGCCGAACTCCACCACGATCGGCCTGCCGAGGAATTCGTGCTGCGCTACCTGACCGCGTTCGGGCCGGCCAGCGTGATGGACATTCAGGCCTGGTGCGGGCTGACCAAGCTCCGCGAGGTGACCGACCGGCTCGGCAGCCGGCTACGCCGCTTTAGCACCGAGGACGGCGCCCAGCTGCTCGACGTCCCGGACGGGCCGTTGCCCGACCCCGAGACCCCCGCACCGGTCCGGTTCCTGCCGGAGTACGACAACAGCACCCTCGGGTACGCCGACCGCTCGCGGGTCATCCCCGACACCGCGGGCTTCGAACTCCTGCAGGGCGGCCCCGGCGGGCACGTCGGCAGCCTGCTCGTCGACGGCTTCGTCAGCGCCCTGTGGGCGTTACGCCGCCAGGGAGACCGGGTGAGCCTGCAGATCAAACCGGCAGTGCGGATACCGGATGAGTACACGGCAGCGACCCACGCCGAGGGCACGGAACTTGCGGGTTTCCTGGCACCAGGCAGGGAGACCGTCATCCAGCTCGACCACGACTGATCTTCAGACAAGTCCGCGCAACACGCGCAACGGCAGCCGCTCCCCCTTGATCGCGCCCACCATGTGAAGCAGTTGGCGGGCTGGTGCCACCTGGTGCACCCGGAAGATCCGGGCTCCGTGCCAGGCGCAGATGGCGGTGGCGGCAAGCGTCCCGGTCAGCCGCTGGTCGACCGGCAGGTCGAGGGTCTCGCCGACGAAGTCCTTGTTGGACAGCGCCACGAGCACCGGCCAGCCGGTGTCCACGAGCTCGCTCAGCCGGCGGGTGATCTCCAGGGAATGCCAGGTGTTCTTGCCCAAGTCGTGACCGGGGTCGACGATGATGCCGTCGCGTCGTACCCCCGCTCGGGCGGCCCGTTCGGCCAGCCCGGTCGTCACGGTGCGGACGTCGGCCACCACGTCGTCGTACCCGATCCGGTGCGGCTTGGTGCGCGGCGGCAGGCCACCGGCATGCGTGCACACCAGGCCGGCGCCGAACTCGGCAGCCACGTCGGCTAGGCCTGCGTCGAAGCCGCCCCACGCGTCGTTGATCAGGTTCGCGCCCGCCGCGCAGGCCGCTCGACCGACCGCGGAGCGCCAGGTGTCGATGCTGATGACCAGATCCGGGTACGCCGACCGCACCACCGCCACGAAGTCCACGACCCGGCGGATCTCCTCCGCCGTCGACACCTCGTCGCCCGGTCCGGCCCTGACCCCGCCGATGTCGACGATGTCCGCGCCCTCGGCGACGACCTCGTGCACCCGTGCCAGCGCCCGAGCGGCGTCGTACGTCGCGCCGACGTCGTAGAACGAGTCCGGCGTGCGGTTGACGATCGCCATGAGCACCGGCTCGCCGGGTTCGAACCGCCGCCGACCCAGCACCAAGGTCCCCGTGACGTCCGTCGATCTGAGCGCCATACCGACCAAACCTACGGACGCAACGGCGGGGGCACCGGCAGTTGCGGACAGCCGCTGACCGGGGGACGTGGCACGGTCGAGGCATGGATCTGGAGACACGGCCGATCGGGCCGCACAGCTGGGACGACGTGGCGGCGGTGTTCGCCGCGTCGTCGGGCAGTCGCGACTGCTGGTGCATGCAGTGGCGGACGGCCGCGGCGGCGTACCAGCGCAACGGCGCGGACGGAAACCGGGCGGCGTTGCGTGAGCTGGTCGAGTCCGGCGCACCCGTCGGAGTGCTCGGCTATGACGACGGCGTGCCGGTGGGCTGGTGTTCGGTCTCGCCGCGAGCGGACTATCCACGGATCGTCCGCTCCCCCGCCCTGAAGCTGACCGAACTCGACCGGGACGACGTGTGGTCGGTGGTCTGCTTCTTCACCGCAGCCGGGCTCGATCACGCCGAGGTGGTGCCGGCCCTGTTGGACGGAGCCATGGTGTACGCCGCTCGAGCGGGTGCGACCGTGCTGGAGGCCTATCCCGGTGACCCGACCCGCCGGCACGGCTCGGTGCACGGCGGGTCGGTGGAACTGCTCGGGGCGGCCGGCTGCGAGCTGGTCGCAGCCGGCGGCGCGCGCGTGGTGATGCGCCGGGAGCTGTCGGCCTAGCCTGGCTGCGGCTTCGGCGTCCAGCGCGGCACCAGGAACGCCGCCAGGACCAGCGGAATGGCGAGCACGCCCACGAGGGCGGAGACGGACAGCACCGTCGAGCCGGCGGCGTACACGGCGAACGTGCCGAGCGCGACGAACTCGGTGAGCAGGCCGCCGACCGAGGTCACCGTAGCCCTAGCCGGTCCCTCGATGGTGTCCTGCACGCGGGCCTCGGTGACGACGATGAGGTTGTTGTGGATGCCGCTGGCCACGGCGAGCCCCAGAAAGCCGAGCAGACCGCCGAGCGCCGAACCACCGGCGAAGAGGGCGCCGGCCGAGACGAGCAGTGCCGCCATGGTGCTGTTGCGCATCCTGGCGGTGCGGCCGGCCAGGGCCGTGCCGATGGCCTCGCCGACGGCCGTGATGCCGACGAGCAGCGCGATCACCGTGGTCGCGGTGCCCTTCTCCTCGGCGACCAGCGCGAAGTACTCGTCGTGGGTGTTGAGGCCGTAGATCAGCGAGCTGATGAGGACGGCGTTGCGGACGACGTGGACCCGAGTCACCTCGGCCAGCCCGGCCTTGAGCATGAGGAGGTAGCGCCGACCGATCGAGGCCTGGGGCGGCGGGTCACCGCCGGTCTCGATCTCGTCGGCCTCGGCGACCCTTGGAGCAGCAGGCAGGCTCAGCGCGACGAGCGCCTGCAGGAGCGCGACGCCGACGCTGGACCAGGCGACCAGCGGGTAGCCGCCAAGGGCGAAGAGCGGCGCGGCCAGGAAGGTGGCGACCAGGATGCCGGTCGTTGAGGCCGAACCGGCCCAGCCCATCAGGCCGGCGTACGACGGCGTGGCGTCGACGGCGGCGAGTTCGTCGTACACGAAGGCTTCGAGCGTTCCGGAGATGAGCGCACTGCCCGCACCCCACAGCACGAAACCGAGGGCGAAGCCGAGGTAGTTCGGGACGAGGATCCAGGTGGCGAACCCGGTCGCGTGCAGAACCGGCCCGGCGCACAGGAGCAGCCGGCGGGACACGATGTCGGCCCACGCACCGGACGGGACCTCAAGCACCAGCGCGGTGACCGACCAGATGGCGAGCAGCGAGGAGATCTCGGCCAGCGACAGCCCGGCGTTGGCGAAGAGCAGCGCGTAGACGGCGTAGAACGGGATGAAGTCCCCGAGCCCGGAGAAGGCGATGATCCGGACGGCCAGCGGCCGTGGCACGCCGGTCACCGCCGTGCCACCAGGGTCACGCTCTCAGCAGGGCGTCAAGGCTGGGCTGCGGGGTAACTCACTGCGCCACTGTGGAACGGCTCTCAGCGGCTGTCAACGACATTGCGGGGCCTCGATGGTGGCTGACAACGGGCTCATCTCCGCCTCAGCTGCCTCCCATGTGGCGCTGTCACTATGCCGGTGACAACGCATCACTGCTGCCCCTCCCGACACTTCGGACCAGTCACTGCCCGGACCCGCCGACACCAAGCCTAGAACCGGTCTCTCCGCCGCGTCTTGACACAGAGGGGAGCCAGATGCGGATGCTGCATGCACTGCCCCCGGGACGTCGCGCCCGGCGTCGTTCTCCCGCGTGCGCGGATGAGAGAGGCTGCGGATCAACCGCTCGGCGCCGCAGACGTTCACAGTTGAGATTCGGCTTCTGATAGCCCGCTACGCCGCCTGCCAGGTGCCCGCGAGCACCGCCTGCCGGTCCGGGCAGTCGTTGTCGATAGGCGTGACGGTCAAGGTCTCGCCGGACCGGGACCACCGGTAGGTGGAGGACGCAGCCGGGTCCGGGCAGTAGCTGCCGCCGGTCACGGTCACGCGATCGCCGGTGACCACGACTGTCAGTTCCTCGTCGCCGCCGTCGGCGTGGATGGTGAACACGGCCCCGTCGGACTCGACGATCATCTTCGCCTTCCCGAGCGGAATCTCCGCCGCAGGCGCTCCGAATACCGCCCCGGCCGC
>Ga0136620_10000633_pt1 | contig 16118 bp, 18 predicted proteins | sample AntDrymUQ4162106_2_FD_104806 | JGI IMG/M metagenome (GOLD analysis project Ga0136620, IMG submission 104806) | Polar desert sand microbial communities from Dry Valleys, Antarctica - metaG UQ416 (21.06) | ecosystem: Environmental > Terrestrial > Soil > Desert | place: Antarctica: Dry Valley... | reverse complement strand
CGCCCCTCCTCGCCCGTCCGAGCGATCTCAGTCAGCTAACATGTCAACGCCACAGCGGGGTCCAGGCCAGGTGCAGCAGGGCGCGAGCTTCACGCTTAGGGGTCGCAACCACCAGGCGGGCAACCCGGCCGCGACCGACCAGCAGGGCTACCTGTACATGTACGGGCGCTCGGGGCGGCTCGATCTCGCCGGCCAGGCGACGGTCGCCGAGGACCAGGACATCTTCGGCTCGGGCCAGGTCAACGTGGCCGGCGGCGGCTCGCTGACCAAGAGCTCGGGCACCGCCACCTCGCACATCCAGCCCGCCTCCGACAACGATGGCCTCGTAAGGGTCGACTCAGGTACCGCGCGGCTCTACTCGCCTGCGAACTACAGCTCCGGCCTCAAGACGCTGAGCGGCGGGACCTGGCATCTCAAGGGCAGGCTCTCGATCGACCAGGTCGATGTGCAGACCAATATGGCGGAGGTGATTCTCGACGGGGCCGGGGCGCAGGTGGACAATCCGAACACGACCGCCGCGGACGACGGGCTGGACAGCTTCCGCACGAACGCCGCCGCCGGCGACCTCTCCATCCTGAACGGGAGGAGCCTGGCCGCCCCCAACGCCACCCGCCCGGGCCCATTCACCAACGACGGCACGCTCACAGTCGATGCCACCAGCGCGCTGACCGCGACGGGCGGCCTGCAGAACAACGGCACGCTGCGCGGCGACGGCACCGTGGCACGCGGCGGCGCCGGCAGCCCGGCCGTGACAAACGCGGGCGTCGTCCGCCCGGGCACCTCGCCGGGGCAGCTGACGGTGAACGGCGACTACGTCCAGACCGCGGCCGGCAAGCTGGTCACCGAGGTCGCCGGCAGCAACCCGGGCACCACGCTCGACCAGCTCGAGGTGTCCGGCGCCGCGGCGCTCGACGGCACGCTCGAGATCGCCGGCAGCATCACGCCCAACCCCGGCGCCAGCTTCACGATCCTCACCCACGGCGCCCGCAGCGGCCAGTTCGCGACGGTCACGGGCGACGCGATCGACCAGGACCGCGAGTACCAGCCCGTCTACGAGGATGCCCAGACGCGGCTCGTTGTCACGACGGCGACCCTCCCGGACGTGTCGATCGAGGATCCCGCTTCGCAGGCGGAGGGCGACTCGGGCACCTCCGACGCGCAGGTCACGGTCTCGCTGTCGGCGCCGACGCGCCGCACCGTCACGGTCGACTACTTCACGAGCGACGGTACCGCGAGGCAGCCGGACGACTACACGACCAGGAGCGGTCGCCTGACGTTCGCTCCCGGCGAGATCTCCAAGGAGATAGCGGTGCCGGTTGCCGGCGACGGGCTCGACGAGGCTGACGAGACCTTCGACGTGACGCTTTCGGCACCCGGCGACAGCACACCGGTCAACGCCAACCTGCCTGCGGACAGAACGAGCGCCGTGACCATCCTCGACGACGACCCGCTCCCGGCCGTATCGATACGGGACGAGGTCATGGTCGAGGAGGGCGACAGCGGCGACGTGACCGTCTCGGTCCCGGTACGGCTCTCCCAGCCGAGCGGTCGCAGGGTCACGGTCGACTACGCCACCGAGAACGTGAGCGGCGCCGACGCTGCCACCCCGGACAGCGACTACACCCCGGAGACCGGCACCGTGACCTTCGACCCGGGCGACCCGACCACCAAGAACGTAGAGATAGCGGTGATCGGGGACACGATCGACGAGCCGCGGGAGACGTTCAAGGTCAAGCTGTCGAGCCCGACGAGCGCCACGCTCGACCCGACCGTCTCGGGGTCGCTGCTGAGGATCGTGGACAACGACTCGTCCACGCCGCCGCCGCCGTCGACCAACCCGGCGATCTCGATCGACGACGTGCGCCTTGCCGAGGGCAACACCGGTATGAGTCTTGCTCGGTTCGTGGTCAGGCTGTCCCAGGCGACCGGCGATCGGGTAACCGTCGACTACGCCACCAGTGACGGGACCGCGAATCAGCCCGGTGACTACGAGCTACGCAGCGGCACCCTGACCTTCTCTCCCGGCGAGCGGCTGAAGGTCGTCGAGGTGCCGGTCAACGGGGACGCCACGAACGAGAGTGACGAGACGTTCGGCGTCGGGCTGTCTGGTCCGGCGGGTGGCACGCTCGACGACGCCTCCGGCCAGGGCACCATCGTCAACGACGACGCGTCCTCACAGCCGTCGACGAATCCGGAGATCTCGATCGACGATGTCAGCGTGGGCGAGGGCAACGCCGGCACGAGCCAGGCGCGTTTCGTTGTCAGCCTGGCCCGGGCGACCGGCGACGAGGTGACGGTGAACTACGCGACTCAGGACGGCAGCGCCGGCGCGCCGGCCGATTACCAGGCCACCAACGGCACCCTCAACTTCGCCCCCGGCGAACGCCTGAAGGTCGTAGAGGTGCCGGTCAAGGGCGACGGCGTCACCGAGTCCGACGAGACCTTCACGGTCGCGCTGTCGGGTCCGGCGGGCGGCACGATCCGCGACGCCGCCGGGCAGGGCACGATCATCGACAACGACCCGCCGCCGCCTTCGACCAACCCGGGGATCAGCATTGACGACGTAACCATCGGCGAAGGCAACAGCGGCACGAGCCAGGCGCGCTTCATCGTCAGCCTTGACCAGGCGACCGGCGACACCGTCAAGGTGGATTACGCGACGAGCAATGGGACCGCGGAGCAGCCCGGTGACTACCAGGCCACCAACGGCACCCTCACCTTCGCCCCCAACGAGCGATTGAAGACCGTCGACGTGCCCGTCAACGGCGATGGCGACGACGAGTCCGACGAGACGTTCAACGTGGCGCTTTCCAACGCCACGGGTGGCGCGACCACCGACGCCACCGGCCAGGGCACGATCGTCGATGACGATCAGCCCCAGCTGACGTCCACCAATCCTGCGGTCTCGATCGACGACGTGAGCCTGAGCGAGGGCAACTCCGGCACCGGCGAAGCACGTTTCGTGGTCAGCCTGGCCGAGGCGACCGCGGACCAGGTGACTGTGAATTACGCGACGAGCAACGGCTCCGCCGTCGCGCCGGGGGACTACACCGCCACCAGTGGCACGATCACCTTCAACCCGGGTGAGCGCGTTGGGCTCGTGGACGTGCCCGTCAACGGCGATGCCGCCGTCGAAGGCGACGAGACCTTTACGGTCGCGCTGTCGATTCCCGCCGGCGTGGTCGCCACCATCGGCGACGGCTCGGGTGCCGGCACGATCCTGAACGACGACTCACCGCCGCCCTCGACCAACCCGGCCATCTCGATCGACGACGTCAGCGTCGGCGAGGGCGACACCGGTACGAGCCCGGCGCGCTTCGTCGTCAGCCTCGCCGAGGCGACGGGCGATCAGGTGACGGTGAACTACGCGACTCAGGACGGCAGCGCCGGCGCGCCGGCCGACTATGAGGCGCGTAGCGGCACGCTCACCTTCGACAGGGGTGAGAAGCTCAAGGTCGTCGAGGTGCCCGTCAAGGGCGACGCCACGGATGAGCGCAACGAGACCTTTACGGTCGCCCTGTCGAGCCCGGTTGCCGGCACCCTCGGCAAGGCCACCGGCCAGGGCACGATCATGGACAACGACGAGCCCCCCGTGGGGCCGGCCACGACGACGACGCAACAGCCTCCGCCGCCACCGCCTCCTCCGCCACCACCAGAGCCGCAGACCCTCGCCGACCTGCCCGCTCCGGTACTGGGCGAAGAGGTCAACGTTCAGGAGGTCTCCGGGTCGGTGCTGGTGGGGATACCCCTAACAGCCTCGGCCTCCGCTTCCGCGGCTTCCCCGCGGGCCAGCCAGAAGGGCCTGACCTTCGTGCCGCTGACGCAGGTGCGCCAGATTCCCGTCGGCTCGTTCCTCGACACGAAGAAGGGCACGGTCAGGCTGCAATCGGCCACCAACGGGAGCGGCACCCGTCAGCAGAGCGACTTCTCGGCCGGGCTCTTCCAGGTGCTGCAGTCGCGCTCCACCAAGTCGCGGGGTCTCACCGAGCTGGTGCTCAAGGGCTCGAGCTTCGGCAGTTGCGGAAAGGCCGCCCGCGGCAAGCGGGCCTCCGCGGCTGGATCACGCACGATCCGACGGCTTCGCGCCAGCGGCCAGGGACGCTTCCGCACCCGTGGCCGCCACTCCGCCGCGACGGTGCGCGGCACCGTCTGGGATACCGTCGACCGCTGTGACGGCACCCTCACCCGGGTCAGTCGCGGCACCGTCACGGTCCGTGACTTCCGGCGAAAGAAGAACATCACCGTGCGCGCCGGGAAGAGCTACCTCGCGAAGGCGGCCCGGTAGCCCGAAAGTCAGCGGCGGTGGCCCGTCAGCGCCGCTGCAGCTCCCAGTGCGATGTAGACCACCCCGCTCAGCTGGCGCTGGCGCCGCGGGAAGCCCGAGCGTGAGCGCAGGCGCGCGCCCGCCGCGCCGGCCGCGACCGCGTACAGCGAGCTGATCGTCACGCCGAGGATCGCCACGACGCTGCCCAGCACGAGGATCTGGGTTGCCACCGACCCCCGGTCGGGGTCCGCGAACTGCGGCAGGAAGGCCAGGAAGAAGAGCGCCACCTTGGGATTGAGCAGCTGCACGAGCACCCCCTGGCGGTAGGCCCGAGCCAGGGATACCGCCGGAGCGGGTCCCGCGTCGGCGGGCGGGTCGTCGGCCAGGAGAGCTCGCACCCCCAGGAAGACCAGGTAGGCCGCGCCGGCGTACTTCACGAAGGCAAATGCCACGGCCGACGACGCCACCAGGGCCGAGAGACCCACCGCGGCGGCGGCTACGTGCAACAGCGTGCCGGTCTCCACGCCCAGCACCGATACGAGACCCGCTCGGCGGCCCTCGCTCATGCTGCGCGCGCCGATGTAGAGGAGATTGGGCCCGGGCACTGCGATCAGTGCGATCGCGGCCACGGCGAACACCAGCAGCGTGGCCGGCTCGGGCACTACTCCTGCCTCGCCGGACGACCCAGCCGCAGCGCGCCCGCGAGCGCGCACAGCACCGCTCCGGCGACGGCCAGGTACAGGCCCGTGTCCGGACCCGCCTGGGCCTGCTCGTAGCGGATGCCCACCAGCCCGGTCTCGTTGGCCTTGGGGAGGTCGCGGAGCACAACGAAGGCGATCACCAGCACAGCGACCACGATCAGGGCCGCTCCCGCCGGGCGGCTGGCACGGCGGGCGGCGCCCAGGGCCATCACCACGGCCAGCACGCCTAGCAGGATGAAGGCTCCCCCGTGCTGCTCGGTGCCATCGAGCTGGCAAGCGTCGCGCACCTGAGCATCGGCGATCTCCTGGCATGTGCCCGTGGTCAGGACCTCGATCGTGATCACGGGCGAGAGCTCGGCCGCGACCAGCACGACGCCGCCGAGCACGCCCAGCACGAGCACGGCGATCGACACCCCTCCGGTGCCGCGAAGGGCGCCGGCGGCCCGCGCGGGGAGGGTCTGCGAGGCCTCCATGGCGGCGGAGCGTACCCGGCTGCGACACAGGGCCCGCAAACCCGCTCACCGTCTGGGAATGCCTGAATCCTCTGCTACCATCGAACGTCGCTCGCGCCCCTGCGGGGGTCGGGCCGGTCCGGTACGTCGCCTCCCGTTCCGACGCCCGGACGAGTTCACGCCGAATGGAGACTCAGACCACATAGAACGTCACCCGGGCACACCTCTGCGCAGCATTGGCCCGGTATGGGCCTTTTTTCTGCCCGCGAGCGGCCGCCCGCAGCACCGCAGCGAACCAAACCGAACCGCAACCACCCAGGAACCTCATGCCACGCAAGGTCGCACTAGAGAAGACGCGCAACATCGGAATCATGGCCCACATCGATGCGGGCAAGACGACGACGACCGAGCGCATCCTCTTCTACACCGGCCGCACCCACAAGATGGGCGAGGTCCACGAGGGCGCCGCGGTCATGGACTGGATGGAGCAGGAGCAGGAGCGCGGGATCACGATCACCTCCGCCGCCACCACCGCCTCCTGGAACGAGCACCGGATCAACATCATCGACACGCCGGGCCACGTTGACTTCACCGTCGAGGTGGAGCGCTCCCTGCGCGTGCTCGACGGCGCGATCGCGCTGTTCGACTCCGTCGCAGGCGTGGAGCCGCAGTCCGAGACGGTGTGGCGCCAGGCCGACAAGTACCGCGTGCCGCGCATCGCCTACATCAACAAGATGGACCGCATCGGAGCCGACTTCCAGTTCTCGGTCCGGACGATGAAGGAGCGCTTGGGCGCCGACGGCAAGACCGAGGGCGCCGGCAGCGCGATTCCGATCCAGCTGCCGATCGGCGCCGAGGGCGACTTCAAGGGCATCGTGGACCTCGTGACCATGCAGGCCGTCGTATACAAGGACGACCTGGGCCAGGACTGGGGCGTGGAGGACATCCCGGCCCACATGCAGGACGCCGCCACCGAGGCCCGCACGCACCTGATCGAGGCGCTGGCCGACTACGACGAGCAGCTCATGGAGGACTACCTCGAGGAGAAGCCGATCGAGGCCGACCGCCTGCGCGAAGACATCCGCAAGGCCACGCTGGACATCTCCATCTTCCCGGTGATGTGTGGCTCCTCGTTCAAGAACAAGGGCGTACAGCCCCTGCTCGACGCGGTTGTGGACTACCTGCCCAGTCCGCTCGACGTGCCTCCGATGGAGGGCCTCGAGCCCGCTGCCAAGGGCTCGGACAACGGCTCGGAGACCCCCGCCATCCGCGAGCCCTCCGATGAGGCGCCCTTCTCGGCACTCGCCTTCAAGGTCATGTCGGACCCGTTCGTGGGCAAGCTCACCTACTTTCGCGTCTACTCGGGCTCGCTGGAGGCCGGCGGGCGCATCCTCAACTCATCCAGCGGGCGCACCGAGCGCATCGGGCGCATCCTCATGATGCACGCCAATCATCGCGAGGAAGAGGACACGATCTACGCGGGCGACATAGCCGCCGGCGTGGGCCTCAAGCAGACTTCCACGGGCGACACGCTGTGCGCGCCCGACAACCCGATCCGCCTGGAGACCATCACCTTCCCGGCGCCGGTGGTGCACGTGTCGATCGAGCCAAAGACCAAGGCCGACCAGGAGAAGATGGGCGTGGCCCTCAGCCGCCTGGGCGAGGAAGACCCCACATTCCACATTCGTACCGACGACGAGACCGGCCAGACCGTGATCTCCGGCATGGGCGAGCTGCACCTCGAGGTCATCGTCGACCGCATGAAGCGCGAGTTCAACGTGGAGGCCGGCGTGGGCCGCCCCCAGGTGGCCTACCGCGAGACCGTGGGCGGCGAGGCGACTAAGGTCGAGGGCAAGTTCATCCGCCAGACCGGCGGCTCGGGCCAGTACGGCGTCGTTGTCATCAGCATGGAGCCCGCGCCGGGCGAGGGCTTTGACTTCGTGAACAAGATCAAGGGCGGCTCGGTGCCCTCCGAGTTCATCCCCGCCGTCGAGAAGGGGATCGAGGAGGCGCTGGAGTCCGGCGTGAAGGCGGGCTTCCCGATGGTGGACGTCCGCGTGACGCTCACCGACGGCAAGTATCACGACACCGACTCCTCGGAGATCGCCTTCAAGGTGGCCGGATCGATGGCCGCGAAGGAAGCGGCGCGGCGCGCCAAGCCCGTGCTGCTCGAGCCCGTGATGGCGGTCGAGGTCACGACGCCCGATGACTTCCTGGGCACCGTGATAGGCGACCTCTCGAGCCGCCGCGGTCGCGTGGAGGGCCAGGAGGAGCGTGGCAACGTGAAGGTCGTAACGGCCAGCGTCCCGCTGTCCTCCATGTTCGGGTACGCCACCGACCTGCGGTCCAACACCCAGGGCCGGGCCAACTACTCGATGCAGTTCGATCGGTACGAAGAGGTGCCCGGCAGCATCGCCGAGGAGATCGTCGAGCACCGGACGGGCGAGTCGCCCGCGGCGGCCGCCTAGGAGTGAGTATGTTTCGGAGGTTCGCCGTCGCACGAGTGCGACCGGCTGGCCTCGAATAGGTTTTCGAAAGGAGCAGTTCCAGTGGCGAAGGAGAAGTTCGAGCGCGACAAGCCGCACTGCAACGTCGGCACCATAGGTCACATCGACCACGGCAAGACGACGCTCACAGCGGCGATCACAACAGTCTTGGCCGAGTCCCAGGGCGGCGGTGAGGCCAAGAGCTTCGCGGAGATCGACAACGCTCCGGAGGAGAAGGAGCGCGGCATCACGATCGCGACCTCTCACGTCGAGTACCAGACCGACAATCGCCACTACGCGCACGTCGACTGCCCGGGCCACGCCGACTACGTGAAGAACATGATCACCGGCGCCGCGCAGATGGACGGCGCGATTCTGGTGGTCTCCGCGGCCGACGGCCCCATGCCCCAGACGCGTGAGCACATCCTGCTCGCCCGTCAGGTGGGCGTGCCTTACATCGTGGTGTTCCTGAACAAGGTCGACATGGTCGACGACGACGAGCTTCTCGAGCTCGTCGAGGAGGAGGTCAAGGACCTGCTCAACGACTACGACTTCCCGGGCGAGGAGATCCCCTTCATCAAGGGCTCCGCGCTGAAGGCGCTCGAGGGCGACGAGGAGCACAAGCAGAAGATCCTCGAGCTGGCCGAGGCGCTGGACACCTACATCCCCCAGCCCGAGCGACCGCTGGATCGCCCCTTCTTGATGCCGGTCGAGGACGTGTTCTCGATCACCGGCCGCGGCACGGTGGCCACCGGGCGCATCGAGCAGGGGATCGTCAAGACCGGCGAGGAGGTCGAGATCGTCGGCATCCACGAGCAGACCTCCAAGACGATCGTGACCGGCGTGGAGATGTTCCGCAAGATCCTCGACGAGGGTCAGGCCGGCGACAACGTGGGCTGCCTGCTGCGAGGCACCAAGCGCGAGGAGATCGAGCGGGGGCAGGTGCTCTGCAAGCCGGGCTCGATTACGCCCCACACCAAGTTCAAGGCCCAGGTCTACTGCCTGAAGAAGGAGGAGGGCGGCCGCCACACGCCGTTCTTCAACGGCTACCGGCCGCAGTTCTACTTCCGCACCACCGACGTGACCGGAGTCGCGAACCTCCCCGAGGGCGTGGACATGGTCATGCCGGGCGACAACGTCGAGATGGACGTCGAGCTGATCCAGCCCATCGCAATGGACGAGGGCCTGCGCTTCGCGATCCGCGAAGGCGGCCGCACCGTCGGCTCCGGGGTGGTGTCCTCGATCGAGAAGTAGAGAAAGGTCCGGTGCTCGCCCGCTTGCCCTACCGAAGGTAGGGGCCAAGGCCCGGGCTGTGCTCCTCCCTTGGGGGCGAGTCAGTACGACTCGCCCCCGAATCTGTCTCTAGACCCCCATGGCAACACTCACTCAAAACAAGATCCGCATCCGGCTGAAGGCCTACGACCACTCGGCGATAGAGACGGCTGCCCGCGAGATCGTCGAGACCGCGCAGCGCACAGGCGCCAGCATCTCCGGCCCCGTGCCGCTGCCCACCGAGAAGAATGTGTACTGCGTGATCCGCTCGCCGTTCAAGGACAAGGACTCGCGCGAGCACTTCGAGATCCGCACCCACAAGCGTCTGATCGACATCCTCCAGCCCACGCCCAAGACGGTCGACTCGCTCCAGCGACTCGACCACCTCCCGGCCGGCGTGGACATTCAGATTCAACTGATCTAATGGGTGCGCTGTTAGGACGCAAGCTGGGCATGACGCAGGTCTTCGACCCCGAGGACGGCCGCGTGGAGCGAGTGACCGCGCTGGAGGCGGGCCCCTGCTGGGTGACCGCTATCCGCCGCGCTGAGCGGGACGGCTACGACGCCATCCAGCTGGGCTTCGGCGCCGCGCGCGAGAAGAAGCTGACCAAGGCCCAGCTCGGCCATCTCAAGAAGGCCGACGCCCCGCCCCTGCGCCGCCTGGCCGAGTTCCGCGACGAGGCGGGCGAGACGCTGGAGATCGGCAGCGAGGTGAAGGTAGCCGATATGTTCGAGCCCGGCCAGACCGTGAAGATCTCCGGCACTTCCAAGGGCAAGGGCTTTCAGGGCACCGTCAAGCGCCACAACTTCAGTCGCGGCCCCATGTCTCACGGCTCGCACAACAAGCGCGCCCCGGGCTCGATCGGCGCCTCGGCCACTCCGTCGCGCGTGTTCAAGGGCATCCGCGGCCCCGGCCAGATGGGCAACGACCGCGTCACTCAGAAGGGTCTTCGCGTGGTGGACGTCCGCCCCGACGAGAACCTGCTGCTGGTCCGCGGCTCGGTACCCGGTCCGAAGGGCGGCATCGTGGAGATAAGGACCGACGCCTGATGGCCACGCAGGTCCCCTTCATCGGCGAGAAGAGCGGCAAGGTCGACCTCGACGAGGCCGTCTTCGGCGAGGCCTTCCACGAGCCGTTGGTCCACCGCTGCGTGACGGCCGAGCTCAATGCCCGCCGGCGCGGAAGCGCGTCCACGCTGACTCGCGGTGAGGTTGCCATGACGGGCGCCAAGGCCTGGCGCCAGAAGGGCACCGGCCGGGCACGAGTGGGAGCCCTGTCCAGCCCCCAGCGCACCGGCGGCGGCGTCGCCTTCGGTCCCAAGCCGCGCAGCTACACCGTCAAGGTCAACCGCAAGGAGCGCAAGCGCGCCCTGCGCGCCGTCCTGTCGCTGCACGCGGAACGCGGCTCGCTGGCCGCGGTCGATGCCGCTTCCTTCGACTCTCCCGCCACCAAGATCGCGGCCAAGGCGCTCGGCGGCTTCGGCAACGGCGGCCGCGCGCTCGTGGTCTTGACGGACGGCGAGGAGAACGCCGTGCTGTCCTTTCGCAACCTGCGCGACGCCACAGTGCTGCACGCCGCAGCGGTCGGCGTGGCAGACGTGATCGGCGCCGCCCGCATGGTGGCCTCGCCCGAGGCGCTGAAGCACCTAGCACGCGTGGCCGGGGGAGAGGATCGTGCGCAGCCGGCCGAGCCGGCTGCTTCGCGTGGAGAAAGGGCCCAGGCCGAGGAGGGGCAACGGTGAACGCCCGCAGCGTGATAGTCCGGCCGGTGATCAGCGAGAAGAGCTACGCGCTGCTTGCGGCCAACAAGTACACGTTCCGCATCCACGAGCGCGCGAACAAGACCCAGGTGCGCCAGGCCATCGAGGAGATCTTCGGCGTGCGGGTCATGGGTGTACGGACACAGAACGTAAAGCCCAAGCCCAAGCGCCGCGGGATCTCCACCGGCAAGCGCCGGCAGTGGAAGAAGGCCGTGGTCACCCTGCACCCCGACGACAGCATCGAGCTCTTCGAAGGAACGGAGACCAACTGACATGGCGATTCGCAAGCACAAGCCCACGAGCCCAGGTCGCCGCTTCGCGACCTACTCCGACCGCGCCGAGGTCACCAAGCATCAGCCGGAGAAGTCGCTGGTCGAGGGCATCAAGAAGTCCGGTGGCCGCAACGCCCACGGGCGCATCACCTCCCGCCATCGCGGCGGCGGGGCCAAGCGCAGATACCGCAAGATCGACTTCAAGCGGCTCAAGGATGGCGTTCCTGCCCGCGTCGCCGCGATCGAGTACGACCCCAACCGCAGCTCCTACATCGCGCTCATCCACTACGCCGACGGCGACAAGGCTTACATCCTTGCTCCCGCGCGATTGGGTGTGGGGGCCACCGTGCAGTCTGGGCCCGGCGCCGAGATTCAGCCTGGCTGCTGCCTCCCCCTGGCCGGCATCCCCACGGGCACGACGGTGCACAACGTCGAGCTCTCCGCGGGCCGCGGTGGCCAGATGGGACGCTCGGCGGGCACGGCGATCCAGCTCGTGGCCAAGGAGGGCGACTACGCCACGCTGCGCCTGCCCTCCGGCGAGATGCGCATGGTGCGCGCCGAGTGCCGCGCGTCGATCGGCGCGATCGGCAACGCGGAGCACCAGAACATAGAGCTCGGCAAGGCCGGGCGCTCGCGCCACAAGGGCCGCCGCCCCCAGACCAGAGGCACGGCGATGAACCCCGTCGATCACCCGCACGGCGGCGGCGAGGGCTCCACCACGGCGGGCCGTCACCCGGTCACCCCCTGGGGCGTGCCAACCCTCGGCTACCGCACGCGCAAGAAGCGCAAGCAGTCCGACCGTTACATCGTCCGCGGCCGCCGGCGCGGCAAGAAGGGCGGGAGGTAACAGATGAGCCGCTCGTCCAAGAAGGGCCCGTTCGTCGAGGAGCGCCTGATGGCTCGCATCGGGGCCATGAACGACTCGGGCGACAAGAAGATGATCAAGACCTGGTCGCGGACCTCGACGATCTTCCCGGAGATGGTGGGGCACACCATCGCGGTGCACGATGGCCGCAAGCACGTGCCCGTGTTCGTGTCCGAGTCCATGGTCGGCCACAAGCTGGGCGAGTTCGCTCCCACGCGGCTGTTCCGCGGCCACGCCGGGTCCGACAGGGTGAAGATGCGCTGATGGCTGAGCGGACCGCATACGCCGAGCTCACAGTCGATGAGCTCAAGGAGGAGCTGGAGAAGCGCGAGCTGCCCAAGAGCGGCAAGAAGGAAGAGCTGATCACCCGCCTCGAGGACGACGACACGGCGCAGACCGGCTCCGCGCCCGAGGACCAGCCGGTGGCCGAGACGGCGGCCCTCGAGGAGGCCGCCGAGGAGGCGGCCGACGAGGGCGAGGATGCAGCGAGCCCGGAAGGCGAGCGATCAGGAGCCGAGGGCGACGGCGAGAAGAAGCCCAGGCGCGGCCGGCGCCGCGGCGCCGTCGAGACCACCACCGCCAGGCGCGAGGATCCTTCAACCGACACCCGCCCAGCGCCGCGCGACAAGAGCGGCGCCGTTGCCGTGCGCGCGCAGGCCAAGTACGTGCGCAGCGCCCCGCGCAAGGCGCGGCTTGTGATGGACCACATACGGGGCAAGGGCATCGACGACGCGCGGGCGATCCTCTCCCACACCCCCCGCCACGCCGCCACCGACATCGCCAAGCTGCTGGAGTCGGCTGTGGCCAACGCTGAGAACAACTTCGAGCTCGACCCGGGCGAGCTGCGAATCGCGCGCGCCTTCGTGGACGAGGGCCCCACCATCAAGCGTTTCCGCCCCCGGGCCCAGGGCCGCGCCACGCGCATCAACAAGCGCACGAGCCACATGACGATCACCCTTACAACGACGCGCGAGGTTGGTCACACGGACACGAGGAAGGGAAGGGAGTAAGCATGGGTCAGAAGGTCCATCCCGAAGCCATGCGCGTCGGCTACATCCACGACTGGAAGTCGACGTGGTTCTCCGAGCGCGAGTTCAGCGACTACCTGCTCGAGGACATCCACATCCGCGAGCACATCGAGAACAAGCTCAGCCACGCCGGTCTGTCGGACATCACGATCCGCAAGAACAAGGGCGAGGTCGAGGTCAACATCCACACTGCGCGCCCGGGCATCGTGATCGGCAAGTCGGGCAGCGAGGTGGACGCTCTGCGCAAGGAGCTCCACAAGATGACCGACAAGGCCGTGAAGGTGAACATCCTCGAGATCAAGCGTCCCGAGCTGGACGCCAAGCTCGTGGCCCAGTCCATTGCCGAGCAGCTGGTCAACCGCGTGGCTTTCCGCCGGGCCATGAAGCGCTCGCTCACCTCGGCCATGCGCTCGGGCGCCAAGGGGGCGCGAGTGCAGGTGTCGGGTCGCTTGGGTGGCGCCGAGATGGCGCGCACCGAGGGCTACTCCGACGGCCGCGTGCCGCTGCACACGATCCGGGCCGACATCGACTACGGATTCTTCGAGGCCAAGACCACCTTCGGGCGCATAGGCGTGAAGGTCTGGGTCAACAAGGGCGAGATCATGCCCAAGGGCTTCGCCCAGGACCTGACCGAGCTCGAGGCGCCCCAGCAGGCTGCCGGAGGCCGCGGTGGCGGACCGGGCGGCGGGCGTGGCGGAGCCGGCGGGCCCGGTGGGCGCGGCGGACAGGGTGGACAGGGCGGGCGCGGCGGCGGACAGGGCGGACGCGGCGGCGGACCGGGCCGTGGCGGTGGAGGTGCGGGACGCTGATGCTGCAGCCCAAGCGCGTCAAGCACCGCAAGCAGCACCGCGGCCGCCGGGCCGGCTTCTCCAAGGGCGGCACCACCGTGGAGTTCGGCGAGTACGGCCTGAAGGCCGTGGATCGCGGCTGGGTCACCAACCGGCAGATCGAAGCTGCCCGAATCGCCATGACCCGCAAGATTCGCCGCGGGGGCAAGGTGTGGATCAACGTCTTCCCGGACAAGCCGGTCACCCAGAAGCCCGCCGAAACCCGGATGGGCTCGGGCAAGGGCTCGCCCGAGGGGTGGGTCGCCGTGGTCAAGCCCGGCCGGGTGATGTTCGAGCTCTCTGGGGTACCGGAGGATCTGGCGCGCGACGCCATGCGCCTGGCAGGCCACAAGCTCCCCATCAAGACGAAGTTCGTGTACCGCGAGGGGGCCGGAGAGCAGTGAAGGCCGTAGATGTGCACAATCTCGATGACCCGTCCTTGGTGGAGTTCGTCGGCCGGTCGCGGCAGGAGCTGTTCAACCTGCGCTTCCAACACGCGACCGGGCAGTTGGAGAACACGGCGGGCCTGAAGAATGCGAAGAAGGATCTGGCAAGGGGCCTCACACTGGCGCGCGCACGCTCTCTGGACGTGGAGGCCGAGCTGAGAAGGCAGAGCGATGATGGCTGAGCAGGAAGACAACACCACAGAGACCACCGAGCAGCCGACGCCCGAGACCGAGGCGGAGGCTCCCGCGGCCGCGGACGACGTCTCCGTGGAGGCGACTCCGGCGGAGGTGCTGGCCGAGAAGGCCGAGGCGCCCGCCGCGGCGGCCGAGCCGCAGGAGCCCGCGGAGCAACTGTCGCCGAAGGAGCGGCGCAGGCGCGGGCGCTCGGCACATGCCGGCGACGCCCGCCCCCAGCGCGGGGTGGAGGAGCGGATCGCCGAGCGCGCCGAGAAGCGCCGCAAGAACGCCGAGGTCCGGCGCCGCTACCGCGCGCGCAGCCGTGAGAAGCGTCGTACCGAGGGCCCGCGCGAGGGAACCCCGCCCGCCGAGCGCACCGGCACCGGCAGCCCGCGCGTACGCCAGGGCATAGTCGTCTCCGACGGCGGCGACAAGTCCATCACCGTGCGGATCGACTTCGCCCGCCGCCACCGCACCTACGGCAAGATCGTGCGCACCTCCTCGAAGCTGCACGCCCACGACGAGCAGAACGAGGCCAACACCGGGGACACCGTGCGCGTGGTCGAGAGCCGGCCCCTGTCGCGCACCAAGCGCTGGCGCCTCGTGGAAGTCGTGGATCGAGCCCGATGAAGGTCTCCGTCAGATGATCCAGCAGGAGAGCCGTCTGAGGGTGGCCGACAACACCGGCGCTCGGGAGATCCTCTGCATCCGCGTGCAGGGTGGATCGGGGCGTCGCTACGCCGGCGTGGGCGACATCATCACCGCCACTGTCAAGGCGGCGATCCCCCACGGGTCGGTCCGCAAGGGCGAGGTCGTGCGCGCCGTGGTGGTGCGCACTCGCAAGCAGTTCGGCCGCGACGACGGCACCTACATCGCGTTCGACGAGAACGCCGCGGTGCTGCTCGACGTGGGCAACAGCCCGCGCGGCACGCGCATCTTCGGGCCGGTGGCCCGCGAGCTGCGCGATCGCAACTTCATGAGGATCGTCTCGCTCGCTCCGGAGGTGCTCTGACATGGCGCGCAAGCCGATGACGACCTTGGCGCGGAAGCCGAAGATGAAGATCCGCCGCGACGACCAGGTGAAGGTGATCTCGGGCAAGGACCGCGGCAAGACCGGCCGCGTACTGCGCACCGAGCCCATGCGCCATCGCGTGTTCGTTGAGGGGATGAACATCCAGAAGCGCCACCAGCGCCCGCGCACCATGGCCGATACCCAGCGCAGCCAGGAGGCCGGCGGCGTGATCGAGGTCGAGGGCCCGATCCACGTGTCCAACGTGATGCTGCTCGACCCCAGCAACAACAAGCCCACCCGCGTGGGTACCAAGCGCGAGCACGGCCGTCGCGTGCGGGTGGCCAAGAAGTCGGGCGAGGACCTGGACTGATGGCCGTGGCCGAGAAGACCCTTACGCCGCGCCTCAGACAGCGTTACGAGGACGAGATCCGCCCGGAACTGGTCAAGCAGTTCAAGTACGTGAACCCGATGCAGGTGCCCGGGATACAGAAGATCACGCTGAACATGGGCGTGGGCGAGGCCAAGCAGGACTCCAAGATGCTCGAGGCCGCCCAGG
>Ga0136620_10000631_pt1 | contig 16125 bp, 16 predicted proteins | sample AntDrymUQ4162106_2_FD_104806 | JGI IMG/M metagenome (GOLD analysis project Ga0136620, IMG submission 104806) | Polar desert sand microbial communities from Dry Valleys, Antarctica - metaG UQ416 (21.06) | ecosystem: Environmental > Terrestrial > Soil > Desert | place: Antarctica: Dry Valley... | reverse complement strand
TCCTGGGGCATCGGGCCATGTTGGCATTCACGGTGCGCTCTCGTGGGCGTTCGGGGTCGACGTGTCGTCGCCTGCGCCGGGATCCGACGCTTCATCGTCTCCTGAGCCGCCCTTGGTGAAGAACGAGAACGAGCCGCCGTCTCGAGCACGCACAGGTCGATGTCGCGCAGGTCACGGATGCCACCGCCCCTAGCTGCTTCGTGCAGGTCGTGCAGCGGTATCCGCTCGCTGTGCAGCACGTCGAGGTCGGCGACACCGTCGCGGACGATGATCGACGGTCGGCCCTCGATTGCCGACTGCGTCGCCGGGAACTGCCACGTGACGTACTGCAACCCGACCGCCATCAGGGCGAACGTGCACACGGTGAGTACGCCTGCAGTCAGTGAGTAGTCCTCCTGCATCACCGTCTGGCCGATCAGGTCGCCGACGGTGACGAGCATGATGAGGTCGAATGCCGACATCTGGGCGATCTCGCGCTTGCCGCCGACGCGCATGGCCACGGCCAGCAGCACCCACACGAACGCGGCGCGCAGCACGATGTCCATCAGGGCATCACCAGCGTGTCGAAGTCGATGCTGACGAGCACGTCGCCGGTTTCGCTCAGCAGCTGTGCGGTGTACGACTCCTTGCCGCCGAGTTGGCCGGGACCGGTGCGGGCGTCGAGGCTGACCTCGAACCTGTTGCCGGCGGGCGGGTCGAACTCGTAGACGACGCGGTCGATCTCGCCGATCTCGGTGGCCGGGTTGGGATACCAGTTCTGGAAGTCGAACTCCTCGTAGAACGAGTCGGACACGGCGATGCGCACCGGCCCCGTGAAGTCCTGCTCCTGCTCGATGCGCACGCGGAAAGGGGCCGGAACCCCCGAGCGGGTGATCGCCGGGTACTCCACGGTCATGCGATGAGGCCCGATCGTGGCGACCAACGTGGCACTGCGCGGCCCGAACCATCCGAGCAGCGCCACGATCAGCACCAGCGACACGCCCGCCGTTGCGGCGAGGTGCAACAGGCGGCTCCGGCGGGCGGTGAGCCCGTCATCGAGTCCCTGCAGGGTGCTCGTGGCGGACTCCACGGCCCGGTTCCACCCGACCGGTAGGTTGCGCTCGTGGATGCCCCGCCAGTGTCGTGGCGCGAGATCGCCCTCATCACGAAGGGGTTCATGCCCGCCGACGAGGGCGACGCCCTGTACGACGCCGCCCTCGAGGCCGCCCGAGCCGTGCCGGGTGCACCGTTCGTGGAGGTCGGCTCGTACTGCGGTCGCTCCACCATCTGGCTCGCCGCTGCGGCCCGGGGCGTCGACCGGGTCGTGTTCGCCGTCGACCACCACCGAGGCTCGGAGGAGAATCAGACCGGCTGGGAGCACCACGATCCCGACGTGGTCGACGCCAACACCGGGCTGATCGACACGCTGCCGCTCCTTCGCTCGGCGCTGCACGAAGCCGGCGTGGAGCGCCACGTCGTCGTCGTCGTCGGTCGTTCACCCGTCGTCGCCCGGTACTGGAACACGCCGCTGGCGTTCTGCTTCATCGACGGAGGGCATGGCGTCGAACCGGCACGTCACGACTTCGAGGGCTGGGCAGGCCATGTGGCGCCTGGCGGAACGCTGGCGATCCATGACGTGTTTCCTGATCCGACTGACGGTGGACGCCCGCCGTACGAGGAGATCTACCTGCCGGCGCTCGCCGCCGGCTTCGAGGAGCGCTCGGCGACCGGCTCCTTGCGCGTGCTGACCCGCGTCAGCCGTCGGGCTCGTGAGGGATGAACACGCGGGACCCTGGTGTGGCACCGGTGATGGCGTCGGCGGCGAGGATCACAGCCGCCGCCGTGTACGAGGTGCGCTCGTCGACCGGGAAGCGCTGCTGGCCCGGGTACACGATGCCCGTGTAGTACGAGCCGTCACCGAGGCGGTGCACACCGATCCAGGCCAGCAGGTCGGTGGCGGTGGTGAGGTCGCCGATGGCAGCGAAAGCGAGTGACGCTTCAGCCGTCTCCGACGCCGTGATCCACGGCTCGTCGCTCACGCACCGGATGCCCTTGCCCTCCATGGCGAACACATCCCAGCTCTCGGCGAGGCGGGATTTGGCCGCCTCGCCGGTGAGCGACCCACTGAGGACCGGGTAGTACCAGTCCATCGCCCATCGCTCCTTGGGCTCGAACGCCTCTGGGTGATCGTTGATCAGGACGTCGAGCCTGTCCGCAGCGGCCGTCCACACCGGCTGATCGACGCCGAGCACGGTGGCCAGCGCCACGCCGCAGCGCAGCGAGTGGCGGATGCTGGACGAGCCGGTCAACAAGGCGTAGTCCCAGGGACGGTCGTCGATCTCCTCGGCCCACAGGATCGTGCCGTCGCTGCGACGCATCGTGAGCACCCACTCCAATGCCCGCTCCACCGTCGGCCACAACCGTTCGACGAACGCCCGGTCGCCGCTGCTGCACCAGTGGTGCCACAGGCCCGTGGCCACGTAGGCGCACACGTTGGAGTCGTGCTTGAGGTCTTCGATGGAGTCGTCAGGCAGGTAGTAGTTGTGCCACGTGCCGTCGGCGCGCTGGGTATCGGCAAGCCACAGGTAGGCCCGCCGGGCCTCGTCGCTGAACCCGGCCACGTCGAGGGCCATGGCCGTCTCGACGTGGTTCCACGGGTCGCAGTGGCCGCCAGGGAACCACGGGATCATGCCAGAGGCGAGCTGCAGCGAGGCGAGGTGCTCGCCACTGGTGCGGATCTCGGCGCTCGTCAACACGCCGGGAAGGTTGGGCAGGGGGCTCATCACTGGTCCTTCGTCGGTTTGGTGGCGTAGAACACCGTGGACTTGCCGATCACCGGCGCCAGCACCCGTTCAGCCACCCGCGTGGTGCGTGGCCGCTCGATGATGTCCCACTCCAGGAGGCGACGGTACTTGACGACCAGGGGATGCTGCTCGTCCGACGGTCCGACGGCGCAGCGCAGCCACCAGTACGGGGAGTGAAGTCCGTGGGCGCGGTGGGTGCCGTCGACGTGCAGGCCGGCGGAGCGGATCTTCGCCGCCAGTTCGGTCTTGGCGTAGATGCGCACGTGGCCGCCGGGCACGGCTGGGGCGTGGTAGTCGTCGGACAGCTTCCAGTTGACGATCTCGGGAAACCAGCTCGGCACCGTTGCGGCGAGTTGGCCGCCGGGCTTCAGCACCCGAGCCATCTCGGCCAGTGCCGACGTGTCGTCCTGCACGTGCTCGAGCATCTCCGACGTGATCACCACGTCGAACGACTCATCTCCGAACGGTAGGGCCGTGGCGTCGCCACGAAGGACTCCTGCGATCCGGTCGGCGGCGATCTCACCGGCCGCGACCATGGCCCCGAACGTGTCGCCCGTGGCGCTCACCTCGTCGGCGGCGTAGTCGAGTGCCACGACTCGGGCGCCCCGCCTCGCCACCTCGAAGGCATGACGGCCGAAGCCGGCACCCACGTCGAGGACGAGCGAGTCCGGGCCGAGGCGCAGACGGTCGAATCGGATGGTGAGCACGAACCGGGACCTCACGCCCTCCCGTTGCGGCGCAGCTTCTCGACGTTCTGGGGGAGCGCCATGACCTCGCGGTACTGCTCGACCGTCTGTTCGGCGCAACGCTTCCACGTCCAGCGCTCCAGCACCCGCTGACGTCCGGCTGCGGCGACCCGGTCTCGCAAGGCCCGGTCGTCGAGACCCCTGGCGATGGTGGTCACGAGGGCGTCGGCGTCGCCGGCCGGGCACTGCAGCACCGTCTCACCGTCCTCGCCGGTGACCTCGGGGAGGGCGCCCCCGTCGGTGGCCACGAGCGCCGTCCCAGAACACATGGCCTCGATCGCCGGGAGGCTGAACCCCTCGTACAAGCTCGGCACGACGGCCAGCTCGGCCTCGGCGTACAACTCGACGATGCGCTCGTCGGACACACCCGACACGAACTCGACGTACGGCCGCAGGCCGAGCCGTTCGATCATGTCCATCGTCTTGCCCGGCTTCGGCCTGGAGACGATCGTCAACGTCAGGTCGCGTTCGGTGCGCAGTTTGGCGAACGCCTCGATCAGGTAGGACAGGCCCTTCAGTGTCACGTCAGCGGATGCCGTTGTGATCAGTCGCCCAGGGATGCGGGCGACGTGGTCGAGCGGTCTGAACAGCTCCGGATCGACGCCGACGGGCACGAGGCGCATCCGGTCTCTGGCCACACCCATGTCGTGGTGGATGTCGTCGATCGAGTTCTGGCTGACGACGAGGGTGCGGGGCATGCGCCGCGCGACCCGCGCCTGCATCTTCACGAACGAGTACCAGCGGCCCACCGACCAGCGTTTGTGCCAGTTCGGTGCCGACCGCATCTCCAGCTCGCGGTCCTTGGTGATCGGGTGGTGCAGGGTGACGATCGTTGGCAGCTTCTCGGCCAAGCGCAGGATGCCGTAGCCGAGGCACTGATTGTCGTGCACCAGGTCGAACTCGCCGACTCTTGGCGTGAGTTGGCGCAGAGCACGTGCAGAGAACGCCAGCGGTTCGGAGAACGTGCCGGTGGAGAACTGCAGCACCTCAAGCAGGTCCTCGCGGGACCTGATCTCCCAGAACGCAGGGGCTCGGCCGGGGAAGTGGTCGTTGAAGATGTCGAGGCTCGCCAGCTCGGTGAGCGGTACCCGCTCGTCGAGCGTCGGGTACGGCTGTCCGCTGAACACCTCGACGTGGTGGCCGAGGTCGGCGAGCGCCTTCGTGAGGTGACGGGTGTACACGCCCTGGCCGCCGATGTGTGGCTTGCCGCGGTAGGTCAGGTAGGCGACGCGCAGCGGGGCGTCGGAGGGGGTCGCAGGCATTTCGCTGCAGGCTACCGGTGCTCGGCCGGCGAGTTACCGGCCGGTAGCCCTCGTCGCCTGGCGCAGGGCCACGTGGCCGGCCAGCAGGACGACCACGAGGGCGACGATCCACACCCGATCGCCGAGACGCACGTACCACGTGCGCCCGGTGCGGATCTCGATGTCGGCCCGCAGCACCCGTCGCTCGCTGACGGCGGTTCGCTCGATCACGTCACCATCGGGATCGACGACCGCCGTGAAACCGGTCGGCGCCGCCTGCACCACCCAACGGCCCGTCTCGATGGTCCGCAGCCGGCTCGACGCCACCTGCTGGGTCTGCACGATGGTGCCCGTGTAACTGGCGCCATTGGTGGGATTGACGATGAAGCCGCCACCCTCCTTCACGCCCTCGCGTACCCGCCCGCCGAAGAACACCTCCCACGAGATGGCCACCGCCGCCCGCCGACCGTCGGGCAGCTCCAACACCGCAGGCGTGGTGCCGGCGATGGCATCGCTGGCGACCTGATCGACGGGTGCCCCGAGCGTCTCGAGCAGACTGCGCATCGGCACGTACTCGCCGAACGGCACGCGCCGCACCTTGTCGTATCGGCTCGTGACCTCGCCATCGGGCGTCACCACCACCTGGGCGTTCGTGATTCGCCCCGGTTGACCGGAGACGTCCTCGGTCACACCAACGGCGAACGGCACGCCGAGACGCTCCGCCTCGGCGGCCACCGCCTCGAGCTCCCAGCTCGAGGCGAAGTCCGGCGTGTCGATCACGTTCTCGGGCCAGAGCACGAGGTCGAGGGACGGGTCGGGCTCGATGGTCTCGGTGGCGGCGAGATGCGCTCGTGTCACGAGATCCGATGGGGTGTCGATGGCCCGAGTGCCTTGCTCGCCGCCGCCCTGCACGGCGGCGATGTCGATCCGCTCGCCCGTGCCTTCACCCCGAGGCGCAACATACCCGACGAGCACCAGCGCCACGGCGGTCCCGGATGTGGCCAGCGTCGCAATGCCAACCGGTCGGCGTGCGGAGACCCAGCGGGCGCCGGCGGCGAGCGCGGCGCCCAGCTGCAACGTCACCCACGTGAGGGCGATGGCCCCTCCAACCCTGGCGACCGGCGCCAACGGCCCCGACACCTGGGAGATCCCGAGCGAGGCGAGCGGGATCCCGCCGACGGGAAACGAGAACCGGATCGCCTCCGCAAGAGCGTGGGCGGCGGGCAGGCCGGCGAGACGCCACCGACCCGTCGGCGCCACCACCGCCGCGGCGCCGTGGTACAGCGCGAAGATGGCACCTGCGATGACGTAGCCGGGTGCCGTGAGCTGCCACATCCACGCCGTTCCGAGGTACAGCCAGCCGGCACCGAAGGCGAATCCGTGCCCGAACCGTGACCGCCGGCTGCGCTCCTCGCCTCGGTCCATCGCGGCGACGTACAGCGCGCAACCAACGATCGCCAGCGGCCACCATCCCCACGGCGGCAACGAGAGGGCGACCAGCACGCCCGCCACCAGTGAGACGATCACGCTCATCGGGATCATTGTCGCAGCGCACGGAGACGGTCGAGGGTCGCGGCTGCGGCGCGCTCGCCGCTCTCGATGCACGCCGGGACACCGATGCCGTGATAGCTGGCACCCGCCAGTGTCAGGCCTGGCGATACTGCCCGATCCAAACCCTCGAGCCAACGACGGTGGCCCGGGCGGTACTGGGGGAACGACCGAGGCCAGCGGGAGATGCGGACGTGGACGGGAGCGAGGTCCACGCCGATGTGGGCGCTCACCTCCGTCACGGCCGCTTGGAGCAGGGCGTCGTCGGTGCGGTCGCCGAGCGGGACGCCGTCGCGTCCGATAGAGATGCGCAGCACCTCGCTGCGGCCGTCGGCGAGATGCTCCCATTTCTGGCTGGCGAACGACACCGCGGTCACGGCGCGCTGCACCGACTTCGGCACGAGGTAGCCGCTGCGCCCGCGCAATCGCTCCGGCCACGTCTCGGCGGCGACGGCGATGGTCACGATGGCCACGTCGGCGGCCTCGGCGCCCGCCAGCAGATCGGCAAGAGGGGCTACGGCGCCCAGCAGGCGGCGAGCGGGCGCCGCCGGGCAGGCGAGGATCAGGGCATCGACCACGTCGCCGTCGACGCGCCAGCCGTTGGCGTCGATGGCCAGTTCATGCACTGGTGCCCCTGGCCGCACGTCGACGCCGAGCGCCGTCGCAGCGGCGGCAGTGGCCTCTGCGAGGTCCGCCATGCCGCCGGCTGGGGCGAGGAACAGCGGACCGGACGCTCGCCGTCCAGTAGCGGCACGCGCCCCGACGAGCAGGCTCCGGTTCGTCCGCGCCAGCGCCTCGAGCTGAGGCACCATGGCGAGGCTGAAGCGATCGGTGTCGGCGGCGTAGATGCTGCCGACCAGAGAGTCGACGAGCCGGTCGTGCACCTCGGCGCCGAACCGGCCACGCACAAGCGCGCCGATCGAATCACCGGCATCGACTCGGCGGCGCAACGGCTCGGTCAGCGCCCGGGCTTTGGCCCGCCACGACAGCAGGCTGCTGCGCAGCAACGGTGCCACCTTTCCGGGCACCCCCAGCACGGTCCCGTCGGGGATGTCGTGCAGCCGTCCGTGCCACACCGCGGCGTGCTGGGCCGTCGGTGAGACGAGTTCGTCCACGCCCACGACGCCTGCCAGCGCCGTGGCATGGGGTACACGGGCCAGAAAGGCGTCGGCCGACTCGTCCACCGCGGGTCGGCCGGCGAACGCAGACGTCGAGAGGTGACCGCCGAGGCGGTCCGACGCTTCGCGCAGCGTCACGTTCAGCTCCAGGCTGCGATCGCCGTACGAGGCGGCCCCGAGCGCTCTGGCGGCGGCGAGGCCGGCGATGCCGCCGCCGACGATCACGACCCGGACCATGTCAGCGCGCCGCGGCGTGGATCCGAGCGGCGAGCGCCGACATGACGGCCGGGTTGTCGTTGAGGCACTCGGTCCTGGCGAACGACAGACCGCGACCCTCTGCCCGCTTGCGGGCCTCGATGTCGAGGTCGTACAGCACTTCGAGATGGTCAGACACGAAACCGCAGGCGCACACGAGCAGACCCTCTGCTGCGTGGGCGTCGGCGAGGTCGTCGATCACCTCGAGCACATCGGGTCCGAGCCACGGCTCAGGCGTGCGTCCGGCGCTCTGCCAGGCCGTCATCCAGCTCGACGCCGACGTCAAAGGGACGCCGTCGGCGACAGCCTTGGCCGTCGATTGCAGCTCGTCTGGGTAGGGATCGCCCCCGTCGACGACGCGCTGCGGGAGCGAATGGGCGGTGAACAGCACCGTCGTAGCGTCCGGAAGCCGTGCCAACCCGGATGTCACCTGCTCGACGAGGAAGTCGATGTACGGGGGCTCGGTGGCCCAGCTCTCGATGCCGACGACATCGATCCCGAGCGGTTCGCCAGCGGCTCGGGCCCGTGCCAGGTACTGGCCGACCGACATCGACGAGAAGTGCGGCGCCAGCACGAGTCCCACGATCCTCGTGCACCCTTCGGCTGCCAGCGCGTTCACCGCGTCCTCGATCTTCGGGTCGGCGTGCTTGAGTCCCAGCACCGTGCGGTACCGGCCGGGCGCGAGTTCGTCCAGCGCCTCCTGGATGGCGGCACGCTGGTCGTCTGTGCGCGCCGCCAGCGGCGAGGTGCCGCCGATGGCGCTGTAGCGGGCAGTCAGGTCGGCGAGTTGCTCGGGGCTCGGTGGGTTCCCGCGGCGGATGTCGGTGTAGTACGCCTCGATCTCGCCGGGGTGCCGCGGAGTTCCGTAGGCCATGATGAGCACGCCGATGCGTCCAGCGTCGGTATCGGTGTCGGACCGGGACATCTCACTCGCCGCGCTCGGCTGTGGCGGCGTGCACGAGATCGACCACCGCCGACAGCACGCCGGGATCGGTGCCGGGGTTCACGCCGTGACCGAGGTTGAACACATGCGCCGGATGGCCGGCGTTGTCGTCGAGCACGGCTCGGGCGCCAGCGAGGGCCACCTTTTCGCCGGCGAGCACGAGCGCCGGATCGAGGTTGCCCTGGACGGCCAGATCGGCGCCGAGGCGGCGGCGGGCGTCGGCGATGCCCGTGCGCCAGTCGAGCCCGATGACACCGGCGCCGGTGGTGGCGAACGACTCCAGCAAGTGGTCGCATCCCACACCGAAGTGGATGCCCGGCGCATCAGGGTGGCGAGCAGCCAACTCGGCGAACAACCGGGTCGTGTGGGGCTGGACGAACGTGTCGTAATCGGGGCGCGACAGGGCGCCGGCCCACGAGTCGAACAGCTGGAAGGCCCCCGCCCCGCTGTCGAGCTGCAGGCTGATGAACGTGGCGGCTGACGCGGTGAGCCGGTCCATCAGGCGGTGCCACGACGGTGCGTCGCTGTGCATCATCGCCTTCGTGTGCTTGTACGTGCGGCTCGGTCGCCCCTCGACGAGATAGCTGGCCACCGTGAACGGCGCCCCGGCGAACCCCAACACCGTCACCTCGTCGGGCAGCTCCTGACGCACCAGCGCCACGGTGTCGGTCACGTACGTGACGTCGCCGGGCTCCAACGGTCGTAGCCGGTCGATGTCGGCAGGCGATCGCAATGGCCGCTCGGCCACGGGCCCGATGCCCGGTGTCACGTCGATGCCGAATCCGACGGCATGAACGGGCACGACGATGTCGCTGAAGACGACGGCGGCATCCACGCCGTAGCGGCGCACGGGCTGCAGCGTGATCTCGGCCGATACGTCGGGCTGGCGGATGGCATCGAGGATCGAACCCTCACCACGGACTTCTCCGTACTCGGGGAGATGCCGTCCGGCCTGGCGCATGAACCACACCGGCGTGTACCGGGCCCGGCACCCGGCCGTCGCAGCCAGGAAGGCGGATTCCGACATGTGACGCCGGACGCTACCGCCGGTAGAGTGCAACGACCCGTTTTCACGAGCGGGAGCCTCCCCGACGATGACACAACACCATCCAGAACTGGCCGAGGAGCAGGCGTATCTCGACCATGCGTACACCTGCCTCGAGCGCACCCGCGTCTCGGCTTGGCGGGTGCGCAGTCTGCACGAGGCCGACCTCGGGGGCACCCACCAGGCTCGGTTCGAGCGCAACGCCGTCGACGAGGCGCTGGTCAAGCGACTGACGGACCTGGATCTTGGCAGCGCTTCACTCATGTTCGGCCGCATCGACCGCCTTGGCGAAGGTCCCACAGATGGAGTGGAGAGCTTCCACATCGGGCGCCTGGCCGTGGCCGACGAGGAGCGCGAGCCCGTCGTGATCGATTGGCGGGCGCCCGTCGCCGAGCCGTTCTACCGGGCGACCGGCCGCGACCCGATGGGCCTCGTGCGCCGGCGTCACTTCGCCGTCGAGGGGCCGCGCCTGCTGGGACTCGAGGACGAGTTGTTCGGCGAGGGCCACCTCGGCGTCGGCCAGGACGACGGGCTGGGCGGCGACCGCCTGGATGGCATCGCCATCCGCGGCTACTCGACGCTGCTGGCCTCGATCGAGCGCGGCCGCACCGGGACGCTCAGCGACATCGTCGCCACCATCCAAGCCGAGCAGGACGAGATCATTCGCTCGCCGCAGGCCGGAGTGCTCGTCGTGGAGGGTGGACCGGGAACGGGCAAGACCGTCGTTGCCCTGCACCGTGCCGCCTACCTGTTGTACACGCACCGCTTCCCGCTCGAGGATCAGGGCGTCCTCGTCATCGGACCCAACCCCGTGTTCTTGCGCTACATCGACCAGGTGCTGCCGTCGCTCGGCGAGGCCGGCGTGGAGCAAGTGGTGCCGGCCCACCTCGTGCACGACGTGCACTTCGCTCGCCCCGGGATCGATCCTGGGGAATCTGACGAAACGGTGCGGGTGAAGGGCGACACCCGCATGTCGGACGTCATCGACCGCGCCGTACGCGATCGGGAACGGCCGCTGCGTTCCGACGTCGTCATCCCGTTCCGCACTGGCTACCTGCGGCTCACCGCTGCGGAGTCAACCCGGATCGTCAGGGCCGCCCGTCGCCGCTTCCGCCGCCACAACTCGGGCAGACGCTTCGTAGAGGCCGAACTGTGGTCAGCGCTGGCCAGCAGTTGGCGAACCGACGACCTGACGGTCGAGACGGTGCGTACGGCGATGCGCTCGGAGCGTGCGGTCCGCGAGGCCCTGGAGCGGATGTGGCCATTGCTGACGCCGGCGCAGCTGCTGCACGACTTGTTCGGCTCGCGAGGGCTGGTGCGCCGCGCCGTCGGCTCGTCGTTCCCCGATGTCGACGCCGTTACCGCTCTCTACCGGCCGCGGCGCGACGACGTGAGCGACGTGCGCTGGACGGATTCCGATGTGGCACTGCTCGACGATGCCCGCGAGGCGTTGGGCCCGATCCCCGATCGCCATGGCAGGATCGACGAGGCGGACGAGGTGCGCACGTACGGCCACATTGTCATCGATGAGGTGCAGGATCTGTCGCCGATGCAGCTCAAGATGGCGAGGCGTCGTTCACTCAACGGTTCGATGACGGTTGTCGGCGATATCGCCCAGGCCACCGGCTCGTACGTCCCCGACTCGTGGGACGACGTGGTCGAACACCTGCCCGACAAGCGCCCTGCCCGCATCATCGGCCTGTCGGTGGGCTACCGCATCCCGGAGCAGATCATGGACCTCGCCAATCGGGTCATGCGCCACGCCACCCCTGGTGTGCGGGCACCGCGGGCCGTGCGCCCTGGCGATGCCCCGCCCGAGATCGTCGCCGTGGACGGGCGCACCACGGTGTACGAGCAGGCTGCCCGGGAGACGGCCGAGTTGGTCGCGACGGTCGGCGGCAACGTCGCCGTCGTCGTGTCCGATACGAGCGCGACCGAGATGTCGGCTGCCCTCGACGCCGCCGGCATCGCCCACGGGCACGCTTCCCGTAATGGGATCGACGAGGCCGTGACTGTCGTGCCCGTGAGCGTTGCCAAGGGACTAGAGCTGGATGGCGTCGTAGTCGTGGAACCGGCCGACATCGTGCGGGACCAGGTCAGCGGGTTGCGGGCGCTCTATGTGGCGCTGACACGCTCGACCCAGCGACTCACCGTGGTGCACCGAAAGCCTCTGCCGTCGCCGCTGGCCACCCGCTCGTCGGCTGCCTGAGCGACCGTCGGCCGCCAACGATCAGGCGCTGACGAGGATTCGCTCGCTGGCGAACGAACCGACGCCGACGTGGTTGCCGTCGATCTCGAGCGTCAGCGTGCCGTCGGGCGAGACCGCCGTGATGATGCCCGAGTGGCCTGGCTGGATCGAGCTGCTCTCGAGGAACTCGAGCAGGCCTGGCGTGAACTCGAGCTCCTCTGGGATGCGGCGCACCGTGAACGTCGTCCCGATGGCGCAGCCGGCCAGCGGCGTGGCGTCGGTCTCCTGGTAGGCAGAGCCTGGGATCGGGTTGCCATGCGGGCAGGTGGTGGGGTTGCCGAGCAGCCGGTTCATGGCCTGCTCGACGGACTCGCTGATGACGTGCTCCCAGCGGCCGGCCTCGTGGTGAGCCTCGGCCCACGACAGCTTCAACACGTCGGTGAGGAAGCACTCGGCCAGCCGGTGACGGCGCACGACTTGCTCGGCCAGCTCGGCTCCCTTGGCCGTCAGGGAGATCCCTTCGGAATTGGTGACGAGCCCCTCGTGCTCCATCCGGCGGATCATCTCGCTGACGGCCGGACGCGACACCTGGAGCCGGTCGGCGATGCGGGCCTGGATGAGCTCCATGTCGTCCTCGGCGAGCTCGAAGATGCACTCGCAGTACTCCTCGAACGCCGGGTGATGTTCCCCAGGGACAGCCATGCCTGCAGTGTACGTCTCACGCCAGAGCGCTGGCCGGTGGCTGGGACGCCAGCGACACTCGCCGACCGGTCCCGAACTGATCGTGCCTGGCGGGCGCGTCCCGGGCGGGCTAAGCACACGGGCACCTCCCCGAGCTGATCGAGCTGCAGAGACGCCAGTCCACTGACCGGCCATCTCCGTAGCCAGGGAACACGCGACCGCGACGGACCACGCCGTCATCCCGGAGCGCGTCGAGTAGCGATGTCCGCCGGGCTGCGCGCCGCATCCGCACGAACCTGTTCGTGGAGCTCGCCCGTGGCCTCTCCGGTTCGTCGCCGTAGCGTTCGGTCCATGCTGCGACGCCAGCGACGGTCGACGAGCCGGTCCGAGATCGAGGCGATTGTTTCCGCTCAGGTCGCCTGGTGGCCGCTGCTCGACGAGGCCGAGCAACAGCGCTTGCTCGACCTGTCGGCGGACATGGTCGCCCGCGTGCGCTGGGAGGCGGCGAACGGGTTCACGATGTCCGATGAGATCCCGGTACTGATCGCCGTTCAGGCGTCCCTGCTGCTGCTCGGGCTCGATGACGACCGGGCGCTCGACAACGTCGGCACGGTGATCGTGCACCGCTCTACCGTCACCCAGCGCGGAGAGCGGTCTGTGGGGGGTGGTGTGCTCACCAGGGACCCGATGGCGCTGTCCGGGCAGGCCCACCACCGCGGTCCCGTGCTGATCTCGTGGAACGCCGCCCGCCGGAGCCTCCGCCGTCCGGGCCTGGGCGAGAACGTCGTGCTGCACGAGTTCGCCCACAAGCTCGACATGCTCGACGACTTCCTCGACGGCACGCCGCCCCTGCCCGACGACGGAGCTCGCACTAAGTGGGTCGAGGTGTGCGAGATGGAGCTCTCCCGGCTACGGCGCGGTGAGCCGGGGCCGTTGCGGCCGTATGCCGGCACGAACCCTGCCGAGTTCTTCGCCGTCGCCACGGAAGTGTTCTTCGACCGACCGCTGGCGCTCCACGATGATCGCCCGGAGCTGTACCGCGTGCTCAGCGAGTTCTACGGCCAGGATCCGGCCGGCCGCTGGCGGTCCTGGAGCGTCTCGACGACGACGCCTTCGGCAACGGGACGGTAGTCCCACACGTCGCAGCCGACGTTGAGCTGCTCACCGTTGCGGCGCCAGCGCGTGTGCACGTGGCCGTGCAGCAACCATCCGGGCGCCGGCTCGGGGCGGAAGCTGTCGAAGCGGTCCTCGTCGTGGCTGTCACCCTCGATCGGGAAGTGGCAGGCCCTGGCCGGAGAGCCGCCGACTTCGAGAGGTACGACGCCCTGGAGGATGGCGTCGAAGCCGGCGTCGTGGTAGCGGCCCACCCACTCGGCGGCCTGGGGACCGTGGCCGGCCCAGCACCGGTCGTGGTTGCCGGGCACGAGTACCTTGCGTCCGCTCAGCTCTCCGACGAGGGGCAGCGTCTCGGCGATGGTCCCCATGGCCACATCGCCGAGCACCCACACCTCGTCGTCGTCGGCGACGAGGTCGTTCCAGCGGCTGATCAATTCTGCGTTCATCGTTTGCGCGTCGGCGAACGGGCGCTCGCAGTAGCGGATGATGTTGGTGTGCCCGAAGTGCAGGTCGGCCGTGAACCAGCGTGTCATCCGAGCTCCAGCATCCACGCCGGCAGTCGGGTCGGCCGGCCCGTCGAAGTGACGGCGGCATGCACCGTGACGGCAGTAGCGGCCGGGCGGGCATCGTCCACGACAGTCAGCAGATAGCCGATCTGGAACGTGGTGCGGCTGATGGAGCCCACCCGGAGGTGCACGTGCACGACGTCGTCGAAGCGCAAGGGCGAGCGGTAGCGGACGAACGCCTCGAGCACGGCGAAGTCGAGGCCCTCGGCCCGCATCACGTCGTACGGCCGGTCGATCCGGCGCAGGAACTCGACGCGGGTCTCCTCCAGGTACGGCAGGTAACGGCTGTGGTGGACGATGCCCATGGCGTCCGTCTCGGCGAACCGCACCCGGATCCGGTGCACGAACTCGTAATCACCTGGATCGGTCGTCGGCTCGATGGACAGTCGCACCGGCCCATTGTGGCGCGGCGATGATCTGTCACCCGCTGGGGTGACGCATCATCGCCTCGATGCGCGCGACCCGGGTTCGTGCAGGAGGGTGCGACGTCTCCAGCCGCGCCCGCCAGCTGACGGGCCGCCCTCCTCCGCCGAGCGAGATGACGCGCCGCAGGGCGCTGGCCAGCTCGCCGCCGTAGCCCATCCGCACGGCCCGCTGGTCGGCCTGGTACTCCGACGTGCGCCCGACCGTGTTGGCCAGAGCGTCCGACGTGGTCAGGCCGACGACGAACAACCACGACACAACGTGCAACAAGGCGGCGACGAACGTGCCGAGGTTTCGCAGCACGACCGAACCCTGGGCGAAGGACTGGTTGGCGGCCGTGGCCACGTTCTGGAGGAACACGCCAACGCGCGCCAGCAGCACCACGGGAATCGACAGCCAATGACCGATGGTGAGCGCCACGGTGTGCAGGCCGAGGTGGTGACTCAGCTCGTGGGCGAGCACACCGGCCAGCTCGCGGCGCGAGAGCTCGTGGACAGCGAACGACGTGACCACGACGAGGTGCCCGCCGCAGGCGAAGGCGTTGAGATCCTCTGACGGCAGAACCCGCAGGACGTATCGGTCGCGAGGAAGATTGTTGGCCAGGGCGATGGCGGTCCACAGCGGCCGGATGATCCCTTCCTCGGTGTTGTTGGGCGGCCTCGCCCCGAGCAGCGGCGGCAGGATCAGCAACTGCAGCGGTCGCCAGAAGAGAGCGAGCCCTGCGACGAGGTACCCGAGGGCGAACCACCAGAAGGCGATGTCGATGATCAGACGCAGTGGCAGCCAGACGAGCAACAGCGCCAACGCCGAGAACGGCAGGATGAACAGCACGGGCGCGACAGCGGTGAGTGCGGACGACTCCACTTGACGACGATGATGAGCGGGCCGCACCCGGACAGAATACGGATCGGTGCGTGCGGCGCGGTGGTTCCGAGAGTGCGAAACTGTTCTCATGGGATTGAACATCCAGGACCTGACCATCTCCAGCCCCGACTTCGGGGATTGCCAGCGGTTGGACGATCGATTCTCCTACGACGGCGGCAACGAGCAGCCGTCGTTCGACATCAGCGGCGTTCCCGACGGTGCCGTGGAGCTGGCGGTGATCTGCCACGATCCTGACGCCCCGCTGGCCGACGGCTTCACGCACTGGACGCTGTACGGGATCGCCCCCGACGTCACCTCCGTGCCTGGCGACGGTTCGGTCGGCCGGGGCGGACCGAACGAGTTCGGCGGGGCGGGGTACGGAGGTCCCCAGCCACCGCCAGGACACGGCACGCACCACTACTACTTCTGGGTCTATGCCCTCGACCGCGCCGTAGACGGCACGCCGTCGCGCCGTGAGTTCATCGACCAGTACGGCGACGCCATCATCGAGCAGAACCGGGTCATCGGCATCTTCTCGACCGGGTGAGCACTGCCCCGAGCGCCCGATCCGGATCGCTCCGGCGCGCCGCCGCCACCCTCGTAGTCGT
>Ga0136620_10000630_pt1 | contig 16145 bp, 13 predicted proteins | sample AntDrymUQ4162106_2_FD_104806 | JGI IMG/M metagenome (GOLD analysis project Ga0136620, IMG submission 104806) | Polar desert sand microbial communities from Dry Valleys, Antarctica - metaG UQ416 (21.06) | ecosystem: Environmental > Terrestrial > Soil > Desert | place: Antarctica: Dry Valley... | reverse complement strand
CTCCAGGATCTCGCCCAGTGCCTGCGCGTACCAGGAGGGCGACAGGAAAAGGTTGACGAAGCCAGGGCCTGCCACCTCGGCCCGCTCGACATGGTCGATCTCGGGAGCGCTCGCTGCGATCCTCCGGGCGAAATCACGAGGAGCGACCCCCTTCGCCGCCGCCACGCGAAGGGCGACGTTCGTCGCATAGTCCCCGTGCTCTGCCTTGCTCGGCCGTTCGAGCTCAGCCGGCCCTCCCGCCATCCGGACGACGGCGTCCGTCAGCCTGTCGAGCGCCCTAGACGCCAAGGGTCTCGCCGGGCGCGAACAGCTCCTCGAGAGCGCCGAGCTCCTCCTTCGTCCCCACCGAGATCATCACGTCGCCCGGGCCTAGAACGGCGTCCGGCTGGGGCGTGGTGTCGAACGTCCCGTCCCGTTTGCGCAGGGCGATGACGAGCGCGCCCGTCCGCCCGCTGATGTCGATCTCCTTGATCGACTTGCCCACGTGGGCCGAGGAGTCGGCGACCTCGATCTCCTCGAAGCGGAGATCGGGGCCACCCGTGGCCGAGGCAACGTCCAGGAAGGCCGCCACCTGCGGCTTCAGGACGAGCTTCGCCATCTCCTTGCCCGCCGTCGAGTAGGGCTGCACGACGCGGTCGGCGCCGGCCAGGCGCAGCTTCTTGGCGGCGTCGGGATACGCAGCCCGGGCGACGATGAAGAGCTCGGGGCGCGCGTCGCGGGCGGAGAGCGTGATGTAGAGGTTGTCCGCGTCCGAGTCCGAAGAGGCGACGAACCCCCGGGCACGCGAGAGGCCCGCGGCTTCGAGATCCTCGTCCTCCGTCCCGTTTCCCTCCACGTAGAGGAGGCCCTTCTCGCGCGCTTCCTCGATCGCGTCGGCGTTGAAGTCGAGGACGACGAAGGGCACGCCGGCCTCGGCGAACTCCACCGCGATCTGACGGCCGACACGGCCGTAGCCGCAGATGACGTAGTGATCCCGTAGATGCTCGATGCTCCGCCTCCTTCGACGCTCGGCGATTGCGCCCGTGACCACGCCTCTTGTAATCGCTTCGACGATCAGGGCGCCGATGTAGCCGAAGATTGCCACGCCCGCGAAAACCAGGATCAGCGTCAGCGCCTCGGCGTCGCGACCTTGCGGTCGCGAGTCGAGACCGAAGAGCGACGCGGTGATGACCGACCGGTAGAAGGCGTCGCCCCAGGCCTCGCCGAGGGTGTGGCGGAACCCGAGCGTCCCGGCAAGGAGCGTCAGGCCCACGGCGACGAAAGTTGCCGCAATCCGCCGCGGGGTGAACGCGAGCTCCACGCCGCTGTATCGTAGAGCCGTGGACGACGGGGGTCAGGAGCGCCAGCTCAACATCCACCTGGATCCGGAGAACCTCGCCGGCGTCTACGCGAACTTCGCGAACATCAGCTTCTCGGACTACGAGTTCACGCTGACGTTCGCCCGAATCGACCACGAGATCGAGGAGGGCGACATTCCAGGCGTCGTCGTCTCGCGGGTCAACGTCTCGGCGCGCTTCATGCAGGAGCTGCTCGACGCGATGCAGGACTCGTGGTCGAAGTGGTCCACCCGGGAGGGGATCAAGAACCTTCCGGAAGCGCCGCCGCGCGACTCCTAGCCAGCGCGATCCGCTCGAGCGGCGTCGGATGCGTCTCCAACACGATCCGCGCCCAACGAGGCGCATCCGGTTGCGAAAGCGAAGCCCGGCTGAGCTTCTTCGTGAGCCCTTCGAACGAGCCGGGGTCGCGGGTGGCCCGCAGGGCCAGCCAGTCGGCCTCCTCCTCGTAGCGCCGCGAGACGGCCGACGTCGCCGGCAGGGTCGTCAGCTCGAGCGCCGCGAGCGCTAGCAGCGCGACGGGCACGGCCGAGGGCCGGCCAAGGCCGCCTCGTCGCCGGCAGGCGAGCGCGACGAGGTAGGCGCCCGGAACCGCGAGCAGGAACAGCCAGCCCACGCCTTTCCAGACGTGAGCTGCCTGGACGTGCCCGAGCTCATGCGCGACCAGGGAACGGATCTCCCCTCGCGTCAGCCGGCCGTCGAGGGTGGTGTCCCAGAGAACGATCCGCCGAGTCGGGCCGAAGCCGTAGAACTCGGCATTCAGGGCGCGCGTTCGGCGACTTGCGTCGCGCACGTGAACGTCGACCTCCCCTACGCCCTGCTCGCGGGCGAGAGCCTGGATCTCCGCGACGAGCTCCCGGTCGCGGAGCGGCTCCACGCGCGGCGTAAAGAGCAGCGGCTGGGCAAGGAGGAAGACGATGCCGATGAGCGCGAAGGCCGGCCCACCGAGGAGCCACCAGCGATCGCCGAGGCGACGGGCGAGAAGCATGAGCGCGGCGAGCGCACCACAGGCGGCGGCGAGCGTCCCGAGCCGCTCGAGCCATGGGTCGACGAGGATCGTGGAATAGGGGGCGTCGGAGATGTCGTACCTGCGCCGCCACCAGTGGGCGGACAGGACGAACGGCACATTCGCCAGCCAGACAGCGGACAGCGTCACGGCGCCGAGCGCGACGCCGCCACGGATCCCCCGGAGACGCAGACGCGGCGCGAACCACGCGGCTGCGGCGAGGACGAACAGGTGAACGAGGGTGGCAAGCGCCCAGTTCGCCCGCAGCAGTCCCTCGTAGCGACCGCTGCGCTCGAGGTGCGCGCGTGAGAACGCGCTCTCCGGCTCCACGGTCCCCAGGGCCAGGTTGGGAACCGAGGTGTCCCAGAGGAACCAGGCTGCGACGAGCCAGGCGGCCGCAGCCGCGCCGATCCCCCAGAATCTCGGCGTGCGCATCGCTGTCATCTCGGACATCCATGCCAACCTTTACGCGCTCGAGGCCGTCTTCGCCGAGATCGAGCGCGATCCGCCGGATGAGATCTGGTGTCTCGGCGACACCGTTGGGTACGGGCCTCGGCCCAACGAATGCTGTGCGCTCGTTCAGGAGCGGTCGTCCCTGGTGCTGGTCGGGAACCACGATCTCGTCGCGCTCGGGTCGGCCGACGTCACAGTCGAGGATTTCAATCCTGAAGCCGCTGCGGCTTCCATCTGGACGAGCTCGGAGCTGTCGCCGGGGTCACGCGAGTTCCTGTCCTCGCTCGCCCCGCAGGCCGAACGGGAGGGTGCCGCGCTCTTTCACGGCAGTCCGAGTGATCCCGTCTGGGATTACGTCATCACCGACCTTGCGGCGGAGGAGGCGTTCGCGCTGACGCAGGCGTCCCTGATTCTCGTCGGCCACAGCCATGTCCCGACGGCGCTTGCTCTCGCAGACGACGTGGTCCAGGGCGGCGTGGCGGCGACTGGGTTCGAAGCCGACCTCGGCGCCGGCCGGTGGCTCCTCAATCCGGGCTCGGTCGGCCAGCCGAGAGATGGAGACGCACGCGCCGCCTATCTCCGCCTCGACCTTGGTCTGCGGCAGGCCTCATTCGAGCGCGTCGCCTACTCTGTGGATCGAACGCAGGCAGAGATCCGGGAAAGGGGGTTGCCCGATGCACTCGCGGACCGCTTGGCTCTTGGCGTGTAGCGCGCTGGCCCTCGCAGGGGGGTGCGGCGGCGGAAACGAGTCGCAAGAGGCTGCGCCTGGACCGCAGATCGAGAGCGCGGTCGCAGAGGGGCTTGCAACACGCAGCGACGAGGTAGCGCAGCGACTCGAGAGCGGTGACTCGTGTGGCGCCGCCGAGGAAGCCGGACGTCTCCGTGACGAGGTCACCCTCGCCATCAACGCTCGCCGGATTCCGGAGCCCTATCTCGAGGATCTCTCGGGAGTCGTCAACGAGATCGTGGCGTCGATCCCGCCTTGCCGTGAGCCGGCTCAGCCGTCAGAGGGCGAGAAGACAAAGAAGAAGAACAAGAAGAAGGATAAGGAAGACGAGGACGGGGACGGTTGAGCCGTTACACCGTCGAGCGAACACTCGGCCAGGGTGGGATGGCGACGGTCGAGCTCGCGGAGGATGAAGAACTCGGGCGGAAAGTCGCAGTCAAGCGCCTAGCCACGAGGCTGGCCGACGACGAAGGCTTGCGCGAGCGGTTCCTTCGCGAAGCAAAGCTTGCCGCGCAGCTCTCTCACCCGAACGTCGTTGGCGTCTACGACGTGGGTGAGGAGGACGGTAGTCCATACATCGTGATGGAATACGTCGAGGGCGAGACGCTCTCCGAGGTCGTCGCGCGGGAGGGAAGCCTCCAGCCCGGCCGCGCCGTGGATCTCCTCCTGCAAGTCTGCGCCGGCCTCGAGCATGCGCACGCCGCCGGCCTCGTCCACAGGGACGTGAAGCCGCAGAATCTCCTCCTGAGCAAGGACGGCGTGCTCAAGATCGCCGACTTCGGGATCGCGCGGCCGGTCGTCGGCTCCGAGCTGACTCAGATCGGCACCGTGCTCGGGACGATCGCGTACGCCGCACCGGAGCAGGCAGCCGGCGGGCAGGTGACCGCCGCCGCCGATCTCTACTCGGTCGGGGCAGTGGCCCACGAGCTGCTCACCGGCCGGCCTCCCGACGGACGGCCGCCGCCCGACGTTCCGCCGGCGCTGGAGAAGGTCATCCGACGCTGCCTGGCAACCGATCCCAACGAAAGGCCTCAGTCGGCAGTCGAGCTTGCGCGCGAGCTCGCACAGGCGTCGCCAGAGCCACCGACGCAGCCTCTTCCCCCGCCGACGGCCACGGTTGCGACAGAGGTGCTGGGCCGCCCGCGCCGCACGATCCACGTTTCACGCCGGGCGCTGCTCGGGCTGGCCGGCCTCGTCGCCACCACAGCGATCGTGGTCGGTTTGGCTCTCGCCTCTGCAGGGCGAGACGAATCGCCGCCCGCGCAGCCGCCGCCCCCGGCTCAGCCAGCTCCGGCGGTGGTGCTTCCGCGAGGCGAGTCGCCGTCCGAGTCGGCGCGCCTGCTCGCCGAGTGGTTGCGCGAGAGAGCGGGCTAGACCGAAGCGGGCGCGGCGGTGGCCGGCTCGGCGCCCTGGCTCGTCGCGAAGGTGATTCCCTCGCGGGCGAGCGCCAGCTGGACTTCCTCACGCGCCTTGTAGATCCGCCACTTCACGGTGGCGAGAGTGATCTCGAGCGAGTCGGCGATCTCCGTGTAGGAGAGGCCCACGATGTCGCGGAGAAGCAGGGCCATCTTCAGGTCGACGGTCAGATCGTTGACGGCCCGCCAGACGGCGTCCACCGTTTCGAGCCGCTCGACGGGAGCGTCGACAACCTCGAGCTGGGGCGCGTCGTCGAGCGCAACGAAGGTCTTCGGTCTTCGCTCGTTCGCTCGCAGTTCGTCGAGCACGCGGTTCTTCGTCACCTGGAAGAGCCAGGTCGTGAAGCGGCAGCGGAGCGAGAACCGAGGAAGCCCCTGATAGACCCGGAGGAAGACCTCCTGCGTCAGATCCTCTGCGAGGGAGCGATCCCCGACGAGCCGGAGCACATAGTTGTAGACCGGTGTCTCGTACGCGCGGACGATCAGATTGAAGGCCCGTTCATCACCGCGCTGGGCCTTCTTGAGAACACCGAAATCTGGCTGGGGGAGCGCCACAGAGGAGTTAATTATAGCCGGGGGTTTTCTGTCCGGACATCAAGTTTTTGCCGGTCATCTGTAAAGGCTTATCGAGGCCGAGGAGCGCAAGCGCAGTAGGCATCAGGTCTGAGAGTTCCCCATCTGCGCAAAGCGAACCCTCTGTGTCGGTCAGCACAAGCGGCACCGGATTCGCCGTATGTGCCGTATGTGGCTTGCCGTCCTCGTCCAGCATCTTCTCGGCGTTTCCGTGGTCGGCCGTGACGAGCGCGACTCCTCCGGCGCCTGAGATCGCCGTCAGGACGCGCCCGAGGCACTCGTCCACCGTCTCGACGGCCTGAACCGCAGCGGGAATCGAGCCGGTGTGGCCGACCATGTCGGCATTTGCGAAGTTCAGGACTGCGAAGCCGTAGGCGCCGGACTCGAGCTCCGTGACGAACCTGTCCGTGAGCTCCCGGGCAGACATCTCCGGCTTCTGGTCGTAACTCGCCACCTCGCGGGGCGACGGAACGAGGAGACGGGTCTCACCGGGCCACTCCTCCTCCCGTCCACCGTTGAAGAAATAGGTCACGTGCGCGTACTTCTCCGTCTCCGCCGCATGCAGCTGGGGAACGGCATGCTCGGCGAGGACCTCGGCCATGACGTCGCTCACCTCCTGCTCGGGGAAGGCGATGGCGCAATCGAAATCGTCCCGGTAGTGAGTCATGGTCGTCACCTCGAATCCTGAGGCAAGCAGCTTCTGCGTCAACTGCCTCGCGCGGTCGGCGCGGAAATTGAAGACGATGACGGCGTCTCCCGACTGGATCCGCGGGCGGCCGTCGAGGACGACCGGCTCGATGAACTCGTCCGTGAGACCCTCGTCGTAACTCCGCCGTACCTCCTCGACGGGGTCTCGCCCCCTGATGCCCTCGTCGGCCAGGAGAAGCGCGGCGAGCGCGCGCTCCGTTCGGTCCCAGCGCTCATCGCGATCCATGGCGTAGTAGCGGCCCATGACCGACGCGATCCGGTCGGGGGGAAGCTCGGCCAGATCGGACGCCGCCGACGTCGGCGAGACGTCCCTTCCGTCCGTGAAGGCGTGGATCCACGTCCGGTCCTCCATCCCCTCCCGGCGGCCGAGCTCGAGGAGTGCGCGGACGTGATCCATGTGCGAGTGGACGCCGCCGTAGGAGACCAGGCCGAGAAGGTGGACGTTCGTCCCTCTCGCCTTTGCGCCTCGAAAGGCATCGACGAGGGCCTGATTCTCGTAGAGCTCGCCGGTCTCGATCGCATGGTTCACGCGCATAAGGTCCTGGTAGAGGATCCGTCCCGACCCGATCGTCAGGTGGCCGACCTCGGAGTTTCCGGGCTGGCCCGGAGGGAGCCCGACCGCCTCGCCGGAGGCCTCCAGCGTCGTCCGGGGATACGTCGCCCACAGCTGGTCGAAGACGGGAGTCTCCGCGAGCTCGACGGCGTTTCCGAGCCCGGCCGGCGCGCAGCCCCAGCCGTCGAGGATCACGAGCGCTACGAGAGGGAAGCGGCCCGGCAAATCGCGAGGAAGGAGTCGAGCTCGAGCGACGCGCCGCCGACGAGGGCCCCGTCGACGTTCTGCTTACCGAGCAGCTCGTCGGCGTTGTCCGGCTTCACGGAGCCGCCGTAGAGGACAGGCACGTCCAGGAGCCCTTTGATCAGGGCATGGGCTTCGTCTGCCTGCTCGGGGGTCGCCGTTCGTCCCGTTCCAATCGCCCAGACGGGCTCATAGGCGACCGCGAGACGGTCGAGATGATCCTCGTCCACGACGGCGCGCAGCGCCTCGACCTGCCGGCGGAGAACCGTCTCGGTCTCACCCGACTCCCGCTCGGCCTCGGTTTCGCCGACGCACGCGATCACGCTCAGACCGCCGTCCAGCGCGCCTTCCACCCGCATCGCGGCGGTCTCGTCGGTCTCCGCGAACAGCTGCCGCCTCTCGGAGTGGGCGACGAGGGCTCCCGTCACACCGAGCTCGCTGAGCATTGCGGCGGAGACCTCGCCGGTGAACGCTCCGTCGGACCCCCAGTGGACGCTCTGTGCGAACACCGCAACCGACGTCCCGGCCAACAGAGCGACGGCGTGGTGCAGCGAGGTGTACGGGGGGCAGACGACGACGTCGACATCGCCGAGCTCTGCGTCGCGCAGGGCCGCGCAGAACTCCACCGTCTCGGAGGCAGTCTTGTACATCTTCCAGTTGCCGGCGATCAGCACTCCACGACCTCCTGAGATGGTATGGCCGCCACACCCGGCAGCTCCTTGCCTTCGAGCAGCTCGAGGGAGGCGCCGCCGCCCGTGGACACCCACGACACCTCATCCGCGAGGCCGACCTCGTGGAGCGCGCGTGCCGAGTCGGCCCCGCCGACGACCGAGTATCCGTCGACCGCGGCAACCGCCTCCGCGACGGCCTTTGTCCCCTCCGCGAACCTGGGCCACTCGAAGACGCCCATCGGCCCGTTCCAGAACACCGTCTTCGCCCCGGCGATGCGCTTCCCGAAGTCCTTGCGGCTCTGCGGGCCGATGTCCAGCCCGAGCCAGCCCGCCGGAAGCTCGTCGTACGGGACGACCCGCGTGTCCGCACCGGACTCGAACGCCGAGGCCGCCACGACGTCTCGAGGGAGCACGACCTCGAAGTCGAGCGGGTTCCTCTCCCGGATCTGCTCGGCCATCTTCCCCCCGATCAGCACCTCGTCCGCCCGGCCGCCGAGATTCTCCAGGACACCGAGCTTGTCGTCGACCTTGGCGCCCCCGGAGATGAGGACGAACGGCCGCTCCACCTCGCCGAGCAGCTTCCCGAGCGCCTCGAGCTCCCGCTCGAGCAGGAGCCCCGCATACGCCGGGAGAACGCGTGCGACAGCCTCGGTCGAGGCGTGCGCCCTGTGCGCCGAGCCAAATGCGTCGTTGACGTACAGGTCTCGCCCGTCAGCCAGCTCCTCGGCGAATGACGGGTCGTTCTTCGCCTCGCGCTCGTCGAAGCGGGTGTTCTCGAGAACCAGGATGCGCCTGTCCGGGAGGAGCTCACGCAGGCGCCTCTCCACCGGCGCCATTGCGAACGTCGGATCGCGCCCTTCCGGCCGTCCGAGATGCGAGCAGACGGCGATCTCCTCGACACCACGGTTCAGAAGGAGCCGGAGGGTCGGCAGCGCAGCCTGGATGCGCGTGTCGTCGGCCACGCGTCCCTCCTCCAGCGGGACGTTCAAGTCGGCCCGCAAGAGCACACGCTTGCCGGCGACGTTCGCGTCGCGAACCGAGCGAGGCGGTCGCAACTACACCTGCGCGCCGACGGCTTCTCCAACCGAGGCGGCGACGCGCTCGGTGAGGTCGGCGAGGCGGCAGCTGTAGCCCCACTCGTTGTCGTACCAGCCGATCACCTTGACCATTCGGCCGCTGGCCATCGTCGACAGCCCGTCGATGATGCAGGAGGCGGGGTTGCCCACGATGTCCGCCGAGACGATCGCGTCCTCGGTGTAGACCATGATCCCGTCGAGCTCGCCCTTGGCGGCCCGCCCGTAGGCGGCGTTGACCTCGTCGACGCTCGCCTCGCGCTCGAGGATGCAGACGAGGTCGGTGACGCTCCCGTCCGGAACCGGCACCCGCATCGCCATGCCGTCGAGCTTGCCCTTGAGCTCGGGCAGCACGAGTGCCGTCGCCTTCGCCGCACCCGTGCTCGCAGGGATGATGCTCTGCGGCGCCGCGCGCATCCGGCGCAGGTCGGGCTTGCCCTTGCGGGTGAGCGCGATCTGATCCTGGAGCTGCTGTTCGGTCGTATACGCGTGGATCGTCGTCATGAAGCCCTGCTCGATCCCGAACTCCTCCAGGAGTACCTTCGCCATGGGTGCCACGGAGTTCGTCGTGCAGGAGGCATTGGAGATGACGTGGTGCTGCTCGGGATCGTAGGTGTCGTCGTTCACGCCCAGGACGATGGTCACGTCGGGGTCGGTCGCGGGAGCCGAGATGATGACCTTCTTCGCGCCGGCGTCCAGATGCTTCTGGGCTCCTTCCCGGGACGTGAAGATCCCGGTCGACTCGACGACCACATCGATGCCGAGCTCGCCCCACGGGAGCGCCTCGGGCTCGCGCTCGGAGAGCACCCGCACCGACTTCCCGTCCACGATCAGCTCGCCTTCGCCGTGCCCGATCTCGGCCTGCAGGACGCCGTGGGTCGAGTCGTACTTGAGCATGTGGGCGAGCACGTCGTCGGAGGCGAGGTCGTTGAGCGCGACCACCTCGAATTGAGGCTCGCGCTTCAGATACGCGCGGAAGAAGTTCCTTCCAATCCGTCCGAATCCGTTGATGGCTACGCGTTTCATCGATCCCCCTTGTCGCTGGCGCGAGTCTAGTCTCACGCGGGGGATGAACCGAACCAGCCGCGCTTCTGGCAGCCGCAGTTCGACTCCACCGGTTCGAGCGTCGCCCCCACCTCCTACTACGGGCTGCTCGCCGCGTCGTACGACGCGCTCAAGTCCGTGAACCCCGGGATCAACGTGATCGGTGGAAAAAGGTCAGCTTCCCGAAAACCCGCGTGCTTCCGGCGCGCAAGCTCTCCCTCGCACTGTCGCGAACGCCCAGGAGGACGCCCGTGTCGAAGCCGCGCTCTTCCGGGGAGCGAAGCGCGTTCTTGACCAGACGTCCACCGTCAAGGCTTACCGGTCGACGATCGTCAGGTTCTCCACCCGGTTCCGGCCCGGCCGCTACACGGTCCAGGTCACGCTCCGCGCGGCGATGAACCCGACGAGGACGACCAGCTTCTCTTCGCCGCTTCGCATCATGGGCCGCCGCTAAGAAATTTTGCGTTCCCGTTTGGGTGGGACCGAGCTTTCCGTCATACTCAGCCGACGGCGGGTCTGCGCTCGTCCGGCGCCGAATTCAGACCCCGTTCGGCGCCAAGGTCCGGAGCGCGGTTCAACTGGAGGGGGAGGTCGTCCTCGGAGCTTCCCCTCCGGCCCGCCGCTTCCAGCGGCGGGCCGTTCGTGCCCTTTGCTCGTGACCCAGGTGGCGCCCTCCAGCCTTAGGTCTGGGACAGGAGGATGAGCTTCTGTAGTCGGCGGTGGACGGTCGCCTTCGTCGCGGGCGGTCGGCACTTCAGACCGAGCTCGCGCAGGGAGAGCGCGGGGTGAGCCAGTCGGAGCTCGGCGAGCTCGCGAAGCTCCGCGGGCAGCCTGGCCAGGGCGCCGCGGCGCTCGAGCCTGCGGAGAGCCCGCAACTGCGTCCCCGCCGCCCGGCTCGTGCGGACGAGGTTTGCGTGATCGGCATTCGCCAGGCGATTCGCGCGGGACTTCGCAGACCCCACGACCGCGCGCTCCGCGAACGTCAGAACCGCCCCGGCCGCGCCGGCCGTCGCGAGGACATCGGCGATCGCCTCCGCCCCCTTCGCGTAGGCGACCGCGTGGCCCACCCGCTCACCAACCGTCAGGCTAACCCCTTCGGACGCGGCCACCTCGGTGATGAACTCCGCGCCGCCCCGCTCGCCCGTCCGGATCTCGAGGTGCGCCCGGGACACACTGCCGCCTCCCAGAAGGGCGCCCCGCAGATACGCACCGCGACAGCACGCCCTGGCGACAAGGCGTTTCGGCGGCCGCTCGAGCGGCGCCAGACCGACCGTCACGACCCCGGCCTCGTGGAGCACCTGCAGCGCACGGTCTCGTCCCGGCACGTGGAGCTGGTACCGCGTGCTCGAGTCGAATGCCCTGCGTCGATAACTCCTGATCTCACACTCGACGTCGAACGACCTGAGGAGGGCGAACGCCCGGCGAGCGACGGCAGAGGCGGACAGATCGAGATGAACGGAGACCTCTCCGCGTCCACGGAGATGGATCGACCCCGCGGTGTGGAACAGCGCGGACAGCTCCGCCAGCCGGTCGCACTCCCGCCGAGGTGCGATGCCGGCCAGCTCGTTGCGGACGTCCTCCGAGAGTGGCATCCGGTTCGAATATACGATCAACGGGTGAGCGCTCCAGGACGTTTCCGCCCCCCGGCCCCGCACAACGAGCCGATCAAGGACTACGTGCCGGGCTCTCCCGAACGCGTGGAGCTGAAGCGGCGGCTCGACGAGCTCCGCAACACGCGCCTCGACATCCCGCTCGTGATCGGCGGCGAGGAGGTCAGAACGGGCAACACGTTCGAGGCTGTCGAGCCGCACAACAAGAAGAGCATCCTCGCCGACGTGCACAAGGGCGGGCCCGCCGAGGTCGAACGGGCGGTGAAGGCCGCGGCCGAGGCGTGGGAGGATTGGCACCGCTGGCCGTGGGAGGAACGCGCTGCGGTCGTGCTTCGCGCGGCAGACCTCTTGGCCGGCCCCTGGCGCTCGACGCTCACCGCCGCCACGATGCTGAACCAGTCGAAGACCGCCCACCAGGCCGAGATCGACGCTGCCTGCGAGCTGATCGACTTCCTCCGCTTCAACGTCGAGTTCATGCTCCGCATCTACGAGGAGCAGCCGAAGTCCTCACCCGGGGTCTGGAACCGGATGGAGTACCGGCCGCTCGAAGGGTTCGTGTTCGCGGTGACACCGTTCAACTTCACAGCCATCGCCGGGAACCTCCCGACCTCGGCCGCCCTCATGGGGAACACCGTCGTCTGGAAGCCGGCATCGACGGCAGCTTTCTCCGCGCACTGGGTGATGCGCCTCCTGGAGGAGGCCGGGATGCCGCCGGGCGTCATCAACCTCGTCTACGGCGCGGGCGCCGAGGTAGGCGATGCAGTGCTCTCCAACCCAGACCTCGCCGGGGTGCATTTCACGGGCTCGACGCCGGTCTTCCAGGGCATGTGGAAGACGATCGGCGACAACATCGCCGGCTACCGGAACTACCCGCGCATCGTGGGCGAGACCGGCGGCAAGGATTTCATCCTCGCTCACCCTTCCGCCGATGTGGAGGCCGTCGCAACCGCGATCCTGCGCGGCTCCTTCGAGTACCAGGGGCAGAAGTGCTCGGCGTCGTCACGGGTCTACGCACCGTCGAACATGTGGCCCGAGCTCCGTGAGCGGCTCGTGAAGGAGGTTGCGACGATCCGTATGGGCGACGTCACGGACTTCTCGAACTACATGGGCGCCGTGATCGACGAGAAGGCCTGGCGCGGCCACAAGGAGGCGATCGACTCGGCCTCCGAGAACGCTGCGGAGGTCGTCGTGGGCGGCGGCGCCGACGACAGCGAGGGCTACTTCATCCAGCCGACCGTGCTCGAGACGAGCGACCCGAGGTCACAGCTGATGCGGGACGAGCTCTTCGGTCCGATCGTCACCACCTACGTGTATCCCGAGAAGAAGTGGGAGGAGACGCTGGAGCTCGTGGACGACAATCCGTACGGGCTCACGGGCGCGGTCTTCTCCGAAGACCGGGCAGCAATCGACCAGGCACAGAAGAAGCTGCGCTACACGGCCGGGAACTTCTACGTCAACGACAAGCCGACGGGCGCGGTCGTCGGGCAGCAGCCCTTCGGCGGCGCCCGGGGCTCGGGGACGAACGACAAGGCGGGGTCGATGTGGAACCTGATCCGCTGGGTCAGCCCCCGGACGATCAAGGAGACGTTCGTCCCGGCCCGCGACTACCGCTATCCGTTCATGGCACCCGACGGCGACGGTTCTGCACCGGACCGGCCTTAATAGAGGCTGAACAACCGGCGGTGAGCGGCGGCGTCTGACTGAGCATGGGCCGCCCGATCATCCTGGTCACTGCGGCGGCTCTCCTTCTTTTCGTCGGCGCGGCCGGCGCAGCACGCGTAACGGGGACCCCGCGTGCCGACTTCCTGCGTGGAGGTCCGCGGGGCGACGTGCTCGACGGACGGGGCGGCAGCGACCGCATCAAAGTCGAGGGCGGCGGCCGGGACCGGGTCCGGTGCGGGAAGGGGTCGTACGACCTCGTCAACGCCGATCTCTCAGACCGTGTGGCCGGGGATTGCGAAACGGTTGCACGGGTCATAGCGCGCGATCCCTATCGGACGCCCGCGCAGCATGCGACGATTGCCGAGCCCGACTCCTTCGCCTGGGGCAACACGGTGGTCACCGCCTTCCAGTCCGGCCGGTTCCGCGACGGCGCGGCCGTCAACACCGGCTGGGCGACCTCTCGGGACGGAGGACGAACCTGGCGCTCGGGCACTCTCCCCTCCCTGACCGTGAGCTCTCGGCCCGCCGGACGTTGGCAGCGCGCGAGCGATCCCGTCGTCGCCTATGACGCGGCGCACGGCGTCTGGCTGATCGCCTCTCTGGCGCTGACCGCCGGCGATGCTGCCGCGGTTGTCGTCAACCGCTCTTCGGACGGCCTCACGTGGAGTGCTCCGGTGACCGTGGTCCAGGCACCGTGGGAACCGAACCTGCTGCTCGACAAGGAGTGGATCGTCTGCGACAACGGCGCCGCGAGCCCTCACCGCGGGAGTTGCTACACGACCTACAGCGACTTCAGAACGTTGCGGCTCGAGTTCCAGGCCTCGCGCGACGGCGGCCTCACCTGGGGCCCGCAGGTGTCGGCGCCCGAGAACGCGGGGCGAGCATCGATCGTCGGCCGCTGGGCACCGGCACCCCAGCCGGTCGTCCAGCCGGACGGCGATCTGATCGTCCCGTACTACGACGAGGATCGCGTCGCGTCGGTCCGATCGGTGGACGGTGGCCGCTCGTTCGAGCGCTCTGTCACGGTTTCCCCGACCAGCTTCAGGGCGACCCCGGGCCTCCGAGCACCCCCGCTCCCGAGTGCGGAGGTGGACGTGAACGGCGTCGTCTACGTCGTCTGGCCGGACTGCCGCTCCCGGCCCTCGTGCCGGTTCGACGATCTCGTCATCTCCCGCTCGGTGGACGGCAACGCCTGGTCCACACCCACCCGCATCCCGATCGCGCCGCGATCCTCGCAGGCCGACTTCGTCATCCCCGGGATCGGAGTGGATGCAACGCGGGCCGGCCGGCTTGCGGTCACGTACTACGTCCTCCGCGGCGGCCAGTACCTCGACGCAGGCTTCATCTCCTCTGAGAACGGCGGCCGGAGCTGGCGGCCGCCACGGCGCCTGAACGCCCAGACGATGCAGCTCGACTGGGTCGCGCAGGCCGGGGGCGCGATGGTCGGCGACTACATCTCGACCTCGTGGAGCGGCGGCCGGGCGGTTGCCGTGTTCGTCCTCGCCAACCGGCCCCGCCAGCGTTTCGACCAACCACTCTTCGCCGCCTCTATCCGCCCCTAAGCGCGGCCTGCCTTGTGCAGCTGGGCGTAGATCGCCCGCGCCGTCCTCGCGGGGATCCCCGGCACGCCTTCCAGCTCCTCCTGACTCGCCGCGAGAAACCGCTCCGCCGACCCGAAGTGTCGAATCAGCGCACGGCGCCGCGCCGGCCCGACGCCGGCCAGCGTGTCGAAGATTGACTCCCGCGCCCGGGACTCTCGTCGTTGCCTGTGGAAACTGAGCGCGAAGCGGTGGGCCTCGTCCCGAACACGCTGTAACAACTGCAAGCCGGGCGAATGGCGCTCCAGGCGGATTGGATCGGGGCGATCGGGGACGAAGACCTCTTCCACTCTCTTCGCCAGCGAGATGACGGCGACCCGCGGCAGGTCGTACGCCTGCATTGCCTGGATCGCCGCCGAGAGCTGCCCTTTGCCGCCGTCGATCACGACGAGGTTCGGCGCCGACGCGAACCCCTCGTCGTGGTCTTCCTCCGTACCCGTGCCGACTCGGGCAAAGCGTCGCGACACCGCTTCCGCCAGGGCGGCGTAGTCGTCCTGGCCGTCGATCTTTCGAATCCCGAACTTGCGGTAGTGCGCCTTCTTCGGGACGCCGTCCTGGAAGACGACCATGGCCGAGACCGGTGACTCCTCCTGGATGTTCGAGACGTCGAAGCACTCGATCCGCAGCGGCAGGCTCTCGAGGTTCAGCACTTCGCGAAGCTCTTCCAGGGCCTCCACGCGCCGGAGTCTCGAGGACTCGGAGCGCGCTGTGTCAGCTTCGAGCGCAAGGTGAGCGTTCTGGTCGGCGAGCTCCTGCAGGCGCCGCTTCTCGCCCCGCTCCGCGGGCCGAACCGAGACCTGCGACCCCCGCCGCTCGCTGAGGAACTCGGCGAGGGCGGCCGTGTCACCGGCCTCGCGCGGGACGATGATCTGCGGCGGCACCGACGGCGCGGAGCCGTAGTACTCCACGCAAAAGGCTTCGAGGACGGTTTCGACGTCACGGTCCTGCACGTTCTCGAGGTGGAAGCCGTACCGGTCGACCATGCGGCCGTCCCGAAGCGGGAAGATCTGCACCGCGGCGCGATCTCCCTCGATCGCGATCCCGAGCACGTCCACCGTGCCGACGGCGCGCTTGTCCGCCGCCTGGCGCTCGGCAAGGTGCCTGACCGAGAACAGGCGGTTCCGGAAGCGCGCGGCCTCCTCGAAGCGCTCCTGTGCCGCGGCATCCCCCATGCGCTGCTCGAGCTCGGCGATGATCGGCCGCGACTCGCCCGAGAGGAACTCGATCACGCCGTCGATGACCTTTCGGTACTCCTCCTTGGAGATGTAGTTCACGCAGGGCGCGTAGCAGCGGTCGATATGGAAGTCGAGGCACGGGATGCCCGAGTGGCGGCCGGGCTTCGGGCCTTCGCAGGGACGGAAGCGGAAGACGCGGTTGAGAACGTCCAGCGTCTCTCGAACCTTCTTCGCGTTGGCGTAGGGCCCGAAGTAGACGACCCCCCGGCGGTGCCGCTCCCGCGTGAACATCACGCGCGG
>Ga0136620_10000629_pt1 | contig 16150 bp, 20 predicted proteins | sample AntDrymUQ4162106_2_FD_104806 | JGI IMG/M metagenome (GOLD analysis project Ga0136620, IMG submission 104806) | Polar desert sand microbial communities from Dry Valleys, Antarctica - metaG UQ416 (21.06) | ecosystem: Environmental > Terrestrial > Soil > Desert | place: Antarctica: Dry Valley... | reverse complement strand
GAACTCGATGCGGAGCTTTTCCAGCAGGCGGGCGACCCGGTGATTGATGTACTCCGAGCCGTTATCGGCGTGAAAGCCGCGGATCGAAAAGGGGAAGTTGTCTAGCAACGCCTTGATTACCGGTAGCAGATAGGCCTCGGAAAGCCTCTCGCAGGTGGCCACGACCTCCCATTGGGTCACGCAGTCCACGACGGCCACGGCGAAGCTGAGCGACCAGCTCGACACGGCGGAGATGTCCACCGAGGCCGGCCGCTGGGTGATCGGCGTGAGCCGGTTCGGCCATCGCCGCGCGCGGCATCGTCTTCATCGCCATTGCGTGGCTCGTTATGCGCGCAGCACGCGAGCACGATTCGAGCGAAGCCGGCGGAGTGCGAGATGCGTTCGGCACGCTCAGGATCTCGGCCAGTGGCCGTTCGCCGCGATCGCGGTGGGGCTGATCGCGTACGGCGGCTACCAACTGCTGAACGCGCGCTATCGTCGAATTCGCGTACGCTGAGACGAGAGCTACCATCTCAGTGACCAGCCAGCCCTTTGTTTTCATTGGTGCCGGCGAGAGGAATCGAACCTCCGACCTGCTGATTACGAATCAGCGAATCCGCCATAACGCGCGCTAACACGGCATCACACGGCTGCGACCAAAACGGCCGCAACCCATTGTATAGGAAAGCATCTAAGCTCACACTACATATCATTGCATAACACTGCCTAACAGGCGTATACTGTTACCCCGGTGTTACCCAGCGTGGGTTCACTGACTTGCTATCAGGGGGTGCGTTATGCATGCGAAGCTCACAGAGATCGGCGTCAAGCGGCTGCAGGCAGGCACGAGCCGTTATGAGGTCTGGGATAGGACCCTTCCCGGCTTCGGCGTCCGCGTCACGACCTCGGGGCAGAAGACGTTCATGGGGATGTACCGCGCAGGCGGCGTGCAGCGGCGTCAGACCTTCGGGAGCTATCCGGCCGTCACGCTTGCCGATGCGCGCAAGCTGGCGCGTAGGGTCTTCGCACAGGTTGCCGAGGGCCGGGATCCGTCCACCGAGAAGCGCGAGCGCCGCGAGGGTAGCAAGGCCGATTCCTTCAAGGCCGTACAGGCCGAGTACCTGGAGCGCTACGCCAAGCGCCACAAGCGCGAGCGGTCATGGCGGGAGGACGAGCGGTTGATAGGCCGGGAGCTTCTGCCGCGGTGGGGTGCCCGAAGGATAGGCGAGGTCTCCAAAGCCGACGTGCTTAAGTTGCTCGACGCGACTTCAGATCGGGCACCGATCCTGGCCAACCGGCTCCTGGCGCTCATTCGCAAGCTCTTCAACTGGTCCCAAGAGCGGGGCTACATCGAGGCGAACCCGTGCGCCGGCATCAAGGCGCCATCCAAGGAGCGCACGCGAGAGAGAGTGTTGAGGGATGAGGAGCTAGGCAAACTGTGGTCGGCCTTCGGGGACATGCAGTATCCGTTTGGACCGTTATTCAAGATGCTCTTGATCACCGGCCAGCGGGTGAGCGAGGTGGCCGGGATGTCCCGAGACGAGATCGCACTGGATCATCCTGTGCCGCTGTGGACGCTAAGCTCGGAACGTACCAAGGCCGCCCGCCAGCAGGTGGTCCCGTTGCCGAGCCTGGCCTTGGACCTGCTACGCGGCTTACCCGACCTTGGCACCCACGTCTTCACGACCCATGGGGACAAGCCCGTATCCGGCTTCTCAAAGTCCAAGGGGCACGCCGACACGCTATCCGGGGTGACGGGGTGGCGGTTGCATGACTTGCGGCGCACGGTGGCGACCGGTCTTGCGAGACTGGGGACCCCGCCCCACGTGGTCAGTGAGATCCTCAATCATGCGCCCGCCGGGATAACGCGCCAGGTCTACGACCGTTACAGCTATGAACGTGAGGTAGGCGAGGCCCTGGAGCGTTGGGCCGCGTACCTGCAGGGCATCATCCGCGGCGGCGCGGAGGTGGTGCCGATCCGATCGGCGGGCTGAGGAACAGTCCAGTCACTCTACTGGGGCCGGCGGCGGCCCCAGTACAAGGCCAGCGGTCCCCGTCCTTGCCACGCCACGCCTCGCCTCTATTGGCGGGGGAGCGGCGATGATCGTCACCTGGCGGCATGTAGGGCAACCCGAAACAACGGGCTGTCATATGCCAGTTCGGGCACGGGTAGGCCCATCGGCGCCGAGTCGTAAGGCGGCCGCCCGCTGGCGCACGGCCGCCGAATGCTAGTCATCAGAGCGGGGCCCGGAGAGATGCCACATCTGGGTCCGCTTATTCGCGCGCCCTCGGGCCCTCCCGCGATCCTGCTGCTCTTGCCGCACACGCGTCTCTATGAGCTGGAGCTGGTTCACGGCCTGTAGCGACGACACCATAGATACTGGCTTCGGCCCCACGTCCCGTCGTATGAACGCGAGCTCGGCATACATCGATAGCCCGTAGGTCAGGCGCTGGCGGCTCATCCCCAGCTTCTTCGCGATCGCGGCGAAGCCCTCTACGACCTCGTCCCCATAGATCAGGACCGGGGCCATGCGAGCCTCTATCGCTGCGACATCCTCGTCACGCTCAAGCTCCTCATCGATTCCTGGCGCTGAGTTGATGCCGTGCGTCACGATGACTTTTGCCTCTCTACACATAACTAGTATGAGCACAGAAGATTTTACCACGATAGGGCAGGCTTCGCGAATCGTCGGCCGCTGTACGGACACGCTGAGGCAATGGGAGCGCTCCGGTCTAGTCGTCCCAAGTAGGACGAGTTCCGGACAGCGAATCTATTCGGCAGAAGATATCAAGAGGCTGCGTGAGGTCGCCGCGGAGAAACAACCCGGCCGCCCGCGGAAGGGCGGGAGATGAGCGAGCCCGAGGGCCTGCGGATCATCCGCACGAAACAACTGGCCGAGTTGCTCGGTGTGAGCGCCATGACCCTGTGGCGATGGGAGCGTGGCGGCGGAATGCCTAAAAAAATCCGTCTGGGGGCAAACACCTGCGGTTACCTCCGGACCGATATCGATCGTTGGTTGGCCCAGCGGGCAGCGGAGGCGCCGCCGTGACGGCAGTGTCGAGCGGCGCCTGGACCAACGCCGCCCAGATTGAATTATTCGGGGTTGCAGCGGCGACCGATGACCGAACGGCGACCTGCGCGCCGTGTCCACGGTGCCGGACGACCGTCGCCATCGTCGGCCCGGGAGTCGGGCCGCATTACAGGTCCTTGAGATGTTTACGCGGTCATTTTCTGGCGTGGTTGCCAGGACCCAGGCGGCGATGAACGTCCGATATTCCTACGGTCGAGATGCGCGGGATAACAACCCTACTTGTCGTGAGGCGCCGGACTTCGAGGATTTCGTCGCTCAGATCCTGGCGCTCCCGCGGCCTAGGAGCAAGGAAACACGCACCTACATCTGCGGCCCGATGCGCCCGAATGGAGATGGCCGCGGGCACCGCGGTAAGGCCGATCTGCTACCACGGTCGTGGCTCGCCCTCGACCTAGACGGCGGGTCTCGTGAGGACTGTGATGTCATGCTGCTGCGTTTGGCGGATCATCAAGCGGTCGCATGGACCACCGCTCGGCACACCCCGGAATGCCCACGCCTGCGCATTCTGATGGCCCTGGACCGCGCTGTTGATGGATCGGAAGGCGAGAGGCTCGGCCCGGCGGTGGCGGGCGTGGTGGGTTCCATGTTGCCTTCCCTGAAGTGGGATCCAAGTACCTACAAGGGCGAGCAAGAATGCTTTGTACCAATGGCGGGCGCCGAGATCATGCGGTATCGGGGCGATCCGATGGATGTCGATGCGATCCTTGCGCTCGCTCCACCGTCCCCCAGGCAGCGCCCTTCGCCAGGATCAGATCCTTACCGCAATCTGCTGGAGGCGCACGGGCTCGTCCTACGTGAGATAGGCCCTGGCAAGGACGCCATCACTTGTCCGTTCGCGGCGGAGCACTCGGAACAGACATCGGACTCCTCGACGGCCTACTTCAGGCCCCTGCACAACGGCCACAAGTGGGGCAGGATTCATTGCCTGCATGCTCATTGTCGGGATCGCGAGCAAGAGGATTACATCCGGGCCCTGGGCGCTGAGCCTCGGGACGTGTGGCGGGGGCAGGCAGCGGAAGGCGCGCCGGTCGATGAAAACGGATCGGCAGCCGACGAGGCGGAGGATGCTACCGGCGACGCTCCCACGGCAGGAGCTCGGGCCACGCAGATCATACTCCGGGCCGGCGAGCTCACCCGGATCGTCGCCAACGCCATCGCGGCGTTGCGGGGTGCGGGGGCACCGATCTACGACCGTGGTGGAGCGCTCTATCGACCTGTGCACATCGAGGCACCATCGACGAGCGACGGGGTGCGACGCCCGGCCGGGGCCCTGGTGCTCAGGCTGGTCGATGCTATCTGGGTGCGTGTCAATCTGGCGGCGGCGGCAGAGTGGCAGAAATGGAATCCTCGAGACGAGGAGATGCGACCAGCGGACCCGCCGCGGGACATTGGTGAGATCATCGCGACGCAATCGGACCTTGCTAACTGGCCTGTATTGCGTGGCGTTGTGTCGCACCCGGTGGTCACGCCTGAAGGCAGAGTGATATCGACTCCCGGATATGACCGGGATACGGGGCTACTGATCGAAATCACCGGGTCCTGGCCGATCCCGGTAGCGCCCACACGGGACGACTCAGTGGGGGCGTGCGCGCGGCTCACGGAGTTGCTGCGGCACTACCCATGGGTGTCCGAGGTGGACCGCGCCGTGGGGCTCTCGCTGCTTCTGACGGCCATCGCTAGGCCGGTGCTCCCGGCTGCGCCAATGCACTGCGTGGACTCTCCCGAGGCCGGCAGCGGCAAGTCTCTGCTCGTCGATGCGGCGGCCATACTCGCGAGCGGCGGGCCCGCGTCGGTGATGGACTTTGGCCGCGACGCCGTCGAGGCAGGCAAGCGCCTGGACGCCATGATGCTCGCCGGTGATTCCCTCATTGCCATCGACAACGTCGAACTCCCGCTTGAAGGCGCGGTTTTGTGCCAGGCTCTCACTCAGACGACAAGGCGGATCCGTGTGCTGGGCGGGCACACAGTCGTCACTATTCCGTGTGTGCAATTGATAACGGCAACAGGCTGCAACCTGACCCTGAGAGGCGATATCGTCCGGCGCGCCATCATCTGCCGGCTGGATGCCAAAACGGACCGGCCAGAGCTGCGAGTCATAGACCAGGACCTCCTCGCCGAGGTGCGCGAGATGCGGCGGGAGATAGTCGGCGACCTCATCACCATGATGTTGGCCTACCAGCGGGCCGGACATCCCCATACCGGAGTCTCGCCGCTGGGTGGCTTTGGGGCATGGTCGCGGATGGTGCGCCACGCGCTCATCTGGGCTGGCGAGGCCGACCCGTGCGGATCGATGGACCAGATCCGGGGTAACGATCCATCTCGGCAGAACTTGGCCCTGGTCCTAGGGGCTTGGCACGCCGCATTCGGGAAGGACGCCGCTACGTCCGCCGAGGCGGTAGCCCGAGCCGAGGACGATGCTGGTCTGCGCGAGGCCTTGGCGGTCGTCTGCGAAAAGCGTGGGGTGCTGGATACCCGGGTTCTCGGGTATTGGCTTCGGGGACACCGCGATAGGCGATCGGGGGAGTTGGTACTACGAGCCGGGCAAGGCGACGGCCATAGGAAGGTCGCGCGGTGGGTCGTAACTGCGGGTGATGGGGGGGTATGCGGGTGATGTTTACTCTCCTCGCACGGAATTTGGCATGCCAAAAAATAGAAAAGGCGATGGAACATCACCGCCAAACCCCGCATCACCCGCGAGGGGAAATCGTGAAGTGGGCCGGGGCGGCTCCACGGCAACTGATATCAAGTCAGTTCCCACTTCCTAATGATATTACGTATATTCAAGCACTTATGCCATTCAACGCGCCGGCTACAGTCCGTCGGGTAACACCGGGGTAACGCGATGCACTTAAGCGAGCTAGCAAAAGGCGGCCTCCATGCTTTCGTATAAATATAAACACCCCACCCCCAAGGCCAGGGGCCGCCACGACATGACGGTACTCAAGCGGTCCATCGACGAGGTAGGGCGGCGCGGCCGGAAGGTCATTGACGCGCGCACCCGAGTCGGGAGGGCGCTACTGGCTTGGCGGGCAGATCTTGTTTCGGACCTTGGCGGCCAGGAGGCGCTGAGCACCCAGCAAAACGCCATCGTGGACATCGCCGTGCGGACCAAGCTGCTCTTGGATAGCGTCGATGCCTGGCTACTTCGCCAGGACAGCATCATCGACAAGCGCCGCCGTCAACTCTTCCCGGTGGTGCAGCAGCGCACAGCGTTGGCCGACGCTATGGCTAGGTATCTCGGCACCCTCGGTCTCGCGCGCGCGGCTCGGGAGCGTCGCCTTTCCGACTACTTAAAAGAAGAGGGCGAACCATGACCCGACTAACGGATAACGAATCCTTTAGTCATCCGTAACCTATTGAATGCACAGCCTGTTTTTTGACGTGCTACCGCGACGCTACCACATTGCGAGGGGCCGGCACATGTCCGGTAAGCCCATGCTTTGCGACGAACTATGACATGCACCGGACCAGATGACCCGCGGTGCAAGGGATACTGGGACCACCTCATGACGGACAAGGAAGCCCCGGAGGAGCCCGTGCTGAGGGCTATGCGCCTGGCCGCCTGCGCGGAGGACGGCCCGGACAAGCTTCAAGTCGACGCTCTGTTTGCCCTGATACTTGGAGGGGCGCTGGCCTGCCAGCCGAAGAAGAAGCAAATTTGTGGTAGTACCAAAAAGACTCGCGGCCTGTCCAAAGGCACGTATGCCCTACGCGACGCCATCCTCGCCGCCTTCGATGAGACCGACAAGCCCGTTACCGTTCGCCAGATGTTCTATATGCTGACTGTTCGCGGGGAGGTGGAGAAGGAAGAGTCTGGGTACCGTAAGGCGCAGCGGCAGTTGCTCGCCCTGCGGCGCGAAGGGGCGATCCCATATGGCTGGATTGCGGACAACACCCGCTGGATGCGCAAGCCGACCACTTATGACGGGTTGGAGAATTTCTTCGATAGGTCCGCGCGGTATTACCGCCAGGACTTATGGATCAGGTCCGAGACTTACGTTGAGGTGTGGTGCGAAAAGGACGCCCTCGCCGGTGTGCTGACGCCTATCACGAGTGAATACGACGTGCCGTTGATGGTCGCGCGGGGGTACTCGTCCGAGACCTTTGCGTACAACGCGGCCGAGGCGATGAAAGAAGCAGACAAGCCTTGCTATGTGTACTACGTCGGAGACCTCGACCCCTCTGGCTGGCAGATGGCACGGGACCTGGAGGAAAAGCTAAAGGACTTCGGCGCGCCGGTAATGTTTCAGCGCTTGGCGGTCAACGCCCACCAGGTTACTGACTGGGACCTGCCCACCCGACCAAGCAAGCTATCCGATACGCGGTGCAAGGCATTCTTCGCTGAGTTTGGCCTAGACATGCCGTCGGTTGAGTTAGACGCACTGCACCCCGATCGACTGCGTGCGATTGTCCGCAGCGCAATCGAGCATCACGTCGATCACGGCCAACTCGAAGCACTAAGGCGCGAGGAGACGGCGGCGCGCGAAACATTGACTCAGTTGGCGCAGGGCGGCTTTGCATGACGACCGACACCCCCGAGCCCGAGCCCCGCTACGAGCGCTTTAGGATCACGTATCCGAGCGGCACGGTGATCGACTACTACACCGACGGATCAACCCTGCGCGAGGCCCAGGTGCTGCATCCCCTGGCGACGGTCGAGCCCGTCGAGGCAATGCAGGCATGACCACGATCCAGCTTTACGGCCGGCTCGGTCGCGCTCCGGAGCAACGGACTACGGCGACCGGCAAGGCGATGGTCACAGCGTCCATGGTGGTGGACCTGGGGCGTGATGCCGAGTCGCCCGAGTGGTTCTCGCTCGTCGCGTTTGGGACCATCGGCGAGGCCCTGGCCAAGCAGGTCAAGGGCGACATGGTGGCGGTCTCGGGCCGGCTCACCAAGTCTGTCTGGACCGGCAGAGACGGCGTAGAGCGCTCGGGCTTCTCGGTGCTCGCCGATTCCATCGTCAGCGCTCGCACGGTGCGGCCGGGGAAGGCGAAGGCTAGACGCGAGCATGCAGAAGCGGTGCCGTTCAATGATGCGGTTCTGAGTCCGCGATGAATATCCTTCAAGCGATCGCTGATCCGAACCTCTTCGCTACGTGGTTCAGAAACCACGAAACCTGGGCGGCCTGGCGGGTATTTCTCGCGGCATTGTTCGGTCTTCGGCTCGAAGACGAAGGACTCTATGGGAGGTGCACCGGCGGCCGTCCATTGCCTACCCGCCAGTCGCGTGAAGCCTGCCTTATTGTTGGCCGCCGCGGGGGGAAATCGTTTATCTGCTCGCTAGTGGCTGTCTATCTGGCGGCCTTTCGGACCTATCACCTTGCGCCAGGGGAGACTGGCGTCGTTATGCTTCTCGCAGCGGATCGGCGCCAAGCACGTGTGTTGTTCAAGTATGTGAAGGCTTTCATCGAAGGGGTGGCGATGTTGCGGCAGATGGTCGAGAACATTACGGCAGACGCCATCGAACTCAATAACGGCATAGCTATAGAAATCCATACTGCTAGCTATCGCAGCGTTCGCGGTTACACCGTGGTCGCCGCCTTATGTGACGAGATTGCATTCTGGCGGAGCGAGGATAGTGCGAACCCTGACACCGAGATCCTATCCGCCCTGCGTCCCGCCATGGCCACAATAACCGATGGCCTGATCTTGTGCTTCTCAACGCCTTATAGCCGCCGCGGCGTGCTCTGGAACGCCTACCGACAGCATTTTGGCAAAGGAGGGGATGTGCTCGTTTGGCAAGCCGCCACCCGAGCCATGAACCCGAACGTACAACAAAGCCTTATCGACGCCGCCTTTGAGGAAGATCCGATCGCGGCGGCTGCGGAATACGGCGCCGAGTTCCGTTCGGATGTGGAATCCTACATTACCCAGGAAGCCGTCGATGCTTGTATCGTACCCGGTCGTTTCGAGTTGTCGCCGGTCGCTCATACGCGATACATCGCATTTGCCGATCCCAGTGGTGGCTCGCAGGATTCGATGACGCTCGCCGTAGGACACGCCGAGAGTGAGCAAGCGGTGCTAGATCTTGTTCGTGAGCGGAAGCCGCCCTTCAGTCCCGAGGCCGTCGTAAAGGACTTTGCCGAGGATCTCAAGCGATATGGCATAAATGAGGTCACCGGTGACAGGTATGGGGGCGAGTGGCCTCGGGAGAGATTCCAAACACATGGCATTCACTATCGAATCGCAGAGAAAACGAAGTCCGAGATCTATCAGGCTGCGCTGCCCATACTGAACAGCAAGCGAGTTGAGCTATTGGATAACAAAACGCTGCGCACGCAGATTGTTGGACTAGAGCGCCGTACTACTCGCGGGGGGAAGGACAGCATTGATCATCGCCCAGGTGGGCGCGACGATCTCGCCAACGCCGCGGCGGGGGCCGTGAGCCTATGCACCCCCGTCATCCCGATTTCGGCGGATGGTTTTGCGAGGGGCGTGATCTCGTTCGGGCGCCCCGACATTGAACACCAGGAGATCTGGTCGCATTTTCACCATTGACATTACAGAGGCGTAATGGACGGTATCACCGCGCAACTCACCGGAACTGTCATCGCGACACCCGAGGTCCGCCGGACCCGCGGTGGCATGGCTTGGATGCGCATTAGCGTGTGTGCCGACGCGGAGCGAGACGCCGAGACCGGGGGATCTCTTGTTCGGGTGTCGATGCAAGGTCCTACCGTGCCCGCCCTGGCACCGCAGCTTGCCGCGGGCGTCAGAATTTTTTGCAGAGGGCGATTGACTTTGAGATCCTGGAAAACCGATTCGGGCGAGCGGAAGGCCGGCCTTAATCTGGCGGCAAGAAAAGTGGAGATCATCCGCGCCCGTGTTTCACCAAGGGACGACTCGGGACGGCGCCCGTCCGTTGCCGCGGTGAAGGTATGATCCTCGGTGTATGGATAGGCCACCCAAAACCGGCGCCGGTGCCGGCCCAGGTTACGATTACGCAATCGATCGTATACGCGACTGGCTGGAGCGGGCGGGTGCCGCGCCGCACGAGATCGAAAACGTGATCAACGATTGCCTATACGACCCGTGGTTCCGAAGCATCAACCTTGACGGGGCACGCAAAGCGAGTCACTAGTTTGCAACCGAGGTAAACGACGAGGTAAACGACGATGACGACTGTAACGAAGTACACCACCCCCAACGCGGCGGGCGCCGAGGTTAACGCCCGCGCCGAGCGCCACATGGCGACGAATGGCGGCAGCTATCAGGATGCCGTGCATACCGTGCTCACGGCCGATCCCGAGCTGGCGAGGGCCTACGCGCAACCGGCTTCGCGGGTGGCCACAATGGCCACCACGCCCGCGGTGCCGGTCACCGGCGGCGACGAGCGGGAGGTCCTTGATTGGCTCACACGAGCGCTCAAGGACAACATGGCGCGCGGCTTACCTGGGGAGATTGGCGAGCTAGCCCGCGAGGCAGACCAGTTCAAGCGGCTCGGTATGGGTCTCGAGGAGGCCGCCCGGCGTGCGATGGATGGCAACCCGCACTTGGTAACGGCGGCCAAGCTGTGGCTTGCGGACATGCGGCGTAATGCACCCGGTAAGGTGCCACTACCCGCCGATAAGGCAAACGCGCTGGCACAAGGCAAGAGTCCGGGCGAGACCGTCCACCTTCGCGCACAGGCGCTCACGGAGACGAATGCCGAGGTTTCATACGCAGAGGCGGTGCATAGAGTTCTGAACCAAGACCCGGCCCTCAAGGCCGCGTACGCGGGGGTATGACCATGAGCAAGAGATTCAACGAGCTTGCCACCGAGGCGATCGAGGTCGAGCGGGAGCTGCGGGTACTGACGCCAGGACGGCCCAGTCTTAGGTGCTTCATCGCCGAGTGCCTGTCCAGGGCTGGCGCCACCTATGAGGCAGTGGAAGAGGTCAAAGCGCGCCTGGCGGATCCGGCATTCGAGCGACAATCGGGTACTGGCGCATACGTCCGACACTTAACGCGAGAAGTCGCCGGCGGACGGCTCGCGGAACCCCCGGCGAAGGAGCGGATCGGTAGGATGTATTGGAATCAAAAAGACGAAGCTCTCTTGGAGCTAGGCGGTCAAGCGGCGAAGCTGTTTTTGCTGTGGGTGATCTCCGCCGAGCAAACGTACCAACAAAAGCCCAATGTCTTCGGCACCGTCGAGGACCTCGGGAAGCACAAGGCCAGGATCGTAGAGTTAGAAGCGAAGCGCGCCGAGCTCCACGGGCGGTTCCCGACCATGTGGGCTCATGACGACCTGCACATCGGGAAGATCACCAGTGACGGCGCGGCGCTGATCACCTTTGCCAAGGCACCGGACGAGGTGCCGGTGCATCCGCCCGCGACTGCGGGGGAGCGGCTGATCGATTACCTGCTGGCGCAGGAGGCGTCCGGCGAGGCGAAAGCGGCTTAGAGCCACAGCCAACTCATGCTATTAGGGCCGGCACGGGGTAGTGTTAGTGTCTCCAGCTTGCCTAGCTCCATATAAGACGACATAAGGGATCGCCTGCCTATACTAAATTCTTCTAACAAGTTCTAGGACCTGCCTCCTTCGAGGCAAAAATCAGCATGGTCTGGGCGCTATGATCGGTGCATGCTTCAAATTCGAGCCTAGCTTCGGGCTTATTTTCGCCATCCTCAAATGGATTGGGAGGCTATTTGTGAGCCCGAACGTTTGCATTCTTGCTACACCAGAGATTGGCTCCACTGAGTCTGTCAAACAGCTTGTATTATGGCAGATCCGAGTCGAGAATCGGCCACGCAAATTCTGGCTGGTGTCTTCAGCTAAATGTACAGTGGATCTAGAGTTCTTCCGCGAAGGAAGTTCCATACTAAAAACAGAGGGACGCTGGACTTCAGACGACGGGCCGATTGAGCACCAAGAACTTCTACCAGGCGGTCGGCCAGGCTTCGTGCCGATTATTGTGCAGTCTGCCCTCGCGGTACCGTTCAGACCTGGTTTGCTCAGGCAAACTGTTGCGCAAGTTGAGCCTGGCGTAGTTCACGTCCTGGGAAAAGACTTCCTGGTAGGTGGCAGCAATCACATGCGTCTCGATCCGGCCGACTATAAAGTAATAGTGACGGTGAAATGCGGAGGCAAAGAACTTGCCTCTCGAGAGTATCTCTTGCTCATCCCCCAAACTTCACAGGCCGAAGCCGATTTGAAGGTTTCTCCCACACACAATCGCGAGCGGCAACGATGACTACTCTTGCCGCTTCCGTTTCGTCCGTGCAGCTCGCCATGCGCGCTCCCCGACTTGGTCCACTTCCGCTTTCCATGCCTACCTTGCATCCGGCTGCGACGGTCTGAAAAATAGATAGAGGAATCCACGATGAGGAATTATCTTTGCTTGCTACTGATCTCGCTCATGATAGTGGGCTGCGCCTTCGGCCGAAAGCAGGATTATTTACAAGCTCATCCGGCTCTGGAATACGCCAACAAGGCACGGCTGGCAGTCGGCGTGCAGGATCGGCGGCCATACATTCTCGACCACGACAAAGACGAAGATTTCGTGGGTCTACAAAGAGGCGGTTACGGAAACCCTTTCGACGTGAGTACCAACTCTAAACAGCCTCTCGCTGATGATATGGCGAAGGTGCTAAGCAATGCGCTCGCAGGCTCCGGAACCATAGTTATTCCGGTGAGGCTTTTGCCATCGTTGAGCGGGGCGGAGGTAATCCGCGCGCTACAAGCGACCAACGCCGATAAATTCCTACTTCTATCGCTGTATGAGTGGAAGTCCGACACCTATGGTGGCACCGAAATCATATACGAAGTCGAAATGCAGGCGGTAGATAAACAGGGCAGAATGCTGGCAAGGAAGAAAGCGCAAGGTATCGACCAACTTGGAGCGGCCTTCTGGGATCCTCAGGGGCACGCACAGGACGCGGTCCCGGCGGCCTTTCAGCGTAAGCTGGAAGAACTATTCCGGGGAGAGGTTGCGGATGCGCTGAGCAAGTCGGATTGATTATGCCGACGCCCCAGGGGATCGGCACCGCGTGGTGGAGTGGGGCGCCGCGCCAGATCCTCAATGGAGAGGCCCTATGTGGGGAGGCCAGACCGGGCGCGGCGCGGGCCTTGTCTTCGGCCGGTATAACCGGTCCTTGAGTGCTGCCGGAGACAGAGGCCGACCACCCCACTTGGTCACACGAACGCCAGCATGGGGTGCTGGATCCACGAGGGCCGGGACGGTGGGGCTCGCGCTCCGCGCCTGGCTGTGGGCGGCTTGCCGGAGGCCGCCCAATCTGCGAGGCGCTGGATCTGAGCCAGCGGAATGGCGTTGGACCTGGCGCACCCTGGCGCGGCGGCTGGCGTGAGTCACACCCCCCCAATTTGGGAGATATACCTGACGGCCCGGACTCGGTAATCTGCCGCGACTGGCCGGGCGAGCGAGATTTTCAAAGGGCCTCGGTAATAGTTGCCGATCAGCTCGTATCGGGTGGTCCGCCCGGCTATGTACGGTCGACTATCTCCCTGATGCGGTGGGGTTATTGTCGCGCCAGGGTCCTGGCACACGGCTTGACGCCTGAAGAGCGGGCGAGGTCAGCCCGCGACGAGTGTTCGGGCCAGACTCACCCCCAGAAGCAAACGAGAGATCTGGGCCCGCGGCGTGCGGTATGACGCGGCGGCGGGGATGACCGGTGAGGCGGCTCAAGGCGGGGCCGGGGGGTATTAGCTAGCCGTGCAGCGGCGTAGAATGACGTGCCAGGTAACGCATACGTCCGCGCTGGTCACCGCCGGGTGAGCGGCGTGCAGATCCGGAACCGGAGAAGGGGATGAGGTCGTAAGACCGGGCAGCATCACCTTTAGCTTGCCACTATGACATGAAATCAAGAAGATACGAGCCACAAGAGCGAGGCAGGATATGGGTAATAGTTCACAGACGGAGAACCATGGGTAGGATATAAAGGCGCTGATTTGGCAAGTGGTACGGTTCACGCTTTCGACACTCGACCGCAAGCCCGACAGCGCAGGGGCGACCCAGAGGGGCCGTCGCATCGAGGACCGCAGCGTCAACGACTTGACGTTACATTACTGTTATTCAGACTGCCCTTAAGGAGAAAGATAATGAACAACCCAATGAACGTCAGACACGAGTACAAGATAGGCAGCCGAGGAAGCAGCTAACACCCAGAAGGGGTAAACCGGAGTGTGTGGAGCGCTATCTCCGGCGAATTTGAGCACTGATATATCCAACGCTTCCCTCCATCTGTTGTTTCTTCATCGTATAACTTCATCGTCTGACGATAGGGGGTCACGTTCTTGCATGTTATTCCTGCAAGGTTTGCAGGAAATACGTGTTCTAGGTGTAATTTGTTTATTACCGGGTCATTCCACTCGCACTCTGTAGGTATGTTGTCTACTAGACGTTGGAAAAATCTGGGCCATTGAAAGGCCAACTCGATTTCGCGCCGATCGCCTGGCCTGATAGGTGGGATAAAAAATAAGCATAATGGTTTGCTCCATCGCTCTTCGCGTAACGGAAACCATAAAATATCGGTCTTAGGACTGTTTTTATCGGTTGCTGTGATGGCTAACTCCTCTACCCTTACAAGAGCGACTTCTTCATCGGCATTAACAACCCACTCGAACTGATGGACGTGGTCTTTTCCGGATGGGGTTATAGTTAGTTTTATAGTTCCAGCGCAGTCCCCATTATCGTTGCAACAACGATAAATAACAGCCGCATCTACTAGCATATGAACTGGAGGCTGCCCGGAAGGATACACTTTACGAACATACTCCTTAAGTTTGCTTCGATACTCGTCGTTTTCTTTCGTAAGTGTCTTAAGCCGATGCTGTAACTCAACGATATTTACGTCAGCGCGAACTAAGGACAGATTCACCGTATACCAAGAACGCTTTTTACGGCCCCACTTGTTATAAGAACTCCACTCCTCGTTTTCGTTGTCCCGCGAGCGAGTGTGTACCCATCCTTTGCGCATACTTGGATTTACGCCGATAACGTTATAAAGAAGCGGTATTGACTGGGGACGCTCTTTACCACCAGCACAAATAGATCCCGCCCACACTACAGGAAGACTCGCGTGGGAACCCGGAGCCTCAAAGTGCCCCGATTGGTGCACGTGACCATGCAGACCAAGCGAAAATCCACGCTGAGCTAGCAAAACTGCGGTTTGTGGGTCCATAAAGTCTTGTTGTTGAGGGCTGCCTAACACATTGTGGTGCCAAACAGCTATGCGAAGAGGGCCGTCTTTTCCCCTGTATCCTCGGCGATCTAGCTCTTCGGAGGCCTTGTATATAGCCTCATGTTGAATAGCGCCTTGGTACCACAAATGGTCGATGCAAAAACATGAATTAAATCCAACCAGAACTACGTTAAGATCGTGTATGAAGCTATCGAATATAGTCCATTGTTCCTTTGTATCCAAAGAAAAAGAGTATGTATTACTATAGAACCTAGAGAAAAACGTTGCGAATGGCTCAAAGCGTGCCTTGTAAAGATCTTCATCGGTTCTTTCCCATAGCACGTAGGCTAGGGACGTGAGCGGCTTTTCGAGGCGATATCTGCTTTCGCGAGCCTGCGCCTTTATTAGTTTTTTCTTGTCTATGTCACTTACGACGGTATATGCTCCTCGTGAGTGACCCCACCGCACATCATGGTTTCCTGGCACAATAACTAGTCTTGTTATATCGCCTCTTAACAACTCTGTTGCTAATTGACGTAGGAACTGCTCGGCCTCGGTGTACTCTGCAGAAGATGCGGTCTGGGTAATGTCGCCAGATACGACGATGAGGTCGATCTCTTCCGGCTTGGGCAGCTGCGGTTCTTCAACGCCCAACTCTGTCTCGCCGTATGTACTATAGATGTCGTTGCGCAGGGTACCCCACAGGTGTTCGTTAGATAACTCCGCCTCCGGGGTTCTGTGGAGGTCCGAGATATGTAATATGATTACTTCGTTGTCTTTGTTCATCTCCTGATGACTCCCTAGTGCTGCGTTGTCGCCGCTGGCGGTTATGATTGGCTCATAGGTAGGATCTTATAAGTATATGATCTATAAAGACTACTAACTCGGGGAACTTTTAGGCCTCCCCGCGATCTGATCAACTTTGATCGGAAAATCAAGATGATCGGGGAGGGGAGG
>Ga0136620_10000628_pt1 | contig 16178 bp, 16 predicted proteins | sample AntDrymUQ4162106_2_FD_104806 | JGI IMG/M metagenome (GOLD analysis project Ga0136620, IMG submission 104806) | Polar desert sand microbial communities from Dry Valleys, Antarctica - metaG UQ416 (21.06) | ecosystem: Environmental > Terrestrial > Soil > Desert | place: Antarctica: Dry Valley... | reverse complement strand
TCTCGACCGCAACCGTTGCCGAACAGTCGTCGGGAGTTGGCGTGGCCTCGTTGGTGCTGGCTGGGCTGGGTCTCGTCATCGTGGCAATAGCGGTGCTGGTGACAATGCGTCTCGTGGGCGAGTTGATCAAACCCGTAGACCAGCTCGCCGAGGTGGCCGAACGGTTGGGCGAAGGCGATCTCAAGACCCGGGCAGTCTTGGATGGGCCCCCCGAGCTGGCGGCCGTCGCGACCGCGCTCAATGGCCTGGCAACCCGGCTCTCGGGGTTGATCGAAGCCGAGCGAGAGTCCTTAGCCGATCTCTCCCATCGTCTGCGGACGCCGCTCACCAGCCTGAGATTGCAAGCAGAGCGGGTGCCGACCGATGAGGATCGAATCGCGCTCACCCAAGCCGTCGATCGCATGGAAACGGCCGTCGACGGGCTGATTCACGACGTGCGGCAAGGGCGCAAGGCCTCGACCACCGGCGATCTGGCGGCGGTGGTACGCCGCCGGCTTCCCTTCTGGCAGGTCCTAGCCCAGGAGCAAAAGCGCCAGATCGTGCAATCGATCGCTTCCGGCCCCTACACCGTGAACGCTTCTGAAGAGGATTTGGCGATTCTGCTCGACGTGCTGATCGGGAATGTGTTCTCCCACACGGACTCCGGGGTGGCGATGGCGGTCGACGTGCAATCTCAAAACGGCCATGCCGTATTGGCAGTGGGCGATGCTGGCCCCGGCTTTCCCCCCGGCCTCGACCTGACTGTGCGCGGAGTCAGCGGCGGCGGATCGACCGGGCTCGGCCTCGACATCGTTCGGAAAATAGCCATCGCCGCCGGCGGTGGGATTGCCACGCGCCGAGCGGCGATGGGAGGGGCCGAGGTAGTGGTGCAGCTACCCCTGGCCGATTAGGGGATCAGCCGCCGGAGCCGCTGCCCGAGTTGTCTTCGTCCTCGTCTCCACCCGAACCAGAGCCGGAGTTGTCTTCGTCCTCGTCTCCACCGGAGCCGGAACCGGAGTTGTCTTCGTCCTCGTCCCCGCCGGAGCCGTCAGTCGTCGAGGTGGAGCCGGAGTTGTCGTCGTCGTCATCTCCACCCGAACCGGAGCCGGAGTTGTCGTCGTCGTTGCCGGAGCCGTCCGACTTCAGCTCGACCACAACCTGCCCGCCGCTGATTTCGACCTTCAACTCGGCCTCGAGCTCGCCGTTACGGAGCTCGACCTCGATCTCGTCGGAGTCATCTTGGATTTGGATCACGGTCCAGCCAGCGGCGGCGTTAACCGACACCAGCGACATCACGCCATTGCTGAAGTTGATCGTCACGCTGCCGGCGGCGCCCATCGAGTAGGTGACATTGCCGTTGGGAACATTGGCGTTGCCAGCCGTCGTCGACGTGGAGCCGGTGCTCGACGTAGAACCCGTGCTTGAGGTCGAACCGGTGGAACCGGTATTGTCGTCGTTCTCGATCTCGATTCTCACTCGAACCACTCCGTCTTCGAGCTCGGCGTTGAACTTGACCCTTCGGCCTTCGCCTCGGAAGTCAGCTTCGACTTCGCGACCGGCTGCAACCTCAATCTCGGGGGTGTAGCCGTCGTTGGGGATGACCGACAGGATCTGGAGCTGGGTCTCGGTGCGGAGCAGGACAACGCTCCCCGCGCTGTCGACCGGGATTACCTGTTGCTGGCCGACGGCGATAGAAATGTTGGTCTCGGACTCCGAGGTAGTGCTGTCGGCAGCGGCCCAGGCCAGCCCGGTGACTAACAGGGCCAGGACTGTGGCGGCAGCGACGATTGCGGTGCGGTTGCGCATTGGGGCATCTCCTTTTGATGTTGGAGTAATCATGCGTGCTGGCCCGTCAGGACTGCCTCACCCCAATGTCAACAAAACCTCAAGCCGAAAGAGCTTCGTCCAGCGTGGTCCAGGGAAGCAAAGCGCATTTCACCCGCACCGGATAGCGCCGCACCCCCTGCAAGGCAGCCAGCTCGCCAAACTCGGAGTCCGAGTTCGAGTCTTCGCTTGTCAGCGACTCCTGAAAACGGCGGCTAAGCACGGAGATGGCCTCTCGATCGAGGCCTTTGATGGCCTCACCCATCATCGAGCCAGACGATTGACTGATTGAACAACCGTGCCCTCTGACTGAGACCCCCGCGACGACGTCGCCGCCAAAGGTCAATTCGACGGTCACCTCGTCCCCGCAGAGAGGATTAACCCCTTCAGCAGCGGCGTGGGGTTCTTCGAGGGCCGTGCGGTTGCGCGGGTTGCGATAGTGATCGAGGATCACCTCTCGATAGAGCTCTTCCAGTGCCATCTCAGATACCGAACAAACCGGAAGCTTCTTCTAGTCCCGAGATCAGGGCGTCGATGTCCTCATTGTTGGTGTAGACCGAGATCGATGCTCGAGCAGTGGCTGGCACGCCGAGAACTCTCATCAGGGGTTTGGCGCAGTGATGACCGGCCCGCACCGATACCTGACGTTGATCGAGGATCGTGGCCAGGTCGTGGGGGTGCACGTCGCCGAGGGTGAAGCTGATGGCGCCGCCCCGATCCTCCCCGGTCAATGGTCCCTGGATTCGCAGCTGCTCGACCTCGGACAGCCGCTTGAGGGCATAGTTCGTCAGCTCCGCATCGTGCGCGGCCACCGATTCCATGCCGATCTCGTCTAGGTAGTCGAAAGCTGCGGTGAGACCCACGGCCTCGATGATGGGTGGTGTTCCCGCCTCAAAGCGATGGGGAATGCGGGCCCAAGTCGAATGGTCGAGCTCGACATTGGCGATCATCTCGCCTCCACCTTCGGTCGGCTCCATCTCCTCGAGACGTTCAGGTCGACCCCAAAGAACGCCGATTCCGGTCGGTCCCAAGAGCTTGTGCCCGGAGAAAGCGAGAAAGTCCGCTCCTATTGATTGCACGTCGACCGGACGATGGGGGACAAGCTGGGCACCGTCAACAACGACTAATGCTCCGGTCGCACGTGCCGCTTCGGCCAAAGCCGCCGCGGGGGGAATGGAACCGAGCACGTTCGACATTCCCGTAAAAGCCACTACCCGAGGCTGCAGGTCCAATTTGCGGACGAAGCCATCCCGGTCGAGGTGGCCATCCTCAGTGATCCCCACATAGTCGAGGACCGCCCCGGTGCGGCGCGCGACCATCTGCCAGGGGACGATGTTGGCATGGTGCTCCATCACGGTGAGGAGAATCCGGTCGCCGGGACGCAGGTGCTCGCCGCCCCAGCCCGCGGCGACCATGTTCAGGCCGGTGGTGGTCCCCCGACAAAGGACAACCTCGTCCGGATTGCTCGCGCCGATGAATTCGGCGGCTCGAGATCGAGCTTTCTCGTAGAGCTCGGTTGAGGTGGTTGAGAGTCGATACGCACCTCGGTGAACGTTGGCGTAGACCGTGCCGGCAAACTGGTTCATCGCTTCGAGCACTGCCCTCGGTTTCAAGGCCGAGGCGGCGGAATCGAGGAAGTGGCCGGCACCGGCGGCAATGGCCGGGAAATCCTGCCTGACGTCAAGCATGAGTCATGTGGTCGCCGGTCGGGACCGAATTCCTTCGTAGCCCTCGGTCTCAAGGCGCGCCGCTAGCTCGGGTCCGCCCGTCTCGACAAGACGGCCGTCCCAAAGGATGTGAATGACGTCGGCCGGGAGATAGTCGAGCAGGCGCTGATAGTGGGTGATGATCAAGAATCCGCGTTCGGGCCCGGTGAGCTTTCCCACCCCTTCGGCAACGGTGCGGAGGGCATCAATGTCGAGGCCCGAATCGGTCTCGTCCATGATTGCCAACTCGGGTTCCAAGACCGCCATCTGCAGCACTTCGTTTCGTTTCCGCTCCCCTCCCGAAAAGCCTTCGTTGAGGAATCGATCGGCGAACCCGGTGGCCATCCCTAACGACTTCATCGCCTCCATCACTTTGAGCCGGAGCTCGAGGATCGTGAGGTCGACGCCGGTCCGGTTGGTCAGCGCCTGTCGCAGGAACTGCACAACCGAGACTCCGGGGACCGCCTCGGGGTTTTGAAAGGCGAGGAACATCCCTCGCCGGCCGCGCTCGTCGGGGGGCATGCCGGCAACGTCTTCCCCTTGAAAGAGGATCCTGCCTTCGGTGATTCGATAGTGGGGATGGCCCATCAGGACATTGGCGAGCGTGCTCTTCCCGGAGCCATTGGGGCCCATGATTGCCTGAATCTCGCCTTTCTCGAGGACGAGGTCGATCCCCTTGAGAATTCCAACTTCGCCCGCGCTGGCGTGCAGATTCTCAATCTGCAGAAGGGGTGCGGTCACCGGATAAGGCTAGGGAGCCGGGGGCCTATCGAAAACTCTCGCTTGCGAGCGAGACCAATTCGCTGATGCCTTCATGGTCGGTTACTTGGAGCCGCTGCAGGTAGTACTTTTCAACGCCGGCCTCGGCCAGGCGGCCGAAAGCATCGGTGACTTGGTCCACCAGGCCATAAGGAATCCCCGCTTGGTCCCATCGTTCGACCAGCGTGTCCACCGAGATGTCTCGGAAAGACGCCGCCTCTTCGAGCAGGTTGTCGAGCGAAGCCTGATCGTCGGCCATCACGGCCGGACCCATCAACGAAATCGTGATCTGGTCGGGATCACGCCCGGCGGCGCGGGCGGCGTCCCGCATCACCTCGAAACGCGGCCGCAGTTCGTCGAGGGGGCGGACCGACAGGTTGTACTCGTCGGCGAAGCGCCCGGCCAGGTTGGGGGTCTTCTCAGGCCCGCTACCCCCAACGATCAGACGCAAACCAACGGGCCGGGGCAGGGCAGTAGCAGTGATCTGATAAATCTCGCCCTCGAAGGACTCTCCGCTGAAAGCCGCGCGCAGGTAAGACAGTGCTTCTTCGAGACATGAGAATCGCTGCGCCCAAGGTGGAAACTCGATCCCGTAGGCCTCGTGCTCGGCCTCCATCCACCCCGTGCCAATCCCCAGGTCGAAGCGGCCGGCACTCATTTGGTCAAGTGTGGCCGCAGCTTTGGCGATGAAGGAGGGGTGACGGAACGTGATCGGGGAGACGAGGATGGTCAGCCTGATGCGACTCGTCTCCCGAGCTATTCCGCCGAGAGTGGAGAACGCTTCGGTTGCGGGCATCGGCTCGGGCCCGGTCCAGTAGTAGTGGTCGGAGCGGGCAAACGCGTCAAGGCCTGCCGCCTCAGCGGTACGCGCCGCCCAGGAGAGGTCGTCGTAGCCACCTCCCAGTTGTGGCTCCGTCATCAAGGCAAGCCGCATCTCGTCACCGTAGCCGGGAACCGCTAGGCGCCTTTGCTCGTCACAACCGGGACCAAGGAGTAGCAATGCGCCCCCAGTTAGTGTCCCGCCTCATCGTCGCCGTGTTGGTCTCACTCGTGGCGTGCTCGGCCGCGCCGACGACCGCTGCCGCAGGCGCCGACCGGCCGTCGCTTCTTCAACAAGTGGCGACTGAATTTGGGCTGGCCGGGTTTGGAAGCTGCGACGAGGTGCTCGACTTCCTCCAAACCAACGCCCTTGACCAGGTCACCGCCTGGGGTCTCAACGGCGGCGTATTTCCGATGCTTGCTCGGGGCGACGTGGTCATGGCCGCCGAAGGAGATGCGTCCGGGGCCGGCACTAACTACTCGACCACCAACCTCCAGGAGATCGGCGTCGACGAGGCAGACATCGTCAAGACCAACGGAAGCTTGTTGCTCGCACTCTCAGGCAGCAGGCTGCACATAGTCGACGTTTCCGGCGAGCCTGAGCGCTTGGCAACTTTCGAGCTTGGAGAGTTCTCCGCGACGGGGCTGTTCCTCGGCGAGTCGAACGCACTGGTGGTGGGCTCGACCTGGTCAGGCGGGATCCCAGTGGAGGGTATGGCCATCGATCGGATGATCGCTCCCGACTTTTGGCCAGTTTCAACCACGGTCGACATCGTCGAGATCGACCTCACTGATCCCCGCAATCCGCAAAAGGCGGCGTCGGTCACGATGACTGGGTCGCTCTTGGCCTCGCGAATGGTGGACGACTCCTTGCGGGTGGTAGTGAGCTCGCTCCCCGCCAACCTCCCCTTCATCACTCCCGATCAGATCATGGCCCAGTGGGCGCCGAACCAACAGCAGCACCCCACGGCCTGGCAGCGGGCAGAGCAGCAAGCGCTCTCGCACAACCAGTCGGTGATCACCGCCAGCTCGATCGACGACTGGCTCAATCCGGTCTTAATCGAAAACGCGAATGGCGTCGTACGAACCAGCCAGGCCGACTGTGAGTCACTGGCTCGGCCCACCGAGTTCTCCGGCTTGAGCCTGACCTCGGTGCTGGCCTTTGATAACGACCTGGATCTCACCGACCAGTTCGGTCTGGTGAGCGATTCACAGACCGTCTACGCCACCGCCGACAACGTCTATGTCGCCACCCAGCAGTGGCGCGATTGGGCCGGAGTGCCGGCGGACCAATGGGGGCAGGTGGCGGGCATCACGACTACCGAGATCCATAGGTTCGACCTCTCCGATCCCACGACAATCGAATACCGGGGATCGGGCGACGTCGCCGGGTGGTTGTATTCGCAGTGGGCGTTGTCGGAGAACGATGGCTTTCTCCGGGTCGCCTCGACCAACCAGTCACCGTTCTGGGGCCAGGTCGGCCAGACCACTCAGAGCATGGTCACTGTCCTCGAAGTTGGTGACGAGGCCATGGAACAGGTCGGCTTTGTGGCCGGGCTCGGCCGCGACGAGAACATCTACGCCGTGCGCTTCGTGGGCGACCAGGGATATGTCGTCACTTATCGCCAGGTCGATCCGCTCTATGTGATCGATCTCAGCGATCCGACTGAGCCCCACGTGGCGGGGGAGCTCAAAATCCCTGGCTACTCGGCATATCTCCATCCGGTGAGCGAGGGCATGCTGTTGGGCGTTGGCCAGGACGGCGACCTCGACGGTCGCATCCTTGGCACCCAGGTAGCACTATTTGATGTGACCGATCCCGAGAATCCTCGCCAGATCGACAAGATCACCTTTCCCGGGGCCTACTCGGGAGCGGAGTGGGACCATCACGCTTTCCTCTACTGGCCCGAAACCGACGACCAAGGGCTCATGGTGATCCCGCTGCAGGGCCAGACAGGCGACCAGTGGTGGAACGGATCAGTGGCGATCGAGGTTGATGGTTCCCGGCTCGGCTCGACCAGCGAGCTCACCCAAAACGGTTACGTCCTCCGCAACCTGATTGTCGACGGCCAGTTGCTGACTGTCTCCGACCTCGGCATCCAGGCGTACGACCTCTCGACTTTCGACCCCACCGACTGGGTCCCCTTCTCCTAAAAGTTTTCTGTCCCGAGAAAACGCCCCCTCCCGGCTACGCCGTTTCTCCCCCCTCCGGGGGGAGAAACGGGAGAAAAGGGCGGATCTTTGCTTCCAACTCGGAAGGGTCGGTGGTGCCGGCTTGCAGGTAGAGGCGGGTGATCCCGAGGGCCGCGAGCTCGGCCAGTCGCGTTTGGATCCGATCCGGTGTACCAAAGGGAACTCCGCGGGCCGTCAGCCGTTCTTCGAGAACCTCGGGGGTGCGGTCGGATTCCTCTGCAGCTGCGGCCAACGCCGTTTGATAGGTGGCGTTGTCGATCCCAGCGATGGGAACGGCCGTAAAGCTCAAACGAATCTCCGCCGGGTCACGGCCTGCGGAGCGAGCCGCCCCGCGGCAGACCTCGATTCGCTGAGCGAGGTCGTCGGGCGCGCGCGGGAAGAGGTTGAGCTCGTCGCAGTACCGGCCGGCGAGCGCCGGGGTGCGATCGGGGCCGGTCCCGCCGGTGAGGAGTGGAACCTCGAAACGCGGTGCGGAAGTGAACTCTTCCAACTGATAGTGCTTCCCGACAAAGCCTTCGCCGCGACTGAGAGCGCGCAGATAGCCGAATTGCTCCTCGAGGAGCTCGAAGCGCTCTCTCTGCGAAGGAAAGGCGAAACCGAACAGCGAGTGTTCCTCGGCCATCCAACCGGTCCCAAGGCCGAAGGTGAAGCGACCCCCGGCCATGTCGTGGATGGTCGCCGCCATCTTGGCGTGAACTGCCGGGTGCCTAAATGTGACCGGCGAAACCAGGTCTACCAAATGAATAGTCGAGGTCTCGCGGGCCAAGCCGGCGAGATGCACCAGGTGATCCCAGGCCGGCGCTTTGACGTCGGACGATGAACCTAGGTAGTGATCGGGCACGGCGAACGCAGTCAAGCCTCGCTCCTCGGCCCAACGCGCCGCCCGCAAGACGGACGCGTAGTCGCCGCGGGTCTGAAGCGCGATCTCCATCAGTGGTCGACCAAGAGCTTGGCTTGCTTGGCCATGTCGAAGTCGGGATCGAACATGGCGTGGATGGCGTAACCGGTGAGGGCCGCCACCAGGGCCTCAGCTCGTTCCTGGATCTCGCTCGCACTCAACCCCGATTGCTCACGCTTCAGGGCGCGAGCCAGGCGATCGACTCTGGTTTGGTGGTGGCGGACGTAGCGCCGGCGAAGATTGGGATCGGTCAGCCCGCCGGAGACGGCCATGATCAGATAGACGCGAGCAATCACCGAGTCGGTCGTCACGAAGCGGACGAAGGCACCGATGAGATCTGTCACCGTTTCGTCCGGGCCCTGTTCGGGCTCGACGGCGGCGATCGCTTCCCGGACCACGGTCAGCACTGCTTCTTCTTTCGCTTCGAAGATGTTGTAAAAGCTGCCGGGCAATATCCCGGCGGCGTTACAGATGGCTTTGACAGTGGTTGCTTCAAGGCCACCTTCAGCCAAGAGTTCTCGGACTGCTTCGAGGATCCGCTCCCTCGTCGCAATTCCCGACCGATAGGTCATGTGTTGACGCTAGCGATGGCGGCCATGCTCCTCGATCGCCTGGGTGTACGCGTTTTCCAGATTGTCGACGGCTCGCTCCGGACCGAAACGTCGTTCCCACAACTTTCGCGCCGCGATCGAAGCCTCGCGGATCGAAGGATCGGACCGCAGAGTGGCCACCGCCGTGGACCAATCGCCGTGCGGGTCGAAGGTCCAGCTGCCGGGTTGGGCCCGAAGAAGTTCGCCGATCGCCCCGAGCGAGGAACCGGCGACCGGCAGCCCACCGGCGAATGCCTCGAGCGCGGTCCGAGGCTGACCCTCGTACCAGATCGAAGGCATCACCAGAGCGCGAGCTCCCAACATCTCGGCGCCGAGTTGCTCGGAAGTCAGTCGCCCGAGATAGTTTGCCCCGAGCAACGGCGCTACTAGCCCTTGCAGGGGCCCATCCCCGGCCACCCGCAGAGTGAGTCCCGCATCGGCGAGCAACGCTCGGTTGTCCAACAGTTGGCGGACGCCTTTCTCGGGGCTCAACCTCCCCACGAACAGCACCACCTGCGAACTTTCGGCCGGCTGACGACGCGGACCGGGGTCGGGAACGAAGTTGTCTTTGACCGCGATCCGCTCGCGCCGGATCCCGATCTCAATCAAAAGCCCACTCGCGAGGTCGCTCAAAGCCAGATAGCGATCGACCTCCGATCGCCAGACACGTTTGCGACCCGTGGCGATGGTCAGCGCCGCCAGGCTCGACGAGACCGGATCGCGATAGCAGGAGTGAATGACGCCGTTCCAAAGGCTGCCGTCGAGGCAAAGCCGGCAGGGGCGGTCGTCACGGAGCAGTTGAGCGTTCGAACACATCAGCCGGTAGTTGTGGACGGTCATCACCACCGGGGCCAATTGGTGAGCCACCGCCACCACCGCGGGCGAGAGTTGGAACCAGGTGTTGTGGACGTGGACGACGTCCGGTTGGTAGGCCTGGATTGTCTCGCCGACCTCTGTCGAAGATTTGCGATTCCACGGGGCTTGAGCCAGGGCGGCGGCCGTGGCTACCGGGGACTCGGGGTTGTCGACCGAGAACTGCTCCACCTCATGCCCGTTGCTTCTCAGCAGCGTTGCTTCGGCCGCCACCACCTGGTCCTCGCCTCCGTGCTGGCGGTAGCGGTTGTGAATCTGCAGGACGCGCATTCGGGCAAAAACGCTAGTTGCAGGCTGGCTCCGGCCTTGATCTGAGCGATCGCTCAAATTAGAGTGATAGCTCAAGATTGGACGATTGATGAGTCACTTCCTGAGCAACTTGGCGGATCTGGAGTTCAACCTCTTCGAGGTGCACGGGCTTGACGGCTATTTGGGCCGCAGCTCGGATCTCGACGCCGAGACCGCCCGCGACTTGCTGCGCGAGGTCGATCGATTAGCGCACGGAACCTGGGCGGAGAGCCTGATCGAGAGCGACCGCCAGCCGCCCCGGCTGGAAGGCGGCGAGGTGAAGTTGCCGCCTGGTCTGCGAGCAGCCCTCCGCGAGCTAATCGATGGCGGGTGGGACCGATTCGGTCTGCCTGCCGAAATGGGCGGGATGCCGGTGCCGCATCTCTTGTCCTGGGCGGCCCAGGAGCTGTTGTTGGGAGCTAACACCCCGGCCACCTTCTACGCGGGCGGGCCCTTGTTTGCGCGGGTGATGTTTGAAGAAGGAACACCGGAGCAGCGGGATCTGGCGCGTTTGATGATCGAACGAGCCTGGGCTGGGACCATGCAGCTCACCGAACCCGACGCCGGCTCCGATGTGGGCGCCGGCACCACTAAAGCCATTCACGTCGAGGGCGACACCTATCACCTGGAGGGAGTCAAGAGGTTCATCACTGGTGGGGACCACGACGGTGCCGAAAACATCGTTCACCTCGTCCTGGCCCGGCCCGAGGGAGCAGTTGCCGGGACCAAAGGGTTGTCGTTGTTCATCGTCCCCAAATGGCTGGTCGACAGCGACGGCCAGCTTGGTCAGCGCAATGGGATCTTTGCCACGCGCCTCGAGCACAAGATGGGGCTCAAGGGCTCGGTGACCTGCGAGATGACGTTGGGCGGCGCGCAACCCTGCGTCGGCTATCTCGTTGGCGGAAAACACGACGGGATCCGGCAGATGTTCCGCGTCATCGAGCACGCCCGGATGACCATTGGAACGAAGGCGGCGGCAACGCTTTCCACTGGCTTTCTCAACACGCTGCGCTACGCCCGCGAACGATCGCAGGGGGCGGACCTCACCCGAGCCGCTGACAAGAATGCACCGCGGGTGAAGATCATCGATCACCCCGATGTCCGGCGAATGCTCATGTTGCAGAAATCGCACGCCGAAGGGATGCGCGCCCTCTGGACCTACACCGCCTGGGTGCGCGACCAAGCCGAGTTCGACCCGGCCTGGTCGTCAAGGGCGGATTTTCTGCTGCCCTTGGTCAAGGGCTACTGCGCCGAGAAGGCCTACGAGCTTTTGTCCACCTCGCTCCAGGTGCTCGGCGGTTCCGGATACACGGAGGACTTTCCAATCGAGCAGTATCTGCGCGACGCCAAGATCGACAGCATCTACGAAGGAACAACCGGGATTCAAGCGCTGGACCTCTTCTTTCGAAAGATCGTCAGGGATCAAGGGCAAACGGTTGCGCAGCTCGCATCTGAGGTCTTCGATTTCGTCAAAGCTGGGGGAGGTGAGGACCAGCTCGCCGAGGAACGCGAGCTCTTGGGCAGGATCTTGGACGACACCCAGGCGCACTTGGGCGCCGCCGTTGGCTTTCTTTTTGCTTCCAAGTCGGACCCGCCCGCGGTATACAAGGCAGGCCTCCACTTGAACCCGTTGCTGGAGTCGATCGCCGAGACGGTGATCGCCTGGCAACTGCTGCGTCACGCCGAGATCGCTTTGCCGGCCAGCGACCACGATTCGTTCCGCGCCGGAAAGGTGGCATCGGCCCGGTTCTTTGTCCGGCACGTGGCCCCCAAGGTGGCGGCGCGACGAGCCGCTATTGAGTCAGAAGACGGCTCGCTGATGCAACTCTCCAACGACGCCTGGTAAGGAGTCGCTCGCCTGTATCCCACCAACTGAACCTAAGGTTTCTGTGGTGGCTATGCCACCACCCGAACCTAAGGTTTGTGTGGTGGCTATACAGTCCCGAGCATGAATTTCGCCTTCAGCGAAGAGCAGGAGGAGTTCCGCCGACTGGCGAAGAAGTGGCTGGCCGAGAACTCGACTTCGAGCCAGGTCCGCGCCTTGATGGACACGGAGCTCGGCTTCGATCAGTCACAGTGGAAGGAGATGGCCCAGCTCGGCTGGCAGGGAATGGCCATCCCCGAGGAGTTTGGTGGGGCCGGTTTCGGCTACCTCGAGCTCGCCATCCTGTTCGAGGAGATGGGGCGGACCTTGTTCCCGTCGCCCTTCCTCTCGACGGTGGGGATCGCGGCTCCGCTCATCTTGGCGCTCGGGAGCGACGGTCAGAAACAAGACCTCTTGGGAGGAATCGCCGCTGGCGAAGACGTAGTAACGGTCGCGATCACCGAACCCGACGGCTCTTGGGATCTCGCGCAAATCTCGGCGTCGGCTACCAAGGAAAACGGCGGCTTCACTCTCGAAGGCACCAAGAGTTATGTGCTCGATGGCCTCGCGGCCGACGTGCTTCTGGTTGCAGTCCGCACCGAGGACGGGCTCGGACTATTTGCGGTGCGCGGCGACAAACTGGAGCGTCGCGGCCTGCAGACCATGGATCAGACCCGCAAGTTGGCAAAGGTCAAGCTCGACGGGGTCAAGGTCCCGCTCGAGGACCGGCTCGGTGCTGAGAATGCGGAGAGCGCTCTGGCGTTGGTGCTGGAGAAGGCAATCGTCCTCATCGCCAACGAGTCGGTAGGTGGCGCCGAGGTGTGCCTCGAGATGTCGGTTGAGTACGCCAAAACTCGTCACCAGTTCGGCCGGCCGATCGGGAGCTTCCAAGCGATCAAGCACAAGTGCGCCGACATGCTGGTCCAGGTCGAATCCGCCAAGTCGGCCGCTTACTACGCGGCTTGGGCAGCGCAAGAGGACGAGAACGAGCTACGCACGGTGGCGCCGCTGGCGAAGTCGTATTGCACGGAGGCCTACTTCCATTGCGCTTCCGAGAACATCCAGATCCATGGGGGCATCGGGTTCACCTGGGAGCATGACGCCCATCTCTATTTCAAGCGGGCCAAGAGCTCGCAACTGCTTTTCGGTGACCCCGCCCATCACCGGGCGGTCCTCGCGAGTCGTTTAGGGATTTAGCGAAATGGGCCTGGCGGCCTTTCTCATCGGCGTTCTGCTAATCATCGCCGCCCTAGTGATCTGGCAGCACGCGCCACGGGCCACGACCACGCCGGTCTACGGGGTGGAAGACGCGGTGGCCTTCGTGCTCGAGCGTTTGCCAGCCCCGGTCAGCGTACGGCTCGGAGAAGCGGGCGTCAGGCGTATCCTCGAATGGGAAGTCTTCTACCTGCAAGGTCTCGCCCAAGATCACCGCTCGCAGGCGGTGGAGACGGTGGCCGGCCCTTACCTCCCAGCGGTGGAATACATCGGCCAGCAGATCGAAGCTTTTTTGGGGAAGACCTATTCTCCGGCCGACATTGAGGAAGTCCTCGAGCTCGAGGTTCTGTACCTGAACGCGATCGGCGCGATAGGGGATCCAGCAGCAGAATCCTGAGATCGCTCGCCCACTCTCGATCGCGTTCGTTCTCGCGGCCAGCCCTGCCAAGGACACGGCCGATGGAACTTCGTCACAGACCTATCGATTGGCAGAAACGCTGTCGAGCATGGACCGGCGCGTGCTCGTCGTTTGTCTGATTGATCAGCCACCGAGCCCGATACCGGGGGCGGAGGTCTGGGCACATTCAGTCGGCCGGAACCCGTTCCGTCACAGCGCGGCGTTAGAGACAAGGCTCAGGTCGTGGCAGCCGGATGTCGTCGTGTTCCCGTCGGTTTACACCCCAGCCGTCATTCCTCTCCTCTCCTACTTGAGTGCCGAAGGCATCCCCTACGTCATCAGACCGGGAGGTGGCTACGGCATCAGAAGGAGCAGCGGAACCGCGTGGCAAAGCGCGTCTACAAGCGTATCTTCGAGCTACCAGCACTCGACCGGGCGGAGTTCATCTGGTCGATCGGTGACACCAAAGACATCGTTGCTTACGGTGCCTCGAGGCCGATCGTCGAGACCAGAAAGGGAAGGGACATTCCCACGGAAACTTCCGTCCCCCGCCAGGATTCGTCGCTTTATCAGGGCCTGGAGGATCGATTCATCTTCGGCTTCGTCGGCAGGTTGGATCCGGTGCACAAAGGGCTAGATCTAACGTTGCGCGGCTTCGAACTCGCAGACCTCTCGGACGCGTCGATGTTGTTGGCTGGACCGCACGTTGCGCGCAGCGAGCTGCGGCTTCGCCGGGAGATCAACCGCCTTGGGTTGCAGAGCCAAGTGCGAACCCTATCCCCAATTTTCGGCCCCGAGAAAGACTCCTTTGTCGGAAACCTTGACGTGTTCTTCCACCTATCTCGATGGGAAGGAGGCGTGCCCTACGCAGTGATCGAGGCGGCCTCCTTGGGCCGGCCCTTGCTATTGACGAGCGCCGCCGACCCTGGTGGTCTGTTCGCCGGGTTGGATGCCGCGGTCATCGTCGAACCCAATCCGGCGTCGGTCGCGGCGGGAATGCAGGTGCTCCATAACCTGAGTAGCGCCGATCGCGCGGCGCTCGGTCAGCGGGCGCGTGACGCGGTCAACGCGTCCTTTGGCTGGGACCTCATGGCCGCCGACTTCCTGGCGGCTCTTTCAGCCTACGGTATTGGCAATTGAGCAGTTGATAGCACGCCAGTTTTAAGGAGGTAGTTAGCGATGATGGTGAGATGCGGCTCATGCCGGAATCAATTCGACGTGCCCGGTCCGGGCCGTTTCACCTGCCCCGTCTGCGGTTCGGTGAACTCGGTTCGAGCCGCCCCAGGAGCGGCGCCACCGCCGGCGGCCCAGCCTCCGAGCACCCCGGTCCCGCGCCCTCCCGATCCCCCCTCGCCGCGAGTGACCTGTGCTGAGTGCGACTTCACCTTCATCGTCGGACCGGTCGCCGAGGCGAAATGCCCCAACTGCGGCGCCGCGGTCCCCACCGGCAGTGTGGAGGAGAGCCCTGAACCGTCTTAGACGGTTTCCGGACAATCGCTTCGTCGGGCGGCGCGACGAGATGAAGGTTTACGACTGTGACGATCCCGCGCAGTTCGAGTCGCTGTCGGGAGCGGTGAGCGAGATGAATTTGGAAGGCAAGAACCTTTTGCAGGCGTTTGCCCCCGATGAAATCCTCGAGGCGGCCAATCGGGGTTTCAAGCCGGTCGAGCCGACGCCTCCTCGCGATACCAGTCATAGGTCTGACTGATGCCCGCTCGCAATGGGGTGGTCGCGGACCATCCATAGAAGGCCAACCGGCTGACGTCCAACAGCTTTTGGGGCGTGCCGTCGGGCTTGGTCGCATCGAAGACCAACTCACCCTCGAAGCCGACGATCTCTTTGATCAGCAGTGCGAGGTCGCGGACGCTGATGTCCTTTCCGGTGCCGACGTTGATTGGTCCCGGCTCGGAGACATCGCGCAAGAGGAAGAGGCATGCATCGGCGAGGTCGTCGACGTAAAGGAACTCTCGTCGCGGGGTGCCGCTGCCCCACACCGTCACTGTCGGTTCGTCTGACTGTCGCGCTTGGTCCATCTTCCGCAGCAGAGCGGGAAGCACATGAGACGTGGCCAGATCGAAGTTGTCGTGGGGCCCATAGAGATTGGTCGGCATCGCCGAGATGAAGTCGCAGCCATATTGGGCGCGGTAGCTGTCGCAGATCTCGATCGCGGCGATCTTGGCAACCGCGTAGGCGCGGTTGGTCGGTTCGAGGGGGCCGGTGAGCAGAAACTCCTCTTTGAGGGGCTGGGGCGCCAGCCGCGGGTAGATGCAACTGCTGCCCAGGTTGAGGAGCTTTCGCACGCCTCCGACCCGTGCCGCCTCGATGATGTTGGCGGCGATCATCAGGTTGTCGTAGAGGAATTGGCCGGGGTAGGTCGAGTTGGCCAGGATTCCTCCCACCCGCGCGGCCGCCAGGACAACGACCTCCGGCTGCTCATACGCAAAGAAGTCGGCAACCGCGGCCTGGTTGCGCAGGTCGAGCTCGCCGGAGGTGGCGGTGATCAAGTTGTTAAAGCCGTCGGTCTCGAGCCGTCGCACGATTGCCGAGCCAACCAGGCCGCGATGTCCGGCAACATATATCGGGGTCTCGTTGGTCAGCGGGTCAGCCACTTGAGCCTCCTCGGGTGATCGGACTGTGGCCGGCATCGCGCAGGGTGCGTTCCTGGCGGGCAAGCTCGAGATCGTGGCCCACCATCCGCTGGACCAGACCGTCGAGGTCGATCTTCGGTTTCCAGCCCAGCTCCTCTGCGGCCTTGGTGGGATCCCCCAACAGC
>Ga0136620_10000627_pt1 | contig 16217 bp, 15 predicted proteins | sample AntDrymUQ4162106_2_FD_104806 | JGI IMG/M metagenome (GOLD analysis project Ga0136620, IMG submission 104806) | Polar desert sand microbial communities from Dry Valleys, Antarctica - metaG UQ416 (21.06) | ecosystem: Environmental > Terrestrial > Soil > Desert | place: Antarctica: Dry Valley... | reverse complement strand
CGGTAACTCTCCTTAATCATCTCTGTCGTGGACTCGGCATACACCTGAGTAGTCTCCAGCTTCGAGTGGCCCAGCAACTTCTGAATCTGATCAATCGGCATCCCGCGCTCTAGCAGGGTGGTCGCGACAGAATGCCTCAAGAGGTGCGGGTACACCCGCTTCTTGATCTTCGCCCCCTCAGCCGTTGCCTTAACGATCTGTTGTATACGGCGGGGCGAATACGGCAGGTGCCAATTAGTCTCGAACAGGTAGCCGGTGCCGCGATTCCCTAAGTGCGTCCTCAACTCTTTTTTTGAGCCAACCGGCGACCGTGTTTCGCGACACCCCGAAGGTGCGCGTGCGGCCCGCGCAAGGAACTGCATTCATGATAGGCGCGCGGGATGCGCTCGCGCTCCGCTTCGGTGTAGCCATTAGCTTGCGGCTGGTCACGGCTCGTGCGCCCACACGCAGAACACAGATAGCGTTGTTTGCCATTCTGGGTTAAGCCATTGCGGGACAGTCAGTCGCTGCCGCACTGATAACTTGTTAGTTGAGCTATGCGTGAAAGTTTATCTTCTCTCACGTGATTAAGCCACTACCGGGAACAGGGTAGTGGCTTAATCGCGAGAGAGGAAGTAATCTCTCCTACATAAGTACTTGGTCGAATTTAGATTGAACCATCGTGGAATTGCAAAGCCTGTAAATTCAGAACCTTAGCTCAGTAGATAGTCTAATGTACTAAGGCACGACTGCTTAGTTTATTTTCAAAGAGCTATTCTTGCAAAAACTTTTGGCTACTCACTTAGCAGTTCCATGAAACGTTTTGCTCGTCAAAGACATAATGATGCAGGTGGGCTTTTGCAGGTAAATCCTTGATGTAACCACAAAAGTGGATGGCGACTATTAAGATTAATCGTTACCTCTTACTGGTTAAAGAGATAGTCTGCAATTGTTCACACATTGTCGTTGAATAGTTACCAAAAGTAGACATCGCACAAGGCATGAACGTTAAAGGGTTTACGCTTCGATTAGAAAAGATGCGAACAAGCCCGTTTATTACATGGTGGTACAAGCATTGCTCAAACAGGTAAATAATCATAGCAATCCGACCGTCCGGAATCGGAGGTAAGGACAATGTTCAATCTCAATACGCTCGATACGCTCATCGCGGTCGTCATCGTGATTCTTGTTTTAAGCCTCGTCGTGCAATCAATCCAAACGTTCATCAAGAAAATCTTCAAACTCAAATCAAACCAGATTGAGGAATCGCTGGTTGATTTGTTTGAAAACGCCCTTAACGCTGAAGGCGCGCAGAAGCGGCGCGGGTGCTGGCTGTCGCGTTTGGGTCTGTACGTGTGGTCACTTGTGATACCCAAAAGAAACCCGGCGGAAAATTCAAGTGACATCGTGAAGGCGTTGTACAGGGAGGTCGCGGTGAAATTTCAGGGGATCGGGCGCGTCGCGCAACTCGACCGTCCGACGTTTAACTCACTCTCCAAAGAAGACTTGTTAAAGGTCTTACGCAAAGTATCGCCGAAGGCTTTGTTGGATAATTTTGAGGACAATATTGTATTGGCTTTACAGCCGGTCGGTGAGTTGCAGGACGCGCTCGACAAGATCAAGGAGAGTATCGGAGCAACTAACTTGAGCGGCGACGCGAGCGCCAAGTTCGCAGCGCTCTCGGAGGCGCTGAACCCGTTGCTCAACGACCTCAAGTATTTGGTCGAAGAGGATGCGCCGAAATCGAATCTGATGACGGAGAACATCGCGGACTTGCGAGAGATAAAACTGGACGAGGTGTTCGGACTGCTCGGCGAGGTGCAGGAGCGGGTCAAGCAAGCGATTGGTAGTGCCACAGATGACGCGGGCATAGCAGTGTTGAACGCGATGGCGGGAGACCTGAATCGAGTTGCTACTGCGCTCACCGACCTTACGCAACGCCTCGATGCCATCATCGCTCCGTTGCGCGTCAGGCTAAGAGAGATCGAAAGTTGGTACGACACGGTGATGCACAGTTTCGAGGAACGCTACAGCCGGAGCATGAAGACGTGGGCGTTCGTTATCAGTCTGCTCGTCGCCGTCTGGCTGAACGCCAACATCTTCAACATCTACCGCGATGTTTCGACCAATGCGGATAAACGTAATGCGATTTTGCAGTCCCGCGAGGAAGTTTTACGTCGCTATGAAGAAAGGCTCGCCGCCGCCAAGTTAGCTGATGAACCGCTTGGAGAGCAGACTCGGATACAAGGGTTAATTGAGAATGCACGGCAAGACATCGAGAAGGACGCTGCGAAATATGCGGCGTTCGGCTTTCCCTCACTTGACGAAGAAATTCGAGCGCTCCCGCACCCGCGCCGGTCAAAGACTCTGCATGTGCTGCTGTGGTCGTTGCCCGGTTGGCTGCTGATGGCGGCATTGCTGAGTCTCGGTGCCCCCTTCTGGCACGACACGTTGGAATCGCTGTTCGGACTGAAAAATTTGCTGCGCAAGCGCGGCGACATCCGTAACGTCGAGACCGCGCCGGGTGCCGGGCAGCCGCGACAATAGCGACAACCTCCGACACAGTTACATGACTGAATGTAGGGTTCATCGTGACCGTTAGGGGCAGATATGTGATAAGGGGGCTTGGCGAAAGATAAACGAGAAAGGAGACTGTTCTATGTCGCCGAATCAAGAATTCAGGGTGAACACCGTCGGGTTGAACCTCCGTAGAGAGCCGCGCGTCAAAGCTAATAATGTCATCGTCTCACTCTCGCTCGGCGACATGGTCACAAAAATCGCCGAGGCTGCTGACCCGAAATGGTGGCAGGTCTCGACGACGATTCAGGGGAGTCACGTCGAAGGCTTCGTCAACCATAGCTTCCTCGTGCCCGCCGCCCAGTTCGAGCAGCCCCAAACGCGAACCGGCATCACGGAAGTGCATTTAGAGACGAGCAAGAAGATCGCTCGCAGTCAAGCTTCGGGTCGCGCGTTCCCGCTCAACGAAGCCGGACAACCAGACCGCGACGGTGCGACAGACGCCGCGAAGGTTGCCGACCTCACTGCCATTATCAAGCACCTGAACGTCGAGAAGAGTGCGCGATACATAGCTTCGGGCGGGGCGACGTTCTGCAACATCTACGCCTACGACTACTGCTTCCTCGCCGGAGTTTATCTCCCACGTGTTTGGTGGATGCGCAAAGCGATTGCGACGCTGGCGGCGGGCGGCTCCGTCACGCCTAAGTACAACGAAACCGTCAGCGAACTCAACGCCAACAGCTTGTACAACTGGCTTGAAGAGTTCGGTCAAGACTTTGGGTGGGTGCGCACGTTCGACTTGACGGATTTGCAAAACGCCGCCGGCACCGGACAAGTGTGCATCGTCTGCGCGCAACGGACGGAGTTGAATCGTCCGGGTCACATCTGCGCCGTGGTTCCTGAAACGCAGAGCCATCAGGCTAAACGGAGCGGCGCGAATGTGACAACACCTTTGCAGAGCCAAGCCGGAGCCAGCAATTTCAACTACGGCGGCAGAGTGTGGTGGACGGGCAGTCAATTCCGAAAGTTCGGGTTCTGGAAGCACGCCTAAATCTGATGGGCGCGCGCTCGGTCAGAAAGGTATATGGCTGCACGACGGAGAAGAATTTTATGCCTGATTGCAATAAACAGAAGCTGCTTGATGTCGGCAGCGTTTCGGTCTGGAGTCTGCCGCAGAGCACAGCCTTCTTTTACACGTCCGGGATGACGATTGACGCCGATGGTGCTCCCAAGGCATATCACCCGAATGGCAGGAGCGGCTTGGACGCCCTCGCCAACGCCGGACGCCCCGGCAACTGGTGGGCGCTCGTTACCGACAACGGTAAGCCTGACGGCAATCCTGTCATTCAAGAACTGAGCGATCCAGCACCGGGCTTTTACGTCTCTGCGACCTCGCTTCAGGACAAGACGAAGAAAGCCCGCGATCCGCGCCGCTACGTTGATTCGACGACGATACCTTACATCGTTCTGCCGTCGGCGGTGACGAGGAAAACCGGCGCGAAACTCGGTGACTTCGCTGTAGTGATGAACAGAAAGACCGATAAAACGTCCTTCGCCATCTTCGCTGACGGTGGACCGGCGGGCAAACTCGGCGAAGGTTCTATCGCGCTCGCCGACGCGCTCGGCATCCCCTCGAATCCGAGGAGAGGTGGCACCGACAAGGATGTAATCTATCTCGTGTTCCCTAAGTCAGGGGATGGGAAACCACGAACAATCGAAGAAATCAACGGTGAAACTGAAAAACTGTTCCGGAACTGGGGAGGGTCAGCACAACTTAAGGTATGTTTCTCGTAGCCTACAATCTCCATGTCATATTTTACGTCCACTCGATATTGGACTCGCTCGTTCTCTAGTCCAATAGTAATCTGCTCGACTTATTCATAGTTTTGCAGGAGTTCTCGATAAAGGGAATGCGCAATCTGGCAGAGATCGTGCAATCTACGGGTCAGTTAAGCCCGCTCGATTTCGAGAAAAGGATGGGGGATTTCGGCAATGCGTTGAATCGCTATGATGATTACGATGGGGGAGAGAATACTGTCTTTGCCCTCTTTGACAAAATGATCCATCGAGAGACAAACGGAGCACGCAAGCGCAATTCCAGCCTGACGCTAACGGCTAAGTTAAACGGACGGAAAGCGACCAAAATGTTGATTGCTTGAGCGTAACCGGGTTTTGACGTGGCCGCCATTGCTTGTTGCAAGTGAATGAGCGACTGCGCCGTCTTAAAAGAGCAATTGCAACACGAGAAGGAACAATCCAAGCCATGACGCTGTTGAAGGTATATGCAAGCGGCTCATGGAGGAAGCATCAGTAACTTTGCGGAAGAGCTTCGTCAACTCGAAGTTCAAAGAGGTGGAGGCGTCACGGTGACTTCCGAGGAGGAGCAAACGATGAGTGGTCATGGACAATACCAAGGCGCGGTACGAGGCGGAAAGTTTTATCTCTCTTCGCCTGAACAATCAGCAGAACAGGCTGTCAGGCTCACCAGCATGAGCATGGCGGCGGCAATGAAACCGGAGAGCAAAGAACTCGACCTGTCCGACTATGAAGGGCGCTCCATCGTAGTTGAAGGTTATTACAGCGGGGACTGGATTTACTCCGCGACTATAACTGACGAGGACAGTTCGTCGGAGACGAGTGCCTGATCTTTTACCTGAACGGCATATGCCGCGCTAACGGCAATCCTCGTAAAGCGTTTATGAAATCGCTTACTGACAGAGCGGTTGACGCTACATGCTCTCACAGAGTGGGAGGGTACATTTTGTATTCCTCTACATTCTGGGTGATCTTACTTGCTCAGTTAAATAAGGAGACCTCATGCCGGATAATACTCCCGAAAGACGCTTTGCAGCTTATCCGTCTGCTGTGGTTTATCAAGAACCGGACGGCAAGACGCCATTAGAACACTTGCTTTGGGGCGATTACATCGGGGTCAGGGGGCGGAAAAGGGGTGAGTGGTTTCCGGTCTGCACTCGACACGTCAAAGAAGGGTGGGCGCACGAGGACGCCATTCAGGGCGAGCGCGTGCTGGAGGTCATCTTCGTTGACATCGGGCAGGGGGACGGCTGCCTCGTGGTCACGCCGGACGATAAGCACATACTGATAGATGCGGGCGCGAACGACAACTTCATCCGGTTCTTGCGCTGGCGATATCCTAAGTTTGCGAAGAAGCGTCACTTCGAGGCAGCCGTCATTTCCCACCCCGACTCGGATCACTATGCAGGTTTCAAGCGCATCTTCGAGGAGACGAACGTCACCTTCGGAACCGTCTATCACAACGGCATCATCGAGCGTACGGGTAAGAAATCGGACTCACTCGGCCCGCGGGCCAAATCGGGCAAGGATACGTTCCTCACCGAAGTCATTACCAACAAAGCGGAGTTGGAGGAACTGCTCGCTGACCCGGCGGTATCAAAGAAGAAGGCTTATCCGACGATGCTAAAGGACGCGCTCGCTACGGGTCGCGTGAGTGATATTCGTATGCTCTGCGCCGCCGACGAGTTTATGCCGGGCTACGAAGCTAACAAGAAGCTCTCTATCGAAGTGTTAGGTCCTGTGACTGAGCCGGACGAAAACGACCAGCCCCGCCTTCGCTGGTTCGGCGATCCCGGCAAGACTAAGAACGGGCACTCGGTCGTGCTGCGTCTGCGCTACCGCGATGTCAAGATTCTGCTCGGAGGCGACTTGAACATACCGTCCGAATATCTTCTGCTTAGTCACCATACGGGGATGGAAATCCCGCCCACTACAGCCGAGGATGAGCGTTTGATCGTCGAAGCGGCGCGGCGCGTGTTTCAGTCCGACATTGCTAAAGCGTGCCATCACGGGAGCGCAGATTTCTCAGACCTATACCTACAGTCCGTTAACCCTATTGCGACGGTTATTTCGAGCGGTGACGACGAGCCACACGCGCACCCGCGCTCCGATTCGCTCGGCACCATCGGCAAGTTCAGCCGCGGAGCGCGCCCGCTGATCTTCAGCACGGAACTATCGCGCTCGGCCAGTGAAGCCATCAAGAATCCGCACCTCGTCAGAGAGAGCTTCAGAGATGCACAGCGGAAACTAGAGGAGGCAGTTACACCCGCAGCAAAGGAAAAGGCGCTCAAGAAGTTCAACGATCTGGTGAACACCATCGAGCGGAGCATCGGGGTATACGGCGCGATTAACGTCCGCACCGACGGTCATTTTGTGGTTATAGCTTACAAGATTGAGCGCGCTACAGACAAGGATAAGCAGTGGGACATCTACCGGCTTGAGAGAACCCCAAGCGAAGTTCTGCATTACGTATCCAAGCATGAAGTGAAGCATTGATCCGCTCTCGATGTGGAAACCCTTATCGGACTCGGATTTACGCGATTTGGAAGCAGGCAGGTAGTGGCATGGCTTCGATTGTGATTTTACGGCGTAGCGGTTTAACGATGTGAGCGGGGTACAGGACGCGTCTACCGGGAGGTAACGCGCGGCGGACGTGAGCAGTCTTTCCCGTGCGACTATATGTCCCACGCTAAATCTTACGCAGGAGGCAATCTGATGATCCATATTGAACGCACAGAAGCGCCCACCAGCCTCAGTTCCTCGCTCATGCAGAAAGAACGGAAACGCGCCACGCAGTTCTTCGCACACCCCGCCGGGACGCGCGCACAACGACGCTTCAAATTCTTTCCCGTCAGTTCGCAACTCGAAGGGTTTAAGGAATATCTATTCAAGTCTTTTAATGCGAAATGCGCCTTCTGTGAAACGCCAGTAGTCGAATCTTCCAATCCGAGTTGTATGGACAGCTATCGCCCCAAAGCTGGCGCTATCGGTCTCGACGGTAAACAGTCGCCCGACCACTATTGGTGGCTCGCTTACGAATGGACAAATCTCTACTTAGCTTGCTTCGTCTGCAACAAGATGAAGGGGGCGCGCTTCCCGGTCGAAGGAGAACGCGCCGCTGCCCGCGCCGGCGCGGAAGCACTGCGCGCCGAACGCCCACTGTTGCTTGATCCATGCGCTGATTATCCGGAAGAGCATTTGCTGTTCGACGAAACTGGCAAGGTCGCCTGCGACACCAAGCAAGGGCGGATGACGATTGACGTATTTGGACTCAACCGCGCGCCGCTCGTCAAAGCTCGCGGGGAAGTTTTGGAGATTCTTCAAGAAACTTGGGAGGCAACTGCATCGCAAAAACAGTTTTTGAAGAAGCCGGACATCACTGCGCTCAAGCAACTCTGCGAGCCGACGCAGCCGTTTCTCGCTATGACACGGCAGTTTCTCCACCACTGGAGCCACGAAATTGTGACCCAACATCCTCGGCTCGAAGCGGCTTTCGGTGAATTCATCGAGTTCCGCACGACGTTCCAAGGGAAGGGCGCAAGCGCAGTAACGCCGGCAGCCGAAGCGAGCGCGCTGCATAAAACTTTCCGAAGTTTCGAGAAGTACCAAGCCGCGCAGGAACGATATTCGGTCGAGGAGGAAACACAGGTTGATCGTTACTACCTCAAGACGCGCCTGATTGAGCGAATCGAGATTCACAATTTCAAAGTCATCAACGATATTGATCTGATGGTTCCGCTCGCCTCCGAAGCGAGGGGGGCGTGGCTGCTGTTGCTCGGCGAGAACGGGACGGGTAAAAGCACGGTGCTGCAAGCCGTCGCGCTCGCGTTGATGAGCAAGGAGCATCGAGAACACCTTAACCTTGATGCTTCTCGCTTCATCCGCTACGGTTGCGAGAGCGGCTACGTGCGCGTGCATTTGACGAATACCTCGATGCCCATCGAACTCCGTTTCCGACGCGGCTCGAAGCGTTTCGCGTCCAAAGAGCAACCGAAGATTCTACTGCTCGGCTACGGAGCGACACGGTTGCTGCCGCGCGATACGCAACTCGCCGGGCGCAATAGCGTGGTGAAAGCGAAGAGACCGGCTGACGGCGCGAAATCGGATGCGGCGAAGGCGGATAATCTTTTCAACCCCTTTGTCCCGCTCGGCGACGCGACGCGCTGGCTCTGCGGCTTGCCGGAAGCGGAGTTCGACCGAATTGCTAGAGGTTTGATGCAGTTGATGCTGCTCGACGACAAAGAGCAGTTGGTGAGAAGTGCGAACGGTCTGCCGAAGGTTGAAGTCAAGTCGCGCACTGCGCGCGTTTCGCTCGAAGATTTGAGCGCGGGCTATCAATCGGTCGTTGCTCTTGCCGCCGACATCATGAGCGTGATGCGCCTGCGATGGGACACGATGGAGGCGGCGGAAGGCATCGTGCTGGTAGATGAACTCGACGCGCATCTGCATCCGCGCTGGCGGATGCGCATTGTCGAGCGACTGCGCGCCGCCTTCCCGCGCGTTCAATTCATCGTCACCAGCCACGACCCACTAACCTTACGCGGACTTGAAGCCGGTGAGGTCGTGGTCATGCGGCGCGACGCCAAAGGGAGACCCATTCCAATCACAGATTTGCCGTCACCCAAAGGTTTAAGAGTTGATCAATTGCTCACCTCCGAATTCTTCGGTCTTAACAGCACGGTTGATCCAGACATGGACAGTAAATTCAAGCGGTATTACGAACTGCTCGCCTTACGTGCGCCGAGCGTTCAGGAACAAGCTGAACTTGTTCAATTGAAAACCGAAATGGAAGCCAGCCAACAACTCGGCACGACGCGGCGCGAACGTCTCATGTTGGAAGCGACCGATACGTTCCTCGCACAGGAGATGACACTGCCGGACGCCGGCGCGCGCGCGAGCCTGAAGAAGAAGGCTGAAAAGAAGATCGTTGACTTGTGGACGTCAATCGAGCCGCGAGGAGGCAAGTTGGTATGATCAGTGTTAATCGCACAAGTATAACTCCACCGCAAGACTTGGTCGGCGATGACTGTCCTGGAGCGAAGGAACTGGCGAAGGCGCTGGCGTTCTACGCGAGAGCGGAAAATCGCATGGCATCTTACGGCAAATACAAAGCCTACAAGGCGGAGAGCGTCATCAAGGCACTGAAGGAGCTGTTTCACGGCAAATGCGCTTATTGCGAGAGTGCTTATAACGCGACACAGCCGGTGGATGTCGAACATTATCGCCCGAAGGGGGCCATCATAATTAAGGACGCACTTACGCCGCCGGGCTACTACTGGCTCGCGGCGACATGGGAGAACCTGCTGCCGTCATGCATTGACTGCAACCGCGAACGCACGCAGGAGTTTCCCGACCGCAGTACCGGCAAAGTCGGCAAAGCCAACAAATTTCCCCTCCGCGGGAGAAAGAAACACGCCTCCAAGCCGGGACTCGAGAAGCGCGAACACAGCTACCGGCTGCTGTTAAACCCGTGTGAAGACAAGCCCGAAAAACATCTTGAGTTCACCGAAGAGGGCATGGTGCGGGAGGCGCTTGACGCAAGCGGGCGACCGAGCGAAATGGGGAAAATCTCGATTGAGGTTTACGGCTTACAGCGCATCGGACTCGCCCAAAAACGCATGAGCCACGCGATCAGAGTACGCGCTCTGATTAAGAGCATCAAACTCCTCGAGAGTAAAATAATCGAATACCCGAACGACCCAGACTTCGTCACACAGTTGAAGGAAGAAATGGCGCTACTGAAGGGCTACATGCAGCCCGATCAGGAATACGCCGGTATGGTTCGGCAACTCGTCGCCAAGCTGTACCGCGAGGTGCCACAGTAGCGGTAGTACATCTCACCATTGGCACCCGCCACGTCATAGCGCTATGGCGACGCTATCTAGAAGGGACAGGTCATATGAGCAGCCGCACAGTCATTACAGACACCCCGCTCACCGATCCGCAGGCTTACACCCGCCCTCAGAAATTCTGCGACATTGTGATGAAGGGAGGGATCACCAGCGGTGTTGCCTACCCGCTCGCCGTCTGCGAACTGGCGCGTAATTACAGCTTCAAGAACATCGGCGGCGCGTCCGCCGGAGCCATCGCCGCAGCAGCGGCGGCGGCGGCGGAGTATAGCCGCCGCACCGGACGGGCGCGAGAAGACGGCAGCGGCTTCGTTGGATTGTCAAAACTCCCTACGTGGCTCAGCGGCGAAGGTAATCTGGCGCGCCTCTTCCAACCCAACCCTTCAACCAAGCCGCTCTTCAGCATTCTGAACAGATCGCTCGAACTGACCGGCGGCGGATTCAAAAAGTTCTTGTTTCTGCTTCCCACTGCGTGGCGCAATTTTCCCATCTGGGCGCTCGGCGGCATCATCGTCAGTCTGTTGCTGGCACTGCCCCTGATCCTCGGCAGCCTTTTGATCGGTTTATCTGTTGACTCCCCATCTGCGCCTTTTGAACGCTTGGCGTGGCTGCTGCTGTTCGGATATGGCAGCTTGTTCACGCTCGTTCTCGTCATTCTCATCACAAGTGTATTTGTGACCATCGGCCTCGTCCTCAGGATACGTTCGAGCATTCCCGAGAACTTTTATGGGCTCACCACCGGCTTGCTCGATCCACAAGGGCGCGATGATGCTCGCCCTGCCTTGACCACGTGGCTTGCCGACGAAATTGACCGCTTAGCGGGTAAGCCCCACCGCTCAGAGCCGTTGACCTTTGGCGATCTGTGGGGCGCGGCGAGCGACCTCGACCGAGAACACCTGCCGAACGAGAAAAAGGCATGGGGTGTCAACCTCCAGATGATGACCACGAACCTCACCCTTGGTCGCCCTTACCGTTTGCCGTTCGACGATGACAGCACCGAATACTTTTACGACCCGGCGGAGTGGAGCAAATTCTTCCCTGCCTACATCATGAAATGGCTGGAAGACCACCCGCGCGAGCCTACCGAGACTGAACCGGCAAGGCGCAACAGACAAGCAGTCGAGTGGAAGAGTTTTGCGCCGCGCAAGCCGTTGCCCGCGCCGAAGGACATCCCAATCGTCATCGCGGCGCGGATGAGTTTGAGCTTCCCCGTTCTGATCAGCGCCGTGCCGCTCTGGACAATTGACCGCTCGCGCGTGCTGAAGGACAAAAAGACAGGGGCGGAACGACCGCCGCAACTCGAACGCTGTCTTTTCTCCGATGGCGGCATTAGTAGCAACTTCCCGATCCACTTCTTCGACCAAGCCCTGCCACGCTGGGTCACTTTCGGCATCAATCTGCAAAGTTTTCATCCCGACTTCAAGCCCGATCCGAACGACACCAACCCGGACCAAAGCCAATTCTCCTATCTTGTCCGCAACAACGGGGCTGGACGCGCCGACATGTGGGATCGCTTCGACGCGCAGCCTTCAGGTTTAGCGCGCCTCACCGGGTTTTTCGGTGCGCTCATCAACACGATGTACAACTGGGCGGACAACGCGCAGGTCCGTGTGCCCGGCTATCGCGACCGCGTGGTACACATCTTCCAGACTGATACGGAAGGCGGCATGAACCTCAACATGAAGTCCGAAGTAATCCGAGCGTTGAGCGAACGCGGGCGTTTCGCTGGCGTGAAGTTGCGCGAGCGATTCATGGGCAATGACGGGAGCCCACTCACGTGGGACAACCATCGATGGATCCGGTATCGCTCGATGATGTCGCTGCTCGAAAAGACGCTCCAGGATTTGCGGCGCGCCTACAATACTCCGCTCTTCGGCGACGAGCCTTACGCTGCGATGATCGCGCGCACCCCGCACGATCCTCCGGGCGGCTATCGCTTAAAGGAACCCGAGCAGCGCGCATTCGCCATCCTCATGACCGACCAGCTCATCACCCTCATTGACGAGTTGGAAAATGAGCTAGGTGCGACCGGACAGAACTTCGCTGATGGCGAACCGCGCCCGAAGCCGGAGCTTCGCGTTAGACCGAGCATTTGACTGCACGATGGAGGCAAAGACAAGTATGTTGTGGTTTGTGCGCGCAATCGGGATCGTCTCCGCGCTGGTCTTACTCGTCGCTCTCTACATGCAGTTCGGACGACCGCGCTTCATCGAAGTGGGTGAACAGGGCGGGAAACTGCCGGGCGGGTTCGGCGGTCACATGCTGGCGATGGAATTCGTCAGATCAACCGAAGACATCGAGGCGATTGTCGGAGCACCGGGTCATCCGAATCGTATGACGATGCGAAGAAAGATCGAAGTAGATAATGTCTGGATCGGTTGCTACGCGCTGCTGTTCGTCTTCGTCAGCATTCTGCTAGGCACGCGCCAGTTCCCTTCAGCAATGTATCTCGCCGTTGTTGCTGCCCTCTGCGGTTTTGCGGCGGCAGGTTTCGACATCATCGAAAATCGGGGCATCCTTCGCGCGCTTGAATTGACTAAAGGCGCAGCCGCCTCAGATATACTGCCTCTTATTCGTGAAGCCGCACTCTTGAAATGGGCGTTGGTCTTCGTCTCAATGGCAATACTGGCGATCACCTTTTTCGGTCGGGACGAATGGGTTTCGCTCATTGGGTATTGCTTCGCCACCACCGCCATCGTCGGTTTTGTCGGACTCTGGCGCAATCCGTTACTCGGTTTATCCTCCCTACCGATGGCTGTCGGGTTGCTGCTTCTCACTGTCCAAGCTTTCTGGCGTGCAGACCAATTTCTGCCGTGAGTCGGCGGTCTATGGCGAATTTGACACGCCGTTGTTATGGCTTCGCACCTCCATTCATTACTTCCAAACATCTGTTCCATGACAGCTCTCGGTAACCTGTTTCTCGGAATAATCCTTCGTCGAAAGTAAATGGACAAGGATGTCAGAGCTTTGCGGCTTCGAACTCATTTAGCTATGTCACTCAGGTTTTGAAGCTGACGCGCAAGCAGGCAGAGCGGCGCATCAGAAACCAAGAGGCTTGGCAACGTAATATCTAGAAGGGCTGGTCAATTTGTAAGTTTGGTCATGTTCACATTTATGCGCGCCGCGCTGATCAGCGATTGCTCGTAGCGGCAAAGGCTGCACTTACCTGTTCACGCTGGCACTTGCCTTCTATGTATCAACAAGCGCGATAAAGTGGGTCTTCCTTACTTTTGGTGCAAAGAAAGTGTCTAGACATTAGACTTCCGGCATGAACGTCACGACCTTGATTGCCGACCCAGCCGCTATCGAATTTCACTGGTTCATCTCCGCGCCGAAGCTGATCACCATGGTCGTGAGCGCCATCCAGCACAGCCCCCATTGCCCGAAGTGCGCGCAGCCTTCGACGAGCTTGCATAGCCATTATCAGCGCTCCGTCGCCGATTTGCCGTGGCATGGCATCGCCGTCCGCCTGCAACTCCAGACGCGCAAGTTCCGCTGTCGCAATGAACTCTGTCGGCAAAAGATTTTCTGCGAGCGATTGCCGTAAGTTGTCGCCGCTTACGCCCGCCAGACTGTGCGGCTGAACGAGGCGTTGGTGATGCTCGCTTTCGCACTCGGCGGCGAAGCGGGAGCGCGGACATCCCGACGTTTGAGTCTTACTGTCAGCGGCGACACTTTACTGCGGCGCATTCGACGTTGCGCGCTCCCGGATGTTTCCACGCCACGCATTCTGGGCATTGATGATTGGGCCAAGCGTAAAGGGCACACCTACGGGACGATCCTCGTCGACCTTGAAAAACGTCGAGTCACTGACCTGCTGGCAGACCGGGAAGCCGGTAGCTGGCAGCGTGGCTGCGTGCGCATCCCGGCGTTGAGATCATCACGAGAGATCGCGCCGCTTGCTACGCTGAAGGCGCGCGCCTTGGCGCGCCCGCCGCCGAACAAGTTGCGGATCGTTGGCACCTGCTGAAGAACCTGGGCGATGTTGTCGAACGGGTCTTACTGCGCCGGCATTCGACACTAAGACAAGCCGCGCAGGAAACGCGCGACACCTTGCGGTCAATCGTCATTCAACCAAAGTGCGCGCTGCCGATGCCGACGACGGCTTCACCGTTCGATGAACAGACTCAAAGGCGCTACGAGGCCATCAAAGGTTTACGCGAAAAAGGTCATGGCATCAGACGCATCGCACGTGACCTCGGCCTTCAGCGCAATACCGTGCGCCGCTATCTGCGTTGCGACACGGCGCCACCGAGCAACAAAGGAAGGCGCAGGCCAAGCCGCCTGAGTCAATTCGCCGGACACCTGAAGCACAGGTGGGGTGAAGGCGAACACAACGCGAGCAGCCTCTGGCGCGAACTCGTTGGGCGCGGCTATAAGGGTGACGTCTCGTCGGTGCAAAAATATGTCCGCCGCTGGCGTGAAACCATCACGATGAGTTGTCCGGTGCCGCCCACCGGTTTTTCGCCGCGGCGGACAGCGAGATTATTGCTCACTGATGAGCGAAAGCTGAATGAGGCGGAGCAAGTCTTCATTACCAGGCTCTGCAAGACAAATGGAGAAATCACGATGCTGCAAACTTTGGGAAAGGAGTTTCAGCGGCTTGTCAAAGAGAGAAGCAGCGAAGAGTTCACCGCATGGTGCGAAAAAGTTCGAGCCGGCGAAATCAGTGAATTGAAGAACTGGGCGAAAGGATTGTTGAGCGATGAAGCAGCAGTGCAGGCAGCAATGCGTTCGGAGTGGAGCAATGGGCAAACGGAAGGGCAAGTCAATCGGCTGAAGACGATCAAGCGGCAGATGTACGGTCGGGCGAAGTTCGATTTATTGCGGGCGCGCGTTTTATGCGCCAGCTAAAAAAGATGCAAGTTTGAAAGAGCGAGAGGTCTGGGTTGCATCGAGACTTTTGCACCAAAAGCGCGGATGAACCAAATCCAAACGCTTGTTGACACGGTGAACGCCTCAGGGGCATTGAGAAGTCAGTGGCGGAATTCTTGCGCCGGTTCTCCGGCTCTGAGGGCGGCGCGTCCAGCCATATGCCCTCAACGCGCCGCCTCTCTTTCGTTGACTAAACCTAAGCGTCAGGTTTAATCTATCAGCCATGCCGACGATCTTCAGACAGGATGGGTTTGCGGTAATGATTTACACGGATGATCACCTTCCCGCCCACGTCCACGTCTGGAAAGCTGAGGGTGAAGCGGTGATTAACCTGGACGACGCTTCGATCCGGGAAATCAATGACATGGGCAGGCGAGACGCGCGTCAGGCCGTCCGTGTCGTGGAAGAAAATCAAGATTCATTCTTGCAGCGATGGGGAGAGATTCATGGCTAAACTAAAAATGAGCGATGAAGAATTCGAGCGGCAATACCGGGCGGGCGTCCGGCGCGGCAAGGAAAAAATGCAAGCCGCGGCGCAAGCTACGTCTGCGAGCTATGACCGTGCGGCGAATCGGCTCATCGTTGAACTGAAGAACGGCGTCACCTTCATGATCCCGTGTGCCCTGATTCAGGGCCTGCGCGACGCTTCCCCGGATGAGATCGCCGGGGTGGAGGTGATGCCGCGCGGCCTGGCCTTGAGCTGGGCAAAACTTGATCAACATTTCAGCGTCGCCGGGCTGATGGCCGGCATCTTCGGTAATCAGGCATGGATGTCTGAGCTCGGGAGGCAGGGTGGAAGAGTTACGTCAGAGGCCAAAGCCGTGGCTTCTCGCGAGAATGGACGCAAGGGCGGCAGACCGCGCACCAAAAAGAGCGCATAAATCGTGCGATGTTTTGAGCGCCGTCAAGCTGCGCCATGGATGGTGGATAGGTATAAAGAAAATAAGCGAAGACAATGAAGTCGTAACCGGCGAGCGCGCCCGGACGCATTGAGGTAGGCTAGAAAAAGTGGACGCCATCACGGAAAAGATTTTAATCTTTTCCCTACCGAGAGATGGAGTTCACACCATGAAAGAGCAGTTGCCAAAACAGGTTTATACGAATGAGTACCGTGAGCAAGCGGTGTTGCTGGTGACGCGCGATGGCTTGAGCGAAGCCTTTGCTGCGCGCCGCGCAGTCCTT
>Ga0136620_10000626_pt1 | contig 16247 bp, 24 predicted proteins | sample AntDrymUQ4162106_2_FD_104806 | JGI IMG/M metagenome (GOLD analysis project Ga0136620, IMG submission 104806) | Polar desert sand microbial communities from Dry Valleys, Antarctica - metaG UQ416 (21.06) | ecosystem: Environmental > Terrestrial > Soil > Desert | place: Antarctica: Dry Valley... | reverse complement strand
CGTTAGCAATTCGCTAGCAACATCCCATCATCAACCACTATGAATCTACCTGGCACGTCGCTGACTTGCGGTTTCTCTGTCGGGACGACAGGATTTGAACCTGCGACCCCTTGACCCCCAGTCAAGTGCGCTACCAAGCTGCGCCACGTCCCGGCCGGCGGTCAGCCTACCGCAGCGGTGAGGCGGCACGGATCTGAGCCGACTCGCTCCGTCGGCGGGCGATGTGGCCGCCTGCCCAGGTGACTACCGGTACGGCGTGGTTGCCCTAGCCGGGACGACCCTCGACGACGGCCGAGGTGAAGTCATTGTCGAAGGTCAACGCCTCGGAGAGGCGGCCCCGCCGCATCACCGCGAAACTGGTGGCATCCACAAAGGAGTACTCGCGGTCTGCGTGCTGCCGAAGCCATTCCCATGCCTCGATCTCAGCCCACCTGTGGAACACGAAGCACAGTGACGCGGCGGCTGCCATTCACGGCATCCAACATGCGGGTGGCGTCGGCGGGCCCTCGCCGGCGACGGATGAATGTCCAGGTTTCCCCGAGCTCATGATTGGTGGCGACAAACGCTCCGGGCTGCCCGCTCCACAGTGTCGTCGCCGTCGCATGGTTGGCAGCTCGGTGAAAGAACAGTGCTACCCAGACGAGGTGTCGACGAACTTCATGACCCGTACACCACGTCGTCGCGCGGCCCGGCTCGCCGTCGAAGCGTCCGACCAGGTCGTTGATCGGATCCACGTCGACAGATCGGCCAAGGTGATTGGTCACGAGGCGTCTGATGATCTCCGCCTTGGAGATTCCCTCCCGGGCCGCCTCCGCGCCGAGGGCATCGTCCGATTCGACCTCGAGATAGAACTGCAGTCGCTTCACGATCTGAGTATGCGCCGGCTGCGAGGCGTATACATCAGCTCGATTGACCGGCGATGGAGCGCTCCGCCGTACGACGTATCGGGTCGGCGAGGTCTACGCCGGAGCCGAGCAGCCGCCGCAGCTGCTCCGGTGACGCGCCGACCGCGACCGCGCCGATCGTGACGGCGTGGTCTGGCCGGTGCTCGACGACGATCCGGCTGCCGGTCCGGACCCGCCCTGCCCGCAGGACCCTCAGGTAGGCGCCGGTGCGGCCAGCAGCCGCGAACCGGCGGTGGAAGCCGCGAATACCCATCCGGTAGGAGAGATTGGCGCAGGGCGTTCGCGGCATCGTCACCTCGACGAGGCACTCCGCCCCGCCAGTACCGATTCGCCACCGCTCACCGATCACCGCTCCGGTGATGTCGAGGCCGATAGTGGTCAGGTTCTCACCGAACAGGCCGGGAAGGATCTCGCGGTCCAACGCGGTTGCCCACCACTCGATGTCCTCGGCGGCGTAGGCGTAGACGGCCTTGTCCGGGCCGCCGTGGTGGCGGGTGTCGCATTGCGTGTCTCCGGCCAGACCGCCCTTACCGACCTGCACCGGGCCTGGCACCGGCCGCTTGTCGATCGCGGTCCAGCGGGACGGACCGCGAATGACCTCGTGAACGACGTTGACAGCTGTCAGCCGAGCGCTCACACCGATTCAGCCATCCACTGCATCGGGTCGCCGTGACCCAGGTCGAAGATGCCGGCGCCGATGAGGGCACCGGAGACCAGAGTGCGCCGATGCGCGGCGAATGTCAGCACGTGCGCGACCATCCCACCGTAGGTAAACACACGCGGCGGATCGCAGACCACGTCGATGAAGGTGTCGTCGAACCGATCCTGCTCGCACACCTCGCGAACTTGGGCGGCGTACGCCGGACCTGCCCGTGCGAGCCGTTCCTGCATATGGGCGACGCTCTCGCCCCGCTCGACGGCGAAGTCGTAGCCGCGCAGCCCGATCGCGGAGTTCCACTGGTCCAGCTGGCCGACCAGGCGGGCCAACAGCGAGCGCAGCGTCGGGTCGCAGTCGACGCCGTCCACCGACAACTCGATCGGAGCGTCTAGCCGGGCGTCGTCGAGGGTCCCGGCGCGGTCGAGCATCTGACCGACCAGCCAGACGTGGTGCTCGACCATTCTCAGCAGTAGATCCATGGAACTCACCTTCCGTCGTGACGGCAGCCGCAGGCTGCCGGGTGGCTGGAAATGGATGCCGCTCGGTCCGTCGAGCTGGACCGCGGTGGGCGCGCGCCGCCACCGGTCAGGAGACGCGCCGTACGAACGTGAAAAGGCCCTGGTGAAGGCCGCATGCGAGGAGTAACCCGCCTCGACTGCGACGTCGATGATCGTGCTGCCACCGGCGAGCAGCCGGAATGCCGCCCGTTCGAGCAGCAGCCGGCGCCGAAGCCGGGCCGGTGGTTCACCAGCGGCCACCGCAACGATCCTGTCGAGGTGGAACCGAGAGAGGTGGACACGAGCAGCCAGATCGGCCGCGCTTGCGTCGTGATCGTCGAGCGCGTCGGTGAGGACGGCGAGGAAACGGGCGAAGGTGTCGGCTGCGGCAGCCATGACATCCATCCTGCAGGCCGCGCCGCCGTGGGCGCTTGATCCCCCTTGCTCATTCCGTCGCCCGGACGGCCGGCACAGCTCAGCCCTTCCGGCCGCGCTTCTCCCGGACGCGGACACTGACCTCGATCGGCGTACCGGCGAAACCGAAGTCCTCCCGCAGCCGGCGTTCGAGGAACCGCCGATACCCGGCCTCGAGGAACCCGGTACAGAACACGACGAACCGCGGCGGCCGGGTGCCGGCCTGCGTCGCGAACAGCACCCGTGGCGCGCGGCCGCCGCGAGCGGGCGGCGGCGTCCCCTGCACCACCTCGGTCAGCCAAGCGTTCAGCCGACCAGTCGGGATCCGCTGCTCCCACGACTCCAACGCAGACCGCAGCGCCGGCGCCAACCGCTGCACCCCTCGGCCGGTCAGCGCCGACACGTTCAGCCGGGCCGCCCACTGGACCCGAGCCAGTTCACGGTCGATCTCCCGGTCCAACTGCAGCCGCCGGTCCTCATCCACCAGATCCCACTTGTTCATAGCCAGCACCAATGCCCGCCCGGCCTCCACCACGGCCGAGATCACCCGCTGGTCCTGCTCGCTGATCGGCTCACTCGCGTCGATCAGGACGATCGCCACTTCGGCAGCGTCGATCGCCGCCGCGGTACGCAGGCTGGCGTAGTACTCCGCCCCGGTCGCATGCGAGACGCGTCGCCGCAGCCCGGCGGTGTCGACGAACCGCCACACCTCATCACCCAGCTGCACCAGGCTGTCGACCGGATCGACCGTCGTACCGGCTACTGGATCCACGACCGACCGCTCCTCCCCGACGAGTCGATTGAGCAACGAGGACTTGCCCACGTTCGGCTTGCCGATCAGCGCCACCCGCCGCGGCCCGCCGACGACGTCGACCTCCTGAGGTGCGGTCGGCAGCGCGTCGAGGATCGCGTCGAGCAGGTCGCCGCTCCCCCGCCCGTGCAGCGCGCTGACCGGATACGGCTCCCCCAGCCCGAGCCGCCACAGCGTCGTCGCCTCGGCCTCGGTCCGCTCGTCGTCCACCTTGTTGGCCGCAAGGATCACCGGCCGGTCGCCTCGTCTCAACACCCGCGCCACCGCGTCGTCCACCTCAGTTGCCCCGACCGACGCGTCCACCACGAGCAGCACAGCGTCGGCGGTCGCGATCGCCCGCTCCGCCTGCTCGGCCACCCGCGCCCGCATCCCGGTCGCGTCCGGCTCCCAGCCACCGGTGTCCACCAGCGTGAACTGCCGACCCCGCCACAGCGCGTCGTAGGCCACCCGATCCCTCGTCACGCCCGGCACGTCCTGCACGACCGCCTCGCGGCGACCCAGAATCCGGTTCACCAAGGTCGACTTGCCGACGTTCGGCCGGCCGATGACGGCGAGAATCGGGCTCGCGCCAACTGGCTGTGTCATGAGACGACCAGCCGGGCGAGGGACAGGATGTGCCCCACCACCTCGTCCTGCGTCATCGCCGTGGTGTCCAGCACGACGGCGTGCATCGCCGGTCGCAACGGACTGGCTTCCCGGCTGCTGTCGAAGGAGTCCCGCCGCTGCAGTGCCTGCCCCACCTCGGCTGCCTCGGCGCCGACTTCGCGGGCCCGTCGCGCGGCCCGGACGTCGGCGTCGGCGGTCAGGTAGATCTTCAACCGAGCATCCGGTACGACGACGCTGCCGATGTCGCGACCCTCCACGACGATCGATCCGTCCCCGATCAGCGAGCGCTGCATTTGAACCAGAAGGGACCGCACCTCCGGCTGCGCCGACACCGCCGACACGTCCGCGGTCACCTCCGGCGACCTGATCTCGGCCTCCACATGGGTGCCGTCCACCAGAACCGCTTCCGCGGAAGTGTCCGTGCCGATCGAGATTGTGCAGCGTCGCGCCACATCGGCCGCCTCGGACACCGGAACCCCTGCCCGCAGGACCGCCCAGGTCACCGCCCGGTACATCGCGCCTGTGTCCAGGTACCGCCAGCCCAACTCCTGGGCGACCGCGCGCGACACCGTTGACTTCCCGGTCCCGGACGGACCGTCGATCGCGATGACCTCCACCGGCCCGTAGTGGGTCACTGCGGCAGATCCGTCCGCAGCGCCGCGGCTCCGCCGAGGTACACGTGCCGCAGTTCAGACCGGTCGAGATCCGTCGACACGTGGGCCAGCAGCCGTAGCACCCGAGGCATCGCCCCCGGTACGTCGATCTCGGTGGTACACAGCAACGGTACGTCGATCAGTCCCAGCTGCCGAGCGGCGTACGCCGGAAACTCCGCCGTCAGGTCCGGTGTCGCGGTGAACACGATGCTGATGATGTCCTCGGGTCCGATGCCGTTGCGGTCGAGCACGGTCTGCACGAGCGTGCTCGCCCCGTCGAGGATCGCCGGCCGGTCGTTCGCTGAAATCTGGATGGCGCCACGCAGCGCGCGCACGGCCACGTGGCCTCCTTTGCTCGCCTCCAGGGTATTGGCACGGACAGGCCGCCCGGGTAGCGACAGACACGGCAGGGATGATTACAGTGTTGCGATGACCCAACCAAGTCTTTACGAGTGGGCCGGCGGGACGCCGGCCCTGGAGCGCCTCACCGAGACCTTCTACCGGCATGTCCACGCCGATCCTGTCCTGGCCGATCTGTTCGCGCACGTCGGCACGGATCACCCGCGACACGTCGCAATGTGGCTGGCCGAGGTGTTCGGCGGGCCGCGCAGGTACACCGACGAGCGCGGCGGGTACGCCGGCATGCTGCAGCACCACGTCGACCGGAGAATCACACCAGAACAGCGCACCCGATGGGCGCAGCTGATCGCCGAGGCGGCCGACGAAGCGGGGCTGCCCGCCGACCCCGAGTTCCGGTCGGCGTTCGTGGCCTACGTCGAGTGGGGCTCGCGGATCGCGATGGCCAACTCGCAACCGGGCGCCGAACCACCCCCACAGGCGCCGATCCCGCATTGGGGCTGGGGCGAAGCGCCGCCGTACCTCCCCCCGACGTGAACAACGGCTTGACGACTGCGCTGACGATCGTCGCGGCGGTGGGTTGCGCCCTGACGGGCGGCGTGTTCTTCGGCTTTTCGACACTGGTGATGCCCGCGCTGCGCCGGTTGCCGCCGCTGCAGGGCCTCACCACGATGCAGGGCATCAACGCCGCGGCGATCACCCCGCTGTTTCTCGGCGCCCTGTTCGTGCCCGCGCTCGGCTGCCTCGCCCTCGCCGCTGACGCATTGCTCGACCTCGGCGAGGACAACGCCGGCCTGCTGCTGGCCGGAAGCCTGCTCTACCTCCTCGGAGCGATCCTCGTGACCATCGCCTATCACGTGCCCCGCAACGAACGGCTGGCAGGCGTCGATCCCGCGGACGCCGACGCGCCGACCCACTGGATGCGGTACGCCGCCGGCTGGACGACCTGGAACCACCTACGAGCCGCCGCCAGCCTGGCGGCTGCAGCGGTCCTGGCCGTCTCGCTGGGATGACTGCTACAAGCCGGTGAGCTGGTAGAGCTGGCCGAGTTCCTTGCTCGTCAGCGGGCGGAACGATCCCGGACGCTGGGAGCCCAACAGCACCGGTCCCACCGCCGTACGCACCAGCCGTGAGACCGGGCGGTCCACGGCCTCGAGCATCCGTCGTACGACGTGCTTGCGGCCCTCGTGCAACACGACCTCGACCTGCGCACGACCACCGGCCTGCCCCAGCACGCGGAAGGAGTCCGCCCGGGCCGGCCCATCCTCGAACTCCACGCCGGTCCGCAGCCGCTTGCCGACATCGCGCGGAACCGGTGCGGCGATCTCGGCGAGATAGGACTTCGGCACCTCGTACGACGGGTGCGCGAGCCGGTGTGCCAACGGCCCGTCGTTGGTCAGCAACAGCAGCCCCTCGCTGTCGGCATCCAGCCGGCCGACGTGAAACAGACCCGGCTGCTTCACATAGTCGCCGACGCACGGCCGACCCTGATCGTCGGACATCGTCGACACGACACCGCGCGGCTTGTTGAAGACCAGATGGGTGAGATCGGAGCGGACACTGACCCGCTCCCCGTCCACCGCGACGGCGGCGGCCAACGGGTCGATCCGGACACCCTGGGTCCGCACGATCTCCCCGTCCACGGACACCCGCCCAGCGGCGATCAACTCCTCGCAGGCCCGCCGCGAGCCGACCCCGGCCGCGGCGAGCACCTTCTGCAACCGGATGCCCTCAGGCATCGTCGACCGTGTCCAGCTCCGGCAGCAGCGGCGCGAGCGACGGCAGCTGTGCCAGCGACTGCAGGCCCAGCTTCTCCAGGAACAGGCCGGTCGTGCAGTACTGGCCCCCGCCGGTTTCCGGATCTGTCCCGCACTCCTCGATCAGGCCGCGGCTCAGCAGCGTGCGGATCACGCCGTCCACCCCGACTCCACGGATCCCGGCGATCCGCGCCCGCGTCACCGGCTGCCGGTAGGCGACCACCGACAGCGTCTCCAACGCCGCCTGGGTCAGCCGCGAGCGCTGCCCCTCGAGCAGCAGCCGTTCCACGCAGCCGGCGAACTCCTCCCGCGTGTAGAGCCGCCACCCCCCGGCCACCTCGCGCAGCTGGATCCCGCGCTCGCCGTCGTCGTACTCGCGCGCCAGGCCCTGCAGCGCCTCCTGGACCGCAGCGACCGGCTGTTCGACGGCACCGGCGAGCTCGGCCGCGGCGATCGGTGTGTCAACGACCAGCAGCACCGCTTCCAGAGCGTGGGGCAGGCGGTCAGCCACGCGGCCTGGTCCACCGGAAGAACGAGATCAGGTTGCCGTCGATGTCGACAGTCGTGAACTCCCGCGTCCCGAAGTCGGTGTCATCTACCGTGCTGGACGTCGAATGCAGTACGCCGGCCGCCTTGAGCTCGTCGTACAGAGCATCGACCTCGTCGACCTGGATGCGGCAGCTCGCCGTACCGGCGATGAACGATTCGGCACCTGAGCGGATCGGGTCGTTGAGCGAATTCCGCCTCTCCCACGACGTGTCGCTGGACTCCCACAGGTGGACCTCGGCGTCGTCTCGCTTCACCACCGCGAAGCCGCCGTCGTGATGGATGACGGTGAAGCCGAACCTCTCGCGGTAGCAGGCGACCGCGGCGGTCATGTCTCGGACCGGCAGGGCAGGGATGGTTTGGCTGAGATGCACGCCGGAAGTCTCCCACTCAATGCGACGAGCCGATCCAGCGCACATGCAACTCCCCGAGCGCCGTCAACTGGTCGAAGGAGACGGCGTGCTCCCGGTACAGATCCAGCAGGGCGAGGAACCGGGCCACGACCTCCAGGGTGTGCGTGCAGTCAGCCGTCAGAGAGCGGAAGGTCGCTGCGCCGGAGCGGGCCAGCCGCTCGCGCAGGATGGCGGCGTGCTCGGCGACGCTGATCCGCGGCGCATGGAGGTGCTCTACGGCGACCTCGGGAGCCGGCCTGGGCCGCAGCGCCTCGGCGGCGATCCGGGCGAAGCGTTCCGGGCCGACGCCGAGCAGCACCTCCGGCAGCAGTGCGGCGAAGCGCGGTTCCAATGAGACCGACCGGGCATGTCGCAACGCCGTCACCCGCTCCAACTCGCCGAGGTGCGCGGCGGCGAGCTTGTAGGCGCGGTACTGGAGCAACCGAGCGAACAGCAGGTCCCGCGCCTCCAGCAGCGCCAGGTCCTCCTCGTCCTCGACGTCCGCGGCCGGGAGCAGACGGGCGGTCTTGAGGTCGAGCAGCGTCGCCGCGACGACGAGGAACTCGGTGGCCTGCCCCAGATCCCACTCCGGACCGGCGGCACGGATGTGTGCGATGAACTCGTCGGTCACCTGCGACAGTGCGACCTCGGTGACGTCGAGCCGGTGCCGGGCGATCAGGCTGAGCAGCAAGTCGAACGGGCCCTCGAAGTTGTCCAGCCGGACATGAAAGCTCGACTGGTCGGCCACCCCGGGCACGTTCACTCGGCGACCGTAGCCGAGCGGCTCGGGTCAGACGTCCTCGTGTGGCGGCGGCTCAGTGGGTAGCCGGCAACCGAGGGCGACATGAGTATCTGGTCGAGATGTGGGGGCTCAGGGTCCGTTGCGCCAGTGATCGATGCGGTTGTGGTCGGGCGTGAAGCCGTGGTTGACCCCCCAGAGCACGGCCTGGGTGCGGCTCGCGACATCGATCTTGCGGTAGACGGTGCGGATGTAGGACTTCACCGTGTTCGGACTGAGGAACGTCAATGCGGCCACCTCGGCATTGCTCTTGCCCTGGGTGATCAGCGCGAGGATCTCCGCCTCACGATCGGTGAGGCCCTCACCCCGGCCGGGCCAATCGAGTCCCGGCGCGCTGCGGGCCCGATGCGGCGGGGGACTCACGATCACCTCGCCGGCGTGCACGGCTTCGAGCGCAGCGACGAGGTCACGGGCGGGCAGTGTCTTGGATAGGTAGCCGCTGGCTCCCTGTCGGCGGGCGCTGTCGATCAGCTCGGGGTGGAAGTTCCAGGTGTAGACCACGACTCGACGCGCCCGGGGGTTGGCGACGAGGACGCCGATCTCGTCATGGTTTGACTCCGGTTGCGCGAACGAGTCGTACAAGGCGATATCCACGACGTCGGCCACAGATTCGTTGGCGTCGATCTCGGCGACGACGACGCGGTCTCGGTAGCGGTCGAACATGTGGGCGACGCCGATCAGAACCACGTCGTAGTCGTCGACCAACGCAACCGTGATCGGCGAACCCGCGACACCCGAGGACATGGCACCGATGCTATACCTCCCTAGGGGTGTACCGCAGCAGCCCTAGGGGTGATTCCCTGATCCTGCACCACTGAATTGGGGGGGACAGGAGCCGGGTGATCGCGGGCGTCAACGCGCCATCCGGCTCCTGTTTCAGTTGGCCCTTTCGATCATCAGCCTGGAGCAGGCTGATCCGCTGCGCGTCACTGACGCGCATCAACAGAAGGGCTCCATCATGCTGGGTCTGATAGTCAGCATCATCATCATCGGTCTGATCGCCGGCGCGCTGGCGCGCCTGCTGGTGCCCGGCAAGCAGCACATGTCGATCCTGATGACGATGGTCATCGGCATCATCGGGTCACTCGTCGGCGGCTTCCTGGGCTATTTGATCTTCCAGAAGGACGCCGGGGACGGATTCCTCCAGCCGGCAGGCATCATCGGCTCCGTCATCGGCGCGATCATCGTGCTGCTGCTGTGGACCCGAGTGGGCGAGAACCGGTCGGTACGCCAGTAGTCCAACTCACGCCAGCCGCGTCCTCGTCCACGCTGTTCGACCGGGTCAAGGGCGCGCCGGCCGGTAAGTACAGATCAGGACGCCCGTCGTGGCTGTCGTGGTCGAGACCAGCTCGAGCGGGCGGACCTGGCCGTCGGCCGGGAACACCCGCTTGCCACCGCCGAGCAGCACCGGCTCGATCATCAGTCGGTACTCGTCGACAAGGTCGTGCTCGACCAGCTGCGCGGCGAGCGACGCACTGCCCCACACCTGCAGCCCATTGCCGTCTCGTTCCCGCAGCTCACGCACGGCGGCGATGGCGTCGTCGGGGGGCAGCAAGGTCGACCCTGACCAGGTGAGGTCGGCCTGAGTGAGAGTGCGTGATGCCACGTGCTTGGGGATCTCGTTGATGCGGTCGGCGAACGGATCGCCCGCGCGGCCGGGCCAGGCGGCAGCCATCGTCTGCCAGGTGCGCCGCCCAAACAGCAGCGCTTCGGTCGTGGTCATGACCTCGTCGAGCACCGGCCCCATCACCTCGGGGTCGAAATACGGCATCGACCAGCCGCCGTGGGAGAACCCGCCCTCGGTGTCCTCCTCGGGGCCACCGGGCGCCTGAACGACGCCGTCCAGGCTCATGAACTCGCTGAGGATGATCCGCATGGCTGCTCCTTTGGTTGGTTGGTCAGCTGGTAGACCCGGCGCGCGCGGCGGACTCATCGGCCCCGCTCCAGGCTCGCACTGACGGCGTCGGGCATCGGCGAGTTCGAGGATGCCCTCGAGAGCGTCACTCCCCAGGGACGGTGTTCGCCGCGAGGAAGTGTGTGGACACCGCTCCGGCGCGTGGTCAGGATGGCTGCTGTGACCGCACTGATCTCCCACACATCCATTGACAGCCTCGACGCCTACGCCATGTCGGTGTTCTGGGGCGAGGTGCTCGGCTTCGCCGAAGCCCCTGACGACCCGAACGAGGCCGGCGACGAGGAGTGCATGATCTTGTCCGCCGACGGCGGGCACCGGTTGCTGTTCATCGAGGTCCCAGACCCCAAGCAGGTCAAGAACCGGCTGCACCTGGACCTCAAGCCCGCCGAGGGCACCCGCGAGGGAGAGCTCGAGCGGCTGCTCGGGTTGGGAGCCCGTGCAGTTGCCGACCGCCGACGCCCGGACGGGTCAGGGTGGGTCGTGCTCGCCGACCCGGAGGGCAACGAGTTCTGCATCCTGCGCAGTGACGCCGAACGCGCCGCCTCGGAGTGAGCGCCGGCGAGCTCGTCATCGGCAGCGGCTCCCGGGGCGTCGGCGAGCCTATGACCGCCCTCTACCTGCGGTCGAGGACCGCGGCGATGGAGGGGCAGTGGCTCGAGCAGCTCTACGTCGACCCCGACGCCCAGGGCCGTGGCATCGGCCGGGCCCTGCTGGACACCGCGAGGAAGGCCAGCCCCGGCGGCCTGCTGCTGCATGTGTTCACGCGCAACGTCCGCGCGCGCCGGTTCTACGAGGCCGCCGAATTCGCCCTGACCGAGCAGAGCGACGGCCGGCGTAACGAGGAGCGCGAGCCTGACTGCACCTACGCATGGTCGGCGGCGGCCCGCAGCACCAACTCAGGCATCCAACCACCCGGAGGCCGTGTCAGTGACCGACCGCCGACTGCGACAACACCCCACGCGTCAAGATCACAATGGTCATGTAGCTCGACAGTACTGAGCACGCTGCCCGCGACGTGGTGCACACCATCCCGACGGCAGGCCCGCTTCGTCGTAAGACCAGCACCCCTGGGGCATCGGCTCGTCGACCTGGCTCTGCAGCGCGGCGGATCGCCGCGGGTGCCCATGACCGCGACGAGGTCGTCCCATCCCTTGGACGTCGCGTCGGCAACCGTAACCACGGGACGATCTTCTCCCATGCGATCCATGTGATCAGGCGCTCCCGGACGCGACGGTCAGGGTGGGAGACGCCGAGCCGGAGCCGGTTCGCTGGGCGAGTAATCCTCACGCCCGAGCAAGGACCTCGCGGGCCAGGTCTCGGTACGCCGTAGCGCCGGGGCTCTGCGGTGCCCAGGACGTGATCGGCTCACCGGCGACGGTGGTCTCCGGGAACCGCACAGTGCGGGCGATGACAGTCTGGAACACCTTGTCGCCGAAGGCGTCGACGACCCTGCTGAACACCTCCCGCGCGTGCAGGGTGCGGGCGTCGTACATCGTGGCCAGGATGCCCTCGACCCGCAGCTCCGGGTTCAGCCGCTCCTGAACCTTCTCGATCGTGTCCAGCAGCAGGGCGACCCCGCGCAGGCTGAAGAACTCGCATTCCAGCGGCACGAGCACCCCGTGCGCGGCGGTCAGCGCGTTGATGGTGAGCAGGCCGAGGGAAGGCTGGCAGTCGATCAGGACGTAGTCGTAGCGCGGCAGCAGCGGACCCAGCACCCGCGCCAGCGCCTGCTCGCGGGCTACCTCGTTGACCAGCTGCACCTCGGCTGCGGACAGGTCGATGTTGCTCGGCAGCAGGTCCATGCCCGCCACGCCGGTCTTGAGCAGGACGTCCTCGCCGGTCGTCCGACGTTCCATCAGCGCGTTGTAGATCGTCATGTCCAGCTGGTGCGGATAGACGCCGAGCCCGACGGACAGCGCGCCCTGCGGGTCGAAGTCCACGAGCAGCACCCGGCGGCCGAACTCGGCCAGCGCCGCCCCGAGGTTGATCGTCGACGTGGTCTTGCCGACGCCGCCCTTCTGGTTGCACAGCGCCAGAACCCGGGCCGGGCCGTGGCTGTGCAGCGTCACCGGATCCGGGATCGGCCGGACGCGGTCCTTGGCCGGGTCGGCGGCCACCGCGCGCGCCTTGGGCTCGGCGGGCTGCGCCGCGGCTTTACGGGAGCGCCGCTTCTTGGCTGGCCGCTCCATGCCCTCGAACGGCAGGGCGTCGGCGTCTCGGGGATCAGTTGGCATGAGACGACGGACCGAGCCCTCTCCATCGGCTGGCGTTCAGGGGTCCCGGCGACTCTAGTCCGCCGGAAAGAACAGGCCAAACATGCACCCGACCGCGCAACGTCCGTACCGATGAGCGGTATGGCGACCAAACTTACGGACGCAACGGCAGCTCAGCCGCGGGCGCGTGGGTGGGCGGTCGCGTAGACCTCCCGCAGCCGGTCCACCGTGACCAGCGTGTAGAGCTGTGTGGTTGCCACCGACGCGTGCCCGAGCAGTTCCTGCACCACCCGGACGTCGGCCCCCCCGTCCAGCAGATGGGTGGCGAAGGAGTGCCGCAGGGTGTGCGGGCTGATCGTGTCCGGCAGTCCCGCTCGCGCCGCGACCGTCCGCAGGATCGCCCATGCGCTCTGCCGCGTCAGCGCCCCCCCGCGCGCGTTGAGCAACAGCATGTGGCTCCCTCGCCCAGCGGTCACCAGCGATGGCCGGGCCCGCACCAGGTAGTTCTCCACCGCACGCAGCGCGTACGAGCCCACCGGAACCAGACGCTGTTTGCTGCCCTTGCCGCGCAGCAGTGTCGCCCCCCTCGCCAGGTCCATGTCGTCGACGGCCAGTCCCACCGCCTCGGAGATCCGCGCGCCGGTGCCGTAGAGGATCTCCAGCAACGCGCTATCTCGCAGCGCCAGTGGCGTCTCGTCGCGTACCGCCGCGGCGAGCAGCCGTTCGATATCCTCCAGCGGGATCGACTTGGGCAGCCGCTTCGTCGCCGCCGGCGGATGCACGTCGCGCGACACGTCGTTGGCCACCAGCCCTTCCCGTACGGCGAACCGGTGCAGCCCGCGAGCGGCGACCACTGCCCGGGCCGCCGACGGCGCCGACAGCGGCGGGTGCTCCGAGCTGCCTTCCCGCAGCACCGCCAGGAACGCCGCGACGTTGTCCGCCCCCACGTCGGTCACGGTTTCCACCCCAAGGCCGGCCAGGTGTTCGGCGTACCGGCGCAGATCCCGCCGATAGGACAGCAGCGTGTTCGTGGCCAGGCCGCGTTCGACGGTCAGGTGGTCGAGGTAGGTCGAAACCAGCCGGTCGATCCTGGTCGCAGCGGCTGGAAACCCGGCACCGACGGCCACCGACAAGCCGTCAGGCCAGCGCGCCGGCCAGCGGCGTGAACGACAGGCCGTGCGCCTCCGCCACGTGGTCGTAGACGATCTGACCGCCGATCACGTTGGCACCCTTGGCCAGTGCCGCGTCGTTGCGCGTCGCCTCCCGCAGCCCCTGGTTGGCCAGCGCCATCACGTACGGCATGGTCACGTTCGTCAGCGCATATGTCGACGTGTTGGGCACCGCCCCCGGCATGTTCGCCACGCAGTAGAAGACCGATTGGTGTACGACGTACGTCGGGTCGGCATGCGTGGTCGGGCGGCTGTCCTCGAAACAGCCGCCCTGGTCCACGGAGATGTCGACGAGCACCGAGCCGGGTTTCATCCGGGACACCAGCTCGTTGCTCACGAGTCGCGGCGCCTTGGCGCCGGGGATGAGCACCGCCCCGATCACCAGATCGGCGTCGATGACGGCCTCCTCGACCTCGTAGGAGTTGGACATGACGGTCTGCATGTGGCCCTGGTAGATCCGATCCACGTCACGCAGCCGCTGGATGTTCACATCGAGCAACAGCACCTCGGCCTGCATGCCGAGCGCGATCGCGGCGGCGTTGAGGCCGGAGACGCCGGCGCCCAGCACGACGACCTTGGCGGCGTACACCCCGGAGACCCCGCCCATGAGCACGCCGCGGCCACCCTGGGCTCGTTCCAGGCAGTGCGCGCCGACCTGCGGGGCCATCCGCCCGGCCACCTCCGACATCGGCGCGAGCAGCGGCAACGACCCGTCCGGCAGCTGCACCGTCTCGTAGGCCACCGCGTCGATGCCCGCGTCCATCAGCGCCTTGGTGCAGTCCAGACTGGCGGCGAGGTGCAGGTAGGTGAACAGCGTCTGCCCGGAGCGCATCCGGTGGTACTCCTCGGCGATCGGCTCCTTGACCTTCAGCATGAGGTCGGACTCGGCCCAGACGTCGTCAGCGGTCGGTGCGATCCGCGCTCCCCTGGCGACGAAGACGTCATCGGGGATCAACGATCCCTCACCGGCGCTGCGTTCGATCAGCACGTCATGGCCGGCTCGAACCAGTTCGGTCACTCCAGCCGCGGTGATGGCAACGCGGTATTCGTGGTTCTTTACCTCTTTGGGTACGCCGACCTTCATCTGCACGCCTCTTCATCGCTCATGCGGTCCGGCCGGCTCCGTTGCCTAGGCCGATCCCGCGGGGACCGACCGCGTTGCCTTCGCCGGTCCGGCAAGACCGGCTCGGTCGCTCTGAGCCGGTCTTGCCACCGGCGCCGAGTCTAGGGACCGGCCAGTCCGGACATAACCCCGCCACGATCAGTCAACCGCCAGCCCTGGTTCGGCCCGTTCGGCCAACGCCTGCGCGCCGATCGCCGCGCCGGAGGACCGGGGGTGGCCCAGCACCAGTCGATCGCGTCGGACGCGGTGGAGCTGTGGCACTGACCTCCGGATCAGCCGGTGCGACAGCCACCGTCACCTCGGGCCGGCCACGGTCAGCCGCACCGTGACTGTGTCGCCCTCGTCGAGTCCTTCGACACGGCGCACCGCGTCCTTCACCGGCACGACGTACAGCCCGTCCTTGGGGAACAGCGAGGTCTCCCAATCGGTGGCGCCGATCCGCGCTCGGACCGGGATCATCCCCCAGCCGTAGCTCACGGCCGTGGATACTGCGTGCAGGTGGTGGCTCTCCTCGTCCGGCACCGTGACGAAGTAGTAGGGCGATGGCCCCCGCCAATGCCAGAGGTCGCCGGTGAAAACCAGGTCCATTCCGGCAGAGTCACTCATCTCGGGGTGTTCTTGGTGGTGTCCTCGGTCATGCTCCGCAGGCTAGAGCCGGGTTCCGGACGTTGTGCTTCGAGGAGCACGTCGCCGTCGGCCGGCCTTCTCCGCTCAGCCAGGTGGCCACGCAGGCCTCGTTGCCCATGTGGATCCGGTTGCGCTGCGGCCGCGGCACGTCCACTTGCCCGAAGCAGACGATCGGCCAGCGGTTGTGCGGGTCGTTCAGCTCCATGTCGGGGGTGTCGGCGCGGGGCTGGTAACCGAGCACGGCACGCCAAAAGGCAGCAGGTCGGCAATGACGAGCGCGTCGATCGGGATGACCAGGGTCTGCACGGCGGACGGGTCGGCGGCGGCGCAGAGCCGGCGCGCTACCGCCGAGATCTGTTGGGCCAGCTCGACCTCGCATGTGGTCAGCCCGTAGTAGTCGTCGGTGATCGTGTTCAGCCAGACGGGCACGCCGCCGGGTCGTACGTCCAGGTCGGGTTGGTGGTCGTCCAGGCCGGCCAGCTCGCTGATCGCCTGCATGAACCGGGCACTAGTGGTCACCTCCGTTAGTTCGTCGGGGGTCGGGCCAAGCTTGGTCGTCATTGAGGTGTAAGGCCGGCGGCGCAGTCGAGGGCGTCTTCGGGTGGCACTTTTCGGCCCAATGCTTGGGATCTGGGCCGCAGCAGTGGACCAAAAGGTGCCACAAACAGCCGGATAGTGGCACCTTTCGGTGCACTGCGTCCGGCCGGCCGCCGGGCAAAGGACCAAAAGGTGCCACCGCGGCGAACACCCTGCATACGGGCTCACCGGGCCGCGGCGACGGCCAACCGAAACCCCCGACGAACTT
>Ga0136620_10000623_pt1 | contig 16269 bp, 14 predicted proteins | sample AntDrymUQ4162106_2_FD_104806 | JGI IMG/M metagenome (GOLD analysis project Ga0136620, IMG submission 104806) | Polar desert sand microbial communities from Dry Valleys, Antarctica - metaG UQ416 (21.06) | ecosystem: Environmental > Terrestrial > Soil > Desert | place: Antarctica: Dry Valley... | reverse complement strand
CGGCGGATTCCATCGACCGGCATGCGGATGACCGTGCCGCCGGTCGAGATCAGCATCACCTGATAGCCGTCGCGCACGATTCGGGCGCCGGCAAGCTGTCCCTTCGCCTCGGTCAGCTTCACCGTCTTGACGCCGAGCCCCCCGCGCCCGGTAAGGCGGTAATCACCGATCGGCGTGCGCTTGCCGTAACCGTTCTCCGTTACGACCAGCAGGTCGGCGTCGTTGGTCGCAATAGCGATCTCGATCACCTCATCCCCGGCGCGCAGGGTCATGCCGCGAACGCCGCCGGTCGCGCGGCCCATCGCCCGGGCGGCGCTCTCGTGAAAACGAACGGCCTGGCCCCGGCGCGAGATCATCAGGACGTCGTTGTCGCCTGATGAGTGGCGCACACCGATCAGCTCGTCGTCGTCGGCGAGATTGATCGCGATGATGCCGTCCGACTTCAGCGGCGTGTTGTAGTCCAGGAACCGTGTCTTCTTGACGACGCCCTTCCTCGTTCCGAACACGAGGTACTCGGCGTCTTTGAAGTCGCGCGTCTGGACGACGGCTCGGATCTGCTCCTGCTGGCGAAAAGGCAGGAGGTTGATGATCGCCCTGCCTTTCGACTGGCGCGACCCCAGCGGCAGCTCGTGCACCTTGAGCCGGTAGACCTTGCCGACCGAGGTGAAGAAGAGCAGGAAGTCGTGGGTCGATGCGACGAAGAGGTGCTCGATGTAGTCCTCGTCCTTGAGCTCCATGCCCATCACTCCGACGCCGCCACGACGCTGCTCGCGATAGGCGGTCACCGGGAGCCGTTTGATGTAGCCGGAGCGCGTGATCGCGATCACCATGTCCTCCTCCGCGATCATGTCCTCGAGCTCGAGCTCCTCCTCGGCGGCAACGATCTCCGTGCGGCGATCGTCCAACCGGCCGTAGATCTGCTTGAGCTCGAGCAACTCCTCGCGGACGACGCCGGCGATGCGGCTCTCGTCGCCGAGGATCGCGCGGAGGCGCGCGATCAAGTCCTGCAGGTCGGCGTAATCGTCCTCGACCCGCTTGCGCTCGAGACTCGTGAGCGCGCGCAGACGGAGGTCGAGGATCGCCTGGGCCTGGATCTCGCTCAGCTCGAAGTGCTCCATCAACTGCTCGCGCGCCTGGTCTGCGTCGTCGGCGGCTCGGATCAGCCGGATGACCGCGTCGAGATTGTCGAGCGCGATCAGGTAGCCCTCGAGTACGTGCGCGCGCGCCTCGGCCCTGCGCAGCTCGAACTTCGAGCGCCTGGTCACCACCTCGCGCTGAAAGTCCAGGTAGTGCCTGATCAGCTCCAGCAACGACAGCGTGCGCGGGACGCCGTCGACGAGGGCCACCGCGTTGTAGCCGAAGGTGGCCTGCAACTGGGTGTGCTTGAACAGCTTGTTCAGTGCGACCTGCGGCACGGCGTCGCGCTTGAGCTCGATCTGGATCCGCATCCCGGTCTTATCCGAGTGGTCGGCCAGGTCGGAAATCTCGGTGAGCACCTTGTCGTTGACGAGATCGGCGATCTTCTTGATCACGCCGGAGTCGCCGCCCTTCTTCACCCCGTACGGAAGCTCGGTGACGATGATCGCGGACTTGCCGCCCCTCAGCTCCTCGGCGTGGGCTCGGGCACGCATGACGATGCGCCCGCGCCCGGAGCGGTACGCGTCCCTGATCCCGCTGCGGCCGACGATCATCGCTCCGGTCGGGAAGTCAGGTCCCTTCACGTGGCGGCCGAGCCGCTCGGCGTCGATGTTCGGATCGTCGATCATCGCCACGACCGCGTCGGTCACCTCGCCGAGGTTGTGCGGCGGGATGTTCGTGGCCATGCCGACGGCGATCCCGGTCGAGCCGTTGACGAGCAGGTTCGGGAACCGCGACGGCAGGACGTTGGGCTGGCGCTTCGACTCGTCGTAGTTGGGCACGAAGTCGACTGTGTCGGCGTCGATGTCGCGCAGCAGCTCGGTCGCGAGCCGCGCGAGACGGCATTCCGTGTAACGCATCGCGGCCGGCGGATCGTCGTCGACCGAGCCGAAGTTGCCCTGCCCGTCGACGAGCGGATAGCGCAGCGAAAACGGCTGCGCCATGCGAACGAGCGTGTCGTAGATCGCGAGCTCTCCGTGCGGGTGGTAGTTGCCCATCACGGTGCCGACCACGCGAGCGCATTTCTTGTACGGGCGGTTCGGCTGCATCCCCTCCTCGTGCATGCTGTAGAGCACGCGGCGATGCACTGGCTTCAGCCCGTCGCGAACATCGGGGAGCGCGCGGCCGACGATGACCGCCATCGCGTAGTTGAGATAGCTCGTCGCCATCTCCTGTTCGAGCTCGCGCGGCTCGATGCGGCCGGGCCCGAGAGCGCCAGTCTCGACCTCAGACATCCAGGAACCGCACCTCGGTCGCGTTCTGCTCGATGAACAGGCGGCGAGGCTCGACCTTGTCGCCCATCAGCGTCGAGAACAGCCGGTCTGCGGCCGAGGCGTCCTCCACGTCGACCCTGACGAGCATCCGGCGGGCGGGATCCATCGTGGTCTCCCAGAGCTGGTCCCAGTTCATCTCGCCGAGCCCCTTGAACCGGCTGACCTGCATCCCCTCCTTCGCGAGGTCGAGCGCGCGGGCGCGCAGCTGCTCGAAGGTCAGCGCTCGCGCCTTCTTCTTGCCGTAGACGAGGTCGAAAGGCGGCAGCCCGACGACCTCACTCAGGCGGTCGTACGAACGCCGCACGCTCGCGTAGATCGGCGAGGTCAGCAGCTCGGCCGGGACGGTCAGCTGATGGGCCGCGCTCGTCGAGCTCTCGACCACCTTCACGCGCATCTCGGCCTCCGCCCGGTCGACCACTGTAAGCGCGTAGCCGTTCTCCCCTGCCGCCTCGATCGCGGCTCCGAGCGCTTCGAGCGAAAGCGTCTCCGCCTCGACGAGCCGGTGCGCGATCAGAAAATCCGTTGCCGAGCTGCCGAAGTCGGCGCGGAGCCGCGAAGACCAGCCGTCGAACTCGTTCAGAGCTCGCGCGAAGCGCGCCCAGCGCGCCTCGGTGAGCGTCTGCTCGACACCCTCGCGGTCGACGATCGAGATGTCCTTCACGCGCTCGCGGACGAGTAGCTCCTCGAACTGTGAGTCCTTTTCCAGGTAGGTCTGCTGGTTGCCGCTCTTGACGAGGTAGAGCGGCGGCACCGCGATGAACACGTGCCCGCGTTCCACCAGCTCGGGCATGTGGCGATACAGGAACGTCAGCATGAGCGTGCGGATGTGCGAGCCGTCGACGTCGGCGTCGGTCATCACGATGATCCGGTGATAACGCAGCTTGGCGATGTCGAACTCCTCGCCGATGCTCGTGCCGATGGCGGTGACCATCGCCTGGATCGAGTCGTTCGAGAGGATCTTGTTGATCCTGTTCCTCTCCGAGTTGATGATCTTCCCCCAGAGCGGAAGGATCGCCTGGTAGGTGCGGTCGCGCGCCTGCTTGGCTGAGCCGCCGGCAGAGTCGCCCTCGACGAGGAAAAGCTCAGCCGATTCCGGGTCGCGGATCGAGCAGTCGGCGAGCTTGCCCGGGAGTGAGGAGCTCTCGAGCGCGCTCTTGCGCCGGGTCAGGTCTCGCGCCTTCCGCGCGGCCTGGCGCGCCCGCTGAGCGGCCACCGCCTTCGAGATGATCTGGCGCGCGTCGGTCGGGTTCTCCTCGAGGAACTCGGCAAGCTTCGCGTTCACCGCTTGCTCAACGAGGCCGCGTACCCACGGATTGCCGAGCTTCGTCTTCGTCTGACCCTCGAACTGCGGGTCGCGGAGCTTCACGGAGATGACCGCGGCAAGTCCCTCCCGTGCGTCGTCGCCCTCGAGATTGTCTTCCTTTTCCCTGAGCAGGCCCTTCGAGCGCGCGTAGTCGTTGAGCGTCCGCGTGAGGGCAGCCTTGAACCCCGAGAGGTGGGAGCCCCCTTCGTGCGTGTTGATGTTGTTGGCGAAGGAGAACACCGACTCGACATACGACGTGTTCCACTGCATTGCGACCTCGACGCTCCCGTTCTCCATCGCGGCCTCGAAGTACACGATCCGCTTGTGGACGGGCTCCTTCGCTTCGTTCACCCACCCGACGAAGTCGCGGATGCCCCCCTCGTAGTAGAACTCCTGACGCTCCTCGCCCTCGCGCTCGTCGACGAGCACGATCCGAAGCCCCCGGGTGAGGAATGCCGTCTCGCGGAGCCGGTCGGCAAGGGTCTGGGAAGACCACTCGAGCTCATCGAAGATCTCCAGGTCGGGCAGGAAGGAGATCGTCGTACCGGTCTCGCGTTCGGCGGCGCCGACAGCCTGCATGTCACCCGTCGGCACGCCGCGCTGGTACTCCTGCCGCCAGATCTTCCCGTCGCGCCGGACGTCGGCGACGAGTCTCTCCGAGAGGGCGTTCACGACCGAGACCCCGACCCCGTGCAGGCCACCCGAGACCTTGTACCCCTCGCCGCCGAACTTGCCGCCGGAGTGCAGCGTCGTGAGCACGATCTCGAGCGCCGGTCGGTTCCCCTGCTCGGGCATCGGATCAATCGGAATGCCCGAGCCGTTGTCGCGGACGGTCACAGAGTTGTCGGGATGCAGCCTGACCTCGACGTAATCACAGCGGCCGGCGATCGCCTCGTCGACGGAGTTGTCGACCACCTCGTAGATCAGGTGGTGGAGGCCGCGCGGGCCGGTCGAACCGATGTACATGCCCGGGCGCAGCCGGACGGGCTCGAGGCCCTCGAGTACGGTGATGTCCTTGGCGGTGTAGGCTGCTGCTGCCATTAAAAAAGCCCTGCAAAACGCATACTTACGGGCACCTCCTAGTGTACCAGAATCAGCGGTCGGAAGACGCCTTTGCCAGACTGGCGGCAGCCGCCCGAGCGACGAGCGCGCGGAGGGCCTCGTCGGCGATTCCGCTGGCGAGAGCGTGGGCTCGAGCCTGCTCGGCAGGGCCGGGCGACGGGGCGCTTCGTGCGACGCTGCCGGGATCGGCTGGCGGCAGGGGGCCCACTGCAAAGCGCAGGCCTGTTGGCGTCGCGTCTCCGAGCGCGTCGCGGAGCCGGTCGAGCAGCGTCGGCCCGAGCTGGGCGAGCTCGAACGCCCAGGCCGAGGAGTCGGTCGCGACATGCAGCGTTCGGTCGCGGGCCAGACGGAGCGGCCAGGCGAAGCGGGCGATCGACTCCCCGACCGCTTCCGGCCACGCCGCCACGACCTTGGCGATGTCGCCGGCGGGGCCGAATCTTGCCAGCTCGCGTGCGACCTGCCGGGCGATCGGATCCATCACGCGGCCCGAACGAGTCCGGGCTCGACTTCGAGCAGCTGCGCCGGCGCGATCGGAAGCAGATCGGCGCTCGTCGAGCTGATCAGCGTTTGCCCCCCAACGGGGAGCCGCCTCACGAGCGCCGCGCGCCGTCGCGCGTCCAACTCGGAGAGCACATCGTCGAGCAGCAGTAGCGGGGCCTCGCCGCGCCGGTCTGCGATCACCGCTGCCTCGGCCAAAAGCAGCCCGAGCACGGCGACACGCTGCTCGCCCTGCGATCCGAACAGGCGCAGCTCCCGAGCTCCCGCCATCACCGCGATCTCGTCTCGGTGAGGGCCGATACCGGTCGATCCGCGGTCGAGATCGCGCGCAATCCGACCGGTGAGCTCCTCGACAGAAGGCGGCTCCGCGGCGTAGGCAAGCCCGGCCTCGGGCAACCCGAGCTCGCCCGCCGACTCCGCAAATGGCGAGATGAGAAGTGCGAGCGCCTCCTTCCGAGCTGTGACGAGCTCCGCCGCGAGCTCGGCTACGCGCTCGGTCCACGGCTCGAGCGCCTCGTGTGTGGACACGCCGAGCGCGACGCGGCGAAGGGCTGCATTGCGCTGCCCGAGCGCGGCGCCGTAGAGGGCCGGGAGCCCCGCCCGCGCGGGCAGAAGCCGACCAAGCGCGCGATCGAAGTAGGCGCGGCGGATCGCCGGCCCACCCTTGATCACGGCGAGTCGATCCGGGGTGAACACGAGTGTCGCCACTTCCTGCCGAAGCTGCTCCGCAGCGCGAAGCGGTGCGCCGTTGATCTTCCCTTGCTTCGCCGCGCCCGCGTGCACGATCACCTCAAGCTCGATCGGAACACCTCCGGTGCGAACTCCGCGAAGCGCCACCCGGGCGGCCTCCTCGCCGAACCGGATCAACTGCACGTCCGCTCGAGTCCTGGGCGAGAAACCCTGAGTGCCGACGTGCAGCGACTCGATCAGGTTCGTCTTGCCGGCGCCGTTCGGACCGGTCACGAGCACGGTGCCGGGTGCGAGCGCGAGATCAAGCCGCGCATAGGAGCGAAAATCGCGCAGTGAGACCGTGCTGACGATCAGCCGCGTCGAGGCGCCGCTTGCGGTGCCGGCATCAGGACGGGTGGGCTCTGCCCTCGCGACCGTCCGAAACGACCGGTGGAGCGAAAGAACGCTTTCAAACCCGGGCCCCTAGCCGGCCAGCCGAATCGGCATGATCAAGTACCAAAAATCGTCGCGGTCGTCCTGGATCAGGCCCGGCCGCAGCGGGCTGATCAGCTTCAAAGTGACTTCGTCGGCCGAGACCGACTCAATCCCCTCGCGGAGAAACTCGGCGTTGAAGCCGATCTCGAGCGGCTCGCTGTCGAAAGCGACCGGCAGCGACTCGCGCGACTCGCCGATGTCCTGTGTTTGAGCGGAAATGGTCAGCTCTCCGTCCGCAAACCGTAGTCGCAGCGGCGAGTTTCGCTGCGCCATCACGGCGGTTCGCCGCACCACCTCCAACACCTCGGTTCGCGGCAAGGCGAGCTCGTGCTCGAAGGTCTCGGGCAACAACTGTTTGTAATTCGGGAACTGACCGTCGATGCGCCGCGACGTCAGCAGCACCCCGCCGGCGCTGAAGACGACTTGGTTCTCATGGACGCCGAGCTCAACTGTCTCTCCGCCCTGAGCCACTCGGGCGAGCTCCTGGAGCGCGCGAGCTGGAATGATCGCCTCGAACTCCGGTGCGTCCGCGTCGAGCTCCGTCTCCTTCACCGACAGCCGGTACGAGTCGGTCGCGGCCATCACGAGCTTTCCCGCTTCGAAGCGGACGAGAATGCCCGTGAGCACGGGGCGGGACTCGTCTCGCGACGCCGACCGTGAGACACGAGCGACTGTGTCGAGGAAGGCGCGGCGGTCGACCTCAAACGGCGCCACCGCTGCTACGTCAGGTAGCCGTGGAAAGTCGTCGACGCTATAGGTGTGGAGCCGGTAGCGCGCGGTTCCGCATTCGATGCGGACGACCCCTTCGTCGGCTCGGTGCTCGATCGAAACCTCGCCTTCGGGAAGCAAGCGCGCAAGCTCGACGAGCAGCCGGCCCGGAACGACGACGGCTCCTTCTCCTTCGACCTCGGCGGCCAGCGAAGTGCGAAGGGAGAGCTCCATGTCGGTCGCCGCCAGGTAGAGCTGTCCGCTTTCCGCGCGCAGCAGTACGCCGAGTAACACCTGAACACTCGTCCGGGATGACACAGCGCGGGAGACGATCGTGAGTCGCTGGTTGAGCTCGTCCCGGGAGCAGCTGATCTTCATCCCCGAGCCGACCACTATGTCTGTCTCGATCATTCTTCTTTAAATCCTTTGTAGTAGTCGTAGGGAGTGTGAAGCACGGGGATGACGACGGCGAACGGCTTGGTTGAGCCACTTGCGCTGGGGACGCCCAGTGTGGACGGAAACCGTTTGTCGACAGGGCACGAAGAAGTTGCGGGGCGTGTCCACAGAATCAGTGCACTTGTTTGACTCTCGCGGTCAACTCTTGCACAAGGTTGTACACGGACCGATCCTCCCGAATCAGGCGGGCGATTTTCGAGGTTGCGTGGATCACGGTCGTGTGATCACGTCCTCCGAACTCCTTCCCGATCTTCGGGAGGGATGAGTCGGTTAGCTCTCGCGAGAGGTACATCGCAACCTGCCGTGGATAGACGATATTCTGCGAGCGCCTCTCGCCGCAGAGCTCCGTGAGCGAGAGACCGAACCGGTCGGACACGGTCTCTTGGATCCGCTTGATCGAGACCTGGGCCGCCTCTCCTTGTGGGAACACGTCTTTCAGCACGTCCTGCGCCAGATCGACAGTCATCGCTCGCCCGGTCAGGCTTGAGAACGCGACCACTCTTGTGAGCGCCCCTTCAAGCTCGCGAATGTTGGACGAGATCCGACCGGCGATGAACGTGAGCACCTCGGGATCGGAGAGTTGGATCTCGTCCGTCTTCGCCTTCTTCCGCAGAATCGCGATTCGAGTCTCGAGGTCGGGCGGTTGGATGTCGGTGATGAGCCCCCATTCGAAGCGGGAGCGCAGCCGCTCCTCGAGCGTCGAGATCTCACGAGGGGGCCGGTCGGACGAGATCACGATCTGAGCGCCCCCTTCGTAGAGGCTGTTGAACGTATGGAAGAACTCTTCCTGGATTCGCTCCTTGTTCTCGAAGAACTGGATGTCGTCGATCAGGAGGAGGTCGTACGTGCGGTACCGCTGCTTGAAGCCCTCGATCCGCTTGTCGCGGAGGGAGTTGATGAAGTCGTTCATGAACGTCTCGCTCGTCACGTAGCGCGTCGAGAGCGAGTTCGAGTGCTCGGCGACGTACTGCGCGACAGCCTGCATTAGGTGTGTCTTCCCGAGCCCGGTGCCGCCGTAGATGAAAAGCGGGTTGTACGCCTGCGCCGGCGCCTCGGCGACCGCGAGCGCAGCGGCATGCGCGAAGCGGTTGGACGATCCGATCACGAACAGGTCGAACGTGTACTTGGAGTTGAGACCGGTTCCGACCGCGTCGCTTTGCCGCCGGGGCTCGAGCGGCGAGCTCGCTGGCCGCTGCACGTCGCGCACAGTCAGCTGGATCCGCCGCTGGTGCCCGGTCGCGTCGCGCACGATCGCGCGCATCAGGTCAAGAAAATGACCCTCGATCCACTCGCGCGTGAAGTCGTTGGGGACGGCGATCACGAAGACGTCGTCAGAGACCTCGGCGCCCGCCGCGTCGGCAAACCATGTTCGGTACGTCGTATCGTTGAGCGCTCCCCTGAGCCGACTCGAAACCTCGTTCCAAAGGCTTTCTGCAGTCAGCTCGACTGAGTGCTCCACGCGCTCGGCTCTACTCCTGGGTCGGGAAGCGGAAGCCGACGAGCATAGCAGCGGCCGTCGGGCCAGACAAGAGCAGGCCGATCGGCAAAAGCGGCTTGTTTGCAGGAAGTTTTCGGGCCACACTCTCTCCACAGCTTGTGGAAAGAGTCGGGGAAAACCAGCCCGTTGCGTGTTCTGGTTCGTGGCGGAAGAACGGCTTGCACGGTGCGGAGAGTCGACACAAAGGCTGTGGACAACCACTGGTTCGAAGAGGCCTTCTCTATACTGGCCGGAGGCCGCGCTCGCGGCTCTTTTCTCGACTCTCGCCCACATGAAGCGCACCTATCAGCCCAACGTCCGACGCCGGAAGCGCAAGCACGGCTTCCGCGCCCGGATGGCCACCCGCGCCGGACGAGCGATCCTGAAGCGCCGCCGCGCGAAGGGCCGCACGCGCCTCTCGGCCTGATCCTGCACGACGTTCTGGAGAGTGGAGCAGTGCGACGACGTCACCGGCTCTCCCGCTCGCGGGACTTCGACGCCGTCTACCGCCGGGGCCGCTCGGTCTCGACCCGCTTCCTCGTTCTCTACTGGTTCGCCCGCGACGACGGGGATGGCGATCCGCGCCTCGGTCTTGCCGTCCCGAAGTCCACCGGCGGCGCGGTCATGCGGAATCGCGTCAAGCGGCAGCTCCGCGAAGCGTGGGTGGCTCTCCCCTCGCAGGCGCCGGTTGGTCACGACTACGTGCTGATCGCTCGCCCCGGCCTCGCCGAGGCAAGCGAGACGCGTGGATTCGAATGGCTGCGCGAGCGCGTCGGCGAAGTCCTGGGTAAGGCGGCGGCATGAGACAACGCTTGCGGTGTCTCCCTCAGGCCGCGCGGGCTCTGCCCGTGTGGTAGTCTGAACTGCCCGGTCGACACGCTCGCGGACGGCGGGTCGACGCATGAGACAACGCTTGCGGTGTCTCCCTCAGGCCGCGCGGGCTCTGCCCGTGTGGTCGTCTGAACTGACCGGTCGACACGCTCGCGGACGGCGGGTCGACGCATGAGACATCTCGCGATCGGGCTCGTACGCCTGTACCAGTTGCTCCTCAGCCCGCTCGTGCCGGCCGGCACCTGCAAGTACCACCCGTCGTGCTCGCGGTACGCGATCGACGCGCTTCGGGAGCACGGGCTCTTGCGCGGCGGGGTCCTGACCGGCTGGCGACTGCTTCGCTGCAACCCCTGGAGTCACGGCGGCGCTGACCGCGTCGAAGACCAGACGGTGTTCTCGTGATCGTTGCCAGCTTGCTCGGCCCATTCGAGGATGTTCTCGCCGCCGTCCTCGAGTACCTCCACACCGCGGCGAACCTGCCGTGGGCCTGGGCAATCGTCGTCACGACCCTGATGGTGCGAACGCTCCTGTTGCCGCTGACCGTGCGGCAGATCCACTCGATGCAGAACCTTCAGGCCCACGCGCCCGAGATGAAAGCGCTCCAGACGAAGTACAAGGCCGACAAGGAGCGCCAGCGCGAGGAGCTGATGAAGTTCTACAAGGAGAAACAGATCAATCCGGCAGCGTCCTGCTTGCCGATCGTTGCGCAGATCCCGGTCTTCATCGCCCTCTTCTTCGTGCTGCGCGACTTCGACACCGAGATCCTGCCGCGCTTCCCGGCCGCGGACCTAGGCTGGCTCGGCGTCGTTCCCGACATCACTGCCGACGCGAACGCGCACTGGTCGGGCTTTCTCCTGCTCGCGATCTACGCGATCAGCCAGACGACCTCGACGCTGCTGATGTCGTCGACGATGGACAAGATGCAGCGAACGCTGCTCCTGGTTCTCCCGCTTGCGTTTCTCTTCTTCATCCTCAACTTCCCCGCGGGCCTCGTCCTCTACTGGGTGACGACAAACCTGTGGACGACCGGCCAGGGCCTGATCACCCGGCGGCTGATGCCGAAGCCCGCGCCGCCGCCGAAGCGCACCTCGAAGACGCCGCCCCGAGACGACGGGTCGGGCAACGGCGCGGAGGCGGTTGCGACGGCGCCGAAGCCGGCCCCCGGAGTCGCTCGGCCGGCGCGCAAGGTGAAGCGAAAGAAGAAGGCGCGGCGCTGATCGCCGAGGAGCTCGTCGAGGTGGAGGCGACGGGTGAGACCGTCGGCGAGGCGAAGTGGAGCGCACTGCGCGAGTTGGAGCGCCTTCACCCGGGTCTCGACAAGAGTGCGGTGCGGTTCCAGGTGGTCGCCGAGGGCGAGCGCGGTCTGCTCGGGGTCGGCTACGAGCCGGCGCGGGTGATCGCGGTGATCACCGCAGGCGAACCGCCGGCGCAAGCCGACGAGAGCCCTCTTTCAAGCCGCATCCGGGAAATTGTCGACCGGATCACGCAGGGGATTGGCGTTCCCTGCCGGATCGACCTTTCGGAGGACGAGCAGACGGTGACCGTGTCGTGCTCGGCTCGCGAGCTCGGGATGCTGATCGGCAAGCACGGCCAGACGATCGACGCGATCCAGTACCTCGTGAACTCAATCGTCGCGCGGAGCGAGGGAGACTCGAGGAAAGAGGTTGTGCTCGACGCCGCCGGCTATCGCGCGCGGCGCCGAGCCTCGCTCGAGACCCTCGCGCTCCGAAGCGCGGAGCGAGTGCTCACGACCGGACAGCCCGTCGAGCTCGACCCGATGACGGGGATCGAGCGCAAGGTCGTGCACCTGCGTCTGAAGTCGGTCGAGGGTGTGGAGACCGCGAGCGAGGGCGCGGAGCCGAACCGGTTCGTCGTCGTGAGTCCCGTGGCACCGGCCGCGGCGACAGACGACTAGCCGGGATCACTGACTGTGGAGGAGCCCCCCTTCGAGCGGTGGCTCGACGACGTGCTGGCCACGCCCGGACTGACGGGGATCCGCGATCGGAAGGCAGCTCGGCGGGCACTTCTCGAGGACGCTTTGCGCGGGGTCGAGCTCGTCGGGATGGTCGACGGGCCGATCGTCGACGTCGGCTCGGGTGGGGGCACGCCCGGGATTCCGCTCGCGGCGGCGTTTCCCGACCGGGAGGTGACACTGCTGGAGGCAGAGCGGAAGAAGGCGGAGTTTCTCCAGCGCTGGGCGCGAGAGTTCCCGAACGCCCGCGCCGTCTGGGGCCGTGCCGAGGAGCAGGCGCAAGACTCCTACAGGGTCGCGGTCGCGAAGGCGCTCGCGCCGCCGCCGGTGGCAGCCGAGTGGTGTCTTCCGCTCGTCGGAATCGGCGGGATCGTGGTTCTCTGGGTCGGCCCATCCGCGGAGGCCGACCGCGTCGCGCGGGCCGCCGAGGAGCTTGGCGGAGCGCTGGAGGAGAGTCCGCCCGGCTTCTTCGTCCTGCGCAAGGAGAGCGTCACGCCGCCCCGCTTTCCGCGTCGGCCGGGAGTCGCGCGGAAGCGCCCGCTGGCCTGACGTGAGCGAACGGAAGCGACCGAACCCCCCTCTACACTCGCCGGATGGCCGGTCGGGTGTACGCGCTTGCGAACCAGAAGGGAGGCGTCGGCAAGACGACGACGGCGATCAACCTCGCCGCATGCCTCGCCGAAGCCGGCGAGCGGGCGCTTCTCGTCGACCTCGATCCGCAGGCGAACGCGACCTCGGGGCTTGGCGAGCGCGCGAACGGGAGCTCGAGCTACGACCTGCTCGACGGTGCTCCGTTGGATGGACTCGCCCGCTCGACTCGGTTCGCGAATCTCGACCTTGTCCCCTCGCGACCCGACCTCGCAGGAGCTGTGATCGAGCTGGCGCGGCGCGACGACGGCGGGCGGTACCTCGTCGAGCCGCTCCGCTCTGCTCGTGAGCGCTATTCCTTCGTCTTCCTCGACTGCCCTCCGTCGCTCGGCCCGCTCACGGTGAACGCGCTTGCGGCCGCCGACCGGGTGCTCGTCCCGGTGCAGGCCGAGTACTTCGCGCTCGAGGGCCTGTCGCAGCTCGTCCGTTCGGTCGAGCTCGTGCGCGCCCGTCTCAATCCCGACCTCGCGATCGGTGGGGTGCTGCTGACGATGGTCGACGGACGGACGCGACTCTCCGCCGACGTCTCGGACGAGGTGCGTCGCCACTTCGGCACGCTTGTGTTCACGGCTGTAATCCCGCGCTCCGTTCGGCTGGCCGAAGCCCCGAGCTACGGGCTGCCTGCGATCGTCCACGACGCGCGCTCGGCGGGCGCCGCCGCGTACTGGAAGGTGGCGATGGAGCTTGTCGAGCGTTCCTAGCGGTCGAAGGGGTCTCGGCCGAGGCCTCGAAGTCCTGATCGGCGGCGACGGTGGCCGCGGCTCGGAGCTGACCGAGCTGCCGGTCGAGACGATTCACCCGAACTCGCGCCAGCCTCGACGGCGACTCTCGGCGGAGGCCGTATCGGGGCTGGCCGAGTCAGTTCGTGCGCAGGGGATCCTGCAGCCGGTGATCGTTCGACCGCGCCCGGCCGGCGGCTACGAGCTGATCGCGGGCGAGCGCCGCTGGCGTGCGGCGCGCGAGGCCGGGGTACCGATGGTGCCCGCGCTCGTGCGCCAGGCGGACGATCGTGAGTCGCTCGTGCTCGCGCTCGTCGAGAATGTTGCCCGCGAGCAGCTGTCGCCGGTCGAGGAGGCCCGTGCGTACGCAGTCCTCCTCGACGAGTTCGGCCTCGGCCTCGGCGACGTCGCCGAGCGGGTGGGGCGCTCGAGACCGGCAGTCTCGAACCGCGTCCGTCTGCTCGAGCTGCCGCCGGACGTCCTCGACCTGCTCGAGCGAGGACAGCTGAGCGAAGGGCATGCGCGGGCGGTGCTGTCCGTTCCGGAGCATGAGGAGCGACGCCGTTTGGCCGCGCGCGCCGTTCGCGACGGCCTGTCGGTGCGGGCGACCGAGCGCGCCGCGCGCCGGGCGGGAGCGCAGACGAGACCGCGGCGCGCGTCGGCCCGCATCGACCCGGCGCTGGCCGACCGAGCCCGCTCGGCCGCCGAGCGGCTAACGGGGCGGTCCGTCCGCGTCGGCCCCGGCCGGCTCGAGATCGCGTTCGCGGACGAGGAGGAGCTGGCCGAGCTCGCCGAGGCGCTCGAGACCGCGGCGCAGCGCGAGGTGGGCGATCCTGGATTCGAACCAGGGACCTCCGCCTTATCAGAGCGGCGCTCTAACCAGCTGAGCTAATCGCCCGCGGCGGCGGATTGTATCGACGACATCTGAACCTTTGACCAGAGGTTTGATCCAGAACCCCTGAGCTAGAATGTGGTCCAGGCCCCGAGCCTTGCCTCTATGCATGAGATGGTCATCTACGGAGTCAGCTTCGATCTCGTCGGCAAGCAGCCGATCGTCCTCCTCAAGACTGCGGACGGGAACAAGTTCCTCCCGATCTGGATCGGCCACTCCGAGGCGGCGGCGATCCTGATGAAGCTCCAGGGCGCCTCGACACCCCGACCGATGACCCACGATCTCGTGACGGAGATTCTCGGCTCGCTGCAGGCCCAGGTCGCTCGGATCACCGTCACCGAGCTGCGCGAGAACACCTTTTTCGCCCAGATCACAGTGCAGCAGGACGGATCCGAGATCGAGGTCGACTCGCGGCCGTCCGACGCGATCGCGCTCGCGATTCGAGCCGACGCACCGATCTTCGCCGCCGACGAGGTGATCGAGGAGTCGGCGATCGAGTTCGAAGGGGACGACGTCAATGAGGAGGAGATGGTGGCCGAGTTCAAGCGCTTCCTCGACAACGTTACGCCCGACGAGTTCGCGGTCGAAGACGAGAGTTAGGAGCCGCGCTCGACCTCGACGCGCTTGTCGCTTCGCGGCAACGTGATCAAACGGAACGGATAGGTGACGCCTGGACGGCCGGCGGCGCTCAGCGAAGGCGACCGCTCGCGTACCGTGACGACGACCCGGCGCCGCTCTGCGCGCACGCTCAGTACGTCGAGCGCGTACCCGGAGCTCGACCGCGGGCCGCTCGCCACGAGCACCGCGCGCTCCTCGCCGAAGTCGATCGCCGGACCACGCGGGAGCACTTCGATCAACTCCTCGCGGCGCTCGATCACGCGCACCGTCGGGCGCGGGAAGCGTGCGCCTGAAGTGGTCGCCGTCACGTCTCGCCACTCGATCGGCCGCCCACCGCTGTGGCTGTAGCCACGGTCCCACCCAAGCCACGCGAGCGCAAGCACCGCGACGACGCCCAGCGCGACGCTTCTACCAGTAGACGTAGATCGTCTGGCCGTAGGGGTTCGAGGCGTAGAGGCTCGGCGCGATCCACATCGGCACGCGGACGCAGCCGTGCGAGGCAGGGTACGCAGGCACCGACGGGTAGCCGTGAATCGCGAAGCCGCGCAGGAAGTACATCGGGTACCAGAGCACCCAGTCCCAGCCGGGCACCTTGCGGTAGACCTGCCAACGCCCGATCGGCGTGTTGCCGGTCGCGCCGGTCGAGACGTGGACGACCGTCTGCACACGGCCCGCGCGAACGACGAGCAGGTACTGCCGGCCCTTGCTGATCTCGATATGGCTGCCCGGGTATCGAGCGGCAGGGGTGCGGGCGCGGGCGAGCAGGCGCCAGACGCGACCGTCGACGCGGCCGGTCCACGGCAGCCCGTGGACCTTCTGAAAGGCGAGAAGGGCCTCGACCGTGTCGAGCCCGTACTGTCCATCGACGCGCGGCAGGGCGTAGCGAAGAGTCGAAAGGCGCCGCTCGAGCGCTAGCACGCTCGGACCGACCGATCCCGGCCCCAGGTGCGGTTGGACGACGGTCGCGGATAGCTCCTTCGCGACCCGCGCGTACCCGCGTCCAGGCACGAGCGCGACGCGTACCCGGTACGAGCCCGCGCGGCTCGTGTCGAGCGGCCGCCGAACGGAAGCCCGCCGCGCCGTCGTTCGGAGCTCGCGCCCGCTTCGCCACACGCGCACGCTGATCCTTCCGGCAGCGGCCGGCCGAACACGCGCGACGACGACCAACGATTGCCCGACCAGGCGGGACCGGGCCAGGCTCGCCTCGAGCACCGGCCGGATCCGCACCGGCGTCGGTCGTGAGGAGATCCGGCCATAGCGCAGCTGGTAGGTGCCGGCCCTTCCCGCTCGCACTGCGAGCCGGAAACGCCCGCCTGACCGGGTCGCCGTCCGGCCGATCGCCACGCCATCGCGGACGAGCACGATCGGCGCTCGCACGAGCGGAGGGTACAAGCTCCCCCTGAAGCGCAGCGTCCGTCCGTACCGAGCCGCTCGAGGCGCCTTCATGGTGAGCCGGAAAGCGGTCACGGCAACCTCGGCGACCGCCGTCTCGCCGGCTGGAGACACTCCG
>Ga0136620_10000622_pt1 | contig 16270 bp, 11 predicted proteins | sample AntDrymUQ4162106_2_FD_104806 | JGI IMG/M metagenome (GOLD analysis project Ga0136620, IMG submission 104806) | Polar desert sand microbial communities from Dry Valleys, Antarctica - metaG UQ416 (21.06) | ecosystem: Environmental > Terrestrial > Soil > Desert | place: Antarctica: Dry Valley... | reverse complement strand
CCATGCGTCGTAAGCCATACGGCATCTATTTCCTGGCGAGCCTGATCGTCGCTTTCGGATCGGTCGGCGCGATCTTTCTCGCCGGATGGAGCCCTGCACTCGGCCTCGATCTCGAAGGCGGAACCAGCGTCATCCTCACCGCCGAGGGCCAGGTGACCGACGATGTACTTCAGAAGACCACCGAGATCATCCGCTCCAGGATCGACTCGCTGGGCGTCGCCGAATCCGAGGTCACCGTCGGCGGCGAGGACAACATCCTGATCCAGCTCCCTGGGGTCGAGAACGAAAGCCGAGCCCTCGAGGTGATCGGGACGACCGCCCAGCTAACCTTCCGCCAGGTCGAGGAGATCATCCCTCCAACCACGCCGAAGAAGAAGATCCCCGAGGTCACCGAGGAAGTCGGAACCCAGGTCAATGACGAGGAAGTGGTGTACCCGTCCGGCCAGGCGGACGACGAGGGCTCGTTGTACCGGCTGCAACCCGCAGAGCTCACGGGCGACATCGTGACCGAGGCGAGTGCGGTGCTCGACACTCAAGGCAGCGGCGGCTGGCTCGTGACCCTCGAGATGAACGAGGCCGGCTCCGCTACGTGGGAGTCGTTCACCGATGAGCTGGCCTGTCTGCGCGACCAGGGCGAACAGATCAAGAGCCGGGTCGCCATCGTCCTCGACGGAGTTGTGCAGTCGGCCCCCGGCATGGATCAAGGCGTCGTCTGCGGTACGGGGATAGCGGGGGGCGAGACCCAGATCACCGTGGGCGGCAACGAGCAGGAGGCCAAAGACCTCGCTCTCGTGCTTCGCACCGGGTCCCTTCCGATCACCCTGGTCCAATCCGAGGTCCGCAAGATCTCCCCGACGCTCGGGAGCGACTCCTTGACGGCCGGGTTGCAGGCCGGCGCGATCGGGCTGGGTCTCGTGATGATCTACATGCTGCTCTATTACCGGGCCCTGGGCCTTGTCGTGTGGCTCGGTCTTGCCGTCTTCGGCGCGGCCCTCTACGCGTTGGTCACCGCTCTATCGGAGAGCGCCGGACTGTCGCTCAGCCTGGCGGGGGTGGCGGGATTGATCGTGTCGATAGGTGTCACGGCCGACTCCTACATCGTCGCGTTCGAACGTCTGAAGGACGAGGTCCGTTCCGGGAAGACGATGCGCGCGGCGGTCGAACGGGGGATGACCCGTGCGTTCCGGACCATCCTGGTGGCCGACTTCGTAACCGGGTCCGCTGCAGTGATCCTGTTCTTTCTGGCCGTCGGCCCCGTGCAGGGCTTCGCGCTGACGCTCGGCCTCGCGACCTTGATCGATGTCCTGATCGCGTACTTCTACACGCGATCGGCCGTGCATCTGCTAGCGCGCACCAGATTCTTTTCGTCCGGTCGCTTTATCGGGATCCGTGACGCCTTGGGCGTCGAGGGAACGGCATGAGCGACCGCCCGGACGAGACCGCACCGAGCGCATCACGGCGCCGGGGGGCTTTGCAGCGCATCTACCGCGGCGAGACCGAGATCGATTTCATCGGGAAACGGAAGCTCTGGTTCTTGATCTCGGGGACCCTGCTGCTGGCGTGCATCGCGATCATCACTTTCAAGCCTCTGAACTTCGGCATCGAGTTCGAAGGTGGCATCCAGATCCAAGCGCCGGTTCCCGCCGATGGGCCGCTGGGGGACACCTCCAACGCCGATGTGGTGAGCGAGGTGCGATCCGCGCTCGAGGACCAGGGTGCGGACGATGCGCAGATCCAGGTCTTCACGAACGATGATGGCCGGGGCCTCACCGTGCAGAGCAAGGCGATCGCGGACCCGGAGTCGCAGGCGCAAGCGGTGCAGATCGTGTCGGACGCGGTGGGCGCTCCGATCGCCGATATCGGGAGCCAGAGGATCGGCAGCAAGTGGGGGGGCGAGATCACTCGCTCCGCCGTGCGAGCGCTGATCATCTTCATCATCGTCGTAACCGTCTTCATCTCGTGGCGCTTCGAATGGAAGATGGCGGTTGGCGCCCTGGCAGCGCTGATCCACGACCTCCTTATAACCGCCGGCGTGTACGCGCTCGTTGGGTTCGAGGTAACCCCCTCGACCGTCATCGCCATCCTCACGATCCTCGGCTACTCGCTCTACGACACCATCGTCGTGTTCGACAAGGTCGAGGAGGACACGACTCTGTTTGCCGCCACCGGCAAGATGACCTACGAAGCCTCCGCCAACATCGCCATGAACGAGGTGTTCATGCGGTCGCTCAACACCTCCTTGGCGACCCTGCTCCCGGTGGGGGCGCTCCTCGCGGTGGGGACCGGACTGCTGGGAGCATCGACGCTCAAGGATCTCTCGCTGGCCCTGCTCGTTGGCATCCTTTCGGGAACCTACTCATCCGTCTTCGTCGCCACCCCCGTCCTTACGGTCCTCAAGGAGCGCGAGCCGCGCTACCGGAACGTGCGCACGAAGGTGTTGCGTGAGGCTCAACGGCAGACTGCGGCTCCGGCTCTGGCGGGGGCAACAGCTTCGTCCGGTGACGGCTCGGCGGAACCGGTTCCGGTCGCCACAAGTGGGGTAGCGTCGCACTCAGGCGCTGCGTCACCATCGCAGGTTCCGGCCCGGGCTAGGGTCGGCACGAAGAAGTCGAAGCGTCGCAAGAGACGCTAGGGGGAAGCGAGTTGCAGCCAGAGCGAGAGCGCGACCACGAATGGCTCAAGGAGTTCATCCGCGATATCCCGGATTTCCCCAAAGAGGGAGTGACGTTCAAGGACATCACGCCGCTGCTCGCCGACAAGAAGGCATTCACGTACACGATCGACGCGATCGCGCACCACTTCGACCGCGACGAGGTTGACAAGGTGCTCGGGATAGAAGCGCGAGGGTTCATGGTCGCGGCCCCCTTGGCCTACCGTTTCACGGCGGGTCTCATCCCCGTCCGCAAGAAAGGCAAGTTGCCCTGGCATGTCGAGTCCCAGTCCTACGAGCTCGAGTATGGGCACGACCACCTCGAGATGCACAAGGACGCGATCGAACCGGGGGAACGGATCCTTATCGTCGACGACGTCCTAGCGACGGGGGGCACCGCTCGTGCCACCGCCCAGCTAACCGAGGTCTGTGGAGGGAAGGTAGCGGGGTTGGCCACCATCATGGAATTGTCGTTCCTGGAGGGGCGCAGCAAGTTGTCCGGTTACGACTTCTTCAGCCTCATCTCCTACTAGGTCTCGAAGGGCCTCGACCGCACCCGCGCAAGCCGATCTTTCGGCCCATTTCCCCCAACCCCCTTCCGCCGGTCGCTCACGCTCCCTAGGCTGCGAGGATGACCTCAGGGGGAAGATTGCAGGAACGCCGCTCCCTGAAATACATCAGGCTGGCGGCGTATCTGGCGAAGCAGCCGTCTGACGTCACGCGCCTCTCGATGTCGTTCCCCGAATTCGAGGCCATCCTCGGGGAGACCCTCCCCGAGAACGCTCGCTTCCCCTCGTGGTGGCGCAACGATCCTCGCAAGATGCACAGCCGCGCGTGGCTCACGGCTGGATGGGAGACCGAAGGCATGGTGGGGGAAGGCGAACGGGTCGACTTCGTCCGCAGATCCGACGAAGATATCTGACCAGAAGGTCGGGCCGCGTTCATCCGTGCTCGTAAGATGAGTTATGGCCCAACCGCCCGATCCAGCCAGCGAACGGGAGCAAATGAACCCTCCCGACCCGGCGCCTGCATCGCCGACCCGCCCCGAAGCAGTTACGGATGCGCCGGCACCACCCCGGTCGCCTGATAACGCTCGCGGGGTAAAGGCGGTCCTAAAGAAGGTTCGATCGCAGCGCCAGTCGAGCGATCCCGCCTTCGATCGGCTCCTCAAAGAGGTCCGGGCAAAACGACCCAAGGCCAACACGAAAGCCATCGAGCGCGCGTACTGGATCGCCGAGCGCGCTCATGCGGGGCAGACGCGGAAGTCTGGGGACCCGTTCATCACGCATCCCCTCAATGTTGCGATGATCCTGGCTCAGTTTGGTCTCGACGAGACCACCATCTCCGCCGCCCTCTTACACGACGCCGTGGAGGACACTTCGTTGTCGCTCGTGGATGTCGAGCAGGAGATGGGCTACGACGTGGCCCAGTTGATCGACGGAGTAACCAAGCTCGAGAGGATCAAGTTCCGCTCTGCTGAGCAGAGCCGCGCCGAGAACCTTCGAAAGATGATCGTTGCGACCGCCAAAGACGTACGCGTTCTATTGATCAAGATCGCAGACCGCCTGCACAACATGAGAACGCTGGCCCCCCTGAAGCCAGAGAAGCGTGTGCTGATCGCGCGCGAAACCCTCGAGATCTACGCGCCGTTGGCCCACCGTCTTGGCATGTACGCCACCAAGTGGGAGCTCGAGGACCTCGGCTTCGCGACGCTCCATCCGAAACGCTTTGAGGAGATCGAGGCGCTGGTGTCACAACGTCAGCCCGAGCGCGAGCGGGTGCTCGACGAGGTGTGCGAGGACATCCAGAAGAAGCTCGGCGAGGTGAAGATCAAGGTCGAAGTTTCGGGGCGACCGAAGCACCTCTACTCCATCTACGAGAAGATCGTGCTACGGGGAAAGCAGTTCGACGAGATCTTCGACCTTGTCGGGATCCGCGTGGTGGTCGACTCGGTCAGGGACTGTTACGCCGCGTTGGGGGCGATCCACACGCTGTATAGGCCGGTGCCGGGTCGCTTCAAGGACTACATCGCAATGCCCAAGTTCAACATGTATCAATCCCTGCATACGACCGTGATCGGCAACGCCGGGCGCCCCATGGAGATCCAGATCCGCACTCAGAAGATGCATAAGGCGGCCGAGTTCGGCATCGCGGCTCATTGGCTGTACAAGGAGCAAGCGCGGGGGAAGGTGCCGGAAGAAGAGATCGCATGGCTGCAACGAGTCATGGATTGGCAACGGGAGTCGGACGACCCGAAGGAATTCATCGAGTCACTGAAGATCGACCTGTACTCCGACGAGGTCTTCATCTTCACGCCGAAGGGTGACGTAGTGGCGCTGCCTCGCGGCGCGACCCCTATCGACTTCGCGTACTCGATCCACACGGAAGTCGGACACAAGACGGTGGGGTCTCGGGTGAACGGGCGGCTTGTGTCTCTCAATCACGAGCTCGCCTCAGGAGACTCCGTCGAGGTCATCACATCGAAAGGATCCACCGGCCCATCCCGGGACTGGTTGCACATCGCGCAGACCCCGCGAGCGCGCAACAAGATCCGGCAGTGGTTCTCCAGGGAGCGGCGTGAGGACGCGTTAGCTCAGGGACGTGATGCTCTTCAGCAGAGCATGCGTAAGCAGGGCCTACCCGTGGACAAGATCTCCAAGGGCGGCATCCTCGGGCAGATCTCGGACGAACTCAAGTACACGGACCTCGATTCGATGCACGTTGCGATAGGTGAAGGCCGCTTGTCAACCCAGTCGGTGACCACCAGGGTGCTCCGCCTCTTCGAACCGGAGCCGGACGAGGAGTTCGTCCCCGAAGAATCGCGCCGGCGCCGCTCTCTGAAGCCGCGCGGCAAGGGGGTCATCGTCGAAGGGCATGACGATCTCCTCGTGAGGCTGGCGCAATGTTGCACGCCGATGCCGGGGGATCCCATCATTGGGTTCCTCACCCGGGGGCGGGGCGTGTCCGTGCATCGCAACGACTGCCCGAACGCCCGGGCCCTACAGGGCGTCGACGAGGGCCGGATGAGCGAGGTCTGGTGGGATAACCGGCAGCAGAGCACCTTCACCGCCGCCATCCAGGTCGAGGCCCTCGATCGCACCAAGCTGCTGCGCGATGTCACGTCGGCGATCTCCGACCAAGGCATCCACATCATCTCCTCCACCACGCGCACCGGACGGGATGGGATCGCCACCTTGACCTTCACTCTGGAACTGGCGGATCCCAGTCACCTTCAGCACGTCATCCAGAGCGTGAGGCGGGTCGACTCGGTGTTCGATGCGTCGCGCGTGGTTCCATCTGCGGCGCGCGGGTAAAGCGTCCGTAGTGATTACCCGCCTTCGATCCTCCTTCCTAGCTCGTCCCGCGACGGTGGCGATGTTCATCGCCTGTGGTCTTCTCGGGGCTTGCACCCAGGGGGACGATTTCGCACCTCCACAAGCCGCCGAACCGGCGGACGCTTTCGTGGCTGCGTGGGATGAAGGGGACGCGGCCGCGATGGTCGACCTCTTCGACGCCGATTCCGCTCCCGAATGGTCAGAACGCCGGCTCGACCGCCTGTTGAAGACCGTGGTGGGAGGTGTCGTTCACTCTATTAGCGTGGAGCTCAACGGAGACGTCACCCAACCCGAGGTGGGATCCGAGGAGGAGCTCGAGGAGGGTGGGCTAGAGGCGACCGTGCCGTACACGGTGTCGTATGGATCGGAGGCGCTAGAGGAGCCGGCCTCGCTCGAGGGTGAGCTCGAGATGACCTACGACGTCGATTCCGAGCGGTGGGGCGTCGTGTGGAGCAAGGACCTCTTGTGGCCCGGCATCCAGGGAGCCGCGGGATTCGACGTCAAGTCGAGGTGGCCCGCCCGGGCGGCGATACTCGACCGCAATGGCCGCCGGCTGGCGCGAGGGACCGGGTCGTCGCGCTCCTATCCCTTCGGCGCCTCAGCGGGCACCACCATCGGTCATCTCGAGCCGGTGGATAGGGGAACCGCGGCCGCGAGCGACGGGACCTATCAGGAGGGAGACCTCATCGGTGCCTCGGGTCTCGAGCTGGCCTACGAGGAACGGTTGGCCGGCGTTCCGACGACGAGGTTGCTCGTCGTCGATCGGAAAGGGAGAACCCTCGAGACCCTCGGAACGAGCCAAGGCAGTCCCGGCAAGCCTGTAAAGGCGACCATCGACATCAGGGTCCAGCAGGCAGCCGAGTCCGCCTACGGTGCAACGACCGGTGGCGCGGTGGTCATGGATCCCGGCACGGGCGACTTGCTGGCGATCGTGTCTTCGTCGCCGTTCGATCCCAATGGCTATGTGGGCGTCGCCGGCGTCGAGCCGTTCAACCGCGCCCTGTCCGGCCTCTATCCTCCGGGATCCTCGATGAAGGTCGTGACGGGCGCGGCCGCCCTCGACACCGGCACGGTCACGGCCACCACGACGGTCACAGGACCCGCCAACTATCAGGGGGTCACTAACTTCGAATCGGGCGTGTACGCGGCGATCCCGTTCTCCTCGGCCGTGAAGTTCAGCGTGAATACCGCCTTTGCACAGGTCGCAGAGGACCTGGGAGGCAAGAAGATGACGCGCTACGCGCGGGCGTTCGGCTTCAACGGTGATCCGACGATGGCATTGGACGCGAGCGCCTCTTCGTTCCCCCCTCCGGAGGATCTGAGCGATCTGATGTGGGGGTCGATCGGTCAGGCTCAGGTTCTGGCCACTCCGCTCGTGATGGCGAACGTGTCGGCGACGATCGCGAACAACGGAGTCAGGATGGAGCCGCGCGCCACCTTCCTCGATGACAAGACCGGTGAACGTGCTGTATCCCGCAAGACGGCGAGAACGATGAACCAGCTCATGCAGGGCGTCGTTCAGGGAGGTACCGGCGTGGCGGCTCAGAGCGCAGGCGTTCCCGTGGCCGGCAAGACCGGAACCGCGGAGGTCAGCATCGACGGGAAGATCAAGAACCACGCGTGGTTCACGGCCTTCGCGCCCGCGTCCGACCCGAAGGTGGCCGTGGCCGTGGTCTCGGAGCTCGGGGGCATCGGGGGACAGGTGGCGGCTCCCCTCGCCGGCTCGATACTCCGGAACGTGTTGCCCTACGTCCGATGAGAGCCGTCGTCCAGCGCGTCTCGTCCGCCCGAGTGCTGGTCGACGGAGACACGGTAGGGGCCATCGGGAGAGGAGTGGTGGTGTTGCTCGGCATCGCGCCGGAGGACGCCGATCCCGAAGTGAGCTGGGCGGCCGACAAGATCGCCCACCTTCGCATCTTCAACGACGCGGACGGCAAGATGAATCTCTCGCTGTTGGAGGTCGGAGGCGAAGCTCTTCTCGTATCGCAATTCACCCTGTACGGCGATGCCCGTAGAGGCAGGCGCCCTTCATTCGTCAAGGCGGCCCAGGGCCCCGAGGCCGAGCGGATCTACGAGAAGGTGAAGGAAGCTCTATCGGGCCTTGGCATCAAGACGGCCACGGGACGTTTCGGCGCCATGATGAAGATCGAGCTGACGAACGAAGGCCCGACCACGATCCTGCTCGATTCCAACAAGACGTTCTGATCCGCGGTTATCCCTTCAGGGTGCGGCGCGCTGCGTCCAGGATGGCGTCGGGGGTTAGTCCGTACTGGGCAAGGATCTCGTCCGGCTTCCCCGAGGTCGCGTACGTGTCGCCGACGTTGACGAAGGCCATCTTCGTGGGATGTCGCTCTGCCAGAGCCATGGCAACGGTCGCGCCGAGGCCTCCGTAGGCCATGTGCTCTTCCGCAACCACGATCCCCTTGGTCTCGACCGCCGCTTGCTCGAGGGTTTCACTGTCGATCGGTTTCACGGTGTGGAAGTCGAGCACCCGGGCCTCGATGCCATCGTCCGCAAGGGCTTGCGCGGCGTCGAGCGCCATCGCCACCATGATGCCGTTCGCGACGAGCGTGATGTCGTCTCCTTCACGCAGCGTATTGGCGCGCCCGACATGCAGCTCCGGCCCGTTCGGGTACACGACCGGGACGTTCGGTCGCCCGCAGCGCAGGAAGGTGGGGCCCTCACGCTCGATCATCGCTTGCGTTGCCGCTTGAGCGCTGGGCGCGTCGGCCGGGACGATGACCGTCATGCCGGGGAAGGCACAGGCTTGCGCGACGTCTTCGATCGCCATCTGCGACGGTCCGTCCTCGCCGATGGAGATGCCCGCATGGGTGCCGACGAGCTTCACGTTCTGATTCGGGAACGCAACGCTCATCCTGATCTGGTCGAAGGCGTTCGAGAGGAGGAAGGTGGAGAACGACGCCACTACCGGGATCTTGCCGCTGGCGGCCAATCCCGCCGCGATCCCGACGAGGTTCGATTCCGCGATCCCTGCGTTGAAGAAGCGCTCCGGATACTTCGCCTTGAACTTGTTCGTGTAGGTGGAATTGTTGACGTCCCCGTCCACGACGACGACGCGCTCGTCCGCGCCGGCCGCGGCCAGCGCTTCGCCGAACGCGGCCCGGGTGGAGTCCCCGACCTCGAGATCTACCCGGGTGATGCCGAACGTCATGCCGGTGCTCCTATCTCTTCGAGGGCCTTGGCTTCTTCTTCCGGCGGGATCGGCTTGCCGTGCCAGTTGCCCGGGTCGGCCTCCAGCAAGGAGACGCCCTTGCCCTTCACCGTCCGGGCGATGATCGCCTGTGGCCGGCCCTCGATCCCGCGGACCCAGTCGAACGCATCGGTGACCTCGTCGAGGGAGTGCCCGTCGATCTCCCGGGCCGCCCAACCGAACGCCTCGTACTTCTGGGTGAGCGGGTCGAGCGGCTGGATATCCGCCACTGCCCCCGTCTGCTGGTATCCGTTGTGATCGACGATGCAGGTGAGGTTGTCCAAGCCATGATTCCCGGCGTACATCACCGCTTCCCACAGCTGGCCTTCGCCGCTCTCCCCGTCCCCGACGATCACGTAGACCCGTGAGTCCCTGCCGTCGAGTCGCGCCGCGAGCGCGTGTCCCACACCGATCGAAAGGCCCTGACCCAGTGAGCCGGTGGACGCCTCGACCCCCGGAAGCCGGTTCATGTTGGGGTGGCCCTCTAAGGGGGAGCCGATCTTGCGTAACGTCCCAAGGTTTTCGGTGGGGAAGTACCCGGCTTCCGCCAGGACCGAATAGAGGCCGGGTGCAGCATGACCCTTCGAGAGGATGAAGCGATCCCGATCGGGATCCTGGGGGTTTGCCGGGTCGTAGCGCAACACGCCGCCGAAGAACAGAGACGTGCAGAGCTCGACCATGGAAAGAGAGCTGGATGGATGTCCGGACCCGGCGGCCGTGGTGGCGACCACGATGTCGCGGCGGATCCGCCTGGTTAGCTCCTCGAGCTTGTCTCGTTCCTCTGCGCGCGCTTGCGGCATGACACCTCCCGGTCGACCTCCCGCTTCATCGCTATCCAACCACATGAGCCGAAGGCCACTTTCATCAATGTGACGGCGCGCGAGAAGCCACGGTGCCTGAGCGACCGGCCCTTAGGATGAGCGGATGGCCGACGACAACGAGAGATCCTTCAGCGCGCCCAGGGGGACGAACGATCTGCTGCCGCCCGAATCGTGGAGGTGGCAGGCCACCACCCGCCGGGCGATGGATTCCTTCGCTCTCGCCGGTTACGCGCCGGTTGAGACGCCGCTGTTCGAGCACACGGAGGTGTTCGAACGGGGAGTGGGGGAGGGGAGCGAGGTCGTCGGGAAGCAGATGTACACGTTCGAGGACCGCGGCGGCCGCTCGCTCACCCTGCGGCCGGAGGGCACCGCGCCGGTAGTGCGGGCACTGCTCGAGCACGGTCTGGACCGGGGGCCGCTGCCGGTGAAGCTGGCTTACGCGAGCGCGATGTTCCGTCAGGAACGCCCCCAGAAGGGTCGCTTCCGGCAGTTCTTCCAGGTAGGGATCGAAGCGATCGGGTCGGACGGCCCGATCGTCGACGCCGAGGTCATCGAGGTCGGCTGGCGTTTCCTGCGGGATGCGGGCGTCGAGCCGCGGCTTCTTCTCAACTCGATCGGGCACCTCGACGGCTCGTGCCGGCTCGGGTACCTCGACAGGCTGAGGAAGTGGCTCGAGGAGAACGCCGAGACTCTCGCCGAGGAAGACCGTGACCGCTTCGCCACGAACCCGCTGCGCACGTTCGATTCGAAGGAGCCGGCAACGGTCGAGACGATGAGATCCGCGCCGGTCATCACGGAGCATGTCTGCGACTCCTGCCGCAAGCACTTCGAGGCGGTGCGCGCCTCCTTGGATGATGTGAGCGTGCCCTATGACATCGACCCAACGCTGGTCCGTGGGCTCGACTACTACACCCGGACGGCCTTCGAGTACGTCGCCGACGGCCTGGGCGCGCAGAACGCCGTGGGTGGTGGTGGTCGCTACGACGGTCTCTCCGAATCTTTGGGGGGCCCTCCGCTACCGGGCATCGGGTTCGCGCTGGGACTCGATCGCATCCTGCTGGCACGACCCGCGTCGGAGGGCGACGACGCGCCGGTGCAAGCCTTCGTGGTTGCACTCGGAGCGGAGGCGGCCCGTGCGGCGTTCCGTATCGTGACGGAGCTTCGCAGCATCGGGATCGGCGCGGACATGGACCACAGCGGACGGGGGATGAAGGGGCAGATGAAAGGGGCGGACCGCTCCGGAGCACGGTATGCGGTGATCATCGGTGACGACGAACTGAGTGCCGGAGAGGCAACGATCCGGGACATGACATCGGGCGAACAGAGGCCAGTGCCCTTCGCCGAGATCGCACGGAGCGTCGGAAGGTGATGCGGACGCATCGCTGCGGGGACCTGCGGTCACCCGATGTTGGAACGGAGGTCTTGCTGTGTGGGTGGGTCCATACCCGCCGAGATCATGGCGGCGTCACGTTCATCGACCTGCGCGATACGTCGGGCCTGGTGCAGATCGTGTTCAACCCCGCGACCTCAGCAGAAGCGCACGCTGCCGGCCAGGAGCTTCGGAACGAGTTCTGCATACGCGTGTCGGGAGAGGTACGTGCGCGCAAGGAAGGCACCCTCAATCCGAAGCTCGCCACGGGCGACATCGAGATAGCGGCCACCTCGCTCCAGATCTTCTCGCGCTCCGAGACTCCTCCGTTCCAGATCGACCAGCAGCACGAGACAGACGAGATGCTGCGGATGAAGTTCCGTTTCCTGGACCTCCGGCGCGAGCGGATGCAGAGGAACCTGAAACTCCGCCACAAGATCATCGGGTCGATCCGTAGGTTCTTCGACGCCGAGGGCTTCGTTGAGATAGAGACGCCCATGTTGACCCGGTCGACCCCGGAGGGGGCGCGCGACTATCTCGTTCCCTCGCGCGTGCACCCGGGCTCCTTCTACGCGCTCCCGCAGTCGCCCCAACTCTTCAAACAGCTCTTCATGGTGGCGGGCCTCGACCGCTACTACCAGATCGTCCGCTGTTTCCGGGATGAAGACCAGAGGGCCGACCGTCAGCCCGAGTTCACGCAACTCGACCTGGAGATGTCTTTTGTGGATGTGGAGGACGTGCTCGATGTCACCGAGCGCATGTTCAAGAGGGTGTGGCACGAGGTCCTCGAGGTGGATCTCCCTGGGTTCACACGCCTGAACTACGGTGACGCCCTGGCTCGCTTCGGTAGTGACAAGCCGGATCTGCGGTTCGGCCTCGAGCTTTTCGACCTGTCCGACGTCTTCGCCTCGACGGAGGTGAAGGTGTTCCGCTCGTCGCTCGACGCCGGAGGCGCCGTCAAAGGTCTGTGCCTCGAGGGCAAGGGCGATCTCGGTCGGAAGGATCTGGACGCGCTCGTTGAGGTCGCCAAGGAGCTGGGCGCAGGAGGCCTCGTGTGGGCGGGGGTCGGGGCAGACGGTCTGCGATCTCCCCTCGACAAGTTCTTCACAGACGACGAACGCGCCGGGTTGCGCTCGGCCGCCGGTGCCGGGGAGGGGGACCTGCTCCTCATCGTGGCCGACCGGAGGTCGGACCTGGTGCTGAAGGTGCTGGGTGCTCTCAGGAACCGTCTCGCCGACCGGTTCGGGCTCATCCCGGACGTCGATCCCAAGAGCCCCGACGCGTGGCGGTTCGTGTGGATCACGGACTTCCCATGGTTCGAGTGGAACGAGGATGCGGGCCGTTGGGATTTCATCCACCACCCGTTCACGGGGGTCGTGGAGGACACGATGCAGCACCTCGAGAGGGATCCCGGCAAGGTGATCTCGAAGGCGTACGACATCACGCTCAACGGCTGGGAGCTCGCCAGCGGAAGCATCCGGATCCACGACCGGGCAACCCAACAGAAGATGTTCGGTGCACTCGGGATCGGTCCACAGGAGGCGGAGGAGAAATTCTCGTTCTTGTTGCGTGCTTTCCGCTACGGAGCCCCGCCCCACGGGGGCATCGCTCCGGGCATAGACCGTGTGGTGGCCCTTGCGGCCGGTGAGAGCAACATCCGAGAGGTCATCGCCTACCCGAAGACCCAAACAGCGTACGACCCCCTCACGGATGCCCCGGCCCCCGTGGCACCCGAACAGCTCGCCGCCGTGCATCTGAAGTCCACGGCCCCGACCCCGGAGTCTGAGCCGGGCACGAGCTAGACCGCGGCGTGCGTCCCCGTGGGAGCATGTGTACGTGGACCTTTTCGACTCCTCGCTCGAGGATCGCTTCACGGAATACGCGCCCCTTGCTGCGCGCATGCGCCCAACCTCCCTCGATGAGGTTGCGGGACAGCAGCATCTCTTGGCGTCCGGACGCGCGCTGCGCACCCTCATCCAGGTGGGGGACGCGTCTTCGATCATCCTGTGGGGCCCGGCGGGCGCAGGCAAGACGACGCTCGCGAACGTCATCGCCGGCGCGGTGAATGCCCACTTCGAACCGATGTCGGCCGTCGCGTCCGGAGTGGCGGATGTGAGGAAGGTGATCGAGAAGGCCAAGGAGCGTTTGGGTCAGCAGGGCACGAAGACCCTGCTCTTCCTCGACGAGATCCACCGGTTCAACAAGGCGCAGCAGGACGCGTTGCTTCCTGCGGTGGAGAACGGCTGGATCGTGCTCGTCGGTGCGACCACCGAGAACCCCTCGTTCGAGGTGAATTCACCGTTGATGTCGCGCAGCCTTCTGTTCCGGCTCGAGGCGTTGTCGGAGGACGACATCCTCGGTATCGAGAGGCGAGCCCTCGCCGACGCAGAACGTGGGCTGGCCAAGCTCGACCTGAAGGTCGATGAGGAGGCCCTTCTGCACATCGCCCGGGGCAGCGGCGGGGACGCGCGCGCCGCGCTGAACGCTCTCGAGGCGGCGGCGGTGATGGCGTCGGCTACCGAGGGGGCCGTGACTCTGCGGGTGGCCGAGGAGGCTCTGCAGCGACGGTCTCTTCCCTACGACAAGGCTGGGGACTGGCACTATGACGTCATCTCCGCGTTCATCAAGTCGATGCGGGGGTCGGATCCAGACGCAGCGGTCTACTGGATGGCGCGCATGCTGGATGCGGGAGAGGATCCGCGCTTCGTGGCACGCCGGATGGTGATCTTCGCAAGCGAGGACGTAGGGAACGCGGATCCAACCGCTTTGCAGGTGGCGGTGGCGGCGCATCACGCGCTGGAGTTCGTCGGCCTGCCTGAGGCGAAGTTGAATCTCTCCCAGGCAGTCATCTACCTCGCTCTCGCTCCGAAGTCGAACGCGTCGGCGGTCGCGGTGTGGAGCGCCGAGGAGGACATACGTTCGAGCGGTCCCCTGCCCGTCCCGGATCATCTCCGCGACTCACATGGTCGCGCTTCGAAGGCAACGGGAGCGGGGCAGGGCTACGAGTATCCGCATGCCCGCGGGGGATGGGTTCAGCAGGATCATCTACCCGATGCCATGCGCGGCCGTCGCTATTTCAGAGCTATCTCGGGACGCGAATCCGAGCTCGCCCGCGAGCTCGAGGGTAAGAAGCGGGCCGGCGGAGACGAGGCTGACCGCGAGGGAAGGGCGCGGTAGGGTTCGATCATGGTTAAGTCGATCTTCTGGGTAGCAGTAGGAGCGGCGGGGGCCCTTCAGGCGGATCGCTGGATGCGTCAGAAACGTGACAGGTGGGCGCCGAGCGCAGTGACGGGCACGTTGCTGGACAAGGTCAATAGGAAGCTCGAGTCGAGGACGGATGCGAGACCCGGTTCGGTAGACCCTCGGCCGTAGCGCGGGCAGTACCCTAAGCGGCCATGGATTCCCGCACCATCCGAGATCGATTCTTCGCGTTCTTTGCCGAGCGCGACCACACGCGAGTTCCGTCGTCTTCCCTCGTGCCGAACGACCCTTCGCTTCTGCTCACGAACGCTGGGATGAACCAGTTCAAGCCTTACTTCCTCGGCGAACAGAGTTCCCCTTATGACCGGGCGATGAGCATCCAGAAATGCTTTCGCGCCACGGATATCGACGAGGTCGGAAGAACTTCCCGGCACCTCACTTTCTTCGAGATGCTGGGCAACTTCAGTTTCGGTGACTATTTCAAGGAGAGGGCCTGCCCCTGGGCCTGGGAGCTCGTCACCGAAGGCTTCGGGATCGATCCCGACCTGCTGTGGGTCACCGTGTACGAGACCGACGACGAGGCCGCCAACATCTGGAGAGACGACGTCAAGGTCGCCCCGGATCGCGTCCTTCCGTGGGACAAGGAGGAGAACTTCTGGTCCATGGGGGTTGCCGGACCATGTGGGCCATGTTCCGAGATCTACGCAGACCGGGGCGAGAGGTTCGGCCCCGCCTCAGACGTTGGGCCCCAGGGCAACGCGGAGCGTTACGTCGAGATCTGGAACCTCGTCTTCATGCAGAACGATTGCAACGCAGCTCTGGAACCGATCGGCGAACTCCCGACGAAGAATATCGACACTGGGGCTGGTCTCGAGCGTCTTGCGATCGTGTTGCAAGATGCGGATTCGATCTACGACACGGACACTCTCGGCGGCATGTTGCGCACCGCGGGCGAGCTGACCCGAAAGAACTACGGTGAGGACGACCGCACCGATATGGCACTTCGCGTGTTGGCCGATCATGGTCGGTCGCTCACCTTCCTTATCGGGGATGGCGTCCTTCCTTCCAATGAAGAGCGCGGTTACGTTCTCAGGCGCGTGATGCGAAGGGCGGTCCGGCATGCGCGCATGATGGGGCGGGCCGAACCGATCCTGCCGGCGCTGGTGGATGCCACGGTGGGGTTCATGGGCGACGCTTACCCCGAGCTGGCGGAGCAGCGCGATTTCATCATTGATGTTGCGGCTCGCGAGGAAGAGCGTTTCGATGCGACCCTGAAGCAGGGGACGACGATGCTCGAGAGCGAGATACGAAGCGCGGCGTCTGCCGGGTCCGCGGCGCTGTCCGGCGAGGTTGCTTTTCGTCTCCACGACACCTGGGGCTTCCCCATCGACATCACGAACGAACTCGCAGAGGAAGCGGGGCTCGAGGTCGACACCGCGGCCTTCGAGAGCTTGATGGCGGAGCAACGGCAACGGGCTCGTGTAGCGCGAGCGGGTGGAGGAGACCAGCCCGCCGCGGAGGCTCTGATACCCCTCGCCGAGGAGCGTGGTCCCACCGAGTTCCTCGGACACGAGCACCTGGTCACTTCCGGCGAAGTGATCGGCATCGTCGACGGCGCCTCGTCGCGCCCCGTTGCCTCGGCCGGTGACGAAGTCGACCTCGTGATGGACCGAACCGTGTTCT
>Ga0136620_10000621_pt1 | contig 16270 bp, 12 predicted proteins | sample AntDrymUQ4162106_2_FD_104806 | JGI IMG/M metagenome (GOLD analysis project Ga0136620, IMG submission 104806) | Polar desert sand microbial communities from Dry Valleys, Antarctica - metaG UQ416 (21.06) | ecosystem: Environmental > Terrestrial > Soil > Desert | place: Antarctica: Dry Valley... | reverse complement strand
GTCACCCTCATGGTCGAGGCCGACGTCGACCTCTTGAAGGCTCAGGCCGCCAGCGCGCGGTAGACGCGTTCGTGTGAACGGGCGCAGGCGTCCCACGTGAAGAGCGGTGCCCGCTGAAGTCCGCGCTCGACGAGCGGGTCAGGATCGTCGAGGGCCGTGAGGACCGCCTCGACCATCTCGTCGATCGACGTCGGGTCGAAATACCTGGCGGCGTCACCGCACACCTCCGGCAGGGAGCCGGCGGTCGAGCAGGCGACGGGGCAGCCCGAGGCCATGGCCTCGAGCGGCGGCTGCCCGAACCCCTCGTAGAGGCTCGGGAAGACGAGCGCGGAAGCCCGCCGGTAGAGCGACGCGAGCTCGTCGACGGGCACCCGGCCCCGAATCTCCACGCCCTCGGGCGGCGAGAGCTGCTCCAGGCCGGTGCCGGTCAGCACGAGCCGTAACTCCGGTCGCTCACGGCGAAGTCGCCTGAGCGCCTCGAAGAGCCGCGGATGATTCTTGTGCGGCCACGGATTCGCCGGAAAGAGCAGGAAGGGCTCGCGGGGCTCGTCGCTTCGGCCCGGGCGGAAGCGGTCGTGATCCAGTCCCAGGTGGATCACCTCGATCCGTTCCGGCTCGACGTCGAGCCGCTCGACGAGCGTCTCCTTCACGTGGTTGCTGATCGCGATCACCGTGCGCGCCTTCCGGAGCGGCCAGCCGTACGCGACTCGCCGGTAGGCGAGCTCGGCGCGGGAGAAGAACTCGGGGAAGAGGACGTGCTGGATGTCGGTCAGGCTGACGGCGGCGGGCGGACGGTCGACCCGCGGCAGCATGACCGTGAGCGGGAAGTGGATCGCGTCGAGCTCGTCGAGCTCAAGCTCCCGCCTCAGCGGCCCGGGCCGAACCAGCGCCTCCGCCATTGCAGCGGCCCTGCCGGCCGTCGATCGGCTCGCGCGATACGAGCGCGTCCGCTCACCGGGCAGGTCGTCCACGATCGTCGGCGTGAAGACCCGGTACTCGAGCTCGCCGACCCGGCCGAGGGCCCGGACGAGCTCTCGCGCGTACGTCTCCGAGCCTCCCACGACCCCTGGTACGAGCGTGAGGAGACTGATTCCGACGGTCATATAGGCTGGCTCGCGGTGGCTGATCGCAGGGCGTTGATCACGGGGATCACGGGGCAGGACGGGTCGTATCTCGCCGAGCTGCTCCTCGAGAAAGGCTACGAGGTCTTCGGGATGACGCGGCGCGCCTCGACCGAGAACGTTGAGCGGATCGGGCATCTGACCGACCGGATCACACTCACCCAGGGCGACCTCCTCGACCCGCATTCGCTGGTCTCCGCGCTGCGCACGGCGGAGCCGACCGAGGTCTACAACCTGGCCGCGCAGAGCTTCGTCCCGACCTCGTGGAACCAGCCGGTGCTGACCGCCGAGTTCACCGCCGTCGGCGTCACGAGGATGCTCGAGGCGGTCCGGACCGTCGACCCGACCATCCGCTTCTACCAGGCGTCCTCGTCGGAGATGTACGGGAAAGTGCGCGAGGTCCCGCAGACGGAGGAGACGCCGTTCTACCCACGCTCACCGTACGGCGTCGCCAAGGTCTACGGCCACTACATCACCGTCAACTACCGGGAATCCTATGGGTTATACGCTGTATCAGGGATACTTTTTAACCACGAGTCGCCGCGCCGTGGACTCGAGTTCGTGACGCGCAAGATCAGCGACGGCGTCGCGCGCATCAAGCTCGGCCTGGCCGACGAGCTTCGGCTCGGGAACCTGGACTCCGAGCGTGACTGGGGGTATGCCGGCGACTACGTCGACGCGATGTGGCGGATGCTCCAGCAACCCGAGCCGGGCGACTACGTCGTCGCGACCGGGGAGACGCACTCGGTCCGTAAGTTCGCCGAGATCGCGTTCGGTCACGTCGGGCTCGAAGCGGGCCGGTTCATCAAGACCGATCCGGAGTTCATGCGCCCGGCCGAGGTCGACCAGCTCGTGGGAGATGCATCGAAGGCGAAGCGCGACCTCGGGTGGGAGCCGAAGCACACGTTCCAAGAGCTCGTCGAGATGATGGTGGACGCCGATCTCGCGCGGCTCTCCGCGGCGGGCACGGTCGCTTCCTCCGCTTCCTCCGCTTCCTCCGCTTCCTCCGCTTCCTCCTGACGGCGGTGGTGGCGCTCGAGTGGCCCAAGGACGGCCTCGAGCGTGTCGGAGTCTGCCCGGCTTGCGGCTATCACGGACGAACTCTTCGGTACGCGGAACTCGCGGACCGAGTCTTTTTTTCCGCACCCGGCAAGTGGAACCTGTATGCATGCGACCGTTGCGGCGCCCTGTTCCTCGATCCTCGACCTACGCAGGCGACGGTCGGTCTCGCGTACAGCTCTTACTACACCCACGAAGAAGCGCCGACGTCTGGTGGGATCCGGGGACTCCTCGACCGACTTCTCCCTGGAGGCACTCCGGCGGCGAACGGGATCGTCCGCGATCTAGCGCTCCCACCGGGAGCGTGGTGTCTCGACGTGGGCTGCGGTGACGGCAGAATCCTTCGGCAGCTGCGTGCTGCAGGCTGCGACGCGCAGGGAATCGATCCCGACCCGGTCGCCGTCGCCTCCGCCCGCGACGCGGGGCTCTCGGTCATCGAAGGCACCCTCGACCGGGCCACTTTCGAGCCGGGTTCCTTCCACGCGGTGATTTTGAACCACGTCGCCGAGCACCTTCATCATCCGGCCGAGACGCTTCTCACCTGTAGGGAGTTGCTGCAACCTGGCGGACGTCTTTGGCTTGCGACGCCGAATCTCGGCTCGTCTGGGCACAGCCGCTTCGGCCGAAACTGGCTTCATCTCGATCCACCGCGTCATCTCGTCTTGTTCACTCGGGGCTCGCTCTCTTCGCTCGTGCAGTCGGTCGGTTTCAGCGGCCTCCGTTTTCGATCGTCCCGCACGGCGACGCTCGTCTATCCGGCGAGCAAGGCGATCGAGCTGGGGGAGAAACCAATGGAATTCGTACCTCCGCGCAAAAGCGTGCTCCAGGCGCGGCTCGTCGATCTGCTCAGCTCACTCCGCCCACGGAACGCCGAAGAGCTCGTGCTGATCGCAGACCGCGACTAAGAACTCCTTTCACAATGAAGCACTGTGCCGCCGGGCCGCCCTGGACGGCGCGATGCGGCGCCCTCGGTCGCCCCCGTATCTCATTCGATACGCGGGCTTCCTGCGTCCTTGCCTCGCACTCGCCCAGCGCACCCCTGCGACGAGGCCCCATTATGAAAGGGGTTCTATTAAGGAACCCTCGGTCGAAATACGACGCGGAATGCTTGTCGCAGGACGCCCCGGACACCGTGCCGGAGTGCGACGCTGCGCGTCGCGAGCCCGAGGTAACGCAACACCATGAGACCGACACTTCGGCCCGCGCGTACCCGCTCTCCCGACTGGGCCACGAGTCGGTGGAGAGGTTCGGCGACCGCGGGCCAGGTATACCCGCCGCTCGTCTGCCTCACGTGCTCACGCACCCGTTCGTACTCGGCGGAGTCGTCCAGGAGCTCCTCAATCGCGGCCACCCAGCCGTCGACGTCTCCGATCCCGACCGACCGGCCAAGATTACGGTCAGCGACGAGCTCGGCGAGCACGTCCCCGGTGCTGGTGACGATAGGCAGCTCGGCCCAGAGGTAGTCGAGCACCCGTGTGCGGAAGGCATACCGCGTCTCGACGCTGTCGAAATGGGCCGAGACGCCGAGGTCGGCCTCTAGGAGGTAGTCGGCCCTCTCCGCGTAGGGCACCCAGCCGAAGTTGAAGAAGACGGCCCGGTCGAGCACCTCTAGCTCTCTCGCGAGCTCCACCGCCCGGTCCACCATCGCCATCTCCGGCGTCTCGGGGCTCGGATGACGGACGCCGAGAAAATAGAGCTTGACGTCGTCACGCCGCTCGGCGAGCCGGGTGACGGCGCGAATGAGGGTCAGGGGGTCGAACCAGTTCCAGATACCGCCGCCCCAGAGGAGCACGCGGTCCTCGGAGCCGATCCCGGGAACGATCCCCTTGAGGACGGATCGCGTCTTCCGGGGCGGCTCCGCAGAGAGGCCGAACGGCACGACGTCGACGAGCTCGCGCAACGTCGCGTCACGCCTATACGAATCGGAGTCGATTCGCCCGAGGGCGCCCAGCATGCCCAGCCAGAAGTCCCGTTGGCGCTCGCTTGCGCAGACGAACGCGTTACCCGTCGCGAGCGCGATCTCTTGGAGCAGCGCGTTCGCCCGGTACTCGACCTCCTGGTAGGGACGGGAGCCCTCCCATTCGGCGAAGAAGCCGAGATTCTCGACCAGGTACGGGTCGTACAGGTCGTAGATGACTCGGACGCGGGAGCGTGCGAGCGACCACATAGTCCAGGGCCGCAAGGTCTGGGCGACGACGGTGTCGAAGGTCTCGGCGAAGCGGCGAAATGCGCGAGGCCCGTATCCCTCGGCGCTGACGAGCTTCACCCGTTCAATCCCCAGGCCGCCTGGCCCGGGTGTCATCAGCGTGACGTCGAACCGGCGGCTGAGCTCTAGAGCCAGGTTGTAGTAGCGGATGGCCGGCCCGGCCATACGCTCGCCGATGCGGTCGTTCGACACGAGGAGCACGCGTGTCATGCCCGGCGTAGCAGCTCTCTGAGCTGGAGCTCCCGGTCGACTCGGAGCAGGAGGAGCATGACGGCGTAGAGGCCGGTTCCGAGGACCAGACTCGCGGCGAGGGGCAGAGGGAAAAGCAAGAGGACGCCGGCGACCGCGACTCCCGCGACCGCAAGCCGCACGGGCACGCGGCCGGACGGCGAGAAGCCGGAGTAGCGCCAGACGAGGAACACCGTCGCGGCCAGCGTGACGAGCTGGGATCCGGTGGCGATCGCCGCCGCCGCGTTGTAGCTGAACCTCGGGATGAAGACGAGATTCAGGGCGATGTTCAGCACGAGGGCGACTGCTGTGATCACGAGGACCTTCGCCTGACGGTCCAGCGCGACGAGTGCGTAGATGAAGAGGCTGTTCACGAAGGAGAGCCCCGACCCCACGATCAGGATCCGGAGCGGGAGCGCCGATCGCTCGAACGACTCACCGCTGACCAGATGGATCATCTCCGGCGCGAGAACGAGCGTCAAGGAGACGATCAGGACGGCTGCCGTGAGCAGAACGTCCATCGACCGCTGCAAGAGTCCCGTGAACTCGGCGAGGCCTGCGGCGCTGATCGCCGCCGCGGAGAGCAGCGGGAAGACGGGGGCGAGGAAGAACGTCGGGAAGCTGGCCGTCATCTCGTAGAAGCGGTAGGCGACCCCGTAGATGCCGACGTCCTCGGATTGCTTGAGGAGCGACAGCAGGAGGGCGTCGGCTCGGAAATAGATCGTTCCGACGACGACGGCCAGGCCCAGCGGGAGGGAGAGGCGGAGCAGCCTGCCCCAGACCTCGAGGTCGAATGCGAGCGACGTTCGCACTAGGCGACGCACCAGAAGGGTGACCAGCATGGCGAAGAGGACGCTTCCGAGGACCGTCGCGAGCACGAGCTCGTAGAAGCTCTGCTCGGTCAAGACGAGCACGACGAGCAGGCCGGCCCCGGTCGCTTGGGCGACGATCTCCGCCGCGGCCACGCGATCCATCTTCAGCCGCGCTTGGAATACGGCGATGAACGTGTTCGACACGGAGATGGCGAGAATTGTCGGAAGCGCGAGCAGGATTCCCTTCCGGACGCGGTCCTCGTCCGCACCCCCGTACACGAGGAAGGCGATGCCGGCCGCCAGCAGGGTCACGGGGACTGCCAGGGCCAGGCGAAGGCCGAGCGCCTGCGCGACGAGGTCGTCCGCTCGCTCCACGCGCGGGATCTCCCGGGCGAGCATGGTCGGGATCCCCCAGTCGAAGAGGGCGGCGAAGAACAGGATGTAAACGCTGACGACGATGTAGTCGCCGTAGCCCGCGACACCGAGGTACCGCGTCAGGAGCCCCGTGGTGACGACGGCGAGGCCGAGCACTGCCGCCCGCGCGAGGGTCTGGGCAATCGTGTTCCAGGCAACCTGACGTGCGACGGTCATTCGGGGTGAGGCGACCTAGGAGGCGTCGATGGCGATCATGAAGCCGTTGCCGACCTTGTCGTCGGGGTCGAGGCGGTCGATGACCTCGAACCCGAAGCGATCGCACATCGCCAGGAACGTCTCCAGATTCCAGACGGTCCAGTGCTCGTCGCCGTCCGCGTCGAAGTTCTCCTCGTGACGCCGTGCGAGCTCGTCCAGCGGCGTCAGGTCGCGATCGTGATCGAAGGTCCGGTCCCGGTGCGGGACGACGAGGATCACGTACCTGCGGGCGACCCGGACCCACTCTTTGATCGCCCGGATCGGATCGGGGAAGTGCTCGACCACATGTGAGGCGAGAACGAAATCGACGGCGTCGTCCTTGAACGGGAGTTCATCTCCGGGCGCGACGAGATCAACCGCTCGTTTGCGCCCGCACAGGTCCCACTCCGCTTCCTTGTAGGTGGTATCCATCGCCGAGTAGCGGTCGACGTTCAGAGCGTCGACGCCGTAGTCGTTGTGAGCGCCGGCCCCGATCTCGATGCCTTTGAGCCCATCGAGATACCTGTGCACGAACTTCGACTTCCGCTCCATCCGAGGCCACAGCCGCCTTCTCAACCGCGGAGACCGCTTCAGCGACCAGCTTACGAGTCTTCGTGCCAGATCGGCGGCTCGGTCGACTAGCGGGCGCCTCCTCACGGACGCTCTAGGCTACTGGACTTGACTGAGCAGGCGGCTGCAGACAATGCGTTTCGGCCCCTCGACGTCGTCATCCCGACCTGGAACGGGAGGCACCTGCTCCAGGGCTGTCTTCGGGCGCTTGCGGCGCAGACCGTCCCCTGCTCGGTGATCGTCGTCGACAACGGCTCGACTGACGGCACGGCCGAGCTCGTACGGAAGGCCTCTTCGCCAGTTCGACTCATCGAGCTCGGGGAGAACCTGGGGTTCGGGCCCGCGGTGAACCGAGGGGTCGCAGCGGGCGCTGCGCCGTTCGTCGTGCTCGTGAACAACGACGTTCAGTGTGACCCATCGTTCCTGGAGCGGCTCGTCACGCCCTTCGACGACTCACCAGAGATCGGGATGGTGGCAGGGCTCTTGCTGCGGCCTCGGCGGGAGATCGTCGACAGCTTCGGGCTCGAGCTCGACCGGACGCTGGCGGCCTTTCCACGCTTTGCGGGTGAGCCGTATGAGCCGGGGCGGCTGGACGAGGCCGGGCTCTTTGCGCCGAGCGGAGGAGCAGCGGCGTACCGCCGGGAGGCGTTCGAGGACGTCGGCGGTTTCGATGAGCGACTTTTCGCCTATATGGAAGACGTCGACCTGGGGCTGCGGCTGCAGGCGACCGGCTGGAGATGCGCGGGGGCCCGGGACGCGATCGGCGTCCATGAGCGCTCGGCCACGGCGGGTCGCCGGTCTCGCCGGCAGGTGGAGATCGCAGGCGCGTCCCGCGGCTACATGCTCCGGAAGTACGGCGTCCTGCGCCTCGGCCTCCGAAGCGCTGCCATGGCTCTTGCGGCCGAGACCGCGGCGGTCGGGGCTGAGACACTTCTCGGCCGAGACCTCGCCGCGCTTCGCGGCCGAATCGCCGGCTGGCACCGTGGCGCGGGGGTGACCGGAGAGGTCCCGGACGGTGTCGTCGACGACACGATCGGTCTCATCGGATCCCTGCGCCGCCGGCGAGCGAGCCTGTGAGAGCGCGCTCGTAGCTCGCTCGGGTGGCCGCTGCGGCCGACTCCCAGGTGAACCTGGCAGCGCGCTTCTTTCCTGCCGCCTGCAGCCGGGAACCCAGCTCCTCGTCAGCGAGAACCTGGTTGACGGCTCGGGCGATCGACAGGGCATCGAAGGGGTCGAAGAACACGGCGGCGTCGCCGGCGACCTCCTGTAGGGCAGGGATCGCAGAGCACGTGACTGGAGTCCCCCGCAGCATGGCCTCGAGCGCTGGGAATCCGAAGCCCTCGACGAGCGAGGGGACGACGACGCAGGCCGCAAGCGCGTAGAGCCCCTCGACGTCCGCTTCCTCGAGCCAGCCGGCGAAGCGGACGCGGTCGGCGATGCCGAGCCGGCCGACGAGAGCGCGGAGATCGCCTTCGAACGGCGTGGGGTAACCGGGTAGCACGAGGGTCGCGTCGATCGACGGCATGGCCTCGATCAGTCGCTCGAGGTTCTTGTGCGGCCGTTTGGCCGAAAGGGAGAGGAGTACCGGCCCTTCGCCGAGCCCGAGGCGCGAACGCAGGATGCCTTCGGGTGTCGGATCGACGGAGGGAGGCGAACCAGGCCCGTTCCGCGCGACGTCAACGCGCTCGGGTGCGACCCCGAGGTAATGGACGACGTCCGCTTTGGTCGCCTCCGAAACGGCGATCACCCGGCGGGAGCGCCGCACCGCAAGAGGAATGAGCACTCGAAGACCGAGGCTGAGGAGCCCGGCGTGGGTCTCCGGCGCCCGGCGGTAGATGACGTCATGGACGGTCGTCACCTGCGGGATGCCGGGGAGCGCAGGCGCAGTGTTGAAGAGGTTGTGGAGCAGGTCCGGCCGTGCCTTCACCAGAAGGCCTCGAAGGACCAACTGCTCGGCGAGCACAGCACGCGCTCGGCTGCGGGCGTCCACCCGCACCGGCATCAGCTTCGCTCGCCAGCCTTCCTCCTTCAGCTTGCGGACGGCCTGCGGGCTTGCGTACACGGTCAGCCGGAGTGCCGGGTCGGACGCTTCCAGCGCCGGGACGAGCCGGCGGGCGTAGATCTCCAGCCCACCCGTCTGGCCGGGCACGAGGTGAATCGCGTTCAGAGCGACGTGCACTACTCGGCGTACGCTGCCTCGACCCGGTCGACCGACGTGTCGATCGAGAGCCGGGAGCCGTTGCGCTCGAACCATTCGCGAGTCGAGCGCCGCATTCCCTCGCCCGACTCGTGGACCCGAACGATCGCGTCCGCCAGAGTCGCGGGCTCGCTGGACGGCGCAACCACACCGTTCACCCCGTCCTCTACCAACTCGACCGCAGCGTTGTCCGGGTGCGCGACGACCACGGTCGGTGTCCCCGCCGCCGCCGCCTCCACGACAACGAGCCCGTAGCCCTCCCGGCGCGAGGGCAAGACGAAGCAGAGCGCCCGGCCGATCGCGTCTCGCACAACATCGGCATCGACGAATCCAGGCGCGGTCACCGCGCCGTTGAGGCCGTGCTCTCCGAGGAGCGTCAGGACTTCGTTCCGATCCGGCCCGTCCCCGTAGATCTCGGCTCTCAGCTCGGGGAGCCGCTCGCGCGCGAGGGCGATCGCGGGGACGAGGGCGGGGACTCCCTTCTCCGGGATATGGCGCCCGGCGAAGACGATGAGCGGCTCACGCTCGCCGGCGCCGCTGGGCGGCTCGCCGTTCGCGTACAGGCCGTCGAGCAGGGTGACCTCACCCGCATGCCCGAGCTCGGTCAGGCGCTGCGCGTGGAGCCGGGCGAAGGCGAATGCCCGGTGGGGGCTCCTCGCGCAGAGCCGTTGGATGCGCCAGCCGAGCTCGCCGAGGAGGCGGCCCGCGTACTCGCGCCAGTAGTCCCGCGTCCAGATCTCGATCCAGTCGACGAAGAGCCTGTAACCGCGAGCCCGCCTGAGGGAGAGCGCCGCGAGGAGCGGGAAGTACGGCATCGAGCCCGTGTGGACGACGTCGTACCGACCGCCGCGCCGGAGGAGATGCCACAGCACACCGGCGCCGAAGACGACGGGCGGCAGCGTCCTGCGCCGCCCGTCGGCGTAGAGCTCCATCCGAGGTCCCACCGCACAGACGTCCACTCCCGGAACCCCTGGGTCTTCACCGGCCGGCCACTGGCGAAGGCTGAGGTAGGTGACCTGGTGTCCGCGCTCGGCGAGGCGCTCCGCCAGGTTCCGGTACCAGCGCTGGGCGCCCCCGACCGTGTGGGGGTAGAGGCAGTCGTAGACCACGCAGATGCGCATGGTCACGGTCTCCGTTTACAGGGGCCTAATAGCATGTCGGCATCATGCAGGGTCGCATGCGAGGCGATCCGATCGCCCCCACCATCGAGGCACCGCCCACCGAAGGCGCGGCCCCGGAGCCCGAGACGCGAACGCCTCCGTTCATCTCGGTGGTTATCCCCTGTCTGAACGAGGCACAGTCGATCGACGAGTCGGTCCGGCGCGCTCGCACGGCGTTGGACGAGAACGGGTTCGACGGGGAGGTCGTCGTTGCCGACAACGGCTCGACCGACGGGAGCGCCGAGCTCGCGGAGCGCGCAGGCGCTCGGGTCGTCCACGAGCAGCGTCGTGGCTACGGCAGCGCCTACCTCGCGGGATTCGCCGCCGCGAAGGGCGACTACATCGTCATGGGCGATGCCGATCTGACCTACGACTTCGGAGACATCCCGCGCTTCGTCGAGCAGCTCGACGCGGGCGCCGAGCTCGTCATGGGCAACCGGATGAAGAACATCAAGCCCGGAGCGATGCCCTGGCATCACCGCTACATCGGGAACCCGGTGCTCACCGGTGTGCTCAACCTCTTCTTCCGCACCGGCGTCCGGGATGCGCACTGCGGGATGCGCGCCATCCGGCGCGACGCCCTGCCCGGTCTCGATCTCCGCTCGCCCGGGATGGAGTTCGCGTCGGAGATGGTGATCAGGGCCGCGAAGAACCGCCTCGACATCCGGGAGATCCCGATCGAGTACCACCCGCGGGCCGGCGAGTCCAAGCTCTCGAGCTTCCGCGACGGCTGGCGGCACCTGCGCTTCCTGCTCGTCCACAGTCCGACGTACCTCTTCCTCGTCCCGGGTGCGCTGATGACGATCTTCGGGCTGCTCGTGATGGCGACGGTGCTGGGTGAGATCGGCGTCTTCGGACGGCGGTGGGATCTCCACACGATGATCGCCGGGACGCTGGCGACCGTGATCGGCTCGCAGGTTCTCACTCTCGGCTTCGCCGCCCGCGCTTACGGAGTCTGGTACCTCGGCGAGCGCGACCGTTGGTTCCAGCGGATGGAGGAGCGCCTGAGACTCGAGCACGGTCTGCTCGCCGGCAGCGCAGTCCTCCTCGTCGGGCTCTCGCTCGTGACGTTCATCGGAGCGAAATGGCTGAGCCGCGGCGGCGGGGAGCTTGCCGAGACGCAACTCGCGCTCCTCGCGGCAACGCTCGTCATCGTCGGCCTCCAGATCTTCTTCTCGAGCTTCCTCCTCTCGATTCTTGGGCTTCGCCGCCCCGACTGACCTTCGCGGCCGCCTACGGGCGGAGTCGCGCACGGCCGTACGTCTCCTCGAGACGCACCTCGACAAGGTCCTCGTGGCCGGGCTGGCAGGCGGGTTTATCGCGATCAGCGTCTGGTGGGCACAGACTGATGATCGCGTTCCCAACGGCGACAACGCCAAGCACACGCTCCACGCCTTCTCGTATCTCGACCAGTTTCAGCTCGGCCACTGGCTCTTCGGGATCCTGCACTGGACGCACTACCCGCCCCTCGTGCACGTGGTCGGCGCGGTAGGAGCATGGGTGGGCGGTACGACGGGCGACGCCGTCGTCATCACCCAGAACGTCGTGTTCGTACCGCTGCTCGCTCTTGGGTGCTACGGCGCCGGCAGGGTTGCCTTCGGCCGGCTCGCCGGTGTTCTGGCGGTCGTCTTCGTGCTCGCCGCGCCGATGATCATCAGTCTCTTCCACGTCTTCATGCTCGACGGTCCCGGCGCCGCGGTCGCGGCCCTGAGCGTCTGGCTCTTGCTCGCCTCGCGTCGGTTCCAATCGCTGCCCTGGACGCTCGCTGCGGCGTGCGCCGCCGCTGCCGGGATGTACGTCAAGGCGACCTTCATCTTCTTCGTCGCCGGACTCGCTCTCGCGCTGCTCGCGCGCGGAGGTTGGCGGGCCTGGCGGCACGTCGTGGTCGGAGGAGGCCTCTTTCTGCTGCTCGCCCAGCCCTGGTACTTCGCGCACCTCCAGGATCTTCGCGGGCTGACCACGGGTGCGATTCAGGCACAGCCGGCCCTCTGGTACGGCTCGGTGCTCTATCCCGACCGCTGGAGCCTCGAGAACTTCACGTGGTACTGGTGGAGTCTCGTCAACACGCAGCTCTATCTCCCGCTGACCGCCTTCTTCCTCGTCGGCACCGTGTGCTTGGCGGTGAAGTGGCTCCGTGACAGACGCACCGACAGCTACGTGCCGGAACTGATCGTCGGCGCGCTTTTCGCATACCTCGCGATCTCGGTTCTCTCGCTCGACGATCCGCGCTACATCCTCCCCGGGATCGTGTACGTGGCTCTCCTCGGGACGGGGTGGGTTGCGTCTCTTCCTCTGACGGCGAAGATCTTCGCCGTCGGCGCTCTGGGCACCGTCCTCCTCGTCAACACCCTCCTGATCAACTACGTCAGAGGCGAAGTGACGGCCAGGATCGCGCTCGCTGGAACGAAGCCGAGTCCGATCGGAGAGCGGTCGTTCACGGTCTTTTCGAACCGTGGCTACATCGAAGGGCATCCCCAGCCGGGCGGCGTCGCACCGTTGTTCATCGACCTCCTCCGCCGAGCGCGCGAGGACGGTGCTCGGCGAGTGGTCTTCCAGCCGGAGTCGCTGAACAACGGTGGCTATAGCCTCGACGCCCTGGCGGTTTTCGCCCGGTACGCGGGGCTCGAGGTGCCGGGGTTCGATTGGCGGGCGTTGGCGCCGAACGACATCTACGTGTTCCGCATCGCGCGGACGCAAGCGAACCGTTCAGCGTGCCTGAACTCCTTTGATACCACGGGGATCTACATGGTCAAGGGTCAGCCCAAGGCCGGAAAGCCGATCTACTGCCCCCCGACCGCTCGATAGCCGGGAACCGCACCCGCCGGACCGAAGAAGTCGGCGGCGTCATGGTCACGGCGCAGCGCGGCGAAGCGCGTAGCCGGTCGCTGCCGGTCCCCACGTGGGTGCTCGTCGGGGGCGTCTTCGCGCTCTCGTTCGTGTACCGCTTCGTCTACGCCCTCAAGGATCCCGCGCCCTGGATCTTCAACGACGAGTTGCAGTATTCCGAGCTCGCCAAGTCCCTCGCCTACACGGGTGAGTTCGCGATTCGCGAGGTCCCGGGCACCGGCGGCTTCGGCACGCTCTACTCGGCGCTGATCGCTCCGGCGTTCGTCCTCTTCGAGAGCGTCCCGGATGCGTACGACGGCGCCAGGGCGATCAACTGCCTGCTGATGTCGGCGACCGTCATCCCCACCTATCTGATCGCCCGCCGTGTTGCCGCCCGGGGCTGGTCGCTCGCCGCTGCGGCGTTCTCGGTCGCGATCCCCGCTCTGATGCTCACGGGGACGATGATGACCGAGAACGCGTTCTACCCCCTGGTCGCACTGTGGCTTCTCACGGTTGTTCGCGCACTCGAGCGCCCCACGATCGCAACACAGCTCGCGATCTTCGCCGTGATGGGACTCGCCTTCCTGACTCGTCCGCAGGCGGTAGTCCTCGTGCCGGTAATGGTGGCCACGCTCGCGCTCGTCCTGTTGCTGGACGCGTGGCCACCTGAGGGTCAGGCGTTCTTCATTCGCGTCTGGAACGGCACTCGCGCCTATTGGCTCACGTGGACGATCATCGGTCTGGGAGCGATCGCGGCGCTGGCCCGGCAGGCAATGCGGGATCGCCCGCTGAGCGAGCTGCTCGGAAGCTACGGGGGCGTGACCAAGATCGGCTACGAGCGGGATGAGCTGGGGATGTGGGCGCTGTACCACCTGGCCGAGGCCGACATCTTTCTCGGCGTCCTGCCGCTCGCGGCGTTCATCGCCGTCGTGATCGCCGGCCTGCGCCCGGCCGAGGACCGGAGCATTCGCATCCTCGCGGCGCTCGGGCTGACCACCGTCGGCGCGTTCCTCGCCGTGGTCGCGGCGTATGCGAGCAGCCCGGTCGGGGACCGCATTCTCGAACGCAACTTCTTCCATGTCACGCCCCTCTTCTTCATCGCGCTGGCCGTGTGGGGATCGAGGACGAACGTTCGCTCCTGGTGGGCCGTCGCTCCGGCCGCGCTGCTCGCCGGCATGCTGACGCTCGCGCTCCCCCTGAACAACTTCCTCAACGCCACGATCGTGCACAGCACGCCGGGGTTGCTGCCCATCTGGCGCTGGCGCGACCGAGCGTTCAGCCCGGAGTCGATCGACGAGTGGGTGGCCGGGACAGCGATCGTCGCGGCGCTCCTGTTCGTGTTGCTGCCGAGGAGGTTCGCCCCGGCCGTAGTGGTTCTGCTCGTGCTCTATTTCGCCGCGGGCAGCCGGCCCGTCGAGGCCTTCACCAACCACGCCTCGAGCGAGGCATTCGCCTCGGCGCTCGGCAGCCCGCGGGACTGGATCGATCGACGCGTCGGGCCCGAGGCGGACGTCTCCAGCATCTGGACGGGCGCCCCGGAGGGTCTTCCTTTCTGGGAGAGCGAATTCTTCAACCGCAGCGTCGGGCGCGCGTACACGACCCAGGGCGCCTGGGACGGCTTGGTCGACACGATCACGCCGGTGAGCGTTCGCTCGGACGGCCGACTGATCCAGTCGTCGGGCGAGCCGCTGCGTCTGGACTACGCCATGACGTACTCGGGGACGACCTTCAGGGGACGCAGTCTGGGACGCAACCAGGCTGGGCGCATGAGCCTCGTCGAGATCGATGGCCCGGTTGTCATGGAGGAGCGCTACGAGGGCCTGTTTCCCGACCGTTGGTCGGGCCCCAACTTCACGTACACCCGCTATGACTGCCGCCGGGGGAGGCTCGTGCTCTCGTTCGAGAACACCCCGGTTCACCGCCGGCGCTTCACGGTCCAGGTCTACGAGCACGGAGCGCTTGTCTCCAAGCTTCGCTTCAACCCGCGACGCCAGTACTCGAAGGCGACGATCCCTCTTCGCCCGCGAGCGCGCCGCTGCGACATCGCGCTCCAGATCCCGGTCGCCTCAGCCGCGGGTCTGGGGGGAGGCGACCTGCGGGAGCTCGGGCTGCGATTTCTGTCGATTCGCTACGAGCCCTCGCGCTGACGCTCGAGCTCGTCGAGCCGGCGGCGTAGCTCGGCGTTCGTATGCTCGAGCTCGCGGAGGCCGTCGACGACCGCGTGCTCGAACTCCCGCTGGCGGGCCGTGTAGGGGCGGAGGAGGCGCATCAGCAGGCGGCGGTAGAGAACCCCGACCCTTCCCAGTCGCCCAGGGGTCTCCCAGCCGATCCGCGGGCCACGGAGAAGGAAGGCCGTCGCGTTCTGTGAAGGCCCGGGAACGGCGCGTTCTCGCGCTTGCGCCGAGAGGTGCGGCAGGCGATCCGCGAGGAAGGCCGCGGTTCGCTCGATGGAATGCTCGCGCAGGATCGTTTCGCGGCCCCTCGCCGCGCGTTCCCCGGCAGTCGCCGGATCGTCCATGACCTGGCGCATCAACTCGGCTGCGTGAGCCACGTCGGGCTCGGCCCAGGCGGAGCCGGCCGGGTACGGGCCGACGTCCTGGTCGAGCTCCGTCACCCGGTGCCGGACGAGGAAGGAGTTCTCGTCGCTCGTGAAGTTCAGATTCCCCGAGTAGCCGGTCGCGATGACCGGCTTCCCGAGCGCCATCGCCTCCGCGAGCGTCAGCCCGAACCCCTCGCTTCGGTGGAGCGAGACGGAACAGTCCGCGAGCGAGGTGTACGCGGCAACCTGCGCGGCCGGGACGAAGCCGTCGACCACGCGAACGTCTGCCCTCCCCGCCGCCGCGGCCTCGAGCGCGCGAAGGTCGTCCCGGAACTTGTCGCCGTTGATGCTCTTGACGACGAGCGCCGCACCGTCGTCGGGCCCGAAGGCTCTCGCGTAGGCGTCGATCAACCCGCCGGGGTTCTTGCGGGCGACCGTGCTGTGGAAATCGAAGACGAAGCTAAAGAGGAAGCGATCTTCCGCGAGCCCGAGATCCGAGCGCGTCACCGGCGTGTCCGACGGAGGCTCCACCGGGAGGGGGAAGATCCGCACGGGCACCGAGGTCGCCGCGCGGATGGCGTCGGCGACAAACTCGCTCGCCACCCAGACCTCGTCGACGAACTTCAGCGCCGGGCGGAGATAGGCGGGGAAGACGCTCGTCTCCCAGAACCACACGCCGACGGAAAGCCGGTCGGCGAGCAGCTCCCCCGCCGGGCTCTCGGCAAACCGGACCAGGTGCTCGGCGTTCAGGCACACCAGATTGACGTCGTGGAGGACTTCCGCCGAGTGCTCGAACACGTGCTCCTGGCGATGTGGGACGTCCCCCCAGGGGATCGTCGAGTGCGCGATGCCCGCATGCCGGAGCGCCCGGTCGAGCCGGCGCGCGACCTCGCCCTGGCCGAACTCCGCCTGCAAGAATCCGACGAGGTTGACGCCGGGGCGG
>Ga0136620_10000619_pt1 | contig 16291 bp, 22 predicted proteins | sample AntDrymUQ4162106_2_FD_104806 | JGI IMG/M metagenome (GOLD analysis project Ga0136620, IMG submission 104806) | Polar desert sand microbial communities from Dry Valleys, Antarctica - metaG UQ416 (21.06) | ecosystem: Environmental > Terrestrial > Soil > Desert | place: Antarctica: Dry Valley... | reverse complement strand
TCGTTCCCGCCGCACTCGGCCGCCAGGACGGCGGCGGCCACAGCGATCAGAACCCGCCCCCTCACGCCGCGGATGGTGGCAGCTTGCGTGCGCGGCGGCCCATGCCCTTCCACGGGTCGCCCTCGCTGTCCACCCGGTCGCCGATCGTCTTGATCGTCCAGCGGTCGGGCTTGAGGGCCCGGTCGGCCAGCTCCTCCCAGTGCAGCGGGGTAGCGACCGGGCCCCGCGGGCGCGCGCGCACGCCGTAGGGACTCACCGCGTGCTGGGCGTAGGCATTGCGGTTCACGTCCACGAAGATCTTCGAGCCGCGTTCGGCCTTGTGCCACTCCAGCGTCAGGCGCCGGGGGTTGTCGCGCACCATCTCCTCGGCCATCGCGCGTGCGAACCGATGCACCTCCGAGAAGCCCGCGCCGCGCCGCAGGGGAGAGATCACGTGAATGCCCCGCGAGCCGGTGACCATCGCGTAGACCTCGAGACCGGCGTCGCGCAGGCGGTCGCCGGCGTCGCGCGCGGCCGCGCGCACGTCGGCGAACCCGCTGCCGGAGGGGTCGAAGTCCATGATCAGGCGGTCGGGCTTGCGCGGCGCGTCGGCGCGCGAGAGCCACTGGTGCGTGGTGATCACGTTCTGACCGGCCAGATAGACCAGCGTGGCCGCGTCATTGGCCAGCACGTGCGTGACGGTGCCGCCCTGCTTGTCCACGGTTGTGCGATCCACCCAGTCCGGGAAGTACTTGGGTACCGCCTTCATGAAGAAGCCGCTGCCGTCGATCCCGTCGGGATAGGCCTGCAGCGCCAGCGGGCGGTCGCGCACGTAGGGCAGCATCACTGTGGCCACCCGTTCGTAGTGGCGGGCGAGATGGCGCTTGGTCAGGCGAGCCTTGGCGAACAACACCTTGTCGGGGTGGGTCACCTTCACTTCGCGCCGCCCGATGCGCAGGTACTCCGTCATCCCTCGCGCACCACCTTGGCAGCGGCCTTGTCGAAGCGCAGCCCGAGAAAGCGGGGGTGGCGCAGCCGACCGCGGCGCGTCCACTCGGTGAAGCCGATCTCGGCCACCAGCTCCGGCTTGACCCAGGTGGCCGTGCGTTCCTTGATGTCGCGGGCGTCTGAGAACGGCGGGTCGGAGCGTTGCAGGGGCCGCATCCGGCCAGCCAGGTCCTTCAGGGTCGCGCCGTCGAAGCCCGTTCCGACCTTGCCCGCGTAGCGAAGCTCGCCACCGTGGTAGTAGCCGGTGAGCAGCGCACCGAGTTCCTCGCGCGAGCCCCGGGGCGCGGTGTAGCCGCCGATCACCAGCTCCTGGCTGCGGTCGCACTTGAACTTCAGCCAGTCCTTCGAGCGCGAGGTGGAGTAGGCGCTGTCCGCGCGCTTGGCGATCAGCCCCTCCCAACCCTTGCGACACGCCTCCTGGAAGAGCTCCTCGCCGCGCTCGTTGCGGTGCGGCGTCAGGCGGATGTCACCGTGGAACTCCAGCGCCCCTCGCAGTAGGCGCTTGCGCGTGCGAAGTGGCAGCGGGCGCACGTCCAGGCCTTCCAGCCACATGACGTCGAACACGTACAGGAACACCCGCACGTGGCGCTGCTTGCGCTGGGAGAGACGGCCAAAGCTCGTTTGGGCGCCGTCGAAGGCAACCACCTCGCCGTCCACCGCGAATCGCTCGCAGCGCTCACCCGCCAGCGCGTCGGCCAGCTCGGGGTAGTGCTCATTCAGGGACAGATCGTTGCGCGAGAGCATTCGCAGGCCCGAGCCATCGCGGATGGCGACACAGCGGATGCCGTCCAGCTTGCGCTCGAAGAGCCAGTCCGGATCGGAGAAGCGCTCGTCGGTGAGCACGGCCTTCATGGCGCCGGCCTCGAGCGGTGCGGGTGCCTTGCGCGTCAGCGAGCGCTCGGCTTCGAGAAGTGTGTCCAGCGCGGTGCTCATGCCTCTTCTGCGGCCACATCCTCCACGGTGCGGCCGCTGAGCACGGACTCGGGCTGGGTGCTCACCGGGTTGCGACGGGCGTCGGCGGCTTCGTCGCGGCGCTTGACCAGCAGCCACTGGGGCTTCTCGCCGTCGCGCGTACGGCGCAGCGTGTACCCGCCCCTCAGCTTCTCGCCCTCCAGCCACACCGACAGCTGGCCGCGCTCCCGCGCCTCCGCGGGCGTCTCATCCGCATGGACCATGCGATAGGTGCCGGTGTCCCACACGATCACGGCTCCCGCCCCGTAGAGGCCCTTGCCGATCACGCCCTCGAACCCTCCGTAGGCCAGGGGGTGATCCTCGACCTCCACCGCCAGGCGCTTGGCCCGCGGATCGGTGGAGGGCCCCTTGGGCACCGCCCACGACGCCAGTGCGCCGTCGATCTCCAGCCGCAGGTCGTAGTGGAGGCTGCTCGCTGCGTGCTTCTGAAACACGTAGAGAAGGCCTGGCCCGCTTCGGCCATCCGAGCCCTCCGGCTCCCCCGTGCGCCTGAAGTCTCGCTTGGCGCGGTAGCGGGAGAGCCTGTCGCTGGACACGTTGTGCCCATACCCCGGGTGGCCGCTAGCCTCACTCTGCACATAGTTGACATGCAAGCGTGTCCATGTATAAGGTTGAGTGGACATGGCTGCTTGTCAACATGCCCACCGCTAGATCCGCGGCGCTGGTCCGCCCCTGGCGCGGGGTGAGCGCCGAGGACCGCACCTCCGAGCGCCATGAGCGACTCATGGAGGCAGGGCTCGAGGTCTTCGCCACGACCGGCTACGCGGCATCCTCGGTGCGCGAGATCTCTCGCGCAGCCGGCCTCACCGAGCGCTACTTCTACGAGTCCTTCGAGAACCGCGAGGCTCTGCTCTCCGCCCTGGCCGACCTGATCGTGAGCGACTTCCTCGCGGCGGCGGCTCCGGTGCTCCCCCTCGACGCCGACGATCTTCCGCGCGCGGTGGGCAGGGGCGTCGAAGCCTTCGTTGCCTCCCTGGCCGATGATCCCCGCCGCGCCCGGGTCCTGATGGTTGAGACCGTGGGTGTCAGCCCGGCGGCAGAGGAGCACCGTCGCGCAGTCATCGGCGGGCTGGTCGCGTTCATCCGGCAGTCCATGGAGCAGGTCTACGGCCCCTGGGCGCGCGAGTCGACCGAGGTCGAGCTGCTCTCGCGCTCGCTCATCGGCGCCGCGCAGGAGCTGCTGGTGGCCCACGTGCGCGGCGAGCTCGGCACCACGCGCTCCCAACTGGTAGAGAATCTCACCTGGCTCTTCCTCGCAGTCGGCCCGATCGTCTCGGCCCTTCCCGGCTATCCCCCTCAAACCCCGTCCCAGTCCAAGGAGAAGCGATAACCCGATGCCCAAACTGATGCCCAACCCGATCGGCGACATCCAGAAGCCGCTCGCGAACATGGAGGGGACCCTCGTCGAGGTGCGCGACAAGCTGGATGCCCTCATCGAGGTTCGCGACAAGCTGGATCGCCTCGCCGACATCGAGCGGGAGGTCTCCGAGGGATTTGCCGCCACCTGCAAGCGCCTGGACCGGATCGCCGACCTGCTCGAGGCTCAGGCCGCGCCGTCCAAGGCCCGCAACGGACGCGCCGTCGCTTGACCGATCGGCTGGCCGTGGCCGGCGGCAGGCTGACTAGGGCTGCTCGACCGTCACGACGCGCACGGTCTGCGCGCCGCGCGGGGTCTCCAGCTTGCGCTCGTCGCCCTCGCGGGCGCCGGACAGCGCCTCCCCGACGGGGGAGTCGATAGACAGGCGCCCCTTGCCCGGGTCTGCCTCCGTGGCGGGCACGAGCGTGAAGGTCATCTCCTTGCCGCTGCCGGAGTCGGCGTAGGTCACCTTGGAGCCCATGCCGATCGTGTCGCCGTGCACGGCCTCCATGATCTCGGCCGAGCGCAGCTGGTCGCGCATCCGCGCGATCTTGGCCTCCAGCATCGCGGCGTCGTCCTTGGCGGCGTGGTACTCGGCGTTCTCCTTCAGGTCGCCCCACTCGCGGGCGATGCCGATGCGCTCGGCCTTCTCGCGGCGACCCTCGCCCTCCAGCTTCTCCACCTCTTCCTCGAGGCGCCGGCGGGCGGCTTCGGTCATCTTCACGGTGTCTGACATTGCGGGGGAGAATGACGCACCGGCTGCGCGTTGCGCCTGGCCCCTGCACATCAGGGGCCGGCGGCCGGGCACCGTCGGGCGATCGGGCAGCGACAGGCTCGGGGTCTTCACCGGCGATCCCGACAACTCGCTGCTGGTCGAGCGCTCCAGCGGGGTGGACTACTACGAGGGCGAGCGTTAGCATCGGCCGCGTGTCTGGCGGGGGCCTGCGCGTGGCAGTAGCGGTGATCGGCTCCGGGCTGGCCGCGCCCTCCATCGCCAGCGCCGAGCTTTACCGGGTGATCGACCGCTGTCGGATGGCGCGCGCCACGCGCTGGGGCGCCTCGCTCTAGAGGCCGGCCGCCGTGCCCACCTGGGACGACGTCGTGGCGATTGGGACCCGCTTCCCCGGCGTGGAGGTGACCACCTCCTACGGGACGCCGTCGATGCGGGTGCGCAAGAAGTTCATGTGCCGGCTGCGCACCGATCCCGACGCGCTCGTGATGCGCGTGGCCGACCTCGGTGAGCGCGAGGCTCTGCTGCAGGGCCAGCCCGGGGTGTTCTTCTCCACGCCGCATTACGACGGCCACCCCTACGTGCTTACGCGCCTGGAGGCTGTCGACCCGGAGGAGCTGGCTGAGCTGGTGGAGGAGGCGTGGCGCACGGGCGCGTCCAAGCGCCAGGTGAGCGCCTACGAAGCGGGCGGCGACGGTTGATCGGACCTTGACTTCAAGTGCCCTTGAGGGTTCATCATGGGGGCCATGACCACTTCCGACGCCACCAAGCCCTTCGCCCAGACCATCACGGAGGAGGTTCTCTCCTGGCCGGGCGTCGAGTCGGGGCCCGGCCGCTTCGGCTCCGTCCAGCTCAGGCTGGGCAAGCGTGAGCTCGGACACCTCCACGGCGACCATCTGGCCGACATCCCGTTCCCCCGCGCGATCCGCGACGAGCTGGTGGCCGCCGGGCGCGTGGTGCCCCACCGCCCGTTGCCGGACTCCGGCTGGGCCTCGCGCCACATCGAGACCGAGGCGGACGCCCGCCACGTGGTCGAGCTTCTGCGGATGCAGTACGACCGTGCAATGGCCAAGCGGAGCGCCGCGTGAGGATTGGGGTGCTGGGCACCGGGACGGTGGGGCGGGCGATCGCCGCCCGCCTGGAGGAGCTGGGCCACGACGTCGTGACGGGATCGCGCAGCAGCGGCGACTACGCCGAGGCCGCGGAGCACGGTGAGCTGGTGTTCAACTGCACCGCTGGAGCCGGCGCGATAGATGCGGTCACCAAGGCCGCCTCGGGGCTCGACGGCAAGGTGCTGGTCGACGTCTCCAATCCGCTCAAGTTCGACGGCGAGGGCCCGCCGACGCTCTTCGTCGGTATCGACGACAGCCTGGGCGAGCGCATCCAGAAGGCCGTGCCGGGCGCGCGGGTGGTCAAAGCGCTGAACACCATGAACGCCGACGTGATGGTCCACCCCGAGCTGGTGGCCGGGGACCACGTGGTCTTCGTGTGCGGCGACGACCAGGAGGCCAAGACCCGCGTCACCGAGCTGCTCGGAGAGCTCGGCTGGCCGGCCGAGCGGGTGGTGGACGCGGGCGACATCGCCGGCGCGCGCGCGACCGAGGCCTACCTGCTGATCTGGCTGCGGATGATGGGCTGGGTGGGCGGCGCGCGCTTCAACGTCGCCGTGCAGCGCGAGGTCTAGACCTGCGCGCGGTCGTGGTCAGCGAACATGGCTCGCCACAGATGCTCGTGGCGTCGGAGGCGCCTGACCCCGCCCCCGGACCCGGTCAGGCCCTGGTCGACGTGGAGATCGCAAACGTCACCTTCGTCGAGACGCGGGTGCGGAGGTGGTGGCGGCGGCGGGAGGAGCGCGCAAGCTCGACCTTGCCCGCAGCCTCGGCGCCGAGGTGGCGGTGGACTACACCGAGCCCGGGTGGGCGGATCGCCTCGCCGAGCAGGTCGGCGGCGTGGCCGTGGTCTTCGACGGAGTGGGGGGTGACATCGGTCGGGCGGCTTTCGAGCTGCTCATGCCGGGTGGGCGCTTCTGCGCCTTCGGTCTCGCCAGCGGCGCGTTCGCCGACGTGACCGACGATGAGGCCGCGGCGCGCGGGGTCACCCGCGTCCAGGCCGGGCGCGCCGCGCCCGTCGAGCAGCGGGAGCGCACGTGCTCCGCACTCCGCGAGGCGGTCGCCGGGCGGCTACGTCCCACGATCGGCCAGACCTTCCCGCTCGCCGAGGCCGCCGCGGCGCACACCGCGATCGAGTCGCGCGCGACCCTGGGCAAGACCCTGCTCCTGGCACGCTGACCGACCTGCCGGGCTGCTCGCGGTGTTCGCGTTCGCCTGCCTGGTGCTGGCCACGCGGGCCTTCCGGGCCTACCAGGCGCAGGTGTAGTGCGAGTCTACGTCGCGACCTTACGCCACTCCACGCGGCGCATGGGCACTGCCAGGCACTCGAAGTTGTCCAGCATCACGAGGTACTCGCCGTCATCGGTGTCGATCCCCACGACCTTGCCGAAGCGCCCGAGCTTGGAGCTCGAGCGGTGGTAGTCCTGGAAGTAGACGGCCACCTCGCAGGCGCGGCTGAGCGGGTGATCGGTGGCGGCCACCTTCACGAAGGTGCCGTCGGGCACCGACGGTGGCTCGATGGCGCTGGCAGCCTGGCGCAGCTCGTCCCCGGCCCGGGGGGTGGTCGGAGTCTCCGCGGGAGAGCGGCGAGTCTCCATGAACGGTTCATCCGGCGACTCGCGGCGGCCCTCTGAGTAGGTGCGTCCTGCACCGCCGTTTTCGTCCACGTGACTGACGTTACCAGCGGCGCTCGAGCAGCTCGATCTCATCGAGCGCCCGGCCCGCGCCGAGGGCCACGCAGGTCAGCGGGTCCTCTGCCAGGCCCACGGCCACGTTGGTCTCCTGCGCCAGCCGCTCGGGAAAGCCACGCAGCAGCCCGCCGCCTCCGGCCACCACGATGCCACGGTCGAAGATGTCCGAGGCCAGCTCGGGCGGGGTGGTCTCCAGCGCCTCCTTCACCGCCACCACGATCTCGGCCACCGGGTCCTCCAGCGCAGTGCGCAGCTCCTCGCTGGGCACGGCCACCTCGCGCGGGAGCCCAGACACCGGGTCGCGCCCGCGCACGCTCCACGAGCCGTCGGTCTGATCGGGCGAGACGCTGCCCACCGCCAGCTTCACCCGCTCGGCTGTGGTCTCGCCGATGGCCAGCCGGTGGGTGTTGCGCAGCCAGGCGGCGATCGTGTCGTCGAGGTCATAGCCGCCCACTCGCAGCGAGCGCGACACCACGATGCCTCCCAGCGAGATCACAGCCACCTCGCTGGTGCCGCCCCCCACGTCGACCACCATGCTGGCGCTCGGGGCGTCGATGGGCAGGCCCGCGCCGATCGCCGCGGCCAGCGGCTCCTCGATCAGGTGGACCGAGCGCGCGCCCGCGGACACGCACGCCTCGGTCAGCGCGCGCCGCTCCACGCCGGTGATGCCCGATGGCGCGCACATCATCACCCGCGGGCGGGCACGGCGGCCCTTGTGTGCGCGTGCCATGAAGTGACGCAGCATCTTCTCGGTCACCTCGAAGTCGGCGATCACGCCGTGGCGCAGCGGCCGCACGGCCGAGATCCGCGCCGGGGTGCGGCCAATCATCCGCTGCGCGTCCTCGCCCACCGCGTGCACGGCACCGCTGTCGGTGTCGATCGCCACCACCGACGGCTCGGAGGACACGATTCCCTCGCCGCGCACGAACACCAGCGTGTTGGCGGTGCCCAGGTCGATCGCGATGTCGTTCGCCCGGAAGCGCGGTATCAGCCGGCGCCTCAGCGGCGAGCGCGCGGAGCCCAGATTCGCGCCGCCGCCGGCCGAGATGGTGCCGGCCGGGCCAGGGCGCCGCCGGGAGGCCCCGCCACCGCTGCCGGGAGGGGTGGTCACGTCAGTGGTCCACTAGGGCGCGGGGACCAGGAGGTCGCGATTCACGTCGCTCACGCTAGCCAGGCCGGTCATGGCCAGCGTCAGATCGGTGTCGGCCAGCAGGCCCTTGAGCACCTGCTCGACGCCCTCCTGGCCGGCCAGAGCCAGTCCCCAGACCCAGGCCCGGGCCACCAGCACCGCCTTCGCTCCGAGCGCCACCGCCTTGATCACGTCCGAGCCGGTGCGCACGCCGCTGTCCACCAGCACCGGCACCTCGTTGCCGACCTCGTCGAGCACCGCCGGCAGCTGGCCCAGCGGTGTGGCCGAGCCGTCGATCTGGCGTCCCCCGTGGTTGGAGACGATGATGCCGTCCAGGCCCAGCTCCACCGCCTTGCGGGCGTCGTCGGGGTGCAGCACGCCCTTGACCAGGATCGGCAGCGAGGTGTGCTCGCGCAGCGTGGGCAGGTCGTCCCAGTCCAGCGTGGGGTTGGGGAAGGTCATGGCCCACTGCTGGATGGCGCCCTGCATGTCCTCCTCCGGCGGCTTGTCCAGCTTGGAGCGAAAGACCGGGTCGGAGGTGTAGTTGGCGATCCCATCGCCGCGCAGGAAGGGCAGGTAGGCGCCGGCCAGGTCTCGCGGGCGCCACGGCATCATGCGCGTGTCCAGGGTGATCACGATCGCCTCGTAGCCGGCTGCTTCCGCGCGGGAGACCATGCTCGCAGCCAGCTCCGGATCGTTGGGCCAGTACAGCTGGTACCAGCCGGGCGACTCGCCCAGCTCCTTCGCCACCTCCTCCATGCTCGTGGAGGAGGCCCCGCTGAGGATCATGGGCAGGCCGGTGGCGGCCGCGGCGCGCGCTGCGGCCGGCTCGGCGTCGTCATGCAGGATCGACAGCACACCGACCGGTCCCATCATCACCGGGGCGGGAAGGGCGGTATTGCACACCTGGGTCGACAGATCGCGCTGCGAGACGTCGCCCAGCATCCGCGGCAGGATCTGCCAGCGCAGGAACGCCTCACGGTTGGCGTCCATGCTGTGGCCCTCGCCTGCGCCGCCGGCGGCGTAGTCGAAGGACTCTGGGGAGAGCTTCTCGCGCGCCGCCGCTTCGAGCTTGGAGTACTCGAGGGCTATGCCAGGGCGCTCGTCGCCGAGCCCCTTGAGGTAGATCTCGTACTGGTAGTTGCCGAACGGGACCGACTGCTCTTCGGTGCTCATGCCCGCGACTCTATGTCCCCAGTCGCCGAGAGCCAATTGAGAGCGTGCTCGCATCCTCCCCGCAGTCCGCTGTCGTCTACGAGCTAACCGAGCGGGGCCGCGCCCTGCGCGAGGCAGTCAACGCGCTGGACGCGTGGGGCGAAGCGAATGTCGATCGCTGAGCGCTAAGCGACGCCCGGAATGCGCTCGTCGAAGCGCGGGAGGCCGTCGTCGGGGATCGGCTCCCATGGCGCGGCGTAGGCTACGAACTGGTGCGCCTGCGGGCGGATGCCGGGGTCGCCGTCGATGGCGCCGAGGCGCACGATCGCGATCTCCTTCGTCTCGGGATCGCGGCCGAACAGCGCCGACCCGCACTCGCCGCAGAACGTCTTGGCCAGGCCGCCGGGCGGCGTCCAGTCGCGCAGGTGCTCCTCGCCGGACTCGAGCTGCAGCGATCCGGGCTCGATCTTGGCCGAGGCCGGCGCCGCCGTTCCGCTTCTGCGCTGGCAGCGGGTGCAGTGGCAGTAGGCGGCACCCACGAGCGGCTGGTCGATCTCGAACTGCACGGCGCCGCAGCCGCAGTGGCCGATCAGGGGGAGGGAGGGCTCGGGAGTCATGCCTTGCAGCCTACGCGGCGTTGCGTAGATACTGGCTTTGGTGCTGCGCCTCATCACCATCCCGATCAGCCACTACTGCGAGAAGGCGCGCTGGGCGCTGGAGCGAGCGGGGATCGCCTATCGCGAGGAGCCCCACCTGCAGGGCATCCACCAGATCATCGCGCGGCGGGCCGGCGGCGGCGACACGGTGCCCGTCCTGGTCACCCCCGACGGGGCGCTCGCGGAGTCCGAGCAGATCTTGGCCTGGGCCGACGAGCGTACGCCCGCCGAGCACCGCCTATACCCGAGCGAGCCGGAAGCGCGTCAGGAGGTGGAAGAGCTGTCCCGCAGGTTTGATGCCGAGCTGGGGCCCAGCGGCAGGCGCCTGATGTACGTGCACATGCTCCGTGAGCGGGATCTGCTGCTGCAATTCAACAACGCCGGTGTGGCGCCCTGGGAGGACCGCACGATCCGGTTGGGCTGGCCGCTGGTGGGGCGCTATGCAAAGTGGCGCCTCGGGATCCGGCCCGAGATCGAGGTGGACGACGAGCAGGTGGTGTGGCGCGAGCTGGACTTCGTCGCCGATCTGCTGGCCGACGAGCGCCCCTACCTATGCGGCGAGCGCTTCAGCGCGGCGGACCTCACCTTCGCGGCGCTGTCCGCGGCCGTGATCGTGCCGCCCGACTACGGCACCCCGCTTCCCCAGCCCGACGCACTGCCGGCCGGCACGGCGGCACTGGTCGAGCGGGCGCGCGAGCACCCGGCCGGGCGCTACGCGCTCAGCCTGTTCGAGAACCACCGGCGCGAGGTGGTCGCGGGCTGACTTCTACAGCCCGACGGCTTTCGCCAGCAGCTCCACCTGGTCGGGGTCCGGGGAGGCCGGGAAGCAGATGATGTCGTCCGCGCCCGCCTCCTCGAAGGCCGAGAGGTACCCCTTCAGCGTCTGTTCGTCGGTGGCCGCCGAGTTCACGATCTGCTCGGCATAGTCGCCCAGAAACGAGTAGTAGTCGCCGATGTTCTCCTTCACCACCTGCTCGGCGTCGTCGCCCAGCGCGAAGTAGAACAGCGCCATCGAGCGCGGCTCGCCGTCGCGGCCGGCCGTGCTCCACGCCTCGCCCAGCTTGCCCAGCGCCTCCTTGAACATGTCGGGCGTGCCGCCGCCCATGGTCCAGCCGTCGCCGTGCTCGGCGGCGCGGCGGTATGCCACATCCGCGCTGCCGCCGATCAGCAGTCCGGGCCGCTTGCCGTTGGCGGGCTCGGGCCCTACACCGCCCTCGCCGGACCACTGCTTGGTCATCTCGGCCAGCTGGCTGTCGAACGTGGCGCCGCGACCCTTGAAGTCGGCGCCCGACACCTCGAAGTCGTCCTCACGGCCACCAACGGCCAGGCCGAGGGTGAGCCGGCCCTCGGACAGGTTGTCGATCGTGGCCGCCTGCTTGGCGAGCAGTGCGGTGTTGGTGCGGATCGGGGCTATGAGGATGTCTGTGACCAAGCGGATCTTCTCGGTCACAGCCGCTGCCGCCGCGAGCGAGATCAGCGACTCGTAGTTCGGATAGACCATCCGGTCGATCGTCCCCAGCGACGAGAAGCCTGCCGCCTCGGCCCGCTGCGCCCAATCGACTATGCCGCTGCGCTGCACGCCGAGCACCGCGTTGGGCAATCCGATCCCGACATCCATGCTCTCGCTCCTCTGCTCGCAGGTCGTAGGGTGCCGCGATGGCGCCACCAGCCACTCTAGATGAGCTTCCCGCGTGGGCTCGGTTGCTGCTCGCCGAGGCGCGGGTGGCCCACCTCGGGCTCGTTGACGGCGAGGGGCGGCCACGCGTGCTGCCGGTCACGTTTTCGGTAGCTGACGGCGCGGTTTGGAGCGCGGTCGACCACAAGCCAAAGCGCCGGCCGGGCCAGGAGCTGGCCCGCGTCCGGTGGCTGCGCGAACGGCCCGAGTCGACCCTCACGGTCGACCGCTACGACGACGACTGGACGCGCCTGGCCTGGGTGCAGCTGATCGGCACGACGGCGGTGGTGGAGGCGGCCGGCAACGCGGGCGCGCTTGGCGCTCTGGCGGAGCGCTACCCGCAGTACCGCGACCGCCCGCCGGGCGGCCCGCTGCTGCGCCTCGAGGTGCAGCGCACTGTGTGCTGGAGCGCTTCTGAGGCAGGCGGATAGATTGCCGCGGATGCCGGCCGACGATCACGCCGACGCCATCGTCGTGGGCGCCGGCCTGGCGGGGCTCGTCGCGACCGCCGAGCTGGCCGACGCGGGCAAGCGCGTGATCGTGCTCGACCAGGAGCCCGAGGCGTCGCTCGGCGGCCAGGCCCACTGGTCGCTCGGGGGGCTCTTCTTCGTCGACTCGCCCGAGCAGCGCCGGGCGCGGATCAAGGACTCCTTCGAGCTGGCCTGGCAGGACTGGCTCGGCACCGCGGGCTTTGACCGCGACGAGGATCACTGGCCGCGCAGGTGGGCGGAGGCCTATGTGCACTTCTGCCACGAGGAGAAGCGTGCGTGGCTGCACGAGATGGGGATGCGCTGGATGCCGTCGCCCGGCTGGGCCGAGCGCGGCGGGTACGGCGCCACCGGGCCCGGCAACTCCGTGCCACGCTTTCACCTCACCTGGGGGACGGGGCCGGGAGTGCTGGAGCCGTTCGTGCGGCGGGTGCGCCAGGCGCAGGACAGCGGGCTGGTCAGCCTTCGCTTCCGCCACCAGGTGGATGAGTTGGTAGTGAGCGACGCCGCGGTGACCGGCGTTAACGGCACAGTGCTGGAGCCGTCTTCGGTGCCCCGCGGTGTCCCGAGCTCGCGCACTGCGGTAGGCCACTTCTCACTCGAGGCCGGCGCCGTGATCGTCACCAGCGGCGGCATCGGCGCCAACCACGACATGGTGCGCCGCAACTGGCCGTCACGGCTCGGCGACCCACCCAAGCGGATGATCTCCGGGGTGCCCGACAGCACCGACGGCCGCATGCTCGCCATCACCGAGAAGGCGGGCGCCAGGATCATCAACCCCGACCGGATGTGGCACTACACCGAGGGGATCCAGAACTGGAACCCGATCTGGTCCCAGCACGGCATCCGGGTGATCCCCGGCCCCTCGTCGCTGTGGCTCGACGCGACGGGCAAGCGCCTGCCGGTGCCGTTGTTCCCGGGCTTCGACACGCTCGGAACGCTCGAGCACATCATGAAGACCGGCCACGACCACACGTGGTTCGTGCTGACGCAGAAGATCATCGAGCGCGAGTTCGCGCTCAGCGGGTCCGAGCAGAACCCCGACGTGACCGGCAAGGACGTGCGGCTGCTGATCCGCTCGCGCCTGCTGGCGGGCGCGACGCCTCCGGTCGAGGCGTTCAAGAAGCATGGGGTGGACTTCGTGGTGGAGCGCTCGCTCCCCGCTCTGGTGGAGGGCATGAACCGGGTCACGGGGGACTCGCCGGCGCTGTCGCTTCAGGACGTCGAGCGCGAGGTCGTGGCGCGCGACCGCGAGCTGGACCACGCCTACTCGAAGGACTCGCAGATCACGGCCATCCACGGCGCGCGGCGCTACCTGTCGGACCGCCTGACGCGCGTAGCAGCGCCGCACAAGCTGCTGGACCCCGACGCCGGCCCCTTGATCGCGGTGCGGCTGTCGATCATCACGCGCAAGACCCTGGGCGGGCTCGAGACCGACCTGGACGGACGCGCGCTGCAGGAGGGAGGCGAGCCGCTGGGCGGCCTGTACGCGGCAGGCGAGGTGGCCGGCTTCGGAGGCGGTGGGCTGCATGGCTACAGGGCGCTGGAGGGGACGTTCCTCGGCGGGTGCATCTTCTCTGGGCGCACGGCGGGGCGAGCCGCGGCAACGGCGGTCTGACCCGGCCCCATCCCCAAGACATCACGCTTGGGACTTGGTTAGCAGAAGACGGCCAGGTTGAACGCCGCGTTCTTCTCAGTGCCGTTCGGGCCCGTTGGGTAAACGATGACCCTGTTCGGGCCTTGCGTGTTGGGGGGGTCACTGCCAATCCGCGCGTCGAGCTGGGTCCCCGGCGAGAAGCCGCCGAAGGAAGTCTGCCCTGGGGTCGCGAGTGGGACGCATTGCGAGACGTTCTGCGGGAAGTCGACGAAATAGACGCCGGTGGGGAAGTCCGTCGACTTGGAGGCCGTCGCGCCGGGACTGCCGCGCCTGAGGGCGCCCAATTCGTCCACCCACGCGAACAGCTTCGTCGCGGGTGCTCCCGGCGCCCCTGTATCGCCCTTCGCCCCGGTTGGGCCCGGCGCCCCTGGCTCGCCCTTGGCCCCGGTTGCGCCTGGCGCCCCTGCTTCGCCCTTCGCGCCGGTTGCGCCTGGCGCCCCTGCGTCGCCCGTCGCCCCGGATGCGCCCGTCGCCCCTGTGTCGCCCTTTGCGCCGGGTCCGCCTGCCAGCAACTGGCCGGCACGGAAGTCCTGTCGAAGAAGGGAGCCGTTCTTGATGTCCGAGGTGGTCAGTGACGAGTCCTTGACGTTCTTGCCGGTTATCTTGATCGCCGCGTAGGAGCTGCCTCCCAGCGCGATGAAGACGGCGACGGTCGCCATGACGTTGGCGTAGCTGAGCTTCGTGTGGAGCCTGGACAGCATGAGTGACGTTCTCCCAGATCGGATAACCACCAACGTAGACCCGATCAGCGCGAATTGCCACCAGCCGTGGACCAGCGGCGACGCGCCAGCCGCTGGGGCGGGGACGCACGGCCGCGCGGAGGGCGAGCCCCTTGTTCCACGGCAGGGTTGACTTCAAGTTCACTTGAGCTTCTAGCCTTGGGGGCGTTCCCACTCTTAGGAGGCGACGATGACCACGCAGCTCGCCGGCATGGCGACCGAGATCGAAGGCCTTTACGCGTCGGCGCCGCACGCGCTGCCGTTCGCTCCGGCGGTTGACACCCGCGCCTTTGTGTTGAGGCGCGATCAAGGCAACCTGCTGCTCTACAGCGTTGCCGAGCTCGGGACCGAAGCGTCCGCGATCGAGCAGCTAGGGGGCGTGTCGCGCCAGTACCTCAACCATCGCCACGAGGCCATGCTCGCCTCCGACTGGCTCCCCGTGCCGCTGTTCGTACACGAGCGCGAGCGCGATGCCGTGGCCGACGCGGTTCCCGTCCGAGGGACGTTCTCGAGGCGCCACACGCTCGATGAGGACTTCGAGGTGATCCCGACTCCAGGTCACACGGCCGGCGCCACCGCCTACCTGTGGGACAGCGGCCGGCATCGATTTCTGTTCACCGGCGACACGATCTATCTCGACGATGGCGAGTGGGTAGCGCGGTGCTCGGCTCGAGCGATCGCCACAGCTACGTCGAGAGCCTGGAGCTTGTGCGAGAGCTGGACTTCGACGTGCTCGTTCCTTGGGCAGCTACGGGCGGCCGGCCCTACTACGCGCTCACCGACCGGGCAGACGCCCGCCGGCGCATCGATTCGATCGTCGAGCGCCTGCGCCGCGGCGAGGACCGTTGAGCGAGATGAGCGCGTTCAGCGAAGCCGAGCTGTCCTACCTGCTCGGCCAACGCCGCCTCGGGCGCGTGGCCACGGCCGGGAAGGACGGCACGCCGCACGTGGTACCGGTTGGCTGGAGCTACAACGCCGAGCACGACTCCATCGACGTGGGCGGCCGCGACCTCGAGCAGACCAAGAAGTACCGCGATGTGGCGCGTTCGGGCCGAGCAGCAATCGTCATCGACGACCTCGCCAGCGTCGACCCCTGGCGACCCCGCGCCGTCTCGGTCCGCGGTCGTGCCGAGGCGATCGGCGGGAACCCGGCGCTGATCCGGATTCATCCCGATCGGATCGTGTCATGGGGGATCGGAGACAGCTAGCCTCGATGTAGGGATGGACTACGAGGTGCAACTGGACGCCGGCGCCGGGCGCGACCAGGCGGCGGAGTCGCTCGTCGTGCGCTTTCACGACGGGCGCGAGGAGCGGATGCGCCTGCACGAGTACGACCGGGTCTACGCCATTCCCGGGCTGTATGAGGAGGTGGTCCAGCGGCGGCTGGAATGCCTGTCGCCGGTCAAGCTCGCCGAGGCGATAGTGGGTTGCGCCTCACGCGATGGGCTGGCGGCCGCCGACCTGCGCGTGTTCGACCTGGCGGCGGGCAACGGCGTGACGGGAGAGGAGCTGGCTGCCCGCGGCGTGACCGAGCTGGTGGGCTCCGACAACGTGCCCGAGGCACGCGAGGCGGCGCAGCGCGACCGTCCCGGCCTCTACTCGGCGTACGTCGTCGGCGACATCGAAGACGCACCCGAGTTGCGCAAGCTGGTGCGCTCGCGTTCGCTTAACGCGCTGGTCTGCGCGGGAGCGCTCGGCCTGGGCCACATCAGCGCCGCGAGCTTCGACCGGCTGTGGCGCGAGTTCCCGGCCGGCTCGTTGTTCAGCGCCAGTGTCGAGGAGTCGCTCGCCGAGCCGGGCGGAAGCGACTTCGGCGACTACCTCGCCGAGCTGGACTCCGGCGACGAGTCGGACATCCTGCGCCGCGAGCGCTTCCGCCACCGGTCGCTGATGGGCGGCGGCGAGGTGCACTACGTGGCGGTCGTGGCGCGCAAGACGCGCTGAACCGCCGGTAGGGTCTCGGCGA
>Ga0136620_10000618_pt1 | contig 16296 bp, 18 predicted proteins | sample AntDrymUQ4162106_2_FD_104806 | JGI IMG/M metagenome (GOLD analysis project Ga0136620, IMG submission 104806) | Polar desert sand microbial communities from Dry Valleys, Antarctica - metaG UQ416 (21.06) | ecosystem: Environmental > Terrestrial > Soil > Desert | place: Antarctica: Dry Valley... | reverse complement strand
GGCGCCGTGATGCGGTCGCGAGCTTGCAGATGCGGATAGGTGAAGCGTCCTTTGTCACAGAGCCAGCCGCGGTCGATCTCCGCGTGGTTGCGGGACAGGATTCTCTTGACCTTGCCCTCGCGAATCGTCGCAGTCGTGTTGCAGCCGGTGGCGCAGCCCGTGCACACGGTGGGCACGTTCTGGATCTCCCACGGCCGCGCGTCGAAGCGGTACATGCTGGAGGTGAGCGCGCCCACCGGGCAGAGCTCGATCACGTTCCCGGAGAAGACCGAGCGGTAGGGCTCGTCCTCGAAGGTGGCGATCTCCGATCGCGCGCCGCGGTTCCGCGCGATCAGGAGCCCGTCCTCGGCCACCTCTTCCGAGAAGCGCGTGCAGCGGTAGCAGAGGATGCAGCGCTCGCGATCGAGCGCGATCAGCGGCGAGACGGGGATCGGCTTGTCGAACGTGACCTTGGGGAAGGTCATGCGCGTCGCCCCCGGCCCGTACCTGAACGTGAGGTCCTGGAGCGGGCACTCGCCGCCCTTGTCGCAGACCGGGCAGTCGAGCGGATGGTTGACGAGGATGAACTCGAGCGTCGCCTCCTGGCCGTCGGCGGCCTTCGCGGAGGTCGCCGCGGTGCGCACCACCATTCCCTCCGTCGCCGTCAGCGTGCAGCCCGCCTGCAGCTTGGGAATCCCCTCGATCTCGACGAGGCACATGCGGCAGGCCCCGATCGGTGCGCCGAGCCGCGGCTCGTAGCAGAAGACGGGGATCTCTATCCCGGCCGCGAGCGCAGCCTCGACGAGCCCTGTGCTCGCGGGTACCTGGACGGCGCGGTCGTCGACGGTGATCGACACGAGACCGGGACCGCTCATGCGCACATCCCCTTGTGACACTGTGTCACTAGGCGCTTCACGCGTGCGCCTGCGCGACGGGCGGCGGGTGGGCGTGCTGGTCGATGGGAGCGAAGATGCCCTCGATCGAGCTCTCCCCGCCGAACGGGCAGCCGTGCCCGTCGATGTGCGCCTCGAACTCCGCGCGGTACTTCTCGAGATAGCTCGCCACTGGGTACACGGCGAAGTCGCCGAGCGCGCACAACGACTTCCCGAGCATCCGGTCGCAGACTTGGTCGAGGAGATCGAGGTCGGTCCGCTCGCCCCGGCCGTCCTCGAGCTTGGACAGGATCTGGACCAGCCAGCGGGTGCCGACGCGGCACGGGGTGCACTTTCCGCACGATTCGTGCATGTAGAACTGCTCCGCCCTGAGCGCGAGTTGCACCATGCAGCAGCGATCGTCGACGACGACGATCGCCGCCGAGCCGAAGAAGGATCCCGCTGCCTGGATCGAGTCGTAGTCCATCGGCGTGTCGATCTCGGCAGGCGTCAGCACGGGAACCGACGAGCCTCCGGGGATGACCGCCTTGAGCTCGCGCCCGCCGGCGATGCCGCCGGCGACGTCGTAGATCAGCTCGCGCAGAGTCGTGCCGAGCGGGCGCTCGTAGTTCCCGGGCTGGGCGACGTTACCGGAGAGCGAGAAGACCGCGGTTCCGGGCGCCGAGGGCACCCCGATCTTGGAGAACTCGGCCGCGCCGAGCTCGATGATCTTCGGGACGAGGGCAATCGTCGAGACGTTGTTGATCTGCGTGGGCGCGCCGTAGAGCCCGTTCACCGGCGGGAACGGCGGCCTCGGGCGCGGCTGCCCGCGGTTGCCCTCGAGCGACTCGAGGAGCGCGGTCTCCTCGCCGCAGATGTAGGCGCCCGCGCCGCGATGCAGGACGATCGTCACCCCGCCGAGCAATCCCGCCGTGCGCGCGTCCTCCAGCGCATCGCTCATGACGTCGAACTCGTGCGCGTATTCGCCCCGGATGTAGATGAACACGCTCGCCGAGCGAATCCCGTGCGCCGTGATCAGGCAGCCCTCGATCAGCCGGTGCGGGGTCATGCGCAGCACGTCGCGGTCTTTGAACGCGCCCGGCTCCGACTCGTCCGCGTTGATGACGAGGTACGTGGGTTTGCCCGTGTCCTTGGCGAGGAGCGAAGCCTTGCGGCCCATCGGGAACCCCGCGCCCCCGCGCCCGCGAAGCGTCGCCGCGCTGATCTCGTCCATGACCGCCTGTGGCTCCAGCGCGCGCGCCTGCTCGAGCGCCTCGTAGCCCCCGACCGCGCGGTACTCGTCGAGCCGCGTCAGGTCGTGCTCCTGGGTCCCGGCCGTGAGCAGGGTCGGGTTATTCGCGTCCACGTAGCTCCTCGAGGAGACCGGGCACGTCCTCGGGACGCAGCGGCTCGTGGTAGACGTGGTCGACGACCACGACCGGGGCGCGGCCGCAGCCACCGGCGCACTCGATCGCTCGCAGCGTTACCTCGCCGTCATCGGTGGTCTCGCCCGGCCGAACGCCGAGCTCGTGCGCGAACGCGTCGAGCACCGCCTGCGCACCGACGAGCGCACAGGAGAGGTTCGTGCACACCTCGACCATGTGCTTCCCGACGGGCTCGAGGTGGTACATGTCGTAGAAGGACGCGATCGAGTGGCAGTACGCGGGCGTCACTTCGAGCGCGTCTGCGACCTCGCGCAGCGCCTCGGGCGGGAGCCAGCTACCGTGCTCGGCCTGGGCGAGCCGGAGCGCGTCCATCACCGCGGAGCGACTCTGCGGGTACTTGTGCCGCAGCTCCTGAATCTGCTCGAAGCTCTGCGGCGTGCTCACGAGCCGGTCTCCGGCCCGGGAGCGTGGAGGGGCGTGGGGAACCGGGGGGTTCCCCACGCTCTCAAGAAGAAGGGGGCACGCGGGGGAAACATGGTTTCCCCCGCGACCGCGAGCCGGAGGCGAGCGGTCATCGGTCAGCGTCTCCCATGACCGGATCGAGCGAGCCCGCGATGGCGACGAGATCGGCTACAAGACAGCCCTGCACCGTCGTTGCCGTCGCCTGCAGCGCCGCAAAGCTCGGCGCGCGAAACTTCACGCGCCACGGCCGGGGCCCACCGTCGGAGACGAGGTAGCAGCCGGACTCGCCGCGCGGAGACTCGATCGCGAGGTAGACCTCGCCCTCGGGGACGACGTAGCCCTCGGTGACGATCTTGAAGTGGTGGATCAGGGACTCCATGGACGTGTGCAGCTCGTGCCGCGGCGGGAGAACGACCTTGCGGTCGTCGGCGATCCACGGCTCTCCGTCCATCTCGTCGATGCGGTCGAGGCACTGGCGAACGATGCGCACCGACTCGCGCATCTCGTCCAGGTGCACCTTGTAGCGGTCGTACACGTCACCGTTCGGGTAGACCGGAACGTCGAACTCGACCTCGTCGTAGGCGAGGTACGGCATCGTCTTTCGGAGATCCCAGCTCACTCCTGAGGAGCGCAGCATCGGCCCTGACTGGGCGAGGGCGAGCGCGTCGGCGGCGGAGAGGAGCCCGATTCCCTTCGTGCGCTCGAGCCAGATGGCGTTTCGGTCGAGGAGCGACTCGTAGTCGTCGATCGACTTCAGCATCCTCGGCAGGAACTTACGCGTCTCGGGAGTGAAAGCAGGCGGAAGGTCCTCGGCCAGGCCACCCACCTGGAAGTAACGGGTATGCATCCGCGTCCCGCCGACCATCTCGAACAGGTCGAGGATCTCGTCGCGGTCGTCGAACGTGTACCAGAGGAGCGAGATCGCTCCCAGCTCGAGCGCCGAGGTTCCGAGCCAGATCAGATGTGAATGGATGCGGTTGAGCTCCGTGAGCGCCATCCTCGCCCAGGTCGCACGACGTGGGATCTCCATCTCCAGCAGCTTCTCAATCGCCAACACGTACACGAGCTCGTTCGACTGGAACGCGACATAGTCGACGCGCGGGGCGTACGTGACCGACTTCCACCAAGTCTTCGACTCCATGTTCTTCTCGAAGCCGGTGTGCAGGTAGCCGATCACCGCCCGGATGCCGGCGACCGTCTCCCCGTTGAGATCGACGATCAGCCTGAGGACGCCGTGGGTGGACGGATGGTTCGGCCCGAAGTTGATCGTCAGAATGTCCTCGAGCGGGTACTTGTCGGGGTCGACCTCGAGGATCGTCGGGACCGGGCTCGGGATGCGCGTGCCCTCGTAGATGCGGGTGGAGGGAAGGACGGCCATCGTTCGTTTATTCCTCGTCCGAGAAGCGGACCGGCTCGCCGCCCAACGGGTAGTCCTTGCGGTGCGGGTGCCCCTCCCAGTCGTCGTCCATCAGGATGCGCACGAGATTCGGGTGGCCCTCGAAGGGGATGCCCATCATGTCCCACGCCTCGCGCTCGAACCAGTCGGCCGCGGGCCAGACGGGAAGGACGGTCGACACGGGCTCGCTGTCGTCGAGCCAGATCTGGACGCGAACCCGCGCAGGCTCATCGCTGACGCGGAGCAGATGGTACGAGACCGAGAAGCGCTTCGGCTTCGGCTCGGGCAAGCGGGCGAGCCCCTGCGAGCCGGGGGCGTTCAGGTCGCGTCCGGCCGCGGTGCCGATGTAGCCGGAGACGCCGACCTCTCCCCAGCCGAGGTAGTCGGTGGGCGTGATGTCGCTCAGGAAGTTGAAGCCGTGCTCGTCGCGCAGGACGAGACAGGCGTCCACGAGCCGCGCCGGGTCGACCACGAGCGTCGTTTCCTCATGCGACTCGCGGGTCTCGACGACGCCGGGAACGCTCGCGAAGCTCAACGGAGGTTTCTCCCCGACGAGGGCGAGGCAAGCCTCGCCCCTGCGAGCAGGGCCCAAACGCGCGGGTCGCTCATTCCGCCACCCCGCGGATCTCGTAGGCAGGAGGCACTCCTGCCCGGATCTTCTCGTGCAACCTGATGACGCCCTCGATCAGCGCCTCCGGCCGGGGCGGGCACCCGGGAACGTGCACGTCGACGGGGACGATCTTGTCGACGCCCTGCAGGATCGTGTAGTTCGCGAACATACCCCCGGAGCTCGCGCACGCCCCCATCGCGATCACCCATTTCGGCTCGAGCATCTGGTCGTAGACCTGAACGAGCGGCGGCGCCATCTTGTGCGTCACCCGCCCCGAGACGATGAGCAGGTCGGCCTGCCGCGGCGAGGAGCTGAACCGCTCCATGCCGAAGCGGGAGATGTCGTAACGGGACGAGACGACGGCGATCATCTCCATCGCGCAGCAGGCGAGCCCGAACGTGTCGGGCCACACCGAGCTCGACTGCGCCCAGGCGATCGCCTTCTCCACGGTCGTCAGGAGCATCGCGTCCTCGATCAGCTCGACCTCGCGCTCGAAGACGCCCGGCCCTTTGTCCGGCCAGAGCACCCGCTCCGACTGCAGGCCGGCGGTGGCGAGAGGGCGGTCGCTGACGACCGGCAGTTCCCGTTTCAGTGCCAGTTCAACGCCCCCTTCCGCCAGATATAGACGTACGCGACCCCGAGGATCGCGACGAAGGCGAGGAACTCGACGAGCCCGAACCAGCCGAGCGCATCGAGCTGCACCGCGAGCGGGTACAGGAACACGATCTCGATGTCGAAGAGGATGAACAGGATCGCGGTCAGGTAGAAGCTAACCGTGAAGCGGCGCTCCTGGCTCGGGGCCCCCACCGAGACTCCGGACTCGAACGGCAGCATCTTCTGCCTCGTTCTGGCTACCGGGCGCTTAGGAAGGATGACGGACATGAGGATCAGAGATGCCGGGATCGCCGCCGCGAAGAGCGCGTAGATCAGGAACGGCAGCCAGTTCTGCAACACGCCTCGCTACCCCCGCGTGGGCCTCGGTCGTCTGTCTCGCGGCGAAACCTAGCACTCCCCTTTCCGGCGCACGAAGGGATCGGGGATTCCGCGCAGAATGAGCGATACGAGTGTCACAAACTCGGGTGTGGAAACGACGTCCTCGTCCGCTACCATGCGGTTCATGGCAATTGTCGAGCATCCCACCGACACGCTGATCTCGCTCACGCCTGTGGCAGCGGCGAAGATCAGGGATCTTCTCGCGGAGGAAACGGACGCGAGCCTCGTTCTCCGCGTGGCGATCCAGGGTGGTGGCTGCTCAGGCTTCCAGTACGGTCTCGGCTTCGACAACGTTGCCGAAGGTGACGTGGAGCTCTCACTCGAAGGGGTGGCGATCGTCGTCGATCCGATCAGCGCTCCGTACCTGCGCGGAACCACGATTGACTTCCTGAACACGATCCAGGAGTCGGGCTTCAAGATCGACAACCCGAACGCGGTCTCGTCCTGCGGCTGCGGCCATTCGTTCCAGGTCGCCGAGGACGAGGAGCTGCCCGAAGGAACGCAAGTGGGCGGCTGCGGGTCGGGCTGTTCTCACTAGCGCGACCAAGCTTCCGTGGCGGCGAGGCTTGCCTCGCCCCGCCCGCGTGACGTACGCTCGCGCCGTCAGCTACGGAAGGTGCGGCGCATGCGGGCTGTGTATCGGATCTGGGCAACGCTGTTGCTCATCCTCGTCATCGTCCAGGTCGGGCTGGCGGGGTACGGCGCGTTCTACGCTGCGAACAAACTCGATGACGACGGCTCGACGATCGATGAAGACGTCTTCTCGGATGGGTTCGGCATCCATATCGGTGTCGGCTACCTCGTCGTCCTGGCCGGGCTGATCTTTCTCGTCATCGGCGTCATCGCGGGCGTCGGAAGGTGGCGACTGGGGCGCCATGGTGTCGTCTCTGGACTTCTCATCCTGCAGCTCCCACTTGCCTGGATCGGATACGGAGTCCCGGCCGTCGGCATCCTGCACCCCGTGAATGCATTGCTGATCTTCGGCCTTCTAGGCTGGATCGTGTCGGATGAATGGCGTATGAGCCGTGCTGCGCCAGCGTCTGCACCGGCGACTCCCTAGCCGAGCTCGCCACGAAGTTTTACCGTCTCGTAAGGCGCGCGTGAGCGTGTTTTAACCGAGGGGATGTTCAATGGACGGAGAACCTCGACCAAGGAGCCCACGTGATCTCGAAACGACTCGGAAGGCTGGCAGCGCTCGCTGTCGCGCTCGCCCTGCTCGCCGTAGTTGTCGGCGCCAGCTCGACGCGTGCGGCAGGCGCCGACCAGCAGGCGACAGAAGCCGCGCAGGTGCCCGCCACGCTGACTGTCCGCAATACCCGTTACGGCGCCATTCTCTTCGACGCGTCCGGCCGCGCCCTTTACGGCTTCACCCGCGACCGGCGAGGTGGCCCGAGCCAGTGCTACGGCGAGTGCGCCGTGGCGTGGCCCGTCTACTTCGCGAAAGGAACGCTGCGCGCGGGCAAGGGCGTGAAGAAGTCGCTCATCGGCACGACTCGACGCCGTGACGGGCGACGTCAGCTCACATACAACGGCTGGCCGCTCTACTACTACATCCACGATACGGAGCCTGGCGAGGTCTCGTGCCAGAACGTCGACGAGTTCGGCGGCCTCTGGCTCGTGGTGCGGCCGAACGGCGGGCTCGTCCGCTAGCCACCGGCAAGCTCATCGTGCGTGGACGTAGCGGCCGCGAAGCGGACGCCTTGAGGGATCTTGCGCGACCGAAATCCGCGCGAGCGGATTCCGGTCTTGCGCCAACTATTCCGGCTCGTTGTGGGTGATGTCGCCGATCTTGAAGGGCGTCGTCACGCCGGCGTACATGACGTGCATCGTCAGCCCGTCTGCCGCATGCCGCAGGTTGTGGCAGTGGTTCATCCAGATGCCAGGATTGTCCGCGCGGAACGCCACTTCGTAGCGCTCGCCGCCCTCGACGTTCAGCGTGTCCGTCCACCACGGGCTGCCTGAGACCGCGACGCCGTCGCGGCTCAGGACGAGGATGTGGTGGCCGTGCAGGTGCATCGGGTGGACGGCATCCGTCTCGTTCGCGATCGTGACACGGACGAGGTCGCCCTCCTCGACGACGAACACGGGGACATGCGGGAAGACCCCGCCATTGATCGTCCACTGCAGGCCGGGGCGGCCGTCGAGGAACCCCGGCCAGCGGCCGATGGTGAGCGTGAAGCGGCGATCGAACCGGCTGGAGGCGTCGAACGGAGTCTGGGCCGGTTCCCCGTAGCCGGACGGATCGAACTTGATGCTCGTCTCGACGATCGGGCGCGTGGCGCCGTCGGCGTTGAGCGCGAGCCCGACCTCGGTGTCGGTGAGCGAGATCCAAACGGGTTCGCGCGGAACGGTGAACGCGATGTCGACCCGGCCGCCTCCGGCGATCTCGAGCGTCTCGTTCTCGATCGGCGTGGGCTCGTTGAGATCGGTTCCGTCCAGCGCGAGGACGAGGAACTGGGTTCCTTGAATGGTGAATCGCCGCGGCGTGCCGTCCGTATTGAGGAGGCGTAGCCGCACGCTTGCTCCGGGCGAGATCTTCCGCGACTGGAAGCCGTCGTTCCCGTTCAACGTCGCGACGCCGTCGAACGTGTGCGCGGCGAGAGCGAGGTCGAGGTCGAACCGGGTCGGATGCGCCGGCTCGATCACGAAAGCGCCGAAGAGCCCGCGCCGGACCTCCTTCGAGGAGACCTGGTGCGAGTGGTACCAGAACGTCCCGACCTGCTCTGCCCGAAATCGGTAGACGTGGCGCTGCCCCGGCAGGACGGCGTTCTGCGTGACCCCAGCGACCCCGTCCTCGGCGTTCGGGACGTCGACCCCGTGCCAGTGAATCGTCACGCCCTGGGCGACATCCTCGTTGAGGAGCCTCACCTCGACGAGGTCGCCTTGACGCACGCGCAGCTCAGGACCGGGCGAAACTCCGTCGAACGTCAGCGCCTCGACCTCGCGGCCCGATGCGAGTCGTATCGTCGCGTTCCGCGCGGTGAGCGTGAACCTCGCGTCCGCCGCTCCCACGCGTGGCCCACGCAGATCGGCGACGCTGATACCGGAGTGATGTCCGCCTCGAGGGACTGGGCCTCCGCCATGGTCGTGCGATCCGTACTCCATGACCCCGTACGTGTCGGGGAGCCGGCTCTCGTACCAGAGCCACCCGATCCAGCCAAGCCCGAGCAGGGCGGCGGCGCCGATCAGACCAGCGAGTGCTCGCAGCGCGTGCGCCCTCACGGCCCCATCCAAGCATGAATGCGAGAGGGCGGTTACTAGGATGGCCGCCTGTGAGTGAGCCCGGCGCCGTCCCGTCCATCCGCGTCGCTGTGGTCGGCTCCGGGCCAGCGGCGTTCTACGCGGCGGGGCATCTCCTCGCGAGCGAGGATCCGCCGGCCGAGGTGGACATGATCGAGCGCCTGCCGACGCCGTGGGGGCTCGTCCGGCTCGGCGTCGCGCCCGACCATCCGAACCTGAAGACCGTCTCACGTGCGTTCGAGCGAATCGCCGAGCGGCCCGGATTTCGGTTCTTCGGCTACGTCGAGGTCGGCAAGGACGTCTCGCATGCGGAGCTCACGGAGCTCTACGACGCGGTCGTGTACGCCGTCGGCGCACAGACGGACCGGCGGCTGGGAATCCCCGGCGAGGACCTGCCGGGATCCTGGGCGGCCACGGAGCTCGTCGCCTGGTACAACGGCCACCCGGACTTCCAGGAGCTCGAGTTCGACCTCTCCGGAGAGCGCGCCGTGGTCATCGGCAACGGAAACGTTGCCCTCGACGTCGCGCGGATGCTGGCGCTCACGCGAGAGGAGCTTGCCCCGACCGACACGACCGACGCGGCGATCGAGGCGATCGCGGCCTCCGGAATCCGTGAGATCGTCGTCCTCGGGCGCCGCGGGCCGGTGCAGGCGGCCTGGACGTCGACGGAGCTCCAGGAGATGGGGGAGCTGGCCGGCGCCGACGTCCTCGTCGACCCCGCCGAGCTCGAGCTCGATCCTGCGAGCGAGGGCGAGCTGGCCGACGCATCCAACATCGTCCGGCGAAACGTCGAGATCCTGCGCGGCTTCGCGGCACGACCGGCGAGCGCCAAGCCGCGAGTCGTGCGGCTGCGCTTCCGGGTATCTCCGGTCGCCATTCTCGGTGAGGACCGCGTCGAGGCTGTCGAGGTCGTGAAGAACCGGCTCGAGCCCGACGGCAGGGGAAGTGCGCGGGCTGTCGCAACGGACGAGAAGGAGGTGATCCCGGCCGGGATCGTGTTCCGCAGCGTCGGATACCGAGGCGTGCAGCTTCCGGGAACGCCCTTCGACGAAGCGACCGGGACGATCCCGAACGCAGGTGGACGTGTCCTCGATGAATCCGGCGCACCGATTCCGGGCGTCTACGCAGCGGGCTGGATCAAACGTGGTCCCACCGGCGTCATTGGAACGAACAAGAAGGACGCCACCGAGACAGTCGATCACCTGCTCGAAGACGCCCGGGTGGGACTACTGCCTCGCTCTGCGCACGGCCGCATCGAAGATCTCCTCGCCGAACGCGGGGTGGAGATGGTGATGTACTCAGGTTGGGGCGAGATCGATGCGCACGAGCGTGCCAACGGCGAGAAACAGGGTCGCCCGCGCGTGAAGCTCTGCACCTGGGATGAGCTCCTAGCCGTCGCCCGCCAGTAGCCGATAGCTACCCTAGGACACTCGGCGCAGCCGTCTAACGAGGGGGAGATATGCGCAAGAGCTTCATCTGGCTTGCGGCTGCTTTCACGGCGCTCGTCGTGGCAGTCCCAGCCGTCGCAATCACGAATGGGCAGCCGGACAACGGCGAGCACCCGTTCGTCGGAACGATTCTCTTCAGGCAGACGGACGGCCTGTTCAGTTGTAGCGGGACGCTGTTGTCGTCCGCGGTCATGCTCACAGCCGGCCACTGCACGGAATTCGAGGGCGAGACGAACTCAGCGACCTGGGTCTGGATGGACGAGGTCGTCGACGTCGACGCGCTCGTCAATCGCGATCCCACGGAGTACCCGACCATCGACGACTTTCTGAACGATCCTGTGAACGGCTGGATCAGGGCGACGGCGATCCCGCATCCGGAGTACGCGGACTTCGCCGGCTTCCCGAACACCCACGACGTCGGCGTCGTACTACTGAGCACGGGCGTTTCGCTCGGCGAGTACGGCGAGCTGCCCACGCTTGGCCAGTTCGACTTTCTGGACCGGGCCAAAGGAAAGCCGGAAGGCCGACGGTTCGAGGTCGTGGGTTACGGCGTCCAGAGAATCGTCCCCAAGAAGGACGCCCAGGACGACTGGAGGCGCTACAAGGGCGACACGACGCTGACTGGGAGCAAGAGCTCGCTCACCGACGGCTACAACTTCAAGTTCACGAACAGCCCGGGCAACGGCACCGGCGGCAGCGGAACGTGCTTCGGCGACTCCGGCGGTCCGGCGTTCTGGGACGAGACGAATACGGTGGCAGCGGTGACGTCTTTCGGGATCACGCCGCACTGCACAGGTGTCGACTTCAGCTATCGGGCGGACATCGCTGAGACGCTGGACTTCGTCACCCCGTTCCTGACTTCGTAAGGCGTTGGCAGACGAGCGGGCGGGAAGACCAAGCGTTTCCCGCCCGCTCGACGACCGCCGATAAACTCGTCGGGATGGCCCGTATCGCGGATCTGGACAGGCTCTGGGGCGATGAGACCGACAAAGCGGTCGCGAACTTTCCCGTCTCCGGCGAGCCGGTTCCCGTTTCTGTGGTGCACTGGCTCGGCCGCATCAAGGCGGCCGCGGCTCGGGTGAATGCCGAGCTCGGCCTCCTCGATTCCGACCTGGGCGATCGGATCGCCGCCGCGGGCGATCGTGTCGCGGCGGGCGAGTTCGACGACCAGTTCCCCATCGATGTCTTTCAGACGGGCTCGGGGACGAGCTCGAACACGAACGCGAACGAAGTGCTCGCTGCTCTTGCAGGCGAGGGTGCGCATGCAAACGACCACGTCAACATGGGGCAGTCGTCGAACGACGTCTTCCCGTCGGCGGTGCACCTCGCGTCGCTCGGCGAGCTCGCCGACGATCTTCTCCCTGCGCTCGGGCAGCTTGCAGAATCCCTCGCGCGGAAGGCGTCAGAGTTCGACGACTTCGTCAAGTCAGGCCGCACGCACATGATGGACGCCGTTCCGGTGACCCTTGGCCAAGAGTTCGCCGGCTACGCCACGCAGGTGCGTCAGGGGATCGCGCGGCTCGAAGATGCGATGCCGCGGCTCGGCCAGATCCCACTCGGCGGCACGGCCACCGGAACTGGTCTGAACACCCATCCGGAGTTCGCCGCGCGCGTGCGAACGCTGCTCATCGAGCAGACCGGCCTCGCGATCTCTGCGCCGGCTGATCCATTCGAGGCGCAGGCTGCGCGCGACGCGCTGGTCGAGACCTCGGGCGCGCTCAAGGTCGTCGCCGTCTCGCTGACCAAGATCGCAAGCGACCTGCGGCTGATGGGATCAGGCCCGCGGGCGGGACTCGCCGAGATCCGCCTCCCCGAGCTGCAGAAGGGAAGCTCGATCATGCCCGGGAAGGTCAACCCTGTGATTCCCGAGGTCGTAACGCAGGTCGCTGCGCAGGTGATCGGGAACGACACGGCGATCACCGTCGGCGGGATGAGCGGGCAGTTCGAGCTCAACGTGTACGTCCCGCTGATGGCCCGCAACCTGCTCCAGTCGATCGCGCTCCTAGCGAGCGCGAGCCGGCTCCTGGCTCAGAAATGCGTGGACGGGATCGAGGCGAATCGTGAGCAGCTCGAACGCTACGCCGAGCTCACGCTCTCGGCTGCTACGGCTCTTAACCCCCACATCGGCTATGACAAGGGCGCGGAGATCGTGAACGAAGCGGCCACATCGGGCCGGTCGCTGCGCGAGGTTGCTCGCGACGCGGGAGTGGACGACTCGACTCTCGACGACGCGCTGGACTACCGCGGCATGGCCAAGCCGCACTCGAAGAAGAGCGGGTGACTGTCACCGCAGGTGACATCACCAGGCGTCTAGTCGACTCTAATACGCGACCGCGCCGCGGCCGGTCTCGGCGGCGTGGCGTTGCTCGTCCGCGCGATACGAGGAGCGCACGAGCGGCCCGGAGAACACCGAGCCGAAGCCCAGAATCTCACCCTGTTCCCTGAACCAGCGGAACTCGTCCGGGTGCACCCAGCGGTCGATAGCGGCGTGCTTCGGTGAGGGCTGCAAGTACTGGCCAATGGTGACGACGTCGACTTCATGGGTGCGCAGGTCGCGCATCGTGTCCACGACCTCGTCGTTTGTCTCCCCGAGCCCGACGATGATTCCGGACTTCGTCATGACGCGGTATCTGGCGAGCTCCTTGACCCTCTGCAGGAGCCAGAGAGCCTTCTCGTAGCTCGCCTTGGCGCCGCGCATCCGCGCGTGCAGCCGTTGCACCGTCTCGATGTTGTGACCGAAGACGTCGGGACGCGAATCGAGGACCGTCGCGAGCGCCTCCTCCTCTACCCCGAGAAAGTCGGGGGTGAGGATCTCTACGGTCGCGCCGGGGAGCTTGCGCTGGAGCGCGCGGATAGTCGCCGCGTAGTGACCTGCGCCGCGGTCCGGGATGTCGTCGCGGTCGACCGAGGTCACGACGACATGCGAGAGCCCCATCTGATGCGCGGCCTGGGCCAGTCGGAGCGGCTCCAACGGGTCCGGCGGCTCGTCGGGCTTCCCCGAGTGGACGTAGCAATAGCGGCAGGCACGCGTGCAGGTGTCGCCCAGGATCTGGAAGGTCGCCGTCCCGCGACCCCAGCACTCGCCGATATTGGGGCAGCGCGCCTCCTCGCAGATCGTGACCAGCTGGCCTTCGCGCATGAGCCCCTTCACCTCGTGGTAGCGCGAGTTGGCGCTCGGCGCACGCACCTTCATCCACTCGGGCCGGCGCGGCCGTTCTGCCACAGGCAACGACTTCTGCATTCGCGCTGACTAGTCTAGAGACGTGGTTCGGATGCAGGATCCCGGGGTCGAAATCCGCGCAATTACAGGTGAGGGCGAGCTCGACCGGTTCAATTCGCTGCCGTACTCGCTGAACGGCGAACTGCTCGACGATCTGCGGGCGGGCCGGCGCCGACCGTCCTGGATGTGATTGCCTTGCGTGGCGAGGAGGTCGTCGCACGAGTGGCCTGGTGGGGCAAACCGGGATCGACGCAACCCTCTCTGCTGGACATCTTCGACCTCGCCGATCCGGGACGATCCTCCGACCTCGAGGTGGCACGAAATCTCCTCGAGGCAGCTCTCGAGCGCGTGATCGGCGGCCGCACGCCGACGCCGCAATACCTCCGTTACGTCCAGCCTGCTTGGCGCGAACGAGACTGCTCTCGCGTTGAGACCGAGGCACGCGTCGCCATCGCCCAAGATCTCGGCGCCCGCGTGTTCGCTGAGCGATTGCGCCTCGAATGGCGCCCGGACGCCGGAGCTCCGTCCTCGAGCACGAGGCTGTCGTTTCGACAACCGCGCGACGACGACGAAGTGCTCGACCTGATGACCGCTGTCGTCGCCGGAACTCTCGACGCTCACACCCGTCTGGATCTCCAGACGATGACTGCAGCCGAAGCGGCACGCGAGCACTTCTTCGGCGAGCTCGATCAACAGGTGAGTCCCCGGACGAACTGGCGGATCGCGCTCGACCCAGACGGGGATGTCGTCGGTTTCGTGACTCCCGGCCACAACCACTACCACCCGGTGATCGGCTACCTCGCCGTTCTTCCCGAACATCGGGGGCGCGGGTACATCCGAGACATCCTGGCGGAGGGAACCGCGGTGCTCGCCGACCAAGGTGTCGATCACATTCGGGCCGCAACCGACCTCGACAACACGCCGATGGCCACGGCATTCCAAAGGAACGGATGGCACGAGTTCGAGCGCTCGATCAACATGACCTGGTCGAAATGAGTGAGGCCCCACTGGAGCGCACGGAGACCGGAGCCCGGCCGGCCGGCGAGGGCTGGTTCGTCCTCAATGTTCGCGATGCGCAGTGGTTCGAGTCGGAGCTCGGCTTCTACACCCAGTTCGAAGGTGAGACCGCGCGCTTCCCAGAGCTCGGGATCGGTCTCGGGATCCTCCGCCCAGGCGAGCCGAGCGCGATGTACCACGGCGAGGATGCGCAGGAGGACTTCCTCGTCCTCTCGGGCGCCTGCTCCTGATCGAAGGCGAGGAGCGGCGACTCACAGCTTGGGACTTCGTCCACTGCCCTCCCTGGACCGAGCACATCTTCGTCGGCGCAGGGGACGGGCCCTGCCTCGTGCTCGGCGTGGGCGCACGGCGCAAGGGGTGTGGCATCCGTTACCCGGTGAGCGAGCTCGCCCTGAAGTACGGCGCCGGTGTCGAGACGGAGACGTCGGATCCGAAGGAGGCGTACGCGCTTCGGCGACGACAAGCCGGTCGCCTGTCCTCCCGAGTTTCCGGGCTAAGGATCGAGCTGCGCGACCAGCTCGCGCTCGCCTCCCTGCCAGCGCACGTGGAGCGACTCCGCGACGCGAGCCAGCAACGAGATCGCGGGCGGATTGTCGCCGCAGACTGTCGCCAGCAGCTCGGTGATCCCCGCTGCACGCGCATCAGCCGCAAGCTCGCGCGTCAGGATCGTGCCGATTCCGCGACCCTGGTAGTCGTCGGCGACCGCGAACGCGACCTCGGCGGTTCTGCCGTCGCGCACCAACCGAGCGATACCGACCGGCTCCGGGTCGGCGCCGAGGTAGCCCACAAGAACGTGGTGCTCGGCGTCGACCCGCGCGAGGACCCGGAGGTCATGCGTTGACAGGCGCGGCTTCGCGCCACAGAAACGGCGCTCGCGTGAGCGAGGCCCGAGCCGTTCGAACAGCGCCGAGACGGTCGCGGCGTCGCCGTTTCGCAGGAGCCGGATTGTGAGGCCGTCGATGTGACGTGTCTGCACATGTCGATGATGCCGCGGCGGGCCATCCCGTCGCTTCGCCTTGGCGGGCCATTTGATTGACATGGCCCGTTTCGGCCATCAGACTGCGGGCCATGGAGCAGGACATCCGCTTCTGCGAGCTCGACGGAAAGCGGATTGCGTACGCATCGGTAGGCGAGGGGCCTCTGCTTCTCTTCGGGGGCCGTTGGGTGACCCACCTCGAGGACGAGTGGGCAAATCCGCGGGTCCGCGCGTTCTTCGAAGAGCTCGCGCTTCGGCACCGCGTCGTCCGGTACGACCGGCTCGGAGCGGGCCTCTCGGATCGTAACCTCGCCGCGCCGCCGACGCTCGACTCCGAGCTAGAGACACTCGCTGCGGTGCACGTCGCGTGCGGCAGCGGCGAGCCCGCGACGATCTTCGCGTGCTCGTGCGCAGGGCTCGCGACAACCGCGTACGCAAGCGCCTTCCCGGAGCGCATACGCAAGATCGTCTTCTTCGGCGGCTACGTCTCGCGTGCCGACATCCCCGAGGCAACGCGCCGCTCACTCGTCGACTTCGTGCGCACGAACTGGCCGCTCGCTGCCCAGATGCTGGCGGGGCTGTTCATTCCTCACGGAAGCGGGGACGAGATCGAGGCGTCGAGTCGCTATCAGCGGCACTCGGCAGACGCGGAAACTGCTGCCGGATTCCTCGAGCTCGATCTGAGCTTCGACGCGCGG
>Ga0136620_10000616_pt1 | contig 16309 bp, 18 predicted proteins | sample AntDrymUQ4162106_2_FD_104806 | JGI IMG/M metagenome (GOLD analysis project Ga0136620, IMG submission 104806) | Polar desert sand microbial communities from Dry Valleys, Antarctica - metaG UQ416 (21.06) | ecosystem: Environmental > Terrestrial > Soil > Desert | place: Antarctica: Dry Valley... | reverse complement strand
TTCCAGGAAGCGGGCCGCGTGCCCAGTCAAGCTGCCAAGGGAGACCAATTCGTCGAGTGAGTGCGCGTGCAGCACGAACTTGCGGATGTTCAGAGCGAGGTACCGGCGGGTGATGTCTGGAATGACCACGTGCAACCGGGAGCCGTCGGGAAGCAACGCGTCGACGAACGGCGTACTCACGTCGAGCCGGCGACCCGACGTGCGCAGCATCCGCTCCACCAGGTTGGCGATCTGTCCCGCAGTCATGACCGTCGTCGTGAGTTCACTCCGACCGTGCCTGGCGATGAACACCTTCCCGGGTGCGTTGACCCAGATCTCCTCGATCTCCGGGTCGTCGAGGTACCGCTGCAACGGCCCCAGCCCGGCCACCTGGTCGAACACCGTGCGGGCGGCGAAGCGTGAGTCACCCACCGGCGGCAGCGTCGAGAGCAGCGATCGATCCTCGTAGTCGGCGATGACCTCATCGACAAGGCTGCCGATCTGACTCGGGTCTTGCCACGGGTCCAGGCCACGGCGGCGGATGAGCTCGCGTACCTCTGAGTCGATGATTTCCACCGCACTGGCCGAACCGGTCATGGCACCGCCTACCTGCTGAGAGTGCCTGAGCCTAGGGCCGGTGTCGGCGCGCTGGGGCCCTGCGCCGACAAACCTGTGGATAACTAACGGGGCGTCGCCTAACCACGACGGTCCGTGCACGCGGTGTGACCGGGTGGCCCGGCTCGACCCGGTACCGTGGCGAGCATGGTTCCCAAACTTCGGCGCGCGAGTCGGCAGGACCGACCCAGCAAGGCCATGCGCGTGATCGGCAGTGTGGCGCTCGTACTGATCACCTTGGCCGTTGGCGCCATGGTCGGCTACCTGCTGCTTTACCCGCCCGGCGCAATCCCCGCCGGTACCCGTGGACAGGACATCGGGGCGATCCCGACCACGTCCGCCTCGCCCACGCCGACGGTCACCCTGACGGCCACAGCGACGACCACTCCGCCGCCGCAGCTGAGCCTGATAGGTGCCTGCGACTCGATCCTGCCCATGCTGGATCGAGTGGAGCAGGTCCGCTTCGAATACGTCAACGACCCGGCTGGGCTGGACGTGGGTGTCGTCACCGCGGTCACCTCGGACCTGCAGAGCATTCGCGACCGCGCTCCCGTCGAGCTGGCTACGACGATAGACCCGCTCCTGACGGCGATGAACGCGTTCACCATCTCCTTGACCGGCAGCAACCAACCGACGTTTGACCTCGAAGCGGCCACGGCAAGCGAGGACGCGATCGCCGAGCAGTGCGCCTGAGAGTTGCCCCGGGGGTAGAACGTATGTTCGACTAGCGTGCATGCGATGGGCCGCCCAACAAGCCGACGGCGGGGTAACGGACGACCGTACTGATACGCCCCTTCCGTTGCTCGAGCAGGGCGCGAAGGTCCGGCGGTTCCCGACGCCGGAGTTCCGCGGGATGACGTTCTACGAGGTGCGTGCCCGGACGGTGTTGAACCGCGTTCCGGCCGCCTCACGCGTGCCGTTCTCCTGGACGGTCAATCCGTATCGCGGCTGCTCTCATGCCTGCGTGTACTGCTTCGCGCGCAAGACGCATACCTATCTGAATCTCGACTCGGGCGCAGACTTCGACTCTCGGGTCGTCGTCAAGGTCAATGCGGGAGAAGCGCTACGGCGCGACCTCGGCAGCCCGCGATGGCGTCGGGAACATGTAGCGATGGGCACGAACGTCGATTGCTACCAGCGGGCGGAGGGGCGCTACCGGCTGATGCCCGGCATCATCACCGCGCTGCGCGATTTCGCCACACCGTTCTCGATCTTGACGAAGGGCTCGTTGATCCTGCGCGACCTGCCGCTGCTCAGGGAGGCGGCGACGGTCGTGCCGGTCACCGCCAACGTCTCGGTCGGATCGCTGGACGGCACCGTCTGGCGTCGCGCCGAACCCGGTACGCCGAGCCCGCGCAAGCGGCTGGAGGTCTGCGCCCGGCTCAACGAGTCGGGTATCCCCTGCGGCGTGCTGATGGCACCGATCCTGCCGTTCCTGACCGATGCGCCGGAGCAGCTGGCGGATACCGTTGCGGCAGTAGCCGCTGCCGGAGCGGCGCACGCCTCGGGTGTCGTGCTGCACCTGCGCCCCGGCGCCCGCGAGTGGTGGATGGCCTGGCTGGCCCGGGAGTACCCGGCACTCGTCCCCCGTTATCGCGAGCTCTACCGCGGCGGGACCTACGCCGACCCGGCGTACCGGGCGCTGATCGCCGATCGACTTCGTGACCTCGTCCGCAGCCACCAGATCGGCGCGGGGGGCGACCGGAGGAGTCGTCGGGTGCCGCAGGCACCGGCGCCGCAGCGGCAGTCCGAACAGCTGGCCCTGCTGTGACTACCGCCGCTGGCGTAGCGCGGTTACGTTCAGCGGTTGACTCCCGAGCGGGCCGCGGAGATCTATCGTCGTTCGGTGCGCACCACCTCCGTGACCCTGGCCAAGAGGCTCGGCGCGGACCTTGCGCTGGCCGCTGCCGTCACGGCCTTCATGGTGGTGGGGACCATCGGCGCGGCGAACGAGACCACACTGCCGGTGGCGCGCGACCTGGACGCGTTGACGTTCGTGCTCATCGCGGTGGCGGGCTTGGGCCTGGCGCTCCGCCGGTTTCGACCGCTGCTCGGCCTGGCACTGGCCGTGGTCGCCACCGCCGTCTACCTGGCGCTGAACTTCCCGTACGGACCGATTTTCTTCTCCATCGCTATCACCACATACTCCGTCGCCGCCCATCACCCGGTACGCCGTTCGCTACCCGCCTGGGCAGCGACGGCAGTGCTGCTTGCGGTGCCGGCCGGGACCGACGCCGACTGGGACGGCCCGCTGCTCGCGGCGGTCCAACTCGCCGGCTTCCTCAGCTGGTCGCTCGCCGCCTGGGCGATCGGCACGGTCGTGCGGACGGCACGGGCGTCGGCGGGCCGATCCCGCGCGGAGCGGGAGCGGCAGCAGGCCTATGAGGAGCGGTTGCGCACCGCCCAGGACGTGCATGACATCGTCGGGCACGGGCTGGCGGCGATCAGCATGCAGGCCGGCGTAGCGCTGCATGTGCTGGAGCGTTCCCCGGCCCGAGCCCGGGAGCTGCTGGAAGCGATTCGGCAGAGCAGCCAGCAGTCCTTGGACGAGCTTCGGGCGACCCTCGCGGTCTTTCGGGCCTCGGGAGCGGAAACAGAAGCCGATCGCGCGCCGCTGGCCGGACTGCACGACATGGACGTCTTGCTGACCCGGATGGCTGACAGCGGTGTCCCGGTCGAGCTGCGCACCAGCGGCGAGCCGGTTCAGCTGCTCAGTAGCGTGGACAACGCCGCCTACCGGATCGTGCAGGAGTCACTGACCAACGTGCTGCGACACGCGGACGCCGCCAGCGCCGAGGTCCACGTGGCCTACGGCCCCGACGCCCTGGTGCTCGAGATCACCGACACCGGGCGAGGGCCGCGGCGGACCGCACCGGACGGACAGGGGTTGGCCGGCATGGCGGCCCGCGCCAGGTCGCTGGGCGGCAGCGTGCACACCGGGCCGGGGCCGACCGGCGGATTCCTGGTGCGCGCCCGCCTGCCGATAGGCGGCCGACGATGATCGGCCCGCTGATCGGAACCGCCGCGTCCCTCGGTGGCCGGCGTTGATCCGCCTGCTGATAGCTGACGACCAGCCGCTGGTGCGGATGGGGCTGCGAGTGCTCGCCGAAGCGGAGGAGGACATCGAGCTCGTCGGGGAGGCCGGCGACGGCGCCGAGGCGCTGCGGCTGGCCCGCGAGCGCCGGCCGGACATCATCCTGATGGACATCCGGATGCCCGGCACGGACGGCATCACCGCCCTGCGGGCGATCACGGCGGACCCGCAGCTGGCCGGTGTCCGGGTGGTCATGCTGACGACCTTCGAGCTCGACGAGTACGTCTTTGATGCCTTGGCTGCCGGAGCGAGCGGCTTCCTGGTCAAGGACGGCGACACCGCCGAGCTGCTGCACGCGCTACGGGTCGTCGCATCCGGTGAATCGCTGCTCTCCCCGTCTGTCACCCGCCGCGTCATCACCAAGTTCGCCGGCGGCGCGCACCGCAGCCGGCCGCACCCGCAGATCCATACCCTCACCGAACGCGAGACCGAGGTGACGGGGCTCGTGGCCGAGGGACTGTCCAACGACGAGATAGCGCGGCGGCTGTATCTGAGCCCGGCCACCGTCCGAACCCATGTCAGCCGGGCCATGATCAAGCTGCACGCCAGGGACCGGGCTCAGCTCGTGGTCTTCGCCGTACAGTCGGGCCTGACCCGGCGGCCGTAGGCGGACTGCGCAGAATTGCGTACGCCGAAGACGCGGACGGGCGGACGCGCCGCGCGGCAGCCGTCGCCAGGCTGGTCACATGACCACATCGATCATCGAAACGCAGCCAGGACAGGGCCGGCAGGCCGCTGTGCCAGTCGTCGTCGCCCGCGGGTTGACCAAGCGGTACCGGTCCGGCGTACTCGCCGTGGACGCCGTGGACCTGCAGGTGAACCGTGGCGAGGTCTACGGCTTCCTCGGACCCAACGGTGCCGGCAAGACGACCACGATGCGGATGCTGCTGGGCCTGATCCGGCCGACGTCCGGGTCGGTCACGGTGCTCGGGCAGCCGCCGGGTGCGCCGGCCGGCCTGTCCAGGATCGGCGCGCTGGTGGAATCCCCTGGCTTCTATCCCTACCTGTCCGGCCGGGACAACCTGCGGGTGCTGGCCCGGTACGCCGGCGTACCTGATTCGCGGGTCGAGGAGGTGCTCGGTGTCGCGGGGCTGTCGGACCGGGCCGGGGACACGTTCGCGCGGTACTCCCTCGGAATGAAGCAGCGCCTCGGCGTGGCCTCGACCCTGCTCAACGATCCCGACCTGCTCGTCCTGGACGAACCGACGAACGGCCTCGACCCGGCCGGGATGGCCGACATGCGCCGTCTGATCGCACGGCTGGGCGCCGAGGGCCGCGCGGTGCTCCTGTCCAGCCATCAACTCGGTGAGGTCGAGCAGGTCTGCGACCGGGTGGGAGTCATCTCCGGCGGCCGGGTGATCGCGGAGAGCACGGTGGCCGAACTCCGCGGGCAGGCCGAGCTGGTAGTCGTGGCCACGCCGCTGGCCGACGCTGCGCGAGCCGCCGCAGCGCTGCTCGGTGAGTCGGCCGTCCAGCGCCGCGGCGATGCCCTGCGCTGCCAGATCGACCCGGCCCGGGTGGGCGAACTCAACCGCGCCCTTGTCCGCGCCGGTGTCGACGTGACCGAGCTGCGTCGGGACGAGCGCAGCCTGGAAGAAGTGTTTCTTGCCATGACCACTCAGGAGGTTCCCGATGTTGGCTAGTGTCCGCGCCGAACTGCTCAAGCTGCGCAAGCGGCCCGCTGTCTGGGTGCTCGGCGGCGTCTGGCTGGCGATGCTGCTGACGTTCGGCTATCTGCTGCCGTACTTCTCCTCGCCGGACAGCACCGTCGGCCCGGGGGCCAGCCCGCTGGCCGAGCTGTTGCCGGGCAACCTCGTCGCGAACACCGTGGGCGGATATGCGCTGTTCGGCGGAGCGCTGGTGATGATCCTGGGTGCTCTCGTCGCGGGCAGCGAGTACGGCTGGGGCAGCCTCAAGACGGTGCTGACCCAGCGGCCGGGCCGGCTCGCGGTGTTCGGCGGAACGCTCGCCGCGCTCGGAACAATCCTGCTCGCGGTAGTCCTTGTCAGCTTCGCCGTGTCGGCCGGAGCCAGCGCGACACTCGCGGCGGCCGAGGGGCTGCCGATCCAGTGGCCGCCGGTCGCTGATCTGGTGCAGGGTATCGCGGCCGGCTGGCTCGTGCTCGGCATGTGGTGCCTGTTCGGCCTGCTGCTCGGCACCCTCACGCGGGGAACCGCGCTGGCCATCGGCCTCGGCCTGGTGTGGGCGCTCGTCGTGGAGAACCTGATCCGGGCCAGCGCCAACGCCCTGGAGTGGCTCGACGCCGTACAGCGGGTTCTGCCCGGCGTCAACGCGGGCTCCGTCGTCGCGGCGCTGGGCGCGCGTGGTGAGGGAGACGGCGACGGCACCCCTGGTGTGGCTGCGATCGTCAGCGGGACGCAGGGCGCGCTGACGGTGACCGCACTGCTGGTCGTCTTCGCCGCCGCGGCCGCCGTCCTCGTCCAACGTCGCGACGTCCTCTGAGGTGGCGACTCCACCGAGAGGTTTGGCCCCCATGACCGGCAACAGCAGAACTCCCGCAGCGCGGCTACTCACCATCGGCGGCCTCATCGCCGCGGGTGAGCGGCCCCTGCGGACGAGCGCCGGTTCGCTTGGTCCACAGGCGCACGTCGACCTCGGAAGTCGTTAGCCTCAGCGGGTGGGCTCGGGTGATCGACTTGGCGATGCCCGCAGGATTTTCCTCTACGGCGTGACCGGTTCGGGCAAGACAACGCTGGCCGAACAGCTCAGCGTGGTCACCGGAGTTCCGTGGCATTCCGTTGACGACCTCACCTGGGAGCCCGGCTGGGTCGAGGTGCCTGGTGACGAGCAGCGCCGACGCATCCAGGCGGTCTGCGATGGCCATGAGTGGATCCTGGACACTGCATACGGACAGTGGCTCGATGTGCCGCTGGCCCGCGTCGAGTTGATCGTGGGGTTGGACTATCCACGTTGGTTCTCCACTCGCAAGCGCGCGCGAGTCCGACAGCGGGAGGTCGCTGTTGGGCCGAGAGTCCTCCGGTTCACAGACCCACGCGAGACGGCTCGGTGGGTCGCGGAGCTTCGCCGGGCAGTGAGGACACGCCAGCCGAGATCGGCGAGGCGTCGAGGGCCCGCAGGGGGCTGACCCCTGGCGACAGTGTCTGCCACGAGCACCCCGACGTCGTGAACCAGCGCACCCTGCCACCGCGGCCCTCTCCGTCGGGGTGTTGCCGCCATGGCACCTTTCGCTTCACCGCTGCTGCCCAGACCCCACGCAATGGAGCGACAAGTGCCACTAATCGGCTGTGTGCGGCGCCTTTCGCTCCATTGTTGCCGCCCAGACCCAGGACAATGGAGCGAAAAATGTCACCCATGCGGCCGCGGTGCGTGGCGGCCGAGTTGTCCCGCTCGTCGGTTGGCCCCGTAGGTCCTCCGCTCTGGTCCGGATGACACCGAGTGGGACACTTCCCGTGTTTGCGTCAGAGCCGCAGCCCCGACAAACATCCGACACCGTCCACTGGCCCACGGTCACTCGTAGAGCACGTACTCGGGCAGCGGCATCAGGGCGAGCACCTGCTCGGGGGTCATCAGCAGGCCGCCGGTACGAAGGTCCTCGTCGTAGAACAGCTTGAAGCCGGGATGCACGTGCGGCGGCTTGGGCGCCATCAGCTCGTCCCAGGTGTTCTCCTTTTCGGCCTGGTTGCCGATGCCATCGACGCTCTTGATCGGCACGACACCGGGATGCGGCCGCAGCAGCTGCTCGTCGACCACCACCTGCGCCGCCACCTGGTGGTAGACCATCACCTTCTCCGGCAGATTGCCCCCGGCCACCAGCCGGGCGAGGTACACCGCGACACTGTCCAGCTCAGCCCCCGTCGTCAGGCCGTACACCTCGCCGGGGATGCCATCAGGCTCGACCGCCCACTCCGGGTCCAGCGCCACCCCGACGTCCGGCAGCCGCAGCCACTTCTCGTACGCCTGCACCTCCGGCAGGAAGCCCGCCCGTCCGGGCTGGATGTTCAGCAGCAGCAACGCTCCGGCCCGCCGGGCGGCGTCGAGGTACTCCTGGATGAGCGCGTCGTCCGACCGGCCGCTGTAGTCGCCTTCGGGGGTGGGGAAGGGATGGGCGATCGTCGCGATCAGTTCGAAGACGGGCAGCACCGGCCGATCTACGGCGTACGGGACAGCCTGTTTCGCGATCGCCGCGGCCGCCGCGTCCAGGTCTCCGGTCAGCCGCCCGAGCGCGGGCGACCCAGGACCACCGGAGAAGCCGACCAGCCGGTACGCCGGGAAGATCGTCCGGCCGCCGCCGGGAAGCTCAGGCGGCGGGGGCGGTGTGGTCGTGGTCGGCGTCGCTGAGGTAGTCGGCGTGGCACTTGTGCCCGCCGTAGTCTCCGAATCGGCCTGCTTCGTTCGCGGCGTGGCGCTGTTCGCGGTGCACGCCGACAGGGCCAGGACCGTGGCGACAACGACCGCCCAGCCCCGGCCGGAGCGCCGACCCTCAGCGCTTGAGCGCATATTCCTTGAGCAGACCTCGGCTGATGATCATCTTCTGGATCTCACTTGTCCCCTCCCCGATCAACAGGAACGGCGCCTCCCGCATCAGCCGCTCGATCTCGTACTCCTTGGAGTAGCCGTAACCCCCGTGGATGCGGAAGGAATCCTGGGTGACCTCGACGCAGTACTCGCTGGCCAGCAGCTTGGCCATCCCGGCCTCGACGTCGTTGCGCTCGCCGGCGTCTTTGAGCCTGGCCGAGTTGACCATCAGCATGTGCGCGGCCTCGATCTTGGTGCCCATCTCGGCCAGCTTGAACGCGATCGCCTGGTGTTCAGCGATCGGCTTGCCGAAGGTCTCCCGTTGCTGGGCGTAGGCAATGGCAAGTTCAAAGGCGCGGATCGAGATGCCGCACGCACGGGCCGCCACGTTGACGCGACCTACCTCCACGCCGTCCATCATCTGGTAGAAGCCGCGGCCGGGTTCCCCGCCGAGGATCGCCGTCGCCGGGATCCGGTAGCCGTCGAAAATCGCCTCGGTCGAGTCGACGCCCTTGTAGCCCATCTTGTCCAGCCTGCCGGGGATCGTCAGGCCCGGGCTCACCTCTCCCAGGCCGGCCGGCTTCTCGACGAGGAAGGCCGTCAGGTTCCGGTACGGCGAGGACTCGCCCAGCTCGGTGCGCACCAGGGTCGCGATGAGCGTGGACGTGCTGCCGTTGGTCAGCCACATCTTCTGCCCGTCGATGACGTAGGCGTCGCCGTCAGGTACCGCTCGGGTCGTGATGGCGGCGACGTCGGAGCCCAGGCCCGGCTCGGACATGGAGAATGCCCCGCGCACCTGCCCGGTGGCCATCTGCGGCAACAGCCGCTGCTTCTGCTCGTCGGTGCCGTGCTGGGCGAGCATGTAGGCAACGATGAAGTGCGTGTTGATGACCCCGGACACGCTCATCCAGCCGCGGGCGATCTGCTCGACGACCAACGCGTACGTCAGCAGCGACTCACCCAGCCCGCCGTACTCCTCCGGGATGGTCAGGCCGAACAGGCCCATCTCCTTCATCCCGTCGACGATGTCCTGCGGATAGGCGTCCTCGTGCTCGAGCTTCGTGGCGTGCGGGATGATCTCCTTGTCCACGAACTGCCGGACCGTGGCCAGGATCTCCTGCTGAACGTCGGTCAGACCTGCGGTCTGAGCCAGTCGAGCCATGAGGCGTTCCCTTTCCGGCCGAGTCGGCGCACCGCGGCTGTCCCCTGCAGTATCGCCGACGGCAGCCGGTGGGGTGGACGATGGCCGGTAGACAGAGGAGCAGCGAATGACGAACTTCGAGCCGACGTACCCGCCGCGAGCGCCCGGAGGGCAGTCAGATCCGGGCGGCCACCCCCAGGGCTACCAACAGCCTCCCTACCAACAGCAGGCCTACCAGCGGCCAGATGGCCCTCCGCAGCCTGGTTACGGTCAGCCGCCGTACGGCGCCCCACCTCAGCGCGGCACGAACGCCCTGGCCATCCTCGCCATCGTCTTCGCATTCGTGTTCGCCCCGCTGGGCATCGTGTTCGGGAGCATGGCCCGCAACCAGATCAAGAACACCGGCGAGGAGGGCAGCGGCCTGGCGCTGGCCGGCATCATCGTCGGCTCGATCATCTGCGCGATCCTGCTGGTGTACTTCATCTTCTTTGCGCTGTTCATCGGCGCCGCGATCGACACGATCAACGACCCGAGGTTGACCTTCCCCACCTAGCGCGCTCAAGCCTCCGGTGGCGTGAAGCTCTGCTGCCGCGTCATACCGGCCGCCCGGCCCTTGGCGACGACCACGAGTGCCATCTTGCGGGAGGCCTCGTCGATCATCTCGTCACCGAGCATCGCCGAACCCTTCTTGCCACCGGCCTCCGACGTCGCATGCTCGTAGGCGTCCAGGATCAACTCGGCGTGCTCGTAGTCCTCCTGACTTGGGGCGTAGATCTCGTTCGCGGCATCGATCTGCCCGGGGTGCAGTACCCACTTGCCGTCGAAACCGAGCATCGCCGAGCGCTTGGCAACCTCCCGGAACGCCTCGACGTCACGCACCTGCAGGAACGGTCCGTCAATGGCCTGTACGCCGCGGGCCCGAGCAGCCATCAGGATCTGCATCAGGATGTAGTGGAACGGATCACCGGGGTAGTCTGGGTGCAACGCGCCCACGACGAGCGACTTCATGTTGATGTTCGCCATGAAGTCCGCCGGACCGAAGACGATCGTCTCGATCCGCGGGCTGGCGGACGCGATCTCGTTGACGTTGATCAGGCCCTGCGCGGTCTCGATCTGGGCCTCGATCCCGATCCGGCCCTCCGCCAGGCCCACCGTCTTCTCGATCTGCAGCAGCAGCATGTCCAGCGCACGTACCTGCGCGGCGTCGGCGACCTTCGGCAGCATGATCGCGTCCAGGTTCTCCCCTGCCCCTTCGACCACCTCGATCACGTCGCGGTAGGTCCACTCCGTGGTCCAGTCGTTGACCCGTACCACCCGGATCCGCTCTCCCCAACCGCCCTCGTTCAGGGCGGCCACGATGTTCTTGCGGGCGCCCGGCTTGGCCAGCGGCGCACACGCGTCCTCCAGATCCAAAAAGACCTGGTCCGCCGGCAGACCCTTGGCCTTTTCCAGGAACCTCGGGTTGCTGCCGGGCACCGCCAGGCAGGAACGACGGGGGCGGAGCTGGGCCACTAGCGTCTCCTCGAGGGCGGGTACTCAGATGCTAAGGGGAGACCGAATGCGCCGTACGGTCGTGATCACCGGTGCCAGCGCGGGGATCGGTGCGGAGGCTGCCGTTGCGCTGGCCCGGCGCGGCGACCACGTCGTACTGGTCGGCAGGAACCCGGACAAGCTGGCCGCCGTCGTCGACCGGATTCGCGATGACTCCGGGTCCACACCGGACAGTCACGTGTGCGACTTCGCGGCCTTGGCCGAGGTACGTCGGACCGCCGGCCGGATCGCTGCGGCGTACGACGTGATCGACGTACTGGCGAACAACGCCGGCCTGATCGCGAAGAAGCAGACGTCCACTGTGGACGGACACGATATGACGATTCAGGTCAACCACCTCGCGCCGTTCCTGCTCACGTCCCTGCTGCTGGACCGCGTCACCGCGGCGGCGGCGGGTCGGATCATCACGACCTCGTCGGCAGCCCATACGAGCGGGTGGCTCGATCCCGACGACCTGGATTTCCAACGGCGGCGATGGGCACGCTGGCGGGCGTACGGCGACTCCAAGCAGGCCAACATCCTCTTCACCACCGAGCTGACCTGGCGGCTGCGGCAGACGGCGGTCGTGGCGACCTGCTTCCATCCGGGCGTCGTGCGATCGGACTTCGGGGACAGCACCGGGCTCTTCCGGCTGGCCAAGAAGCTGTCGCCGATCGGCTTCGTGTCGCCGTCCCAGGGCGCCTCGACGCTCGTGCAGCTGGTGGCGACCGAGGACGGCCGCGGCATCCCGGGGGCGTACTTCGATTCCGGGCGGTTGGCCCGACCGACGTCGCGAGCTGTCGACCCCGATCTGGCCGAGCGGCTGTGGGCGGTCAGCGGCGCAATGACAGCTGGCTAGGCGCCGTACGCGACGGTGGTTGCATCGAGGGCACCGGTTGGACCGGGCTGCGACTCGCTGGTCCCGGTGACGTAGAGGACGCCGCTCCGGGGGTCGACGGCAAGAGCGGAGGCCTGGTCGAAGCCGCCGGTCGGACCGTCGAAGCGGTCCACCCACAGCCTCGACCCGGAGGGCGCGTAGGCAACCGTGGCGAAGTCGGTGGCGGTCTCACTGGCGCTGCCGACGACGTGGTAGTTGGCCGTCCACAGCGGCACTCCCGAGGGACCCTAAACCGATTGCGCAGAGTAACCGCCGGTTAGGTCGAGGGCCCGGTTTGCACCCGATCGCCCCCGGAGCGGATCACCACTGCAATCCCGCCGACGATGAGAACGAGGCCAGGTACGACGAGCAGCGCCGGCACCTGGCCGATCAGCACGAACGCCAGCAGCGCCGCACCCGGAACCTCCAGCAGGATCGCCAGGCCCACCACGGTCGGCCCGACAGTGGACACCACTCGGTTCAAGATCGTGTGGCCAAGCATCTGCGCGCAGACGGTGATCCCGAGGATCAGCAGCCAGTCCCGTGCGGCGTACCCGCCCAGCGGGGCGCCGGTGGCCAGCGCCGCCGCGGCGAGAAGCACAGCGGCGGTCGAGTAGCAGACCGCCGCGTACGCCGCCGTACTGACCTGCTCGCGTATCGACGCTCCCAGCAGGACGTAACCCGCGGCGAGGATGCCGCCGAGCAGCGCCAGCAGATCACCGGTCAACGCCCGAGTGGACACCGTGACGTCGACGCCGGTGACGAGGACGACGCCGAGCAGGCCGAGGGCGAGCCCGATCCAGACCTGGCCGGGGACCCGGTGCCCCGCGATCCGAGCCGCAAGCGTGGTCCAGATGGGTGTCGTGCAGACAAGCGCGGTCGAGGCCGCCACCGTGGTCAGGGTGACACTGGGCAGCCAGGCGGCGAAGTGGGCGGCGAGGAACCCTCCGGAGAGCAGGCACAGGGCAAGCTGCCGGCGCGACAACGGCTGGCGACGCAACTGGGCCGTCGCGCCCGGAACCAGCAGTGCGGCGCCGACGGCGTTGCGCCAGAACGCGATCCCGAGAGCGGGGGCGGCCGCGAGCGCGGTCAGCGGCGCAGACATTGACACACCGAGTACGGCGATGGTGAGCAGGCCGAACTCCGAGACTGTCGGTCTGGAGAGTTGCCACTGGCCGACCCCGCCCTCGGCCACGCGCACCTCGTTCCGGTTGATGCCTGGTCCGCAGGCTATGCGGTCGGGGCGCCGTACCATGCCCGGGCATGGGGGCAGCTCCGCCGCCGCTCGTCGCCGCGGCGATGCGGAAGGTCAGGGTGGTGTGGCTGGCGCCGGTCGGCGGGACTGCGGTGGCCGCGTGGCTGTTATGGCGGGACGGATCGGCTTACGTCGTCGGCGGACCTGGAGAACAGCCCCTGCCCGGAATCGAGGCCGGCCGGCCGGCACTTGTCACGGTGGGCACGCCGGAGGGCCGGCTCGTCACGTGGGTCGCGGCGGTCGAGCAGCTCAGGCAGGGCAGCGACGAGTGGGGCCGGGTGGTTCCTCAGCTGCTCGCCAGACGGCTGAGCGCCGACGGGGACGCCGCCCACCGCTGGGAGCGCTCCTGCCGGGTGCTCCGGCTGACACCCACCGGGGAACTCAGCGAGGGCAGTCGCTAGTCGGTCAGCCGGTCGACGAGTTCGGTGATGACCGCATCCCGGACCGCGGTCTGCACCGGCTCGTCGTAGCTCCAGATACCGAGGCAGGCAACCGCGCTGCCGGCGGCGAGGAACACGTAGTCGATCACGTAAGAACCCACGCCGTTGTCCGATTCGAGCAGCGGTACGACGATCCGCCGCGAGGAGGCAGTGACGACGTCGGTGAGCTCCGGCAGGGCCGGCTCGCTGTAGACCGGAGTCGCGCCGTAGTCCACCGTGTCCCCGGTCAGCCCGAAGTTTCTCGCGAAGCTGGTGAAGTCCTCCCGGCACAGGTCGAAGCCGGGTGGCCCCAGCGCATCCACGATGTCGCCAGCCTGCGCCTCCGACGCGGTGATGACGCCAGCGGTCTGCACGGACACACCGGGCACCACGTACACCTCCGATATCCGCAGGTCCCGCGCGTCGAGATCATCCGCGTCCGGCTGGTCCTGGGCGATCTGCGGCAGCCCCAGACACTCCAGCACCGCGGACGTCTCGAGGACCGGATTGAGTGTCCCCGTGACATCGGTGTTCAGCTCCCATCCGTCGCCGGGGAAATCACGCGGTTCAAGCAGCAGGTCGAGGGCGACAAGGTTCTGGCTCGGCTCGGGCGCGTTCAGGACGCGGACCACGAAGAAGCCCGCCACGGCCAGCGCGACGACCAGGACTGCCGCGACGGCGAGCCGTCCCCAACGCCGTCGGGTCGGGGCAGCCGCCGGCGGGAGCGGTTCCGGCGTACCCGGCGGCGGTCGTTCGTGGAGGTACGGCACGGTGCCGACGCGGGCGGGAGAATTGACGCGGGTCGGGCCTGCGTCGGACCCCGGGGGCAGCAGCAGCGGCCGCCCCGCCACGGCGACCGGCGACACCGGCAGACCGAGGCTCTGCTGGGCTCGCTGCAGTGCAACGGCAAGGCTGAGCGCGGAGTCGGGGCGGTCCGGGGGTCCTTTGCCATCGCGTTCTCCAGGACGCCGACGACCTGCTCGGGGACACCGAGCCGGCGCAGGTCCGGCGGCGGCTCGGACAACACGCGGTACAGCACCGGTGCGACCGAGATGTCCCCCGCTCCTTCGAACGGCGGCCGCCCGAGCATCAGCGCCATCACGGTGGCGGCGAGTGAGTAGACGTCCGCGCTCGGCGTCGCTGACTGACCCTGGATCACCTCGGGGGCGGCGAATCCCGGTGTTGCGGTGATCTCACCGGACCGGGTCAGTTCCAAGTCAACGAACCTGGCCTGCCCGAAGTCGGCGAGTCGCGGTGCGCCGTACTCGTCGATGAGCACGTTGGCCGGCTTGATGTCCCGGTGCAGGATGCCGGCCTCGTGCGCGGTCTGCAGGGCACCGGCGAGGCGTACGCCGACGTCCACCGCCTCGCGCCAGTCCAGCGGACCGCTGGTACGGATCCGCTCCGCCAGGGAGCCGCGGGCGAAGAACGGCATGACCAGGAAGCCGTGCTCGTCCGGGTCGATTCCCCCGTCGTACACGCTGACGATGTGTGGATGACCGCTGAGTTGCCCCAGTGCCCGGCACTCCTGGGTGAAGCGGGCGCGCGCCCGCGCGTCCAGGGTCGCGGAGATGACCTTCACCGCGACGTCCCGACGGAACTGCTCTTGGCGGGCCCGGTACACCACCCCGAATCCGCCCCGGCCGATCTCGACGAGGTCGGTGACCTCGGGCCGGCGCAGGGTTGTCACGCCGTCAATCCTCGCAGAGAGATTCACGGGGGGAGGCGGTTCGTCGCCCAAGGGGCGTTCTACCACCTCGGCGATCATGACGATCCGGCGCGAGGAAGCCGCACTAACGACGCAATTCGGGCCACCAATCGTCATGATCGTCCAGAGCATGATGGGTTCGTCGTTGCTCTGGACCGACGAGGCGGAACATGACGATCGATAGCAGCGCCGAGAACAGCCGCGAAAGGTCCGCGCCGACCGTGGTCGGCGCTGCGGTGGGCTGGAAGATGGTCGACCTAGGCTGGGGCCGCAGCGCGGTGGACTTCGCGACCCTGAGCGAGCCGAGCAACTGCCGCGAGTACGTCTCCGTTCATCACCGGCTCGGGGTCGGTGCGGGCGACCGGCTCATCGACGTCGCGTGCGGCTCTGGTCTCGCCGTCGAGCTCGCCCGTGCGCGGGGCGCCACCGGCGCGGGAATCGACGCATCGCATCGGCTCGTCGCAGTTGCTCGGGACCGGAACCCGGACGCCGACATCCGGGTCGGTGACATGCACGCACTTCCGTGGGACGACGCCAGCTTCGACGTCGCGACCAGCTTTCGGGGAATCTGGGGCACGACACCGGCGGCCGTGGCCGAGATCCACCGAGTGCTGGTGCCGGGTGGCCGGGTGGGGCTCACCGTCTGGGGCCATCTCAAGATGTCGCCGGGAGCGTGGGCACTGGCGCCGTTCAGGATGGCCGACTCGGCGCGGCTGGAGAACCAGGCCGCCATGGTGTCGCTCGGTCGGCCCGGGGTGGGCGAGGACCTCCTGGCACGCTGCGGGTTCGTAGACATCGAACGAGTCGACGTGCCGTTCGTGTGGGAGTTCGCCGATCCGGAGATGTTCGCGCGGGCCCTCGCATCCACCGGGCCGGCGTACGAGGCGATTCAGAACGTCGGAGAGGAGGCCTTCCTCGAGGCGGCGACCCAGCAGGCTCGGGAGCTTGTCCGGGACGGGCTGCCGCTGCGAGCTGGGATAGCTGTGGTCGGCTATCTTGCCCGCAAGTCCCAACCGCGGCAGCAAAAGGCAGCGACATGAGAGCGATCGGCCTTCTTGGCGTTCCGGAGGCAACCGTCGAGGCTCAACGCCTGTTCGACGAGGACGTCACCGACGTCGGTTACGTGATGAACGTGTCGCGACTATGGGCCTACCAGCCGGACCTGATGACCGGGCTCTTCGAGCTAATGCGGCA
>Ga0136620_10000615_pt1 | contig 16312 bp, 17 predicted proteins | sample AntDrymUQ4162106_2_FD_104806 | JGI IMG/M metagenome (GOLD analysis project Ga0136620, IMG submission 104806) | Polar desert sand microbial communities from Dry Valleys, Antarctica - metaG UQ416 (21.06) | ecosystem: Environmental > Terrestrial > Soil > Desert | place: Antarctica: Dry Valley... | reverse complement strand
GCCGCGCCGCTGCTGGTCGCCGCCACGGTGGTGCCGCTGCTGCTCGCCTCCGGCGCCGCCCGAGCACCGAGATTGCAGCCGATCGTGGCCTTCGGCGTAGCGGGATGCCTGCTGATCCCAGGCCTGGGGGGACTCGCCGGCTACAGCACCGACATCGATGAGGCGCGCCGGAACGGCGAGGAGTTCGAGGTCTCCTCCTCGCCGGGCGACTTGGACAGCGCCGACGCCGAGGCCGACGTCGATGTCGACGAGACCACGACGTCCGACCCCTCCGACGACAACGCAAGCAGCTCGGCGACGGTCGACGTCGGGCCGGCCGAGTCCGCACCACCGTTCACACTTCCGACGGTCCCGGCGCCTTCACCCGCCACCGAGGCACCGCCGACGCCGACGACACGTCCTCCGGCGGCACCGCCGACGAGGCCTCCGGCCACCAGCCCAGCGACGGTTCCCAGCAAGGTGGATCCCGGTTATCCGGTGTTCGTCAGCTCCGAGATCCTGGCATCCAACGAGCAGCGCCAGACGGCCACGATCTACCTACTGATCGGCCGGCCATACCGCGCAGGCAGAGCGCCTGCGCAGGTGGACGGCGGGGTCGCGTGCGCTGTTGGTCCGAACGACGCCGTGATCCCGTTCTACCTCAGTGCCACCCCTACCAGCGGCGGCTCGGCGAACACGGTGACGTTGCAGTTCTCCCAGTCGCTCGGCGGAGTCGCCGACGTCAACGCTCACCCGATCACGATCGAGTTCCACGATGCCGGCAACGGCCGCCGCTGCGCCAGTGCAACGTCATCGGACCTCGCCACCACTGAAGCGTCCTACGAATGGCCGAATCTCGCCGGCGGTGAAGAACAGTTCGGCAACGGCTACTTCATCGTCGCCGACTACTACGGCGCCGCCGGCAAGGCGATCGGCCGCCGGTCGGCCGTCATGTCGGTGATCCCGGTGGTGAACGATCTCCTCACCACCAACACCTTCACGTTGGTCGGTGCCGACCTCGTGCGCTACAGGGATCCCAGCACGGGCAAGCGTTTCGCAGTCATGCGCCTGGTGCGCTGACCTGACGAGGTTCGGTGACGAGCGATGCTTCGCGAACGTGCGACCATGCCTCCGTGGGGAGCGCTGGTTGCCGGTGGCTCCGACGCCACGCTGACCGACGTCTCGGTGCGGGTCACGCCGTCACCGAGCGACACGGCGTCGAACACGAGGCCGACGACGGATCCTTCGACGTCCACAGAACCGGTCGAGTCCTCGTGGACACGGCAGCGCCCCGACGGCGAGCCCGGCACCGATCAGCCGATGCTCGTCGTGCGAGCGACCGACGCGAATCGACGGAGCACCGTTCTGCGTGCGAGGATGCCCAACGCAGCAGTGTGAACCGACTTCGGAGGGACCGTGGCGGCAAGTTGGAAGAGGATTGGTCGGCGGGCGATGAGAGGCGCCGCCTTCGCCGCCGGCATGGTGACCCTCGTTGGCTGTGCGCCCTATCGGGTCGCGTTGTTTGGCGACGTCCCGTACACCTCCTCGGGGGAGGTGGCGTACGACCGCCTGATCGACGATGTCAATGTCGACGACGTCGCCTTCTCGATCCACGTCGGTGACTTCCAGGCCAGCACCTCAACCTGTACAGACGCCCAGATCAACGAGAACATCGTCCGCTTCGACCGGTTCGAGCGGCCGCTCGTCTACACGCCGGGCGATAACGAGTGGACCGATTGTGACAACTCGCCGACGACCCGGTTGGCCCGGCTCCGTCAGCTCGTGTTCCGAGGCACCGGCACCGAGTCGCAAGGCGACACCACGACGCGCTTGGCGTCACAGGACAGCCTCGGCTATCCGGAGAACACCTGCTGGACAAGCGGGCCGGTCACCTTCGCCACCCTCCATGTCGTCGGAAGCAACGACGGCGCCGCCAACAGGGCCGAGCAAACGGCGCGCCGCAAGGCGACCATCAACTGGATGAGACAGGCGTTTGACGTCGCCCGATCCCGAGGCGATGAGGGCATCGTGCTGCTCGCCCACGCTGATCTCCGGTTCACCTCCCCCGAAGGCGGGAAAGGTGCTTACGAAAGCATGTTCCAGGCGCTCCGCGAGGAGACGACGAGCTTCGCTGGGTCGGTGCTCTACGTACACGGCGACGGCCACGTCTTCCGCAACGACCGCCCCATGAAGCGGGGATCAGGCTCAACGGTCAAGAACTTCCGGCGAGTCGAGGTGTACGGCAATCCGACGGTGCGGTGGGTGCGTCTCACTGTCAATCCCGGCAGCTCGACATTGTTCACGATCACGTCCCCGCCGACTCCCTGATCGGTGGGTGGCCGGCGACTGCCCATGCCCCGCCGCAACCGGGTGAACCCATGGGGTGACCTACATGCGGTCAGCGAGCACGGGCTGTTCACCGGGAACCGGGGCTGCCTCGTGGATGACGACGGCGAGGTCGTGCGCCATCACCGCTGCAACCTCTGGATCACCTGCGTGACGGAGTTCAGGGACTGGCGGTTCCCGCTGGCGTCGCCGAACCGTTGGACACCGATCTTCTTCCTCGACGACGCAGTCGCCCTGGCGGCCGCTCACCGGCCGTGCGGGCTGTGCCGCCGATCCGCCTACGAGTCGTACCGCGACGCGGTGACCGCAGCGACGCCGGGCGCGGACCGGCTGGGGGCGGGCGAACTGAACAGGATGCTCGGCGCCGAGCGACTGAACCGCGGACGAGGTATCGACCGCGCTGCTGACCGGAAGCTGTGGACGGCGGATCATGCCGACCTTCCCGACGGCAGCGTGGTCCTGGATGCGACGGGTGCTCCATGTCTGCTCGTCGAAGACCGGACGATGACGTTCACGTTCGGCGGTTGGTCCGACCCGCGCCCGCGCCTGCGCCGAGGATCTGTGCAGGTGCTGACGCCTCCCACGTCGGTGGTGGCACTGGCGCACGGCTTCGGCCCAGAGTTGCATCCCACCGCCGCGGCGTGACGGCCCTGCTCAGGCGTGTCGAACGGAGGGTGCCGGCTCAGGGTTCATGGAGCTACGTAGTCCGTGGTGGCCCGGGCGGCGTTGGCAGACAGGGCAAAAGGTGGTTGCGCGTCCGGTCTCGGTCAGGCGACGGATGATGCCGCGTCCGCACGTGAGGCATCGCTGACCAGCGCGTCCGTAGACGCGATGACGTTCCTGGTAGGCGCCAGGCGCGCCGAGGAGGTCCACATATCGGGCGTCGGCAAGCGTCGAGCCACGGCGTTCGACGGCGTCCGCGAGGATCGTCCCGATCGCCTGGTGCAGCCGCGTCACAGACCGTGGCGACATCTGCGATGAGATCGCCTCTGGGTGGACACCAGCCCGGTGAAGGATCTCGTCGGCGTAGATGTTGCCGATGCCGGCGATCAGGTGCTGGTCGAGCAGCAGCGGCTTCACGCGGCGGGATCGTTGACGCACGATCGCCGCTAGCACGGAACGGTCGAACACGTCGGCGATCGGGTCGACGCCCAATCGGTGTAGCTCGGGGATCTCGGCGGCGACATCGGCCGGGTCGTACACCACGACCTCACCGAACGTGCGTGGATCGACGAACAGCAGACGGCGCGCCGGCTTGCCGCCGAACGTCACGGCGACATGCGTGTGCACGGGCTCGTCGGCGTCCGCTGGCACCCACAGCAGCTGGCCGCTCATGCGCAGATGGATCATGACGTGGTATCCCGAGTCCAGCTCCACCGTCAGGTACTTGCCGCGACGCCGCACGGCGACGGGCGTCGTGCCCATGAGCCCGTCGTAGACGGCTTCCGCTGACGTGCGGCGCACGGTGCGCATGCCGGTGACAGCGACGCCATCTATGCGCCGACCGACGATGGTGTCAACAAGACCTCGCCGGACCGTCTCGACCTCGGGCAACTCTGGCACGACCGATCAGAACGTCGGTGACGCCGACGGCGACTGCGATGGAGTCGCCGTCAGCGTCACGCGTTCGCAGGCCTCTGCGGCCGCCACGCGTTCGGCTGCCTTCTTCGAGGTCCCTTCTCCCTCGCCGAGCACCTCGCCGTCCACGACGACCGTGGCGAAGAAGCGCTGGGCATGGTCGGGACCTTCGGACCGAACCTCGTACACCGGCGGACCCATGCCGGCAGATGCCACCATCTCCTGCAGTCGCGACTTCTCGTCGAGCTCGCCGAGGTTGATGGCGGCGGCATCGAGCCGTTCGGTCATGAGCCGCGTCACGACTGCGGCCGCAACAGCCGGACCGCTGTCGAGATACACAGCACCTATCACGGCCTCCAGGGCGTCCGACAGGATCGACGGCTTGTCGTGGCCGTTGGCGGCACGCTCGCCCCGGCCAAGCTTGATGTACGACCCCAGCTCGATGGAGCGGGCCACCTCGGCCAGGGCGGTGGCGTTGACGACGGCCTTGCGTATGTTCGTGAGCTGACCCTCGGGCAACTCGGGGTACCGGCGGAACACGAGGTCGGCGACGACGGCGCCGAGGATGGCGTCGCCCAGGAACTCGAGGCGCTCATTGCTGGGAGCATCGCCGTTCTCGGCACACCACGAACGATGTGCCAGAGCCTGGTCGAGGAGCGAGGCGTCGGCGAACGAGTGCCCGACGGCCTCGATCAGCGCCTCGATCCCCACCAGCGTCGGGTCAGGTACGGGTGCGGTCGTAGACGTAGTCGACGGCGTCACGCACGGTCTTCAGGTCTTCGAGGTCCTCGTCTTCGATGCGGAACCCGGCGGTGCGCTCACCGATCTCTTCCTCCAAGCCCTCGACGAGCTCGATCAGGGCGAGTGAGTCGGCTTCCAGATCGTCGACGAAGGACTGTCCCTCGCTGATGGTGGACGGTTCGATCTCCAGGATGTCGGCGAGGCGGTCGCGGATGATCTCGAAGATCTCCTCCCGACCGATGGGGCCCTGGTCCACGTGCGTCTCGGCAGGCATGATGGGCGATCCTAGTGGCGGACTAGGCCGTGGGCCGTAGGGCGAGCCGCTGACGACGAGTGTTAGCTTCGGCGGCCAGGAGGTGCGCGATGCACGAGCTGGCGCTGGGCGAGGCGATCGTGGACACGGTGCGCCGGCACGCCGGAGGACGGAGCGTGCGGCGGGTCACGGCACGCATCGGACACATGCGCCAGGTCGTGCCCGACGCCCTGCAGTTCGCATGGGAGATGCTCACCGACGGATCCGATCTCGCCGGGTGCCGGCTCGAGATCGACCATGTTCCCGCGGTCATCACCTGCCGGGGGTGCGGATCCACGACAACGCTCGAGTTCCCGATCCTGTTGTGCGACGCATGCGACAGCGCCGATGTGGAGCTGGTCAGCGGCGAGGAGTTCCTGGTCGCCACGATGGACGTCGCCAAGGAGGTGAGCTCATCCTCGTCCACAACCACTGGGGATGATTCCGCAGTCAGTTGAGGGAGATGGCCTGGCGGATCTCGTCGATGATGCCGGCCCTCACCATCTCACCGGCCATCGTGATGCCGTTCTCCATGGCCCGCGGGCCCGAGGAGCCGTGAGAGATGATGCACACGCCGTCGACGCCGAGCAGGATCGCCCCACCGTACGTGTCCGGGTCGAGCGACTCGTACAGCGGCAGCAGCGCCGGCATCAACGCGTCGGCGTGCGGGCGGTACGACTCATCGGCTGCGAAGGCGTCCAGCAACGCCTTCACGACGGTCTTCATGCCGCCCTCGAGCGTCTTCAGCACGACGTTGCCGGTGAAGCCGTCGGTCACGATGACGTCGACGTCATCGGTCATGATGTCTCGGCCCTCGACGTTGCCGATGAAATCGATGTGCTTTGCCGACGCCATGAGCGGGTAGGTCTCCTTGCGCAGCGAGTCGCCCTTGCCAGGCTCCTCGCCGATCGACAGCAGGCCGACTCGGGGCTGGTCGACGCCGAAGCGGCGCCGGGAGTAGACGGTGCCCATCTGGGCGAACTGCACCAGCCATTCGGGCTGCACCTCGGCGTTGGCGCCGGCGTCGAGCAGCACCGTGGGCGTGGAGCCGGGCACCGGGATCGGCGTGGCGATGGCGGGACGCTTGACACCTTTGATCCGGCCCATTCGAAACAGCGCTGCGGCCATGGTGGCGCCCGTGTTGCCGGCTGAGATCATCGCCCCGGCGTTGCCTTTGCGGACCGTCTCGGCGGCCCGCACGAGGGTGGAGTCCTTCTTGCGGCGCACTCCCTGGGCGGGGTCCTCGTGCATACCGATGACCTCGTTCGCCTCCACCAGCGGCATGTCGCCGATCTCGATGCGATCGGCGAGATCCGACGGACCGACGAGCACGACGGGAGTGCCGGCGGCGACCGCACGGCGAGCGCCTTCCACGATGCGGTCGGGAGCGCCGTCACCGCCCATGGCGTCGACGGCGACGGGCAGCACGCGGCGACCCGCGTCAGGCCACGTCGATGACGACGCGGTCCTTGTACCACCCGCACGACGGGCACACGGTGTGTGGCAACTTGGCGTTGCCGCAGCGTGGGCACAGGCTGCGAGCTGGTGCGTCCAGCTTCCAGGCGCCGGCGCGCCGGCTGCGGGTCTTGGACTTCGACTTCTTCTTCTTCGGAACTGCCACGGATCGTCTCTCTCGTGCGTTGTGGGCCAATGCAGGCTAACGGTGACCGCTACCGTTCCCCTACCGAATCGTCGCCGAGCTGGTCGAGCGCGGCCCAGCGGGCATCGAGCGGACCGGCCCCGCAGTCGCAGGCCTCGGCGTTGCGGTCGACACCACACGACGGGCACAGCCCTGCGCATTCAGGGCGGCACAGCGGAGCGTCGGGCAGGGCCAGCAGCACGGCCTCGCGAACGAGCGCCGCCAGGTCGAGCTGACCGTGCTCGATGGGAAAGAACTCCTCGTCTGGCGGATCGGCCACGAACGTCTCAGATGTCGTCACGGTCAGAGTCCGGTCGATCGCAGTGAGGCAGCGCACGCACTCGGTGCGCGACCCCACGCGGATCTCACCGGCGGCGAGCACCCGGTCGAGCGTTGACGTGAGGACGATGGAGACGTCGACGTCACCGTGCAATCGCGGATCGGCGAGCTCTACCTCGTCGAGGCTGAGGTGGGCCGCGACGATTCGAGTGGCACCCGGTTCGCGCAGCAGTTCGGCGGCGTTGACCACGAGTGCCCGGCGCTGGGAATGGGGCGCGCCCCGATCGGTGATCGGCATGCCGGCGCTCAGCGGTCTTGGTCGAAGAAACCCTTTGTCGGGTCGTCGACGTCATCGAAGCTCACCGGGGCCGGGGCACCGATGGACAGACGCTGACGGCCGGCGCCGACCGTCTTGGAGAGCTTGTCGAGCAGGATCTCGAAGCTGCCGAGGCGCTGATCGAGGAAGTCCTCGGTCTCGTGGCGCAGGCGGCGGGAGTCGGTCTCAGCTGCTTCCATGACCTGACGGGCACGCTGCTCGGCGGCGCGCACGACCTCCGTTCGCTGCACCATCCGTTCGGCCTGGACCCTGGCCGCTTCCAGCAGCTCATCGGCCTCGCGCCGGGTCTTCGCCACGAACTCCTGGCGCTCCTTCAGCATCCATCGAGCCTGGCGCAACTCGTCTGGCAGCCGTGCCAAGGCGTCTTCCAACAGTTCCACGATCTCATCGCGGTCGATGCGAGGCGACGACGACAACGGCATCGTCGGCGCCGTCGCGATGATGTCGACGGCCCGGCGGAGCATGGTCTCGGCGTCGCCGACGTAGCCCTGCGCCGACTGGGGCTCGGGGTACTCGTCGTCGATCTCCTCGTACTCGTCGTATTCCTCGTACTCGTCGTACTCGTCGTAGCCCTGCTGCGGCGCGGCGACCTGCCGATCGTTGGCGCGCCCACCGTCGCGGGGACGCACATTGAACGACTGCTCGTACGTCGGGTCGTAGGGGTTCGGGTTGCGAGGATCGTAGGTCATGTTGTGACAGTCATCTCGGTGTCCGATCGGCCGCATCGGACGGGTACAACGTTCGCAGGGCGCCGGCCACCGACGCCGGCACCATGTGGTCGACTGCTCCACCGTAGCGGGCGATCTCACGGACGAAACGGCTGCTGATGTAGGCGAGTGCCGGTCGGCACGGCACGTACACGGTGCGGATGCCCGTCACCGTCTGGTTCGTGTGTGCCATCTGTTGCTCGATGTCGAAGTCGCCGGCGTTGCGCAGGCCCTTGACGATGAAGTCGACGCCGGCGTCGCGTGCGGCGTCGACGGCGAGCCCAGCGAACGACCGCACCTCCACGGCACCGGCGGTGGGGCCGCCAGCAGCAACCGCCTGCTCGATCATCGCCATCCGCTCGTCGACACCGAACATTGACGACTCCTTCTCCAGGTTGTGCATCACCGTGACGACGACATCGCCGAACAGTTCGGCGGCCTGGTCGATCACATCGAGATGACCGAAGTGCGGCGGGTCGAAGCTCCCTGGGTACAGCACACGGCTCATGGAGCCGCCAACGCTAGTTCTCTTGGGCGGTGCAGAAAGCGACCCACGTGCGCCCGTAGCGGCGGGAGCGGATCACCGACCACGGCGAGGACGGATGAAGCTCGCGGCCCGACTCGGCAACGACGAAGGGCAACGGGTCGAGCGACGCCAGCGTCTCGAACACCCCGTCCCAGCGCTCGAAGTCGTACGGCGGATCGACGAAGACGAGCATCCCTTCTTCATCACCCTTCTTGTCAGCATTCTTGTCGGACGGGCCACCGAGTTGCTGACTCAAACGGGAGAGGACGGTGGGATTCGAGGCATCGGCCTCCTCGACGCGACAGCGGCGTCCCAGGTCGAGGGCGTCGATGTTGGCGTGCAACGCCCGCAGCGCTGCGCGACGGTTCTCGACGAACGTGACGTCGGCGGCTCCACGAGACAGCGCCTCGATGCCGAGCGCCCCCGTGCCGGCGAACAGGTCGAGCACCTGCGCATCGAGCACGACATCGAGGCTGCGAAGGGCATTGAACATGGCCTCACGGACCTTGTCGGTGGTCGGGCGCGTGGCGTCGCCCGGTGGGGCCACGAGCTTGCGGCCCTTCAACTCTCCGGCGACGACGCGCATCGCCAGAAGGCTACGGGCGCGTCGCGGCCTGGAACCGCAGCCGCGGAACGTGCACACTGGAGGCGTGCTGGAACCCGATCCCGCGATCACCTGTATCGACTGTGGCGGCCGAGCCCACCTGTTGACAGCGCCTCGCGAGGATGGTCGCTGGGAACCCGGTGACGTCGTCGCCTACCGCTGCGAGGACTGCCTCGACCGCTGGGACCTGGTGCTTGACGACGACGCCATCGATGACGAGCAGTAGCCCCGCCGCTCAGTCCTCGTCGAGCACGTAGCGCGGTCCTGGACCGCGTCGTGCAACTCGGTCGTCGGGGTTCAAGAGTTGACAAACGCGTAGCGACAGGCAGCCGCAGCCGATGCACCCGTCGAGGCGATCACGGAGACGTTCCAGCACGGCGATCTGGGAATTGATGCGCGGCCGCCACGATGTCGAGAGACGGTGCCAGTCCCGTTCGTTCGGTGTGCGGTTCTCGGGGAGCGACGCCAGCGCCGTGCGGATCTCATCCAGGCTCAGGCCGACTTGTTGGGCGACGCGGAGGAACGACACGCGCCGCAGCGTCTCACGGGCGTAGCGGCGCTGCCCTGCCGACGAACGGGTGGCGTGGATCAGTCCTTCCGCTTCGTAGAAGCGCAACGCAGAGGCGCTGACGCCAGTTCGTTCGCTCAGCGCGCCGATCGTCAGTAGATCAACGTTCACGTTGACGGACGCTACAGCGTCATTTGCTCAACTTCAAGTGACATTAAACAATCAGGAGCGGGTGAGGTACTCCTGACGCTCGGCGACGAGCAGGTCGACCTCGTCCCGCAGGAGTGGGTGGACCAACAGCTCGGGGTCGTCGCCGACGATGTCGAACGCCGCGGTCCTGGCCGCCTCCACGAGATCTCGGTCGCGCCCTAGCGAGGCCAGGCGCAGATCGCTGCGCCCCTTCTGGGCGGTATCCATCAGCGTGCCCTCGCCGCGCAGCGCCAGGTCGACCTCGGCCAGTTCGAAGCCGTCGGTGGACGCCACGAGCGCCGACAGCCGAGGGTTGTCCTCGGTCGGCTGGGCGGTGACGAGCCAGCAGCGCGAGGCGTGGCACGCCCGCCCGACGCGGCCGCGCAGCTGGTGTAGCTGGGCGATGCCGAAGCGGTCGGCGTCGAGGATCACCATGACCGTGGCGTTGGCGACGTCGACGCCGACCTCGATCACCGTCGTCGCCACGAGCACGTCGAGTTCGCCGCGCCGGAACGCTGCCATCACCGCCTCCCGCTCGGGCGCCGGTACCCGGCCGTGCAGCAGACCGAGTCGCACACCCTTCAACTCACCCGTCGACAACCGGGTGAACGTCTCCTCGGCGGAAGCCACCTGAAGCTTCTCGCTCTCGTCGATGAGCGGGCACACGACGTAGGCCTGGCGGCCGTTGGCCACGGCGTTGCGTACGTCGTCCCACACGGGCTCCTGCTGGAGCGGCCCGTTGGCCCACGACGTCTCGATCGGGGTGCGACCGGGAGGCAGCTCGTCGAGGACGCTGACGTCGAGGTCGCCATAGACCGTCATCGCCGCCGTTCGCGGGATGGGCGTCGCCGTCATCACCAGCAGGTCGGGCACGGTCTCACCGGCCTTTGCCCGCAATGCGGCTCGCTGCTCGACGCCGAAGCGGTGCTGCTCGTCGACGACGGCCAGACCAAGGCTGCGGAACTCGACACCGACCTGAATGAGAGCATGTGTGCCAACCAAGAGGTCAACCTCACCGGCGGCCAGACCGGAGAGCACACTCGCCCGTTCTGCACCCGTCACGCGGTTCGTCAACAGCTCGACCCGCAGCGGTCTATCGGGGAACAGCGTGCCGTCGCTGGGCACGTTCACGCCGTCGAGCAGTGCCAAGATCGATGTGAAGTGCTGCTCGGCAAGCACCTCCGTCGGCACCATCAGTGCCCCCTGATGGCCGCCGTCGATAGCAGCAAGAAGTGCCGACACGGCAACAACGGTCTTGCCGGCGCCCACGTCGCCCTGCAGCAGGCGGTGCATCGGGAACGGCTGATCGAGGTCGGCGGCGATCTCGGCGAACGCACGCCGCTGAGCGCCGGTCAGCGGGTACGGCAGCGAGGCGTGGAACTGCTCCACGAGCGGCGGCGCGTCGTGGGCCTGCCTGTAGCGCACGCCGCGGCCGGCCAGCTCGATGGCCCGCTTCTGGCGGACAAGTGCCAGTTGCACCCGCAGCAGCTCGTCGAACGCCAGACGCCGGCGGCAACGGCGCTGCTCGTCCATCGACTCGGGCCCGTGGATCCCGAACAACGCGTCCTGGCGCCCCATCAGGCGGTGGCTGTCGAGCACGCCGGCAGGCACGGGGTCGGCGATGCCTCGGGGACGGCAGCGCTCGAGCGCATTCTCCACCCAACCGGCGAGCTCCCACGTGGTGAGCTGGGCCTTCTCGCTCTGGGGATAGATGGCGACGATGCGCCCCGTGCGGTCGCCGATCAGGTCGACGATCGGGTTCGTCATCTGCAGCCCACCGCGATACGTATCGGCCTTGCCGAACAGGGCGACGGTGAGCCCCTCGTGGAGCTGGCGCTGGCGCCACGGCTGGTTGAAGAACACGACGTTCATGCGGCCCGACCCGTCGCCGACAACCACATCGACCATCGTTCTCCGATTTCGGGTCGTGCGCTTCGACACGGACCGCACCGACACCAGCACCAACGCCTCCTCACCCACGGTGAGATCGGCGATGTGGGCCTCGTTCGTGCGGTCGACCCAGCGGCGGGGATACGTCATCAACAGATCGAGCACGGTGTCGATGCCAACGGACCCCAGCGCCACCCGTTTCTTGGGTCCGACGCCCGTCAAGCGGTCGACCTCGAGACGATCCAGCTCCCGCAACGTCAGCGGAGCGTTAGTCACTGGACTTCACACGAGCGACGGAGCGCCAGCGGAGGAGCGACCAGAGACGGCCTGCGTGGCCGGGGAACGCAAGCGACCGGCCAGAGGTCACTCGACGCCGATGAGGTAGGGATAGAGCGGCTGGTCGCCCCGGTGCACCTCTGCCTCGAGCCCGGCGCCGGCTACCCACTGCTCGATTGCTGCGGTGGCTGCGACCGTGGCATCGGCGCCGGCCACGACGGTGACGAGCTCGTGACCATCGTCGACGAGTTGCTCCAGCAAGGCCACGACGATCTCGTCCAGCGACGGTGCCACGGCGACGACGCCGTCGCCTCGCACGAGCGCGATCCAGTCGCCCTCCTCGACGGGGCCGGCATCCGTCTTCGTCGCCCGCACAGCGCGGGTCACCTCGCCGGTGGTGATGCCGACGATGGCCGCCGACATCGACTCGGCGTTCGTGGCGGCGTCGACCTCTGGGTCGTAGACGATCAGTGCCGCCAGCGCCTCAGGCATCGAAACCGTTGGCACGACGACGACGGTCTTCGAGGTCAGCGCATCGACCTGCTCGGCAACGGGGATGATGTTCTTGTTGTTCGGCAGCAGGATGACCTCGTCGGCGTTGACGCGCTCGACGAAGTCGAGCAGCTCGGCCGTAGACGGGTTCATCGTCTGGCCACCGGTTACGACGCCCTGCACACCGAGCTGCACGAACAGCTCGGCCAAGCCGGGCCCGCTCGCTACCGCGACCACGGCGCTGTCGAGAGCGGGCAACCCGACGACGGAGCGTGGCGGCGCCGAGGCGGCGATCGGGATCGTGGCCGCTCCGAGAGCGGCAGCCTGGCGGCGGTCGTGCTCAGCGGCCACCTCACCGAACAGATCCGTGACCCGGATCTGCTGGGGCCGCCCGTCGAGGGCGATGGCCGACTCGATGGCGGCGCCGATGTCGTTCGTGTGGACGTGGCAGTTGAACATGCCGTCGCCGCCGACGACGACGATCGAGTCTCCGATCTTTTCCCATGACGTCTTGAACTCGTCGAGGCGCTCGTCGGCCAGGGCCATCAAGTACATCACCTCGTACCGGAGGTCGGCGATGGAGCCGTCGGCGGCGGAGGCGATGTCGACGGCGCGAGGATCGAGCACCGGCAGGGAGGCGTCGATCTCGGATTCCGGCAGTGGCTCGCCGTCGACCACGTGGAGGGCGGCGTCGAGCAGCAGCAGGAACCCGGCACCTCCGGCATCGACGACGCCGGCTTCCTTGAGCACCGCCAGCAGCTCCGGTGTGCGTTCCAGAGCCGCGCGGCCGGCGTCGCGGGCGGCCCGCAGCACGTCGACGAGGCTGCCACCGACGCTGGCGGCTTTCTTGGCGCCCTCGGCGCTCTCTCGAGCGACGGTCAGGATGGTGCCCTCGATCGGCTTCAGCACGGCCTCATAGGCGGCCGTACTCGCCGCCTGGAGGGCGTCGGCCACCTGCGACGCCGACGCCTTGGCGGAGTTGACGAGCGCCGCCCGCAGCGTGCCAGCCAGGCCGCGCATGATCTGGGACAGGATGACCCCCGAGTTGCCGCGGGCGCCCATGAGCGATCCATGGCTGATGGCATCGCAGGTCTCGGCGCCCGACTCTGGCGTGTCCGCCAGCTCAGCGACGACGGCATCGAGCGTGCGGGACATGTTCGTGCCGGTGTCGCCGTCGGGGACCGGGTAGACGTTCAGCCGGTTGATCCGCTCGGCATGCGCGCGAACGGCGTCACGAAACGCGGTGATCGTGTCGCGCAACGCAGCAGCGTCGAGAAACTCGAGTGTCGGCACGCCGACATCGTAATGAGAGGGTCACTCGCCAGATGTCAAAGGGCGCCTCGGTTGCGGTGCCGGTCATCGTTCCCGCTGATGGAACGGGCCGGCTAAACCGATCCGCTGATAGGCTGTGACCCACTTCTGCGGTGACAAACACCGCCCGAAACCCGAGAACGTTGGAGCACGTGTAATGGCCGCTGTGTGTCAAGTGTGTGGCAAGAAGCCCTCGTGGGGTATGTCCGTGTCGCACTCCCACCGGCGCACGAAGCGGCGCTGGAACCCGAACATCCAGCGTGTCCGGGCGCTCGTCAACGGGTCGCCAAAGCGCATTGACGTGTGCACCGGGTGCATCAAGTCCAACAAGATCGTCAAGGCCGGTTGAGCCACGCTCATGCAGGGCGTGATCAAGTCCTACGATCCCGGTACCGGCGACGGCATCGTGATGTGTGACACCGACTTCGCCGATTACAACTTGGCCACCGACGCCCTCGACGGCTCCATCTTGCGGATGCTTCGTCCCGGGCAGCGTGTCCTGTTCGAGCTGAACGACCACGGCAATGCCACGACACTGCGCCTCGGATCAGAGGTCGACATGAAGACGCCCGGCCATTAGGTCGGGCGCTCGCCGTTCTACCGAACGCAGTGTGATCCACCGGTTCCGACGAGGAGCAACTCAACGATGAGCGCAACCACCACGAACACCCGATTGCAGCAGTGGGTTTCCGAATGGGCAGAACTGCTGCAGCCGACCGACATCTACTGGTGCGACGGGACGGCCGAGGAGTACGAGCGCCTTTGCCGGGAACTGGTCGCCAGTGGCACCTTCACCACGCTCGACGAGGCCAAGCGTCCCAACAGCTATTGGGCCCACTCCGATCCTGGTGACGTCGCTCGCGTCGAAGACCGTACGTTCATCTGCTCGGCCTCCGAGGACGACGCCGGTCCCAACAACAACTGGCGCCAGCCCGACGAGATGCGCGAGCAGATGCGAGGCCTGTACTCGGGAGCGATGAAGGGCCGCACCCTTTACGTGGTGCCGTTCTCGATGGGACCGCTCGGTTCCAAGATCGCCCATATCGGTGTGCAGCTCACCGACTCTGCCTACGTGGCCGTGTCGATGCGGATCATGACCCGCATGGGCCAAGGCGCGCTCGACGTGCTCGGCGACGGGCAGTGGGTGCCTTGCCTGCACTCGGTGGGCGCTCCCCTTGCCAAAGGCGAGGCCGACGTGCCATGGCCGTGCGACGCCGACAACAAGTACATCGTCCACTTCCCCGAGACTCGTGAGATCTGGTCGTACGGGTCTGGCTACGGCGGCAACGCCCTGCTCGGCAAGAAGTGCTTCGCCCTGCGCATCGCCTCGGTGATGGCCCGTGACGATGGTTGGCTCGCCGAGCACATGCTGATCCTCAAGCTGACCAACCCCGAGGGCACGTCCAAGTACATCGCCGCCGCGTTCCCGTCGGCGTGCGGCAAGACCAACCTGGCGATGATCGTACCGACCGTCGAAGGCTGGACGGCCGAGACCGTCGGCGACGACATCTGCTGGATGAAGTTCGGCGAGGACGGCCGGCTGCACGCCATCAACCCAGAGGCAGGTTTCTTCGGCGTCGCCCCAGGCACCAGCAACGAGACGAACCGCAACGCCATGGAGACGATGTGGGGTAACTGCATCTTCACCAACACGGCGCTCAGCGATGAGGGCGACGTGTGGTGGGAGGGCATGACGAAAACGCCGCCGGCCCACGCCACGGATTGGCGGGGCGACGAGTGGACGCCGGAGGTCGACACCCCGGCTGCTCACCCCAACGCCCGCTTCACGGCGCCGGCCGACCAGTGCCCATCGATCGCCCCCGAGTGGGAGGACCCCGACGGCGTGCCGATCTCGGCCATCATGTTCGGCGGCCGCAGGGCGTCGACGGTGCCGCTCGTTACGCAGGCCTTCGACTGGGAGCACGGCGTGTTCCTCGGCTCGATCATGGCGTCGGAGACGACGGCCGCCCAGCAGGGCGAGGTCGGCAAGCTGCGCTTCGACCCCATGGCGATGTTGCCGTTCTGCGGTTACAACTTCGCCGACTACTTCGCCCACTGGCTGACGATCGGCAAGGCCACCGACGCTGAGAAGCTGCCGAAGATCTTCTTCGTGAACTGGTTCCGCCGAGACGCCGACGGACGGTTTCTGTGGCCGGGCTTCGGGGAGAACAGCCGGGTGCTGAAGTGGGTGTTCGAGCGCACCGATGCCGGCGCCAACGGAGACGGCGCGCGCCAGACACCGATCGGTATCCTGCCCACGTCAGAGGCGATCGACACAGCAGGAGCCGATATCCACCCCGCCGATCTGGAGAAGATCCTGACCATCGATCGCGAGGGATGGCACGATGCCATTCCCCAGATCCGGGAGCACTACGCCCAGTTCGGTGACAAGTTGCCGGCGGCGCTACCGATGGCGCTCGACACACTCGAAGCCCGCCTCAACTGACGGGATCACAATCTCCCGCAACACCGGTCACAGCACGAGCTCGCGCAGGCCGAGGCCCATGATGAAGAGGCAGCCGAAGCCGTAGAGCAGGTACTCCTTGTCACGGGCGAATGGACTTGTGCGGTAGCTGTACAGGATGCCGACGGCGATCAAGGCGCTGAAACCGTACAGG
>Ga0136620_10000610_pt1 | contig 16354 bp, 14 predicted proteins | sample AntDrymUQ4162106_2_FD_104806 | JGI IMG/M metagenome (GOLD analysis project Ga0136620, IMG submission 104806) | Polar desert sand microbial communities from Dry Valleys, Antarctica - metaG UQ416 (21.06) | ecosystem: Environmental > Terrestrial > Soil > Desert | place: Antarctica: Dry Valley... | reverse complement strand
TCATACGCCGCTCGGCCGCGGGCTGCTCGCCCTCCTGCGCTGCGCGCTCCTCGACGGCACGGCCGCCGACCTCGTCGCCTACCTGCGCACGCCGGGGCGGCTGGCGCGCGCGGCCGTAGCCGACCGCCTCGAGCGCGACGTCCGCCAGGCGGGCGCCGAGGGCGTCGAGCACGCGCTCGAGCTTTGGACGCAAGCGCGGCGCACGCCGCTCGTCGAGATCGAGCGTCTGCGCGCGGCGGGCTCCGGCGCCGCGCTCGCGAACGAGCTCGACCGCCAGCTCCAACGCCTGTTCTGGCGTGCGTGCGGCGAGCACCCGCGCCTGCTCGAGGCCTCCGAGCGCGACGACCCGCGCGTCCTCTCGGTGGCGCACCACGCGCTCGAGGATCTGCAGGCGCTGGCACGCTCTCACCCGGGCAGCGTCGACGCGCGCCGCGTCCACGACACGCTCGCGGACCTGCGCGTGCGCCTCGGCGAGGACGACCAGCCCGGGCGCGTGCTCGTGACCTCGCCGGAGAGCCTGCGTGCGCGCCGCTTCGCGGCGGTGTTCGTGTGCGGGCTGCAGGAGGCCGAGTTTCCCCGCACGGCCCGCCCAGAGCCGTTCCTGCCGCACGAGGATCGGCTCGAGCTCGGCGCCGCGACCGGCCTCGCGCTGCCGCTGCGAGACGATCAGCTCGACCGCGAGCGCTTCCTCTTCTACCTCTGCGCCTCGCGCGCCGAGCGCCTGCTGGTGCTCTCCTCTCGCTTGAGCGACGAGGAGGGCTCGCCCGCGCCCGCCTCCTTCTTCCTCGAGGACGTCCGAGACGTGTTCACGCAGGCGCTCGACGAGGGCACGCGGCGTCGTTCGCTCGCCGATGTCTGCTGGCCCGCCGCGCAGGCCCCGACCGCGGTCGAGTGGGAGCGCTCGCAGGCTGCCGCGAGCCTACGCGTGCCGGCCGTCGCCCCCGAGGGCCTCACGGACCCCGACGTGCTGGCCGCGCTCGGCGCACGCCGGGCGTTCTCGGCTGGGGCGCTCGAGGCCTACGCGGACTGCCCGGTGCGCTGGTTCGTCGAGCGTGAGCTCGACCCGCTCCGGCTCGAGCCCGAGCCCGAGCCGATGGTGCGGGGCCGCTACGCGCACGAGGTGCTCGAGCTCACCTTCCGTCGCTTGCGCGAGCGCACCGGCCACCGCCGCGTGACCTCGCGCAACCTCGCCGAGGCGGAGCGCCTGGCGCTCGAAGCGATCGCGGAGCGCCAATCCTCGTTCGCCATATCGCCGCAGCGGATGCGCGTGCGCGCGGCCGTGCGCCGGCTCGAGTTCGACGTCCTGCGCCTGCTGCGCCGCGAGGCCGAGCGCGACGGCTCATTCGCCCCCGAGCACCTCGAGCTTCGCTTCGGCCTCGGCGAGGACGGCCACGGCCCGGTGCCGCTCGGGCCGCCGGGGGTATCGCTGCACGGTGTCATCGACCGCGTCGACACCTCCGGCGACCGTGCGCTCGTGGTCGACTACAAGAGCGGCAGTCGCGTCGATCCCGTGGCGACGTGGGAGCGGCGAAACCGCCTCCAGGCGGCGATCTACATGCTCGCCGTCGACCACCTGCTCGACCTGCGCTCGGTTGGAGGCGTGTACGCGCCGCTGCGCGGCAAGGACCTGCGCCCGCGGGGACTGCTCGCGGCCGAGTGCCGCGAGGAGATCGGCTCCGGCTACGTCGGCACCGACTTCCGCTCGCCCGAGGACTTCGACGACCAGCTGATCCTGGCGCGCGAACGGATCGCGGGCCTCGTCGGCGACCTTCGCTCCGGGCGGATCGAGTGCCGCCCGCAGTCGTGCTCGTCGCGCGGCGGCTGCTCGCACCCCTCGATCTGCCGCGTCGAATGACGGAGCTCGCCCTCACCCCCGAGCAGCGCGGAGCCGTCGAGCGCCGCGGCGGCTCGCTGTTCCTGCACGCCGCCGCCGGCAGCGGCAAGACCGCGGTGCTCGTCGAGCGCTTCGTGCGCGCTGCGCGCGACGACGACGTGCGCGTCGACTCGATCCTCGCGATCACGTTCACCGAGAAGGCGGCCTCCGAGCTGAAGCTGCGCATCCGCCGGCGCTTCCTCGAGCAGGGCGACCGCGAGCGCGCGAGGGAGGCCGAGCGCGCGTGGGTCTCGACGATCCACGGCTTCTGCTCGAGGGTGCTGCGCGCGCACGCGCTCGCCGCCGGCCTCGATCCCGACTACCGCGTGCTCGACGAGCCCCGTGCCGCCGGGATCGCGCGGCGCGCGCTCGAGCGCGCGCTCGAGCAGCTCGTGGGAGACGAGGCCGCTCCCGAGCGACTCGAGCTGCTGGCCGCCTACACGCCCGACAAGCTGGCCGCGATGGTCCAGACGGTGCACGAGCGCCTGCGCAGCCAGGGACGGCTCGTGCCAGAGCTTCCCGAGCTTCCCCGCCTGCCAGGCGGGGAGCCTGTCACGGGCGACGCGGCCGCGAGCTACTCGCTGCTGCGCGAGCTGGTGCCGCTCTACGCACGCCGCTACGCCGAGGCGAAGCGAGCCGTGTCGGGGCTCGACTTTGCCGACCTCGAGCTGCTGACGCGCGATCTGCTGCGCGGGCGAGACGCCGTGCGCGAGCACTACCGCGGCCGCTTCAGCCAGGTGATGGTGGACGAGTTCCAGGACACGAACCGCCTCCAGACCGAGCTGATCGGGCTCGTCGCCCGAGACAACCTGTTCACGGTCGGTGACGAGCGACAGTCGATCTACGCCTTCCGGGGGGCCGATGTGGGCGTCTTCGAGCAGCACCGCGACGCCGCGGAGCAGCAGGGCAGGGCCGCCCGCCTGGCCGTCAACTTCCGCAGCGTCCCCGAGCTCCTGCGCGTGCTGAACGGCGCCTTTGCGCGGGTGCCGGGCTTCGAGCGCGACGCGGCGGTGCCGGCGCCCGGGGCGCACGAGGCTTCCCGCCAGTCCGCGCCGGCCGTCGAGCTGATCGTCGTCGACAGTGGGCGCGGGCACTGGGACGACCAGGCCAAGGGCGATCGGCCTGGCCTCGGAGTCGATCCCTTCGGTGCCTCCATGCGCTCAGTGCCGCCATGGCGGGCGGCCGAGGCGCGCCTGCTCGCCGACCGCTTGGCGGCCGGCGTCGCCGCCCTCGAGTTCGAGCCCGCCGAGGTCGCTGTGCTCGTGCGCGCCGGCACCGACCTCGGCGTCTACGAGCGCGCGCTCGAGGAGCGCGGCCTGCCCACCTACGTGGTCGGCGGGCGCGGCTACTGGAGTCAGCAGCAGGTGGCCGACCTGCGTGCCTACCTGGCCGCGCTCGCGAACCCACACGACGAGCTCGCCCTGTTCACGCTGCTCGCCTCGCCGCTCGTGGGCGCCTCGTTCGACACGCTCGCCCTGCTGCGCCTGCGCTCGCGCGCGCTCGGTCGCGATCCGTGGTGGGCGCTCGAGTCCGCCCTGTGCCCGGGCGGGGACGGCGCCGAGGGACTCGCCGGGGCGCTCCCGGGCCGCGACCTGGCCCGTCTCGAGCGGTTCGCCCGGCGCTTCGCGGCGGAGCGGCGAGCCGCGCCTCGGATCGCGCTCGAGACGCTGATCGACCGTGTCGTCACCGACTCGGGCTACGACCGGGTGGTGCTCGCGCTGCCCGCCGGCGAGCGCCGGATGGCCAACGTGCGCAAGCTGCTGCGCCTGGCGCGCGAGTTCGAGGCCGAGGAGGGCCGCGACCTGCGCGGGTTGGTCGACTTCCTCGACTCCCAGGATCTCGCGCAGGCGCGCGAGGGCGAGGCGCCGCTCGAGCCCGAGAACGTGCGCGCCGTGCGGCTGATGACGATCCACGCGGCCAAGGGACTCGAGTTCCCGGTCGTCTGCGTGGCCGATCTCGGGCGCTCCGGCCGCGGCGACGACACGCCGCTACGGGTGACCGAGGACGGGCGCGCCGGGCTCGAGCTGCTGTCGCTCGGGGGCGAGCGCAGCGCGGCGCTCGACCTCGAGGAGATCAAGCGGGAGGAAGCTGAGCGCGCGGAGGAGGAGGAGCGGCGCGTCTTCTACGTGGCGATGACCCGCGCCAAGCGGCGCCTGATCGTGAGTGGCGCGACGAACACCGACAGCTGGCCCGAGCCGAAGCCGCTCGGCCCACCGATGGAGTGGATCTGGCGCGCGCTGGCGCCGAGCCTGGCCGCCGATGCCGCGCGCAGCCCGACGGGTGAGAGCGAGCAGCCGGGGCAGGAGCCGGTCGGGGCGCGGCTGCGCTACACGCTCTGCTCTCCGGCGTGCGTGCGAGCGGTGCTTCCGGCGTGGGCGCGCGCGCCGGTTCCGGTTTCCGTCGGCACGGGAGCGAACGGCGATCGCCACCGATCGCCCGCGCCACCGCCCGCGCCACCCCCGCGCGCTCCGACGCTCGCGCTTCGCCGGCTGAGCTACTCGGCGCTCGAGAGCTACGCGCGCTGTCCCCACTGCTTCTACCTCGAGCGGGTGCTCGGCCTCGGCGACCTCATGGATGGACTCGACGTCGACCGCGGTGGAGACGGCGAGCTGCCGGCGCTCGTGCGCGGCACGGTCGTGCATGCGCTGCTCGAGCGACTCGACCTCGACCGCCCCGCGCTGCTGAGCGCCGAGGAGGTCGCGGCCGCGATCGAGCGCGAGGGTGAGGCCGCGGGCGCCGCTGAGATCGCCCCGATTCGCGCGCTGGTCGAGGGCTTCCTCGGCTCGAGCACTGCGGCGCGGCTCGCTGCCGCCGCGGGGGTCAGGCGAGAGCTGCCGTTCGCCTTCGCCGTCTCACCGGACGGCCGCGAGCAGTCGTCGCTGCTCGTGAGCGGGGTCGTCGACGCACTCGGGCGCGAGCCCGACAGGACGCTGATCGTCGACTACAAGAGCGATCGGCTGGAGAGCTCGGATCCCGCGGGGCTCGCCGAGCGCAAGTACGCCACGCAGCGGGCGATCTACGCGCTCGCCGCGCTGCGGGCGGGCGCCGCCCGGGTCGAGGTCGTCCACCTGTTCCTCGAGCGCCCGGGGCAGCCGGTGACCGCGACCTACGACGCAGCCGCGGCGCCCGCGCTCGAGCAGCGCGTGCGCGCGCTCGTGGCGGGGATCGTCGACGGGCGCTTCGAGCCCTCGCAGGACGAGCACGGGCGAGCGTGCGCCCACTGCGCCGGCCGCGTCGGCGGGCTGAATCCGTCCGAGCCGTCGTCTAGCTTGGTTTGATGGGTGGTCTGGCTCCATCGCCGACTCTGCGGTCCGAATCTCCCGCGGGAATCGACGGCTTCCCCGGGCCGTACGCCGTCGGTCGCTATGCGATCGCGCTGAGGGACCGACTGCGCGGGCTCGCGCGCGTGTGCCTAGTCGGCGAGCTCTCGGGCGTCCGCCTCGGCAACGGCCCGAACGTCTACTTCGAGCTGCGCGACGGCGACGGTGGCGTTCCGTGCGCGATGTGGCGAACCGACTTCGACCGCCTCACCCTCGCCGCCGGCGCGCTGCGCGACGGGGCCGAGATGGTGGTCGCCGGCGGATGCGACTACTACCCCGGCTCGTCGACGGCCTCGCCGCGGTTCACCTTCCGCGTCTCGGACATGCGCCCCGCGGGCGAGGGCGACCTGCTCGCCCGGCTCGAGCGCCTGCGCCACAACCTCGCCGGCGAGGGGCTCTTCGAGCGCCAGAAGCGGCTGCGGGTGGCGCTCCTGCCGCGCGTGCTCGGCGTCGTCACGGCCGAGGGCAGCGCCGCCTGTCGCGACTTCCTGGCCGCGCTGGAGCGTCGCGGGTGGCGCGGATCGATCGTCTGGGGCTACTCGCCCGTGCAGGACCGCCGCGCCGCCCCGCGGATCGCCGCCGCGGTGCGCGACCTCGCCGGCGTCGCACAGGTCGAGACGATCGTCGTCACGCGCGGCGGCGGGTCGATCGCGGACCTGTGGGCCTTCTGCGACGAGACCCTCTGCCGTACGATCGCGCTCCTGCCCGTGCCCGTGATAAGCGCCGTCGGGCACGAGGTCGACCGCACGCTGATCGACGACGTGTCCGCGGTCTGCTGCTCGACGCCGACGCATGCGGCCGAGGTCGCGGTCGGCGTTGACTGCACGGCCGCGCGGATCGGCGCCTCGCGCGCGGCGGGGCGGCTCGAAGCGCTCGGGCGCACAGCCGTCCTCTCGCGCGCTCGTGCCCTCGGCGCCCACTCGCGAGCCCCGCGCGCTGCGCTCGCCGGGCACAGGCGGCGACTGCATCAGCACTCACGCGAGCTGCGCGCTGCCACGCGCCGAGGCGTCGCCGACCGCGCGGCGTTCCAGCAGCGTGTCGGGGGCACCGTGCTCGGGCGCAAGCTGGAGGCGGCTCGCGGGGGAGTGGTGGGCGAGCGGGGCGCCCTGCGCGCGCGCACGTCGCGGCTCGAGCTCGCCGGGGAGGCGCTCGCGGCGCGGCGCGAGCAGGCATTGCTCGCACACGCGGCCGGTCTGCGAGCGAGCGATCCCGACCGCACGCTCGAGCGCGGCTTCGCGCTCGTGCTAGACGCCTCCGGTGAGCCGCTCGAGACGGCGGATGCCGTGCGCGCCGCCGAGCGCTTCGACCTGCAGCTGGCCGGTGGGCGCGTGGGCGCCCGCGTGAGCGAGCGTTGAGCGCTGAGCCGCTCACCTACGAGGCCGCGGTGGCACGGCTCGAGGAGATCATCGCCCGGCTCGACTCGAACCAGGCGGGACTGCGCGAGACGCTCGACCTCTGCCGTGAGGGCAAGGGCCTGATCGAGTTCGCCGCCGCCGAGCTCGAGGCTGTCGGCCAGGGACTCGAGGAGCTGCGACTCGACGAGCTGATCGAGCGCCTGGACGGGGCAGGCCCGCGCGCTGAGCCCGTGGCGCGATGACCCCGGATCCGCAGCTGCCTGGTCGATGGCGGCGCGGCCGCTCTTCCGTCGGGAGCCGTCCCTACCGTCCAGTGCGTTCGCAGGCGATCTCGAAGGGAGCACCCACCCGGATGCCACTCTGCTTCATCGATCCAAGGGAAGCCATCCGCGTGGTGGCGGATTCGATCGGTCGCGAGGCCCGCCGGCAGCTGCTCGGAGAGGTCGTGCACGCGTGGGTCGACGAGATCCCCGAGGACGAGCTCGAGGTGCACTACGCGAAAGCCGTCGACGACCTCGACGACGACGACCTCTCGATGCTCGCCGCCTGGCACGCCACACTCGATGTCGGCCATCCGATCGCCAACAAGGAGTTCCTCGTCGGCGCGTTCCGCAATCTCGGCGAGCTGCGCCGCGAGGCGCTCAAGATCGCCGCCGGCTTCCGCGGCGAGGAGGCCTTCGACGCCGGCGTCACCGAGGAGCAGGCGCTCGAGACGGTGTTGCCGTGGCTGTCGGAGGAGCGCACCAAGGCGCTGGCGGCCGAAGCCGTCGAGTTGTACTGCTGGGACCGCCTCGGCTCGAATAACTAGGGCTCGCCCCGGATACCGGCGCCACTCGGCGTCCTCGGTCGCTCGCGTGCTGAAGCACGCGTCGCTCCCTGCGTCCTGGACTGGCTTGGTCTCCGGGGCTCGAGCTAAGAGGCTGTAGTGCGAAGAAGGCGCCGCCCGCTGTGGTTGCTTCTCGGCGTCCTAGTCTTGGTCGCCGGCAGCGCGAGCGTGGAGGCCTTGATGGGCTCCCAGGCGTGGGTGGCGGATCGCCCGGTGGCCGCTGGGACGGATGAGGTCGTACGGGTTGTCGATGGGGATACGGTGGTCCTGCGCTCGGCGGGGAAGAGCAGGCTGATCGGGGTCGACACGCCGGAGGTCTTCGGCGAGCAGGAGTGCTACGGGCGCGAGGCGTCGGCGTTCGCGAAGCGGATCTTGCGCCCGGGACTGAGGGTGGGCGTCGAGCGCGACGTGGAGGACCGCGATCGGTATGGCCGCACGCTGATCTACCTGCGGCTTCCGGATCGCCGGTCCTTCAACGAGCTGCTCGTGAGCGAGGGGGTCGCGGTGCCGCTGACGATCCCGCCGAACGTGCGCCATGCCGAGCGCTTCCGCACGCTCGCCCGCAGCGCGCGCGACCGCGGCGCCGGGCTGTGGTCGGCGCGCGCCTGCGGCGGCGACCCCGACCGTCCGGTCGCCTCAGGCGGGTAGCGCATCCGCCAGGCCGCGCTGCGGCTAGCCCGTTCCTACCTGCGCCCCCGCCGCGCCCCGGGGGTCGCCTCGAGGCGACGGCGGTCACGCTTGGTGGGGCGCGCACCGCCCTGAGGGCCCGGCGGTCGGGCGAGCCGGCTCTCGGCGGCATCGCGCTCGCGCGCCGCCCGGCTCTCGACGGTCTCCTCGTAGAGGTGCGCTGCCTCGCTCGCTGGCCCCCGACGCTGAGCCGTCCCGCTCACGACGATCTCGCGGCGAACACGCCCGATCGTGACGTCGAGCCGATCGCCCACGCGAATCTCCCTGCTCGGCTTGACGCGCTGGCCGTTGACGTGGACGCGCCCGCCGCTTACCGCCGCGACGGCCAGGGCGCGAGTCTTGACCAGTCGGGCCGCCCACAGCCACCGGTCCAGGCGCACAGGATCAGACGCTGCGTCCACCGCCGGCTCCGCTCATCCGTCGCCGCTGCGCACCGCGGCCTCGATCGCCGCGATCGCCTGCTCGGAGTCGACGAAGCGCACGGCATGCATCCCGAGCGCGGCGGCCGCCTCGCAGTTGACCTCGAGATCGTCGACGAACACGCAGTCGCTCGCCTCGAGCCCCCCGCCCAGGCGCTCGAGCGTGAGGCCGTAGATCTCGGGCTCCGGCTTTCGCATGCCGACGAACGCCGAGTCCACGATCACCTCGAAGAGCTCGTCGATGTCGGGGAGCTTCACCCGCCACAGCGGCTCCCACTCGCGCACGTTGTTGGTCAGCAGGGCGGTGCGCAGGCCCCGCCGGCGGAGGTCGCGAATCAGTGCGATCATCGCCTCGTTCGGATGCAGGTTGTCCATGAAGACGTCGCGGAACCGATCGAAGTCGACGTCGCCGAGCTCCGCCTCGAGCAACTCGACGTAGTGGCGCTCGCTGATCGCGCCCTTCTCGAGCTCGAACAGCGGATGGCGGCCGCCCTGGGCGCGGGCGACGCGCTCCATCGCCGCGCCAATCTGCTCGGGCGAGATGCCGGTGCGCTCGCTGTAGGCCGTGAACGCGAGGCTCAGGGGACTCGTCAGCACCCCGCCGAAGTCCGAGATCAGCGCGCGTATCACGCCGCCGCCGGCTCGTCATGAAGCGTCAGCTCGTAGAGCCCCTGGCCCTCGCGCCCGTCCATCCGCCACTCGAACGCCGCCACGTTGACGACCAATCCGGACTCGAGCTCGAGCGACGTTCCCCCGAGCGCCCGTCCCGAGGCGCGCCGCGGCAGGTCCTCTTCGGGCAGCCACAGCTCGAGCCCGGCCGAGCGCTGGCGCCCCGAGGCGTCGTAAACGGTCGTTAGGCGCGTCTCCTCGACGAGCACCGGTACCCCGTCGTGCACCAGCCAGGCGGTCGCGAGCTCCTCGCCGTGGCCGCGCGCCCCGCGCGGGCGGCGCACGCTCGCAAGCAGCGCGGTGTCGGCGTCCCAGAGCCCGGACAGGCTGCGCAGGGCGTCGAGCTCAGCCCAGACGGGCGCGGCCGTCGTCTCGACGAGCGTGCCGAGGCAGTCGAGCGTGGCGTCCTTCACCCGCCCGGCGACCGCACAGACCTGCGTCCGCGAGCCGCCGAGCTCGAGCGGCGGCGAGAGCGGTGAGAAGGAGAGCTCGAGCGACCCATCGACGATCGCCCGATAGCCCTCGCCCACAGGGTGAACGTCGACTTCGCCCGGTGGCGAGGACGCGCGGCCCTGCTCGAACAGCAGCGCGCCGCCGGCGCGCACCGTTCCTTGGAGCTCATGCCTTGGATCGAAGAAGGCGAGCGCGATCGCTCGTCCGGTCACCGTGGCAGCTGGGGCGGCGTGCCGTCGCCGTCGGCGGGCTCGGGCCGCGCCTCCGCGCTCTCACCCCGACCCCCGCTCTCCTCCCAGGCGCTTCCTTCCGCGTCGGCCGGGGCGGGCCGCGGCGCGGAGCCTCCGCGCGCGGGAGCCGGCCGTGTGCGCCGCGCGCCGGCCACGCCCACAAGCAGCCTCCTGCCGAGCGCGCGGACGAGGAAGCGGCGCGCGACCGCGCGGACGGGCGGCAACAGCAGCCCCAGCCCGACGACGTCGCTCAGAAAGCCGGGCGTGATCAGGAACGCTCCCCCGAAGACGATCAGGATGCCGTCGAGGACCTCGGTGTGGGGCATCCTGCCTTCTTTCATCGCCAGGTTGAAGCGTCGCCAGGCGGCACGACCCTCCGAGCGCAGCAGCAGCGATCCGGCCACCGAGGCGCCGATCAGGATCAGCACCGTGTACGGCGGGCCGATCACATCCGCCACCTGCAAGATGAAGTAGAGCTCGACGATCGGGACGACGATGAACAGCGCTATCAGCGGCAGCAGCGGCATGGAACGACCCTACTAACATGCTTCTCGTGCCCACCAAGGAAGAGGTGACCGACGCGCTCACGAACGTGATCGACCCGGAGCTCGGGCTCGACTTCGTGGAGCTCGGCCTCGTCTACGACGTCGAGATCGAGGGCGAGGAGGTCTACGTGACCTTCACGCTGACCACGGCGGGGTGCCCGATCGGGCCCCAGGTGTCCGATCAGATGAAGGAGTACGTGGGCGAGCTCGCGGGCGTCTCGAAGGTCCACCCGAAGATGGTCTTCACGCCTCCCTGGACGCCCGAGCGGATGTCCGAGGACGCGAAGTTCGCGCTCGGGTACTGACCCTTCCAGGGCCCTCCTCGATCTTCTAGCCTCCGCGGGCGGGGAAGACGGCGAGCTAAGGGGGAAGCGGACATGGCCACGACCGAGAGCGCGCGGACCGAGGTCCGAGGCGACGAGGCGGCGCGGCCGACTCGCCTCTACATAGACGGCTCGTGGCGCGACGCCGCCGACGGGCGCCGCTTCGACTCCTACGAGCCTGCCACCGGCAGGGTGTGGGCCGATGTCGCCGAGGCCGGGCCCGACGACGTCGACGCCGCCGTCGCCGCGGCGCGGCGCGCGTTCGAGGGCGACTGGGGCCGCGTGCTCGCGCCCGATCGCGCGCGGATCCTATGGCGCATGGCCGAGCTGATCGACCGCCACCGCGACGAGCTGACCGAGCTCGAGTCGCGCGACAACGGCAAGGCGATCCGCGAGACCCGCGTCGAGATGGCGGCGATCGTGCGCTACTTCGAGTACTTCGCCGGCATGTGCCAGAACGTGCTCGGCGAGACGATGCCCGAGGTCGCGCCGATGTTCACCTACACGCGCCGCGAGCCGATCGGCGTCGTCGGGGCGATCATCCCGTGGAACTCGCCGCTGCTGATGCTCGCCTGGAAGCTCTGCCCGGCGCTCGCGGGCGGCAACACGATCGTCCTCAAGCCCGCCGAGGAGACGCCGCTGTCGGCGCTCGCCTTCGCCCGCCTGATCGAGCAGCTCGAGCTGCCGCCGGGCGTCGTCAACATCGTGCCGGGCTTCGGCGAGCGCGCGGGCGACGCGCTCGTACGCCATCCCGACGTCGACAAGATCGCCTTCACCGGCTCGACCGAGGTCGGCAAGGCGATCGCCGCCGCCGCGGCACCGACGCTCAAGCTCGTCACGTTCGAGCTCGGAGGCAAGTCGCCGAACATCGTCTTCGCCGACGCCGACCTCGACGATGCCGTCAACCGCTCGGCGTTCGGGATCTTCTCGGCCGCCGGCCAGTCGTGCATGGCCGCGTCGCGGACGCTCGTCGACCGGCGCGTGAGGGAAGAGTTCGTCGAGCGCTTCGCCGCCAAGGCGCAGTCGATTCGCGTCGGGGACCCGCTCGCCGACTCCACCCAGATGGGCTCGCAGACCTCGCAGCGCCAGCTCGACAAGATCAAGGAGTACGTGGCGATCGGCGCCGGCGAGGGAGCACGCGTGGCGAGCGGCGGCGAGCCGCCGGCCTCGGCCGGCCTCGGCGACGGCTGGTTCTTCACGCCGACGATCCTCGACGGCGTCTCGAACGACATGCGCGTGGCGCGCGAGGAGATCTTCGGGCCGGTGACGAGCGTGATCGACTTCTCGGACGAGGACGAGGCGGTCGCCCGCGCCAATGACACCCGCTACGGCCTGGCCGCCGCCGTCTGGACGCGCGACGTCAAGCGCGCGCATCGCGTGGCCGCGCGCTTGCGGGCCGGCACGGTTTGGATCAACAACTACCGCGTCTGGAATCACACGATGCCCTTCGGCGGCTACAAAGAGTCGGGCTACGGGCGCGAGAACGGGCGCCAGGTGATGGAGCACTACACGCAGGTGAAGTCGGTCTACGTGGACCTCCAGGAGGACCAGCCCGACTGGTTCGGCGACTAGCCGGCGGCGCTCGCGGCGAGCAGCTCCTCGAGCGACTCCTCGATGAAGCCCCCGAACCGGTCGAGGTCGGGCAGCGAGTCGTAGTCGGCGATCAGGCCGAAGTCGACCTTGCCGTCATAGCTTGTGATCGCCACGGCGAGCGCGTGGCCCTCGGCCAGGAAGGCGATCGGCACGAACGCGTCGAGCTTGCGCCCGAGCAGGTAGAGGGGCAGCTGCGGCCCGGGCATGTTCGTGACTAGCAGGTTGAAGAGCCGCGTCGAGAAGTTGATCCGAGAGACGTCGGCCAGGCGCATCGGCGGGGCGAGGTTCTGAAGCCCAGCGATCACGCGCGCGCCGATCGCCTGCTTCGACTCCTTGACCTCCGTCATCGCCTCGCGCACGAGCGCCAGGCGCTCGATCGGGTCCTTCGCGTAGACCGGCAGCGCGCCGCGCAGCGCGATCAGGCGGTTCCCGAGCGAGCCGTCCGCGTCGGCCTCACGGATCGAGACCGGCACGAGCGCACGCAGCTCGAGCCCCTCCGTGCGAACCGCTCGCGTCGCGAGCCAGCGCCGCAGCGCGCCAGTGACGACCGCGAGCAGGACGTCGTTGACGGTGCCGCCGAGCGCGTCCTTGATCGTCTTGAACTCCGCCAGCGAGCGGCGCACCCACAGCAGTCGTCGATGCGGGCCGATCGGGAGGTTGAGCGGGGTCTCGGGAGCGGGATTGAGCACCGCCCAGGCGACCTCGCCAAGCCCCTCCGCGGCCCAGCGCAGCTCGGCTGCGGCGCTCTTCTTGGGGTCCTCGATCGCGCTCAGGAGGCGGCCGGCAAGCTCGAGCGGAGCCTTGACCACCTCCTTGATCCCCTCGGCGGCGAGCTGGGCCTGCGATGGCTCTGGACCCGGCACCCAGCGTCGCTCCGGCGCGGGCACGACGCTCGGGACGGGTGAGGGGTCCAGCAGCACGGTCGCCAGGTCGAGGCCGCCGACACCGTCCACGAGGGCATGGTGGTTCTTCGAGATCAGGGCGAAGTTGCCGCCGGCGAGGCCGGACACGAGCAGCAGCTCCCACAGCGGCTTGGTGCGGTCCAGTCGCTGGGAGAACGTACGCGCCGCGAGCAGCTCGAGCTGCTCGGTGGCGCCGGGCGCCGGCAGCGCCGTGTCGCGCACGTGGTAGCGCAGGTTGAAGAAGGGGTCGTCGATCCAGAATGGACGGTCAGGCTGGAAGCGAGGGAATGCGAGCTTCTGGCGGTAGCGGGGCACCAGGTGCAGGCGCCCCTGGATGTGCGCCACGAGCTCCTCGTAGCTCGGTGGCGGGCCGGCGAAGACCGCCAGCGCCCCGACCTGCATGTGTGCCGACCCGCGCTCCTGGGCGAGGAAGGACGCGTCGGTGGCGGGCAGCCGGTCGAGATGGCGCGGCGGCATCCGGGCAGGGTACCGCCGCGCGGGCAAGCGCCCGTGCCGGGTGGCCCGAGCCTTCACAATGGCCGAGATGCGCCCGCGCGCCCTCGTCACGATCCTCGTCGTGCAGCTGGCCGCCGGCCTGGTGGTGATCGGCTTGCTGTGGGGCGGCTCGCCGTTCGGAGACGAGTCGAGTAGGGCGGGCGCGGCGCCGAGACCCACCGGCCCCTGCCCGGCAGGGCGCGCCCCGCGTGCGGTCCGAGACGGCTTCGACGGCAGGCGCGCCTTTGCGCTGCTCGAGCGCCAGGTGCGGCTCGGCCCCCGGCCGGCCGGCTCGCGAGCCGCGCGCCGCCTGGGCGGCGAGTTGCGGCGCATGCTCCCCGCTGGGCGCTTCCAACCGGTGCCCGGGGGCCTGCGCAACGTCGTCGGGACCGTGCCCGGCCGCGAGCGCGCACGCGTCGTCGTCGTCGGGGCGCACTACGACACGAAGGCCGAGCCGGGCTTTGTCGGCGCAAACGACGCGGCGGGCGGGACCGCCGCGGTGGTGGAGCTTGCCCGCTCGATCCGCCCGCGCGAGCTGCGGGCGACGCTTCGCTTCGTCCTCTTCGACGGCGAGGAGAGCCCCCCGGGCGCGACCGACCGGGAGTTCGAGGCGAGGGGCCTGCGCGGCTCCAAGGTCGCCGCGCGGGCCTTTCGCGGCGCCGAGGCGATGGTGCTGCTCGACTTCGTGGCCGACCGCGAGCTCTCGATCCCGCGCGAGGCGGGCTCCGATCCGCGGCTGTGGGCGCGCCTGCGCAGCGCCGCGACCCGCGCGGGCGTTGGCTGCGTCTTCCCGGCCGAGACGAGCAAGGCCGTGCTCGACGACCACGTGCCGTTCGCGCGCGCCGGGGTCCCCTCGATCGACCTGATCGACTTCGACTTTCCCTGCTTCCACGAGCGCTGCGACGACCTCTCGGCCGTCTCCGAGCGCAATCTCGACGCCAGCGGCGAAGCCGTGCGAGAGCTCCTATCTACACTGTGAGGACGATGCTCGCTGCCCCCGAGAAGCTCTTGCTGGCCGCCCCGCGCGGCTACTGCGCGGGCGTCGACAGGGCCGTTCAGACGGTCGAACGGGCGCTCGAGCTCTACGGGGCGCCGGTCTACGTGCGCAAGGAGATCGTGCACAACAAGCACGTCGTCGAGCAGCTTCGCGAGCGGGGCGCGATCTTCGTCGAGCAGGAGCACGAGGTCCCCGAGGGCGAGACGGTCGTGTTCTCGGCCCATGGCGTCGCGCCGAGCGTGCACGCCGGCGCCGCCGAGCGCGGGCTGCGGACGATCGACGCCACCTGCCCGCTGGTGACCAAGGTCCACGTCGAGGCGCGCAAGTTCGCCGCCGAGGGCCACACGATCGTCCTGATCGGCCACGGCGGGCACGAGGAGGTCGAGGGCACGATGGGCGAGGCGCCGGCCTCGATCGTGCTCGTCGAGACCGAGGACGACGTCGACCGGCTCGAGCTCGCCGACCCGGAGCGCGTCGCCTACATCTCGCAGACGACGCTGGCCGTCGACGAGACCGCCGCGATCATCGCGCGACTGCGTGAGCGCTTCCCGGCGATCGTCGGGCCACGCACCGACGACATCTGCTACGCGACCACCAACCGCCAGATGGCCGTGCGCCAGATGGCGCGCGAGTGCGATCTCGTGCTGGTTATCGGCTCACGTAACTCGTCGAACTCGAACCGCCTCGTCGAGGTCGCGCGCGACCATGGGGCCGACTCCTACCTGATCGACAACGAGCGGCAGGTCCGCGAGCAGTGGCTCGAGGGCAAGCGCGTCGTCGGCATCTCCTCGGGGGCGAGCGCCCCCGAGGAGCTCGTGCAGCGCCTGGTCGACTTCTTCCGCGCCCGGGGGACCGACGACGTCTCGGAGTTCGAGGTCGTCAAGGAGGACGTGCGCTTCATGCTTCCGAAGGAGATCCGGCGGGAGCTGGCGGCGAGGGCGTGAACTGGAAGCCGTGCAGACGCAGCCCGGGATCGTCGGCCACGACGCGGCCGTCGGTCTCGTAGACGCCGGCCTCGACCGTGCCCGACAGCACCGCAAAGGCGCCCCCGGCGTCGAAGCGGGCGAGCGCCGCGGCGCCGGCGTCGGCTGCCTCCAGGTAGTCCTCGCCGTCTGACCAGTCGCGCACGAGCTCGAGCCGCTCGCGATCGCCCGGCAGCGCGATGTCGGCCGTCTGTGGGGTGAGCAGGGCGCCGGGCCGATCCTCCGGGCGCAGCGGCTCGAGCGGCTCGGGCAGGTCGAGCTCGGGCTCGATCTCGAGCAGCAGCTCCTGAATCGCCTGCTCGGTGTCGCGGTACTCGCCCTCGCCGTAGTGCATGAATCGAAGCCCGCCGCGGCGGTCGAACAGGTATCGCCCGGGCCAACCCTTGTTGCCGTAGCTGCGCCACAGCTCGAGCTCTGGGTCGAGCGCCACGGCATACGGGATCTCGAGCCTGGCGACGGCGCGCTCGACGAGGCCGGGGTCGCGGCCGAACGAGTAGCCCGGCGAGTGGACGCCGATCACCCGCAGCCCGGCGCTCGCGTAGCGCTCGTGCCAGCCCTTGAGGTAGGGCAGCGTGCGCAGCGAGTTGACGCGCGCGAAATCCCAGAACTCGACCAGCACCGCGTGGCGGCCGAGCTGCCGGTCCATGCGAAGAAAGGCGACGTTCAGCCAGCCGAGCTCGCGCG
>Ga0136620_10000609_pt1 | contig 16357 bp, 19 predicted proteins | sample AntDrymUQ4162106_2_FD_104806 | JGI IMG/M metagenome (GOLD analysis project Ga0136620, IMG submission 104806) | Polar desert sand microbial communities from Dry Valleys, Antarctica - metaG UQ416 (21.06) | ecosystem: Environmental > Terrestrial > Soil > Desert | place: Antarctica: Dry Valley... | reverse complement strand
TGGTGGCGGTCGCGGAGCCAGATCCCGTGCCCGGCCCCAGCCTGGCGCCGGAGCTGGAATCGGGCGCATCCGCCGAGCCGACTGCGCGAGAGCCGTCCACGGGCCGGCGGCGCCGGCGAGGTCGCCGCGGCGGCCGCGGCGGCCGCGGCGGCCGCGATGCCGGCGAGGGGGGCCGGCGCGAGGCCCGCGAGCAGCGCGACGGCGACGAGGCCGGCGAGCGAGAGGGGGATGACGCGGAGCGCGATCGCGAGCCCGCCGCCGACGCGCCGACCGAGGCCGTTAGCGGTGTGCTCGACGTGCTGCCGCAGCGCTACGGGTTTCTGCGCCTGAGCGGGCTCGAGGCCGCGGCCGACGACGTCTACATCTCCGCGTCCCAGATTCGCCGCTGCGAGCTGCGCACGGGCGACGAGGTCAGCGGTCCGGCGCGCGAGCCGCGCCGCGGCGAGCGCTACCGCGCCCTCGTCCACGTCGATCGGGTCAACGGCGCCGAGGCCACCGAGGAGGACGGTCGTCCCGACTTCGACTCGCTCACCCCGATCGCGCCGAGCCGTCGGATCCGGATCGATCCCGATCCGGCCGACATCCTCACCCGTGCCGTCGACCTGCTGATTCCGCTCGCATTCGGCCAGCGAGTCCTCGTCCACGCCGCACCGCGATCCGGCAGGACGACGCTGCTGCGCGGGCTCGCGGGCGCGATCAGGGGGCGTCCCGAGGAGGCGCCGGTCATCGTGCTGCTGATCGACGAGCGCCCCGAGGAGGCGACGACGTGGCGCGAGGCTCTGCCCGACGCCGAGGTCGCCGCCGCGACCGCCGACATGACGCCGCAGGAGCAGGGGCGAGTCGCCGACATGGCGCTGGCGCGGGCCAAGCGGCGCGCGGAGTCGGGCGACGACGTCGTGCTGATCGTCGACTCGCTGTCGCGCCTCGGCGTCGCCAAGGACGACCGCGGGGCCGCGAAGGCGCTCTTCGGGGCCGGCCGCGAGCTCGCCGAGGACGGCGCCGGCTCGCTGACCGTGATCGCGACCGCGCTCGAGGGAGGCGACGACGACGCTGAGGCGGTGACTGCGGTCTCGACGACCGAGAACGCCCTCGTCCGGCTCGATCCCGAGCTTGCCGCCGCGGGTGTCTATCCGGCGCTGCGCACGACCGAGACCAGGGCGTCGGACGAGGAGGCCCTGCGCGAGGCAGAAGAGCTCGGCGCCGTCCGCCGGCTGCGCGAATCGCTCGTCGGGCTCGAACCGCGGGTGGCCGCAGACACGCTGCGCGAGCATCTCGAGTCCTCCTCGACCAACGAGGAGCTGCTCGGAAAGCTCTAGCACCTGACCAGCAGGCCTTCGGCCTGTCGGGCACGCGTGTACCGGGCGGTCTACTCGGGGCGGTAGGCGACGCGATCCCACGAGGGCTCGCGCGAGAGCTCGATCGGCTCGGCGTCGCGCTCGGGCTGCACGTAGCCGAAGGTGTGGGTCTCGTCGTCGAAGACGACGTCGAGCTCGCCTTCCTTGACGCGCTGATCGAGCCAGGCGCCGCGAAAGACGAGGCGCCGAAGCCAGTGCACGAGGCTGCGGTTCGACGGCCCGACGAGGTCGGACCAGAACTCGACCACGTGCTCTCCGAGCTCCGAGCCGGGCTCGCGGATCTCACCGCTGACGGCAAGCTCGACGAGGTCGGAGAGCTCCTCGTTCTCGAGCCCCTGGTCGACGAAATCGAGCTTTACGGCCGCCTGCTCGACGCGCTGGGCGAAGTCGTCCTCGTTGAACGAGAAGCGGAGCTCTCCATACTCGAGAACGTAGTCCGCACCGGACTCGTAGTTGCCTCTTCGGGTCTCCTGCTCCACAGTTTCGTCTCGTTGCCCGGCGACCTCGCCGGAGGGTTCATCTTGCCTATCTGTCGGTCGCACCGCCAGCTTGGCCCAGTGCCTGAACGGGCGATTGCACCCATGGCCAGATCAGCCGGCGGCGACTTGGCTTCGAGGGCCCTCAGCCGGCGGCGACGACCCGCTTGAGCTCTGCGAGTCGCGCGATCGCAGAAAACGGCCTAAGGTAGGCGTTGACCAGATGCCGGTCCGCGGGGACTCCGACCAGCCTTATCGAGAATGCTCCGGCCGCTGAGCTCGGAGCGCTCTTCGTGGACGTTCCTGCTTGCGCTGTTCGTGAGCCTGGCCAGCGTCGCCCCGGCCTCGGCCTCGACGCTCGAGACCTGGCGGATGACCAGCGAGCACGTTGACATCGAGACGGCGCGGTTGGGCGTCTCGGTCGCAGGCCGCAATGGCTACCCGAAGATCCCCCGCGACGCGCTGCGCGTCAACGTCCTGCTGCCCGACGGCTACGACCCTGCGCACCCGCTTCCAGTCCTCTACCTGCTGCACGGAGGCGGATGGGGCTACGACTACTGGGCCGACCCGGAGGGCGGGGACATCAGCGAGGTCGTGGGCGACCTCCCAGCAATCATCGTGATGCCCGAAGGCGGGCGTGGGTGGTACACGAACTGGTGGAACGCCGGAAGGCGCGGCGACCCTGCTTGGGAGCGCTTTCACCTCGACGACCTCATTCGTGTCGTTCATGAGCGGCTCGCCGTTCGGCCGGAACGACGCTGGCACGCGATCGCGGGCTTCTCGATGGGTGGGCTTGGTGCTCTCAACTACGCTGCTCAGCGGCCAGGCTACTTCGGCTCAGCGGCATCGCTATCGGGCATCGTCTCGATACAAAGGCCCGAGACCGCAACCGCGTTCGACTCCTTGTCCGCTGGGTTCAGTGGGTTTGTCGACGGACCGACCGCGCAACCCGAAACGCACACGGACGTCTTTGGGGACCCCGGCGACCAGGCGTTCTACTGGGCCGGTCACAATCCCGTCGCCCTGGCGGTCAATCTGCGCCAGTCGCGGATCTTCTTGACCTCGGGCGACGGGAGCCCCTACTCGTCCGATGACTTGTTGTCTTCGCTTCAGGGAACTCCGGTGGTAGGTCTAACCGAGAGCTACATGCGCGATCTGAGCCGCGACTTCGCCAGCGCTGCCTCAACGGCCGGGGTTCAGGACCTGACCGTCAATGAACGCGCGGGCCTTCACACCAACTTCGCCTCGCGCCTCGGGCTGACCGAAGCCCTCGATTGGGGATTGTTCGAGCCGGTCCTGGACCGGACGCGCTTCTGGACATATCGAACAGTCGCCCAACGAGGGCAGATGTGGCAGCTGTCCTTTGCTTTTGACCGTCCACCTGACGAGTTGATCGAGTTCGAGCGCCGCGGGAAGTTCCTGATCGCTCGAGGGTCAGGACGCGTTCGCATCCGGCGGGGGCGGCTGGGTCGCTGCGCGGTGTCGGCGGAATTGCCGTTTCAGATCAGGTTCACGCGTATCTGCTCGCGACGCGGCCACTGATCACCCCGCCGGCTCGCCTCGCCCATCTGGCGCTCGACCGGGCTTCGATTTCCCTAAGGGTGCCTGTCGAGGGCGTCGAGGCCGCTTAGCCCGTGGCGACCATCCGCTTGAGCTCTGCTATCCGCAGATAGGACTGCTCCGCCGCCGCGCGCTCCAGCTCCCCGCGCGCGAGCGCGCGGCGCACGCGCTGTGCGACCGGTCCCGGCGCTGCGCCCGTCGCCAGCAACAGGATGTCGGCGCCCGCGGCGGCCGCCTCGACGGCCGCATCCGCCGGCGCCAGCTCGGCGCCGATCGACCCCGCCTCGAGGTCGTCGGTGATCACGACCCCGTCGAAGCCGAGTCGATCGCGCAGCTCGCCGGTGACGATCCGCTCGGAGAGCATCGCCGCAGCGCCGCGGTCGAGCGCGGGATAGACCGCCGACCCGACCATGACGATGTCGATGCCGCTCGCGATCGCGGCCTCGAACGGCACGAGCCCGGCCCGCAGGTCCGACAGCGGCGCTTCGACGACGCTCGGGGCGAGGTCGGTGTTGATGGTCGCGAGTCCCAGTCCCGGGAAGTGCTTGGCCGTCGCCGCCAATCCGCCCTGCTCGAGTCCCGCTGCGAACGCGCCCCCGACCTCGGCGACGGTGCCCGGGTCGTCCGCGAAGGCCCGCCCGGCAATGAACGAGCCCGGGCCCGGGACGTCGAGCACCGGGGCGAGGTCGACGTTAACGCCGAACTGGCGCAGGAATGCGGCGGTCTGCTCTCCCTCGGCACGCGCGGCCGAGGCGTCGCCGAGGCTGCCGAGCTCGGCGGGCGAGCGCTGGGGGGGCCCGGCCGGCAGCCGCTTGACCTCGCCGCCCTCCTGGTCGATCGCGACAAGAAGCGGCGGGTTGTCCCCTTTGGCGGCGGCGCGTTGCAGGCGCTCGACCTGCCTCGCAGCCGTCGCGGGCACGACGTCAGGCGCCGGAAACATGATCACGCCGCCGATCGTGCCTTCGCGAGCGGCCTCGATCAGCTCAGGAGTCGCCTCGTCGCCCATCCGCGCCATCAGCCGCTGGCCGACCAACTCCTCGGGCGAAACCCCGGCAAGCGGGTCGGGCGCTCGCTGGTGCTGAGGATCGGAGTCGTCGCCGCCGAGCCCGCGCACCGCGAGCACGACGACGATCACGATCATCACGCACGCCCCCAGTGCAGCGAGGCGCCGTCGCGTGTAGACGTGGTCGGGCTGGCGAGCCACAGCGTCGCATCATTCCAGCGCAGCCCGGGGCTGCGAGCCGGCGCTCGGGGTTGTCCATTGACCACGCCCGCCCATCCACCCCCAAGCCGGCTCCAGGGCCTCGAGCGTCGGAAGATCGGGGGCATCGACTACCCCGCCGCCACCACGCTTGCAGCGCGCTTGCTCGGCCTTGCCCTGCTCGAGCGCAGCGAGGCGGGGCCCGGCCTGCTGATCCCGCGCTGTAGCAGCGTCCACAGCTTCGGGATGCGCTTCGCGCTCGACGTCGTGTTCCTGGACGCGAAGGGTGTCGAGATCGCGCGCCGCACTGCGCTTCCTGCGCGCCGGTTTGCGACGGATCGCCGCGCGGTAGCCGTGCTGGAGCTACCGAGCGCCCCGGTGAGCTAGATGACCGACTGCGACCTAGTCGTCGGACCCCGGCGGCGCCGGGACCGGGTTGGCCTCCAGCGCCCGCGCGACGGCGACCAGGTTGGCGGCCGCGGCCTCTCCCGTGCTGTGACTCCAGTCGTGCTTGTGGTCGGTCTCGAGATAGGACGGCCCGGGCCCGGGGCCCATGTTCCAGTAGGTCCAGGCCTGGCCGGGGACCGTGTAGCCGATGTCGATCAGGCCGCCGGCCAGCTCGCTGATCACGTGGTGAGCACCGTCCTCGTTGCCGGTGACGACGATTCCCGCGACCCGGTTGTAGGCGATCGGCCGGCCCTCGTCGTCGGTCTCCGACAGCATCGCGTCCATGCGCTCGAGCACCCGCTGGGCGACGCTGGAGGGCTTACCGACCCAGGTCGGGCTGGCCAGGACGAGGATCTCGGACGCGACCAGCTTGTCCCTGATCGCCGGCCACTCGTCGCCCTCGCCCTCGTCGCTACTCACACCGGGCTTGACCTCGCGGTCAACGACGCGGATCAGCTCGGTCTCGACGCCGTGCTGCTCGAGGACGTCGATCACGACCTGCGCCAGGGCCTCGGTGTTGGAGACCGCCGGCGAGCGGTTGAGGGTGCAGTTGAGGACGATTGCCTTCATCGCGCTCCTTCGTGCGCAGGGGCGTTACCCCGCCTCGGCGCCGGCGGGCTTGGCGCCCGCGTTGCCGAGCAGCGCCGAGAGCACGATGCTGATCTCGAACAGCGCCACCAGCGGCACCATCTCGATCAGCATCGTGACCGGGTCGGTGCCGGGAAGGGCCATCGCGGCGACGGCGATGATCAGGATCGCGTAGCGACGGTTGCGCCGCAGCTGCTCCGGCGTCGTGATCCCGAGCCGGGTGGCGGCGAGGATCGCGACCGGGATCTGGAATGTGAGGCCGACCGCGATCACGGTCTGGGCGACGAACCCGTAGTAGTCGCGGGCACGGATCTCGATGTTGAAGTCGTTGGCGTTGAAGTTCAGCAGGAAGTTGACAGCCGCCGGGAGCACGACGAGATAGGCGAAGGCGATCCCGGCGAGCAGCAGAAACGGGACCGCGAGCATCATCGGCAGCGCCAGCTTGCGCTCCGTCGGCGAGAACGCCGGCAGCACGAAGCTATAGAGCTGATGCAGGATCACCGGCAGCGACAGCAGGATCGCCGCGTAGCCGGAGACCATGATCGTTGTCATGAATGGCTCGGTGACGCCCAGCGTTATCGGCTCCTTGCCCTCAGGCAGCGGTGCGTTGAGCAGCTCGATGATCGCCCCGTTCTGCCAGAAGCAGAACGCGAACGCGAGCAGGACGCCTGCGCCGATGACGAGGATGCGCGAGCGCAGCTCGTCGAGATGATCGACGAGCGGCAGCTCGTCCTCATGCGTGGCTCGCGAGAACCTCGCCATCGGCGCTGGTCACATCCCTTGCGGTCGCTGAGCGGCGGTCGGCGGCTGTGCTACTTGCCTGGACCGGCGACGACTTCGCCGTCGAGGGCCTGGGTCTCCTGCGAAACCGGCTTGGCCTCGTCGTCGTCGTTTCCGGTGATCGAGTTCTTGAACTCGCGCATTCCGTGCCCGACCGAGCGTCCCATCTCCGGGAGCTTCTTGGGTCCGAGGATGACGAGGGCGATCACCAGCACGATGGCCAGTTCCATGGGTCCGATATTCGGCATTGAGTCTCCTTGCTTGGTGGTTTGAGTTTCTCGTGGGAGGTCGTCGCTACTCGACGACGACCTCACCCTTCATAAAGGGGTGAAGGTCGCAGTGGTAGGCGAACGTTCCGGGCTCGTCGAGGGTCGCCTCGCCCTCCTCGCCCTTGCCGAACACGCCCGTGTCGAACGTGTCGTCGTCGGCGGTGGCGGTGTGGTCGGCGTCGTCCTCGTTCGCCCACACGACGGTGGTGCCGGCCTCGACCGTGACCTGGTCGGGGTCGTACTTGAAATCGAAGATCGCGACGGCGCCGTCGCCGCCGGCGTCAGCCGTGGACTCGGTGCTCGTCTCCGTTGAGCTGCTCGCGCTCTCCTCTTCGCCGCCGCCGCAACCGGCCGCCGCAAGCGCGAGGGCGCAGAAGATGGCGATCGGCAGGATGACGAGAGGTCGTCCGCGGAACTTCTCACTCGTTAGCTTCGCCCTCTCCATTGATCGCATAACCCCCGTTGCGGAGTCGGTGGCGGATCGGATCACTTGGGATCGCTCCGACGAGCCGAATTGTTCACAGGCGATTGATCCGATGCCCTGGCAGGGCCGTAGTGGCCAGTCAACGAGTCGGAACCCGATGCGGGATCCGGCGTGCAAGCGAACCCATGGAGGAACGCATGACTGACAACACCGAAACGCGCGCACCCGGCGCAGGTGAGGGTGCGCTGAAGCGCGTCTCAACCGACCCCGTGTCGCGCAAGCGCTTCATGACGATCGCCGGCGGCGCCGGCGCAGCAAGCGCCTTCTCGATCTTCCTCGCCGCCTGTGGCAGCGACGACGACGAGACGACGACATCGTCGTCGACGAGCGAGTCCACCGGGACGACCGGCGCGGCCGGCGTCGACCCCGTCATCGAGGACATGTTCGGCAAGGGCGACCTCGGGATCGTCAACTACGCGCTGACGCTCGAGTACCTCGAGGCGGCGTTCTACGCCGACGTCGTCAAGAGCGGCCTGTTCAAGGGCGCAGACCTGGCGCTGATCAAGGAGATCGGCTCCAATGAGGAAGAGCACGTCTCAGCCCTGACGGCCGCCGCGAAGCAGCTCGGAGGCGAGCCGGCGAAGGCGCCGGAGACGAAGTTCCCGCTCGACGACGCCGCATCGGTGCTCGATCTCGCGGCAACCGTTGAGAACCTCGGCGCGGCCGCGTACCTCGGCCAGGCGGCGGCGATCGAGAGTCCTGAGATTCTCGCCGCGGCGCTGTCGATCCACACCGTGGAGGGTCGTCACGCGGCAGCGCTCAACACGCTGACCGATCAGTCGATCACGCCCGACGGCCCGTTCGCCATGCCGGCGGACGCGACGACGGTGCTCGACGACGTCCAGCCGTTCATCGTTTCCTGAGCGGCCGAGCAGAGCTCGAGACCGACTTCACTGAGAGAAAGGAATCCAAACATGAATAACGCAGAATCCACGATTCAGAGGGCGGACCTCGCCGCTCCGGCACTCGCCGGCGTCGAGGTCCACGGGATGAACCGCAGTGCGTTCATCCTTCGCGGTGCGCTCGCCGCCGGGGCCGTCTACGGCCTCGGTACCGTCGGGCCGTTCGTCCGCCAGGCGCTGGCCCAGGGTGAGGATGGGGACATCGAGATCCTCAACTTCGCACTGACGCTGGAGTACCTGGAGGCCGCGTTCTATGACACCGCCCTCAAGGACGTAAAGCTGTCGGGCGAGGTCAAGAGCCTCGCCGAGCTGCTGGCGTCCGACGAGGCAGAGCACGTCACGGCCCTCACGGCGACGATCGAGGAGCTCGGCGGCAAGCCCGTCGCGGCCCCGAAGGTCGCGTTCCCGCTCAAGGACGAGGCCGGCTTTCTCGAGCTGGCTCAGACCTTCGAGGACACCGGAGTCAGCGCCTACAACGGCGCCGCACCGGCGATCCAGTCGAAGGAGCTGCTCGCGACAGCGGGCGGCATCGTCCAGGTCGAGGCGCGTCACGCCGCCGCGATCCGGCTCCAGAACGGCGAGCTGCCGGCTCCGCTGGCGTTCGACGAGACGCTCGACGAGCAAGAGGTGCTCAAGGCCGTCCAGCCGTTCATCAAGTCTTAGAGAGCTTCCCTCCCTTTAGCTCTCTAACGAGGCGACGCGGGCCCCGAAACGGGCCCGCGTCGTCGTTGTGGGGTGGGTCGGCGCCGGTGGACCGACTCAGCTAGTCGCCTGAGCCGGGCGGCGCGGGCACCGGGTTGGCGGCGAGCGCTCGCGCGACCGCTACGAGGTTGGCCGCCGCGGCTTCGCCGGTGCTCTTGCTCCAGTCGTGCTTGTAATCGCTCTCGAGGTAGGAGGGCCCCGGGCCCGGCCCCATGTTCCAGTAGGTCCAGGCCTGTCCCGGCACCGTGTAGCCGATGTCGATCACGCCGCCCGCGAGCTCGCTGATCACGTGGTGGGCGCCGTCCTCGTTTCCGGTCACGATGAACCCCGCGACGCGGTTGTAGGCGATCGGACGGTCCTCGTCGTCGGTCTCCGACAGCATCGCGTCCATGCGCTCGAGAACGCGCTGGGCGACGCTCGACGGCTTGCCTAGCCAGGTGGGGCTGGCGATCACGAGGATCTCGGACTCGACGAGCTTGTCGCGGATCTGCGGCCACTCGTCGCCGTCGCCCTCGTCGCTGGACACGCCGGGCTTGACGTCGTGGTCGACGACGCGGATCAGCTCGGTCTCGACGCCGTGCTGCTCGAGCGCCTCGATCACGACCTCGGCCAGTGCCTGGGTGTTCGAGGTCTTCGGAGACGGGCTGAGCGTGCAGTTGAGGATGATGGCCTTCATCGGGCTCCTTTCAGACGAAACGGGACCGGCTGGGCCCGTCTCGTCAAACGATCGCTAACCGCGGCGCGGATCAGTTGCCCGCGACGCGATCCTGTTCTTCCTGCTTGTGGCGCAGGGCCTCCTCGTCGACGTCGGGGTTGCCGCGCGGACCGGGGGCCTCGGCGGGATCCTCGCTCGGCTGATCGCCGCCCTCCGACGGTGTGTCGTCGGACGGATCGTCGGCTGGAGGCTGCGTTGATGTTTCGTCTTGTTCCATGCCCGGCTCCTACCCCGGCCCGGTGCGCGCAAACCCGAGCGCGGGGCGGACGCGAGGCCGCCGGGGTTGACCCATCCATGCTGCCCGAGATCGACGAGCTCGCGACCGTCGTCGTCTGCGAGGACGACGCCGCCACGCTCGAGCTGCTGTGCGACCACCTGACGGCCGACCGCTACCGCACGCTGCCGGCGCCCTGCGCCGCGGACGCGCTGCGCCTCTGTCATTTCAAGCAGCCCGACCTTCTGCTCCTGGACCTGCGCCTGCCCGACGTCTCCGGCCTCGACGTCCTGCGCGAGATCCGCGCCACCGACGCCTCGACCGGACGCTACGACCCCAAGCTCCCGGTGATCGTGCTGAGTGGCCGCGGCACGGAGGCCGACCGGGTGCGAGGTCTCGCGGCGGGCGCCGACGACTACGTCGTCAAGCCGTTCCACTACCCCGAGCTGTCGGCTCGCGTCGCAGCCGTGCTGCGGCGCCGCGAGAGCCGCCGCCAGGGGCCGCGTCGCATCGGCGAGCTCTCGATCGACCCCTCGACGCGCGAGGTCCGCGTCGGCGGGCGTCGGGTCGAGCTCGCCAACAAGGAGTTCGTTCTGCTGCGCGCGCTGGCCTCTGAGCCCACCCGGGTGTTCTCGAAGCAGGAGCTGTTGCAGGATGTGTGGGGCTTTCGCTCGATGGGCCGGACCAGGACGCTCGACTCGCACGCCAGCCGCCTGCGGCGCAAGCTCGATCCCGAGTCCGCGCGCTTTGTCGTCAACTGTTGGGGCGTCGGCTACCGGCTGATCGAGCCGTGAGCATGCTCGCAGGCCTGCTCTGGACCGGATGGCCTCTGACGCTCGTGCTCGCGGTCATGCTTGCCGGGCGCACTCGCCGCCAGGCGCGCCGCACCGAGAGGGTCAATCTCGCCCTGCACGAACTGCGACGGCCGCTGCAGGCGCTCGCGCTCGGGGGCGGCCATCGCCCGGACGGCAATGGCGACGGCCCACCGCCGCTCGACCTGGCGATCTGCGCCCTCGCCGACGTCGAACGTGCGGTGGACGGCGACCCGGCGCTGGTCCACAAGCGCCTGCTGCGCCTGCGACCGGTGGTCGAGGATTGCGTCGAGGGCTGGTCACGCATCGCCGAGCTCGCGGCCGGCCGCGTCGAGCTCGAGTGGCGGGCCGGCGCCGCTGCGGTCGTCGCCGATCCGCGCCGCATCGTGCAGGCGCTCGACAACCTCGTCTTCAACGCGCTCGAGCACGGCAGCCCGCCGATCAAACTCAGCGTGGTGGTCGGCGATCGCGGCGCCCGGATCTCGGTCTGCGACACCGGTACCGCGCCGCTCGGCCACATGCCGCGGCACTCGCGGTTCGGTCGCCGCGGTCGCGGCCTCGAGGTCGTCGCGGCGGTGGCGGCCGAGCACGGCGGCCGCTTCACGCTTCTGCGTGACGTCGATGCGACGCGCGCGGTCCTCGAGCTGCCCCTGGCCTCACTGCCGCTGCCGGCGCTCGCCGGCTCGGCGGCGGCATGAGCCGGCGCGGCAGGGCCGTCGCATTCGCGATCGTCGCGCTCGGCTGCGCGGGCCTGGCCGCGATCGTCGCCCAGGGCTACGGGACCAGCGTCGCCGCCCAGTACGGCGAGCTGCGTTCGGTGCTGGTCGCATCCCGAGACCTTGTGCGCGGGGACGCGATCGATCCCGACGACCTCGGCCGCAGCCTCGACGTAAGGCGCGTCCCGTCGAGCTTCGTTCCTCCCGATGCGCTCGCCGCGGTGGGCGACGCCGTAGGCCGCGCGCCCGTTGCCGCGGTGCCGGCCGGCTCCTATCTGCTCGAGTCCCAGCTCGAGGTCCCGCAACGAGCCAAGCCGGAGTCCGAGCCGGCGATCGCCGATGGACTGCGGCCGGTCGAGATCGCAGTCAGCGGAGCGGAGGCGCTCGCCGCGACCGGCGGCTCGCCCGAGGGAACCCGCGTCGACATCGTCGTCACGACCGAGCCCGACGTCGGCGATGACGGCCGCACCTTCGTCGCCGCCGAGTCGGTCGAGCTGTTGGCGCTCTCCCAGGGCGGAGGAGTCGCCGGGGGAGGGGAGAGCTTGAGCACGGAGCCCGGCTGGAGCGCGACCCTGGCGCTGACTCGCGATCAGGCCCTGCGATTGATCGAGGCCGAGAACTTCGCGCGCCAGGTGCGGCTGATGCCGCACCTGTGAGGCTCGGGCGGCATGGGCGGCGAACCGAGCCGACGGCGGGACGTGGGCCGTATTGACCCCGGATACGGTGGCGAAAACGGCCCAGGCCCGCCGATCCCACCATTAGCCCCCTCAATCAGCACGTGGCCGGTATTGACCCCGCATACGGTGGCGAATACAGGCCAGGTCCGGCGGAATCCGGGGCGGCTCGCGCCTACCCATTTACCCAGCCGCTGCTCGTTTCCGTCCGAGCCCTACCCCCGGGGTTGTCTGATTCGCCCGAGGCCTTCGACGATCGAGGAAACCTCCTCGTCGCCGAGCACGACGCCCGCAGCGGCGAGATCCTCGAAGCGCTCGCCGCACAGATCCGCCTCGATGCCGGCGCCGCGGGCGCGGTGGCGCTGGCCGCCTAGTCGCGTGGCTCTTGCACGGCGCCGAGTGGCGCGCTGAGCAAGACGCCGCTCGCGATCGTCACCAGTCCTTCGGCTTGTCGCGCTGGTAGAGCCAGACGCGAAAGAAGGCGTCGAGCTGCTGTCCCGACTCCTGCTCGGCGAGGGCGATGAACTCGGGTGTGGACACGTTGCCGTAGCGATGCTCGGCAGTCCATCGCCGCAGGATCAACAAGAACGACGAGTCGCCGATCTTCTCGCGCAGCGCCTCGAGCGTCATCGCTCCGCGAACGTAGACGCTGGCGTCGAAGAGGTGGCGCGGCCCTCCCGGCGCCCCGGGCGGCGGTCCCCAGAACTCGCGGTTTCTCGCCGGTACCTCGTAGAGGTCCTTGAACGTCCGCTCGAGGGTCTCGGCGCCCTTGTGATCGCTCCACAGCCACTCACTCCAGGTGGCAAAGCCCTCGTTGAGCCAGATGTCTTCCCACCGCGCCGGCGTCAGCGAATCGCCGAACCATTGGTGTGCGAGCTCGTGGACGAGGATCGGCTCGTCGGGCGCGCTGCCGAACAGCGGCAGGGTCTGTGTCTCGAGCGCGTAGCCGACGAACGGCGCGTGATCGACGATCGCGCCCGTCGAAGCAAATGGATAGTCGCCGAATGACGACTCCAGGAAGGCGAGGATCTGCGGCAGCTTGGCCAATGCGCGCCGTGACTGCTTGGCCTCGCGCGGGTCGACCGCGATGTAGGACGGGATGTCACCGACGCTGGCCTGCTCGAGGCCGAAGCGGCCGCTCGTCGCGGTTGCGAGGTAGGTCGCCATCGGGTTGTCCTCGCGCCACGTGAAGGTCGTCCTGCCGGCGCTGGTCGTCTGGTTCGTCAGGATCCCGTTCGCCAAGGCGGTACGACCGGCGGGCACGGTGATCGTCGTTTCGTAGGTCGCCTTGTCGGTCGGGTGGTCGTTGCATGGAAACCACGTCGGCGCGCCGCGAGGCTCGCCGGCGACGAATGCCCCGTCTCCGGTGGGGATCCAGCCCGAGATCGACCCGTCGCCGTCGGTCAGCGGTCCAACCTGGCCGGCGTAGGAGACGACGACTTCGAACTGTTGGCCGGCTGCGATTGGCGCCGGCGGCGTCACGATCAGCTCCTGCCCGGCGCGCGAGGTCGCGGCCGGCTGACCGTCGACCGTCAGAGCTCTGAGCTTCGGGCCCCGGTAATCGAGATTGAAGCGGCTGAGGCCATGGGTGGCGGTTGCGGTGATCGTCGCCACCGCGTCGAGCCGAAAGCGCCGCGGCGCGTAGCCGAGCTCGAGGTCGTAATGCTGTACGTCGTAGCCGCCGTTGCCCGACTTCGGGAAGTAGGGGTCGCCGACACCGGCGGCGCCCGGCGCGAAGTCCTGGGCTGAGGCGACGGCTGCGAAGCAGAGGCTGGCCGCGACCGCGAAGCAGAGCGTGGCCACGCCCGCGACGGCCGGCAGGACAAGGCCTGGGATCGTGCGTCGCTGCGCCAAGCTCCCCACTCAACCTCCCGTGGCGCGCTCGAACGCCATTCGCGCCTCGTCGCCGTGGACGGCGAACACGACGCGCTCCAGGCCGCCGCCATCCTCGAAGTGCCGGCGCACCTCCTCGACCTCGATTCGGGCGGCGTCGTCGAGCGGAAAGCCGCCGACCCCGGTTCCGAAGGCGACGAGGCCGAGCGACTTCGCCTCGAGCTCGTCGGCCAGGCGCAGGGTGCTCGCCGTCGCGCGCCTGATGATCTCAGCCGAGGTCGGGCCGCCGAGCTGCATGGTCGCGGCGTGGAGTACCCAGCGCGCCGGCATCTCGCCGGCCGTCGTCTCGACCGCATCGCCGAGGCCGATCGGGGCACGCTCGTCGCTCTCGGCCTGAACCTCGGGTCCGCCGGCGCGGGAGATCGCCGCCGCGACACCGCCGCCGTGACGCAGCTCGGTGTTGGCTGCGTTGGCGATCGCGTCGACCTCGAGCCTCGTGATGTCACCCTGCCAGACCTCGATCGCTCCCACGCACTCACCCTACCCCCGGCGCTTCCGGAAGCTGCCACCCGCCCTGGGGGGCGAACGGAGTGCTCGTCGCGCTTAGCTAGGCGTGGGCAATCCGAGCGAGCACGCCGAGGAGCTGGCCGGCGAGTTGCGCCGCCGGCTGATCGATGGCCGGCGCTCCGAGGCCGCGGCGGGACGGTCGAGCGCCGAGCCGCTTTCCGAGGCGGTTCAGCAGCTCGTCGACGCCGACGCGGCGATCCTGTCGAGGCCGCGGCGCGCCGAGCTGCGCGACATGATCCTCCGCGACACGATCGGGCTCGGGCCGCTCGAGGAGCTGCTGGCCGACCCCGACGTGGAGGAGGTGATGGTCAACGGGCCCGGCGAGATCTACGTCGAGCGGTCGGGGCGGATCGAACACACCTCCGTGCGCTTCGGCTCAGAGCAGGCGCTGCGCGACACGATCGAGCGCATCCTCACGCCGCTGGGGCGCCGAGTCGACGAGCTCAGCCCGATGGCCGACGCGCGCCTGGGTGACGGTTCGCGCGTCAACGTGGTGATCCCACCGCTCTCGGTCGACGGTCCGGCGCTTTCGATCCGCCGGTTCACGGGCTCGCGGCCGGGCCCCGACGACCTCGTCGAGTGGGGGACGATCACCACCGAGCTTCGCGACCTGCTCGCCGGCGCGATCGCCCAGCGGCGCAGCGTCCTGATCAGCGGCGGAACCGGGTCGGGCAAGACGACGCTGCTCAACGCGCTGTCGCGGTTCATCTCCACGGGCGAGCGCGTGATCACGATCGAGGACGCCGCCGAGCTGCGCCTCCAGCAACCGCACGTCGTTCGGCTCGAGAGCCGTCCGCCGAGCGTCGAGGGCAGGGGAGAGGTCACGATCCGTGACCTGCTTCGCAACGCGCTGCGGATGCGCCCGGACCGGATCGTGATCGGAGAGGTCCGGGGCGCCGAGGCCCTCGACCTGCTGACGGCGCTGAACACCGGCCACGACGGCGCACTTTCCACCGTGCACGCGAACTCCCCGGCCGATGCGCTGCGACGGCTCGAGACGCTCGCCCTGATGGCCGCGGTCGGCCTGCCGCACGAGGCGATTCGCGAGCAGGTCGGACGCGGGATCGATCTCGTCGTGCATCTGCAGCGCGCGACGCGCGGCGAGCGACGGGTCACCGAGGTCGGCGAGGTCGTGTCCGCGGCCGGCGGGGTCGGGGTGCGCGAGCTGTGGCGGCGCGACGGTGCCCGATGACCAGCGCGATGGGCGTCGTCCCGATCGTGCTCGCCGCGCTGGCCGGCGGCGCCTGCGCGGTAGCCGCACGCGAGGCCGTGCTGGCGACGCCGGCGTTCGCGCGCTGGGTGACGAGCGCCGTGGACCCCTTGCTGCGGGCCGGCCGCGAGGGCTATGACCCCAGCGAGTCGGAGCGCCGCAGGCTGGCGGCCGTCGGCGCCGGAGCGCTGTTCGCCGCAGCCCTGTTCGTCGCCGGTCCCGCACCCGCGCCGATCCTCGCGGTCACCGGGCCGGCTGCCGCCGCCACGGCGGTCACGAGACGCAGGGCTCGATATCGCCGCGGCGTCGAGCGCGGGGTCCCCGAGATCGCCGGCGCCGCCGCCGACGCGCTGTCGGGTGGGCACTCGATGCGTGGCGCCCTCGCCGCCTGCGCCGCGTCGCTGGACGGGCCGCCCGCGGTCGAAATGTCGCGAGTTCGCGCCGACCTCGAGCTCGGCGCGTCGACGCCGGAGGCCGTCGGGGCGCTCAAGCGCCGGATCCGCTCGCCGCGCGTTGACTCGCTGTGTGCCGTGTTGCTGTCCCAGCAGCTCGGTGGCGGTGACCTTGCCGGGCTGCTGCGTCGTCACGCCACCGCGGCCGCCGATCGCGACCGCGTTGCCGCCGACGCGCGAGCGGCGACCGCGCAGGCGCGATTCACCGGCTTGCTCGTCGTTGCGATGCCGACCGGAGCGGCGTTGTTCGCGGAGCTAATCGAACCGGGCTTCATGGCCCGGATCCTTGCCGACCCGGCGGCGACGGTGCTGCTCGTGTCGGCGACGGGGCTTCAGCTCGCCGGCTTTGCGGCGATCCGGCGCCTGAGCCGTATCGGGGATTGATCCTTGAGCGCCGTGC
>Ga0136620_10000608_pt1 | contig 16366 bp, 20 predicted proteins | sample AntDrymUQ4162106_2_FD_104806 | JGI IMG/M metagenome (GOLD analysis project Ga0136620, IMG submission 104806) | Polar desert sand microbial communities from Dry Valleys, Antarctica - metaG UQ416 (21.06) | ecosystem: Environmental > Terrestrial > Soil > Desert | place: Antarctica: Dry Valley... | reverse complement strand
GCGAGGCAACACGCGTCAACCGCGTCGTCCTCACCACACCTTCCGCAGACGACCCCAAGGAGACCAGCACGGAGTCGCCGGCGGAGGACCGCAAGGAAAGCTAGAGCAGGGCGCGCACGAAGCGCGCGCAGGAAACGCAGGGAAAGGGGGCCCTTCGCGGGGCCCCTTTTCTTGTGCCCCGACCCCGCGATCCGATACCGTCGCCCGTCGTGAACGCAGAACTGTTGCAAGGTCGCCGGATCGCGCCCTCGATCCTGGCCTCCGACTTCGCCCTCCTCGGCTCGCAGGTCGAGCAGGTGATGGACGCCGGCGCCCGCGTGATCCACGTGGATGTCATGGACGGCCACTTCGTGCCACCGATCTCGATCGGCGCGCTGATCGTCGATGCCCTGCGCGAGCAGGTCCACGACGCCGGCGGCTGGCTCGACGTGCACCTGATGATCGAGCGCCCCGAGCAGAGCATCGAGGATTACGCGAAGGCCGGGGCAGACTCGATCAGCGTCCATGTCGAGGCCACCCCGAACATCCACTACGCACTCGGGGCCATTCGCGACCTGGGCTGCAAGGCCGGGCTCGCCCTCAACCCCGGCACCCCCATCTCCGCCATCGACTCGCTCGGTGGAGCCTTCGACCTGCTGCTGTGCATGACCGTCAACCCGGGCTGGGGCGGCCAGCCCTACATCGAGGCCTCCGACGCGAGGATCGCCGCGCTGCGCGAGCTGCTGCCGGAGGGGATGCCGCTCGAGGTCGACGGCGGCGTGGACTCAAAGACGGCGGGTCCGGCTGCGGAAGCCGGGGCGACCCTGTTCGTGGCCGGCTCCGCGCTCTTCGGCAAGCCCGACCCCGGGGCCGCCTACGCCGAGCTGGCGAACGTGATCGACGCCGACTGAAGACGCGATCCGCTGATTGATCGCGCCCGGGAGGCCGGCAGGCGCTCCAAAGGGCTCAGCGGCGCTTCTTCTTGCGCTTTCTCGAGACCGGGTGCGGCGGTCCCGGGGCATCGGCGTCCGGCTTGCCTGCGTCAGCGTGCTCCGCGCTCAGCGTGCTCGCAAGGGCCTCTCCACGGGCCTCTGCGGCAGACGGCCACGGGACGGCCTCTCCGGTCTCCCAGGCGGGGCCCCTGCCACCCGGCCAGCGATCCAGGAAGAGGGCACCGAGCGCCACGAGCCAGAAGATCTGGACGACGCTCTGGCCGCCGGGCAGAAGCGGGAGGATCAACAGCCCGCCCACGATCATCCCGAGCACCCCCATGAAGCGGCTGAGCAGGCCGGCGCGCATCGCGTTGAGGCTGATGAGCACGAGGGAGAGCGCGAGGCAGAGGGTGCCACCGGAGCCAACCGCCCCGCCAAATATCGCCCGGTCCTCGAGCAAGCTCTCCGCGCGGTTGTCCGTCCGCTCCCCCGAGGCCAGGAACTTGTCGGCCACGTCGTTCAGGTCGAGCTGGTTCAGGAGACCGCCGACCGCCAGCAGCACCGGCGCCAGCAGCAGCAGCCCGATGGCGAACCTCGGTGTCTCCGGGCGGCGGTGCACCGTCGCGCGCAGCAGGTAGAAGAGCGCCGCCGCAAGCAGGAAGTAGGACAGGACCTGCAGGCCGAGGCTCAGGAAGAACTCGCCGCGATTGGCGTCGAAGCGGATCAGGGCCTCGCGCTCGTTGTCTGGCGGTGCTCCGATGGCGGCGATCTGGACGGCCGTGCTCGCGGCAGCCAGGCCGGCGGAGAGAAAGGCCGTGCCGGCGGCTGCCTTGCCGGTACGCGCCTCCCACCGAAGCGGCGCCTCAGGGGCGCCATCGGCGGAGGTACTCACCTCCCTTCCACCCGCCGCGTCCTCGCCGGAGAGCTTCACGCGCGGCGCCCCCGCGCGTCGGACGGTGGAGGCTCCGTTCCGATCCGCGTGCGCGGCGGGTAGTACTCGTGATCCTCGGGCTCGACGATCCGCGAGAGGCGGTCGCCGACGGCGAGCAGGAGGTCAAGGGCGGGGGCCATCAGCCGGATCACGGTCTCGGCGCGCTGACGGGTACGCAGCTGCTCGGGAGTCAGGGGCGCCACCGGCCGGACTGTATCGCCCGAACCGCGGGACACGGCTTGGGCGAGACTGCGCGGGCGCCCGCTCCCACTGCCGGGACGCCAAGTAATCGCGACCGGCATGATCGGAAGGCCTCTCACGCTACCGTTGGCCCAGGGTCCGGGCATCTCGGCCACCCGCCGGCACCCGGAGACGAAAACGTTGCGCACGAACCTGATCAGGAACCTCAGCCGCGTAGGCGTGGCATCTCTCGCCGCCGCGGTGGTGCTGGTCCCAACCCCCGCATTGGCCGGCAGGACGCAGGAGTCGATCCTTCAGGACGACCCTCAGGTCCTCGGGGCCTCGGCCTCACGGCTCGACGAGTACATGGGGCTGCTCAAGTCGATCGGGGTCGACCGGCTGAGGGTCTCCGTCCTTTGGAGCAACATCGCCCCGGCGCGGGACAGCCAGGTGAAGCCGGCCTTCCCTGCCCCGGGACCGGCCTTCCCGCAGTCCTATCCGAGCAACGCGTGGAGGCCCTACGACAACATCGTCCTGTCCGCGAGGAAGCACCGGCTCGGCCTCATCTTCACGCTCACCGGACCGAGTCCCGCATGGGCAACGCCCGGGGCGCACGAGCGCGAGGGGATCTTCCGGCCGAGCACACGCGACTTCCGCGAGTTCGTGACCGCCGTCGGCGCACGGTACTCCGGTCGCTACCCGGTCGACGACAGATTTCCGCAGGAGCCCAAGGGCGGCGCGCCGATCGCTGTCGGGCCGGTCGCGGTTGGAGGGGGGGAGCCGGCCGGGCAGGTGCCGCGCCTCCCGCGGGTCACCGCTTGGTCGGTCTGGAACGAGCCGAACTACCCGAGCTGGCTGCGGCCGATCTGGCTCGAGAACAATCCCAGACGGGCCAGGGACATGGTGGCGGCGGCGCCGCACCACTACCGCGGGCTCGTCGACGCCGCGTGGGCCGGGCTCAGCGACAGCACCCACGAAGGAGACCTGATCCTCATCGGCGAGACCTCCGCGCGCGGCGCGAAAAGGCCGAGCCAGCTTGGGGACGCGATGGCGCCGGCCGAATTCACGCGCGAGCTCTACTGCCTGAAGGCCGACCTCACGCCATATGCCGGAAGGGACGCCAGGATTCGCGGCTGTCCCGCGGACGCCGCCGAGCGGCGCGCCTTCCGCCGGCTTCACCCCGGGCTTTTCAAGGCTGCCGGCTTTGCGCACCACCCCTACAGCCTCGACCGCAGCGGCTGGCGAGTGCCCACGTGGCGCCCTCGGCTGAAGGACAACGTGCCGATCGGCAACTTGAACCACCTCCTACGGACCCTCGACGGCGCAACCGCGCATTGGAGAAGCCAGGAGAAGCCGATGCCGATCTGGATCACCGAGTACGGCTACCAGACCAGGCCACCAGACCCGCTCGTGGGCGTGACCCCTGCCCGGCAGGGCCCGCTGAGCTCATGGGGCGAGTACCTGGCCTACCGCAACCCGCGCGTGGCTTCCATCGCGCAGTTCCTCGCCGTGGACGACGGACCGGTTCCCGGGTTCAGCGGAAGGGACCCCCGGCGCTGGATCAGCTGGCAGTCCGGTTTGTACACCGAGGACCGCAGGCCAAAGCCCTCGCTACAGGACTACCTGCGCCCGATCCACACGAGCCAGCGGGGCCGAGCGGTCCAGGTCTTCGGCGGCTACCGCCAGGCCGCGACCGGCGTGCCGCTCTTCGCAAGGATCGAGTACTCCGGCCGGAACGGCGCATGGCTCAGGCTGCGCAGCCTCACCGTGCGCAATCGGCGCGGATACTTCAGCACCGGCGTGCGGGTGCCCCGGGCCGGACTCCTACGGATACGCTGGCGCAATCCGGTGAACGGGGCGATGATCGCCAGCCGTTCGGTCTCCGTACGCTGACGGGAGCGGGCGCCCCCTAGAATGCGAGGCGTGTCCTCAGAAGATCCATTCGGCGGGCTGTTCGGCGACCCGGAAGAGCTCCGCCGGCGTATGGAGGAGATGGCAGAGCAGATGCAGGGTGCGCAGAAGGTGGCATGGGCCGACAACGCGATCAAGCTCGCCGTGGACATGACGGTGGCGGGAATCAACCGGCTGAACCTTCAGGGAAGCGCGGAGCAGCAGGCCCAGGACATACGCACGGCCATGAGCAGCCTCTTCCCGGAGGCCGTGGCCCTCGTGCGCGAGGCGCGCGAGGGCTTTGGCACGTAGACCGGCGTTCCCCGGCCCACCGCTGCCCGACGTTCCGGCTCACCCCTCCCGAGCGGCCGGCGTGGAGCCGCCTGAAGCACGTTCAGCGTCCCGGTCCTCGCGGCCGCGCTGCATTATCTCCTTGAAGCTGCGCACCCGGAAGATGAAGACGAGCGCGGCGAAGCCCACGCCGAACGCGAAGGCCCCGATCGCGATCTGCTGGCCGACCGAGTAGGCGGCCACGGTGGCGCCGCTCGCGGTTCCGGCGAACACCTTCACGAGCAGTGCCTGGGCCACGCCGGCGCCCTGCGGGGTCAGCGGGACGGCCGCCGCCACGGCGTTCACGCCCAGCACCAGGAGGACGTTGCGGACGGAGCCCCCCACGTTGAACGCCTCGAGCAGGAACCAGAAGGCGGCAAAGCGGAACAGCCAGCCGACGAACTGCACGCCAAAGACCTCGCGTGCATAGCGCTCGCGGTCGTAGAGAATCGTCAGCCCCTGGCGCACCCGCGCCCAGAAGGCCTTCACGCGCACCGACAGCAGGGCGAAGACCACCATTGCCGCGACGCCTAGTGCCGTGACCAGGAACAACGCGAAGCGGGGGTGCGAGGCCAGGTAGGAGAGGTCGAACGCATTCAGCTTGGCGAGGTCCGGCGGCTTGGGGAACACGCCTTGACTGAAGGCGAAGGTGAGGATGAACACGCCCATTACCACGTCGAAGCCCGCCTCGACCACGAAGCTCGCGCCCACCGCCGGATAGCTCGAGCGGGGCACTGAGGTCTTGGTGAGAAACAGGCGTACCACGTCCCCACCACGCGCCGGGATCACCGCGTTGAAGCCATAGCCGGCGAAGTAGGCACCCCAGATCTCGCGAAACCGGAAACGCTCGGCCGGGTACGCGGCCCGCAGGATGTTGAAGGAGGCCCGCGCCCGCAGCGTCAGGTAGACGCCGAACAGCAGTAGCCCGAGGATCAGCGGGCCGAGCCGGACCTCGGCGATGCTGCCGAAGAACTGGTCGACCGCGTCGAAGAACGAGCGAAAGGACTCCCCGATGGAAGCGGCCTGGGCCACCCCGCCAACCATACGAACTCCGCAGCCTGTTGGCCGGGCTACTTGAGGAGCCTCGACAGGCGGCGATCCTTGAGCACGCGGCCGCCGGTCTGCTCCTCCGGGCAATAGCAGAGCACGTAGTCCTTGAAGTGGATCGCCTCGATGATGGTGCCACAGCGCTGGCACGGCTCTCCGCTGCGGCGATGCACGTCGAGCGGCATCGGCAGCTTGTCCGGCACGGTGCGGCCGATCACCTCCTCGTAGTGGGTGAGCGCGGCGCCCAGCCGTGTGTCCACCGCCTCGCGCAGCCGAGCGATCTCATCGCCGTCGAGCTCGGAGCCCTTTCGGAAGGGCGACAGCCGAGCGCTCCAGAGAATCTCGTCCACCCACGAGCGACCGATGCCGGCGATCGTGCGTTGATCGCGCAGCAGTGGGTGAAGGTGGCGCGGCTGATCGATGAGCGAAGAGAACTCGGGAAGGGAAGGCGCGGGCCAGGCTTCGGGACCGAGGAGGGCCACGGCCTCGTCATCTGGCACCGCCGGGGTGGGGAGGAGCTTCGCCCACGCGCGCTGGCGTGTGCCGAACTCCCGCAGGCGCAGCTCCCGTCCATCCTCCAGCCGGAGCAAGAGGCGCGAGGCCCTGTCGCGCAACGAGCCCCGTTTCTCCCATAGCTGCAGGCGCCCGGCCGACATGAGGTGAACCACGAGCGACAGCTCGCCAAGGCCCACGAGGAACAGCTTGCCGCGCCGCCCCACGTCCTCGATCGTTGCGCCGGCCAGCGCTTCCAGCGGTGGGTCGAAGCTCTTCATCGTGACCATGCCGGGGGCCAGCGCCGACTCGATACGGCACCCGCCGGCCGCGCTGCCGAGGCGGCGGGCGGCGATCTCCACCTCGGGTAGCTCGGGCACGGGATGAAGGCTACGCGGCTCCAGATACCCTGCCCTCGATGCGAATCGCCGTGGCAGTTGACGAGCGAACCGGGGTGGCCGACGCCCTGATGAGGGAGTTGGAGCGGCGCGGCCACGAGCCGGTGCCCCATGGCGCCCTGGCGCCGGGCGAGCGGGGCGACTGGGCATGGGCCAGCGAGGCCGCCGCCCGCGACGTTGCGGAGGGCAACGCCGACCAAGGTGTCGTGTGCTGCTGGACGGGCACGGGGGCCTCGATCGCGGCGAACAAGGTGCCCGGCATTCGGGCGGCACTCTGCTGTGACGCGGAGACCGCGCGCGGTGCCCGGCGCTGGAACGATGCCAACGTGCTGGCGCTGTCGTTGCGCGGCACGAGCGAGGCCGTGCTCGCGGAGATTCTCGAGGGCTGGTTCGAGGGAGCCCCCAGCGACGAGCACGACGATGTGGCGAACATCCGCCACCTGGACGAGATCGCCTGAGCGAGCCTCGCGGGGGTGGGCGGCGCGAAGAGACGATCGTTACGGCCGATCGCCAGATCGCCCGATACGACGCGCCCACCGTGCCCGCCCGGTAGCTGACGTTTCAGGAACGGCCATGGAGATAGTCGACACGCCGGAGCAGGCCGCCGAGCAGGCGCTCGCGCCGTTGATAGTGCGCGCGCCGCTCGCGACCTACCTCGATGCAGAGGGCCTCGGTTCGGGCGCGGTCGAGGCGGAGCGGATCGGGGAGGGCCACTCGAACGTCACCTACCTCATCCGCCGGGAGGGGCTCCGCCTCGTGCTGCGGCGTCCACCGCGGCCGCCCCTCCCCCCCTCGGCGCACGACGTGTTACGCGAGGCGCGACTCCTGGCGGCGCTCGAGGGCACGGCTGCGCGCACGCCGCGGGTGCTGGCCGTCTGTGCGGACGAGTCGATCCTCGGCGTGCCGTTCTACATGATGGAGGAGGTGGTGGGCTCGGTGACCACGGCCGAACTCCCTCCGGCACTCGACACCGCCGAGGATCGCGCGCGGATCGGCTACGAGCTGGTGGATGCCCTTGTCGAGGTACACGCGGTGGACTGGCGAGCGGCGGGGCTCGAGGGGTTCGGCAGGCCGACCGGCTACCTCGAGCGCCAGCTCCGGCGCTTCGGCGGGCTGTGGGAGCACAACAAGACCCGTGAGCTCCCGCTGGTGCAGGAGGTCGGCGACTGGCTGGCGCGAAATCTGCCGCCGTCACCGCTCGCGACGATCGTGCACGGCGACTACCGGCTCGGCAACGCGATGGTGTCGCTGACGCCCCCGGCCCGGCTCCTCGCGATCTTCGACTGGGAGCTCGCCGCGATCGGCGACCCCCTGGCCGACGTCGGCTACCTCACGGCGACGTGGGTGCAGGCAGACGACCCTGCCGACACCATGTTCAGCTCCGCTTCCGCGATCACCCGCCGAGAGGGCTTTCCCAGCCGCGCAGCGATGGTCGCCCGCTACGAGGAACGGTCAGGCCGTCCCGTGGAATCGCTCCGGTGGTATCAGACGCTCGCCCTCTGGAAGGCGACCGTCTTCATGGAGGGCAACTACAGGCGCTTCGTGGCAGGCTCAACGGACGACGGCTTCCTCGCGCTCTTTGGCGAGGGAGTGCCCGCGCTGGCGCAAAAGGCGTGGGAGCTGGGACCGGGGGGCTCTCGCCCCCCGGAACCCCCCGGCGCACCTCACCCACGGCGGCCGCCAGGGCGCCATCGGTGATCGGCCACCGGACCCCCCGCGCCACCGCGCGGTCGGGTCAGGTCGAGTGTCGCCGAAGCCCTGGCAGGCCGCCGCCGGCGGTGTCCGAGCGCTCGAGAAGGTCCATCTCGTCGAGCGCCAGGCCGGCTCCGAGCGCAACACAGGTGAGCGGATCCTCAGCCGTGCGGACCGGCACATTTGTCTCCTGCTCGAGCCGTGCGGCGAAGCCACGCAGGAGCGCGCCGCCCCCCGCGAGCACTATGCCGCGCTGGAAAATGTCCGAGGCGAGCTCGGGAGGGGTTTCCTCGAGCGCGGCCTTGACCGCGGCCAAGATCTCCGTCACGGGATTTTCGAGCGCCTGGCGCATCTGCTCGCTCGTCACGTCGACCTGTCGCGGGAGCCCCGAGATGGGGTCTCTGCCCTTCACGTCGCAATGGCCTTCCGACGCGTCGGGCACCACGCCGCCCACCTCGAGCTTTACCCGCTCGGCCGTGGTCTCGCCGATCGCGAGGCCGTAGTTGCTCCGCAGCCGCGCCCCCACCGCCTCGTCGAGGTCATACCCCCCCACCCGCAGCGACCGTGACACCACTATCCCCCCCAGGGAGATGACGGCGACCTCGCTCGTACCGCCACCCACGTCCACGACCATGTTGGCGCGTGGCTCGTCTATCGGGAGGCCTGCGCCGATGGCGGCCGCGAGCGGCTCCTCGATCAGGTGCACCGAGCGCGCGCCGGCGGCCCCGCACGCCTCGGTCAGCGCGCGGCGCTCCACGTCGGTGATGCCCGACGGGGCGCACATCATCACCCGCGGGCGGGCGTGGCGGCTGCGGTGCACCCGCGCCATGAAGTGGCGCAGCATCCTCTCGGTGACCTCGAAGTCGGCGATCACGCCATGCCGCAGCGGCCGTACCGCCGAGATCCTCGCCGGGGTGCGGCCGATCATCCGTTGCGCCTCGTCTCCGACCGCGTGGACCTCCCCGGTGACCGTGTCGACGGCTACGACCGACGGCTCGGACGCGACGATTCCCTCACCCCGGACGAACACAAGCGTGTTGGCCGTCCCGAGATCGATCGCGATATCCCGTCCGCCCCGCCGCGGCAGCAGGCGCCGGAACAGTGGGGACCGTGCCGAGCCGCGGCCGCCCCGAGATCCGCCACGGAGCTCTGTCGGGAGTGAGATCGGGTTGTCGAGCCGGGCGGGCACGTCGATGCTCCCTTTCGCTCAGGGGCAACCAGCCCGCACGCTACAGAAGCGCGGAGGAGGGTTCAGAGCGGGTCGGCCATCTCCAGCGTCTTGCCTGCGCGCGTGAGCGTGAAGATGCGGTTCGCCAGGCTGCGCGGTCTTACGACCTTCACGTCGAAGCCCTTGGCCTGTGCCCCTTCGTCGGCCTCGAGGATCACCTTCAGGCCGGAGAGGTCGATGAACGTGAGCGCGCTCAGATCAAAGACGACGTGCTTTAGAGAGATATCGCAGCCGTGCTCGAGCGCGCCCTCGACGTGGTCGGTCACAGCCCAGTCGAACTCGCCCGCCAGCTTGAGGCAGAGGGTCGTGCCGTCCCTCTTCGCCTCGAGGCTGAAGCACCGCTCGTCGTCGGCGCTGGGCGGCTTCACTGCTCCCCGAACATGGGAACGGCCGGTAATGACAGCTTCAACGCAAACCTCCCCAGGTCCAGGGCCTCGGCCGGTGACACACTATATGCGCGGGACCTACATGCACAAGGTCGTTAGCGCACTTATGGCCACGCGCCTATACGTTCAACTCCTCTACGAGCGTTTCGGCGCCTCGCCTGACGTGGTGGCGGAGGCGGTGGTCGATGCGATCGTGCACAAGAAGCTGATCCGCACGGTGCCGCGCCACCACGTGGTTCCCAACTGGGCCCTGAGGAGGCTCTCACCGCGTGCGGCACAGCCGCTGGCCAGGCTCACCAAGCGCCTGGTCACGGGACGCGGTTGACCGGGCGGGCGGTGACCCGGGGCACCGGCCCCCGCCGGCCCCTGCGACCGTTGGCCGGCCTATTCGCGGCCCTCGTACTTGAACGAGATGGCCAAACGGATCCGGTATCCCTTCACGGTCCCGTTCTCGATCACCACGTCCTGGCGAAGCACCTCCGCCACGCGGAGATCGCGAACCGACTTGGCCGCCGTCTCGACCGCACCCTTTGCAGCCGCCTCCCAGGACTCGGTGCTGGTTCCAATGACCTCGGTCACGCGATAGACGCTTTCGGGCATATCCGCGCTCCTTTCCTAGTGATGGACGTGGCACGACTCTCGCACATGTGGGCCGAGGATCGCCGGCGGGGTCCGGCCCTTCGGCGAGGCGCCTCGTCCGGCGGGCCCCGACGGTTGGCCGGAGAACATCCGGGTAAGTCCACGTTGTGTTCTTCTTCTCCAACCGGCTGGGCTGCGGGGGCTCGATCCTCGTCTCGCTGATCGGCACCATTCTGCTGATGTTGCTGCTCGGCGTCATCGACCTCTGATCCCGCCCGGCCAAGGCAGGGCGTGCTCCATCCGATGAAGCGGATGAGCCTGGAGTAGGTCCATGACTAAATGCCGGGGACGAGCCCGGCTAGAGTTGAGCACTCGCGGACACTCGGGGGCTGCGCAGGTCTCAAGAGCGAAAGGCAGACATGGACTCGACACGAAGGAAGCTTGCAGCCGTTCTGGCCGGGGGGGTCCTCCTGGCGTCAGTGGCGTACGGCATCGGCACCCAGACTGGAGGGGGCGCCGCGTCGGCGGTCGGCTCCCCGGACAGCTCGTCGCCGTCACAGGCCCGCCGTGACCACCACGGTCACTTTGGCTTGAGCGCTTTCGCAAGGAAACTCGGAGTCGACGAGAGCGAGCTCACAGCCGCGCTCAGGGAGATCCGGGGCGAGATGAAGCCCCCTCACCGCGAGTTCGCCGCCGACCTGGCAAGCGCTCTCGGCGTATCCAAGGAGAAGGTGACCAAGGCGCTGGAAAGCCTTCGCTCGAGGATGGATGGGCGCCACCAGAGCAGTTTCGCCGCCGCCCTCGCAAAGGAGCTCGGCGTCGAGGCCTCGAAGGTCCGCTCGGTGTTCAGGGGCCTGCGGGACGGCCGACGTCACGGACACGCCTCCCGCGTCGAGGTGGCGAAGAGGCTCGGCGTGACCCGGGCCGAGCTGCGGGCAGCTCTCGAAAGGATCCGGCCCGACAGGCGCCAGGGCCGACCACCGCGGAAGATGGCCGGCCGACTGGCCGCCGACTTGGCGCAAGCGCTTGGGCTCGACGTGGACGACGTGAAGGCCGCACTCAAAAAGCTGCGCTCCCGACACGGGGGAGAGCACGCTTCCCGCCGACACGCGTTCGCCAAAGCGCTGGCCGAGCAGCTCGAAATCCCAGTCCAAAAGGTGCTGAAAGCGCTCCCTAGGCGCGGGGCGCACGGTGCCCATCGACGAGGCGGTCCGGGCGGCGGGCCTCCTCACGCATTCGACGGGCCCGGCTTTGGCCCCGGCGGGCCAGCAGGCGGCTGAGGCACACGGCGGGTTCGTCGAGGCCTCGAACGCACCCGGCGGTGGCGCTCTCCTGCGCGCGGCGTTCGGCCCGGGGCTGAGGCTGGACGATGCGCCGCAGCCGGCCCGGCAGGCCTGACGTGCACCTTGTGCTCTGGGACATCGACGGCACCCTCGTGAACACCGCCGGTCAGGGCCGCGCGGCGTTCATGCACGCCTTCGAGGCAGTTCTCGGGCGGCCGCCGGCAGTCGACGATGTTCCGATGGCGGGTCGCACCGACCACGCGATCGGCCTCGATCTACTCGAGCGTAACGGGGTGCCGGGGCCGGAGGACCTGCTTCCGCGCATGTTCGAGGAGATGACCGCGGCGCTCTCGCAGCGTCGCGAGCTCATGGCCGCACACGGCCATCCACAGCCGGGGGTGCGTGAGGCCCTGATCGAGATCGGCAATACTCCCGGGGTCCTCCAGTCGCTCGTGACGGGCAACATCGAGCCGAACGCCAAGATCAAGCTGGCGGCCTTCGGCCTCGACCCACTCGTGGAACTCGACCTCGGAGGGTATGGATCCGACCACGGCACGCGCTCCGAGCTCGTGCAGGTGGCCCGGCGAAAGACGCTGGCCAAGCACGACGTGCGGGTCCACCCCGCGGACACCGTGCTTGTCGGTGACACCCCGCTCGACGTGGACGCGGCGCACGCCGCCGGCGCGCGGATCGTGGCGGTGGCCACGGGGCCGTACACGGCGCGGGAGCTCGAGCAGGCCGGCGCCGACACGGTGCTCGATGACCTGACCGATCTCGGCGCCCTGCTCACCGGCCTCGGCCTGGATGGCGCGCAGCGCTGACCGCGGGCTCGGCCATCCGACACTCAGCCCGAGGCGATCGCCGCCACGCCGACGAGCGCCAGCGCAACCCCGGCGCCCTGACTTCCGCGGATGCGTTCCTTCAGGACCAGGCGGGCCAGGAAGATCGTGACGACCGGGTAGAGCGAGGCGAGCACCGCCACGAGGCTCACGAGGCCCCGGGTGGAGGCGAGGGCGAACAGGGCATTGGCCAGGACGTCAAGGAGCCCGACGGCCACCACGTCGCGCAGGTCGCGCGCGCTCATACGGGCCCCGCGGCCGAGCGTTACCGCCAGCGCGCACAGGAGGATGACGTCAAAAGAGCGTGCCGCGAGCAGCGCCCAGAGCACGTCGCCGTCGCTCGCTGCATCAAGCCCGACGAAGAAGACGCCAAACCCGAGTGCGGCCACGAGGGCAAGGCCGGTCCCAGCGGCCAGCCGGGCCCCTCCTGCGCCCTCGCCTCCCTCCCGCGAGGCGAGCACGACGCCCACCATGGCGAGCACGAGACCGACTCCCTGAATTGCGCTCGGCCGGTCTCCCGTGGACAGGCCGACCGCGACGGGGATCGCCGCGCCCGTCGCCGAGATCGGTGCCACCACCGCCATCGCCCCGACCGCCATGCCGCGGTAGAAGGCGGCCAGTCCCACCAGGCCGGCCACTCCCCCGAGCACGCCGTAGAGGAGGAAGTGCAGCTCGGGTGGCCCTTGACCGCGCGCCGCGACGATCAAGCCGACGAGCAGGGCCCCGGCGGCCTGGGAGATGACCAGCACCGCCACCACGTTCAGCTGCCGGCTCTTCAGGCCGCCGAGGAAGTCGGCGACTCCCCAGGAGATCCCAGCTGCGAGTCCGAGCGCTACCGCGACCACTTGACGCTGCAGCCCACCGGGTCGGTCTCGGCGGGCTGAGGGTCGCGCCCGGCGAGCACGGCGTCGAGCGCGTCGCGCAGCCAGGCGGCATCCTGCGAGGGATCCTCGTAGTCCGCGTCGGGCGCGCCGCGGTAGCGCAGCCGGCCGTCGGTTTCCAGGAGGAAGACGTCAGGAGTCTTTTCGGCCCCGTAGGCGCGGGCCACCTCCTGCGACTCGTCACGCAGGTAGGGCGCGGGCCAGCCGCCGTCGGCCTCGACCCTCTCCTTCATCGCGTCGAAGGAGTCGCGCGGATAGCGCTCCGCGTCGTTGGGGTTCACGAGCAGCACCCGCGCGCGGCCCTCGTAGTCGCGCGCCACGGCGAGCAGCCGGTCATGCCACGCGAGGGCGTAGGGGCAGTGGTTGCACGTGAAGACGACCGCGGTGGGAACGGCATCGGTGCGGTCCTCGTCCGGCGAGAACGTGGCTGCGGTGCCACCCTCGGCGGCTGGCAGCTCGAACGCGGGCGCGACATCCCCGATCTTCAAGTGACCCTCCTGATGACCTCGCGGATGTCCTCGGGGTCGGGCGCGGGCGACATCCGTCCGTCGCGCAGGCGGTAGACGCGGCAGGTCAGCCCCGCGGGCTCGTTCTCCACCGGCGCCACCTCCACGCCGCCGATGCGAATCGTCGGGGAGCCGATGAAGCCCTCGCTCTCGGCCTCACCGTCTGTCCGCACCTTGCGCTGGACTACGGAGTCGGGGTCGAGCCCCTCCTCGGCGAGCACATCGCGCAGGGTGGCGAGCGCCTTCTCGGTCGACGGGCACCCCTCCCACCACAGCAGCTCGACCTCCGGCACGCTCAGACCTCGGCGAGCTCCACCCGCTCGAGGATCGCGGGCTCGGTCGGCTTGTCCCCCCGGCCGGTAGGGAGGCCCTCGATCGCGTCGACCGCCTCCATGCCTGAGGTCACCTGGCCGAAGACGGTGTGCTTGCCGTCGAGCCATGGGGCTGCGTCCTTGGTCACGAGGAAGAACTGCGAGCCGTTGGTGTTCGGCCCCGAGTTCGCCATCGCGAGGGCGCCCCGGACGATCTTGTGCTCGTTCGGCTCATCCTCGAAGGTGTAGCCCGGTCCGCCCATGCCCGTGCCCTGCGGGCAGCCACCCTGGACCATGAAGTCCTTGATCACGCGGTGGAAGGAGAGGCCGTCGTAGTACCCGTCGCTCGCCAGCTTTCGAAAGTTCTCGACCGTCTTTGGCGCATCCTCGTCAAACAGCTCGATCACGACCGGGCCGTGGTTGGTGTGCATCGTTGCCTGACTCATCGCTTGGCGACCTCCAGCCGGAGCGATACGCCCCGGACCTCGTTTCCAGTGACCTTCTCCACGACCTCGGCAGCCCGGTCGGCGGGCACCTCGGCGAAGCTGAAGCGCTCGAGCACCCGCACGTTGCGGACGTCCTCTCCATCCAGGTGCGAGTGATCGACGATCGCCCCCACGAGGTCGGCGGGCTCGAAACCCTGCGTACGACCCGCGCCCACGATCAACTTGGCGGTTGGGCCCACTCCGGTTCGGCGCGGCTTGGTGTGGCGCGGCCGGCGTGGCTGGGGACGCTCTTCGGGCTCGGGGGCATCGGCGGCCGCCGGAGCTTCCGTGGCCGCCGGAGCTTCCGTGGGGGCCGGAGCCTCGCTGGCCGCCGAGGCTTCGCTGGCCGCCGGAGCCTCGCTGGCCGCCGGGGCCTCCCCGGTCACCGGAGCCTCGTCACCCGCAGGTGCCTTCCCGCCCAGCCGCTCACGCTCGGAGCGGGTCTGTCGTCGCGCTCCCCCGTTGGCCGACCACGCCGGGATCTCCGTCTTTGCGTGGCGCTCGATCGCCTCGAGGTCGCTGCGCTGCTTGGACGTGATCAGCGTTATCGCCCGTCCCGAGTCCCCGGCCCGTCCGGTGCGCCCGATGCGGTGCACGTAGATGTCAGGCGAGTTGGGGATGTCGTAGTTCACTATGTGCGACACCCCTGCGATGTCGAGTCCCCGGGCGGCCACGTCGGTGGCCACGAGCAGCCGCTCCCGACCTCCCTTGAAGGCGATCATCACGCCGTCGCGCGCGCCCTGGCTCATGTCCCCGTGGAGGGTCTTCACGCGCAGGCCCTTGTCGCCCAACCGTCGAGCCAGCCGGTCCACCCCGATCTTCGTGCGGGCGAAGATGATCGCCTGCTCGGGGCGCTCGGCCTGCAGCACCTCGGCGAGCTTGTCCGGCTTGTCGCGGTCGGTGACCTCGATATGGAAGTGCTTGACCGTGTCGATCGTGAGCGTCGCCGCCTTGATCTTGACCGTCACCGGGTCATACATGCGCTTCTCGGCGAGCTTCTTGATCTCGGGTGGCATCGTCGCGCTGAAGAGCGCGGTCTGGCGGCCCGAGGGGCAGCGGCCGAGAATCGTCTCGACATCCTCGAGGAAGCCGAGGTCGAGCATCTCGTCGGCCTCGTCGAGGACCACGTACCGGGCGGAGTCGAGGAAGAGGTAGTGGCGCCCGATCATGTCCATCACGCGCCCGACCGTGCCCACCACGACCTGGGCCTCGTTCTTCAGCCGCGAGGCCTGGTCTTTGATGGGCGCGCCGCCGAAGACCGCCACCACCTGGATGTCGCGCTTCTGGCCGTAGGCCCGGAGCGCCTGGGTAACCTGGATGCAGAGCTCGCGCGTGGGCGTGAGCACCAGTGCCTGCACCTCACGCTGCTCGGGATCGATGTACTCCAGCATCGGCAGGCCGAAGGCAGCCGTCTTTCCCGTGCCGGTCTGGGCCTGGCCGATCACGTCGCTGCCTCCAAGCAGCAACGGGATCGTCTCCTCCTGGATCGGAGTGGGGTCCTGGTAGCCGAGGTGCTGGAGTGCCTCCAGCAGCGGCGCCGAGAGGCCGAGCTCTGCAAACGTGCTCATTCCCCGTTCAGGTTACGCATTCGGGTGAGAGGGCAACCTTCCGCCGTCATGGCTGTGCTGTGTGGGGCTCAGGACGGCTGCAACAGTTCGCCGCAGCCGGCCACGCAGCGCGGGCCGGGCGGCCCCGGTCCCCGGCGCCCGCTCTCCCCCTTGAGTAGGCTGCGCCGCCTATGAGCCTGGTGGTGGTGGGATCGATCGCCTTCGACGCGGTTAGAACCCCTTTCGGGGAGCGCGAGCGCATGCTCGGCGGATCCGCCGTGCACTTCTCCCTGGCCGCGAGCTTCTTCACCGATGTCCGAGTCGTCGGCCCCGTGGGCGACGACTTTGGCGAGGCCGAGTACGCCGTGCTCCACGGCCGCGGGGTCAACACCGAGGACATCGAGCACGTGGAAGGCGGCCGCACCTTCTTCTGGAGGGGCCACTACGAGT
>Ga0136620_10000606_pt1 | contig 16419 bp, 17 predicted proteins | sample AntDrymUQ4162106_2_FD_104806 | JGI IMG/M metagenome (GOLD analysis project Ga0136620, IMG submission 104806) | Polar desert sand microbial communities from Dry Valleys, Antarctica - metaG UQ416 (21.06) | ecosystem: Environmental > Terrestrial > Soil > Desert | place: Antarctica: Dry Valley... | reverse complement strand
GACCCGCGGCGCTGGCCCGCCGAGCCCGGAATTCCCGGCGTCGTGCGGATGCTCGACCCCTACACCTACCGCTGCCCCGCCGGACATCCCGATCCGTGCCCGGTCTGTACGGGCGGCCCTCACCTCGAGGAGCTGCTCCAGTACGAGGGCCCGGAGCAGGTCGCCGCCGTCATCCTCGAGACCGTCGTCGGCACGAACGGGATCATCGTCCCGCCCGACGGCTACCTCCAGTCGATCCGCGAGGTCTGCGACCGGTACGGGATTGTCCTGATCTGCGACGAGGTGATGGCCGGCTTCGGACGCACCGGCAAGTGGTTCGCGTGCGAGAACTGGGGCGTCGTCCCCGACATCCTCACCGTCGCCAAGGGGATCAACTCCGGGTACGTCCCGCTCGGCGCGATGATCGTCTCCGACGAGATCGCCGACTGGGTTCGGGACAAGTACTTCGCCGGCGGGCTCACCTACAGCGGCCACCCACTGGCGTGCGCCTCCGCGGTCGCGTCGATCGAGGCCTTCCAGGAGGAGGGGATCGTCGAGCACGCCGCCGAGATGGGGCCGCAGTTCGAGGAGCGGCTGCGCGGCCTGGCCGACAAGCATCCGTCCATCGGCGACGTTCGAGGGCTCGGCTGCTTCTGGGGTCTCGAGCTCGTCAAGGACCGTGAGACGCGTGAGCCGCTCGTCCCGTTCAACGCAACCGGCAAGGACCTTGCGCCCGTCGCACAGATGGCGAAAGCGGCGCTCGACCGGGGGCTCTACCTGATGACGCACTGGAACGTGGTCATGGTCTGCCCGCCGCTCAACATCACCATCGAAGAGCTCGACGAGGGCATCTCGATCCTCGACGAGGCCCTCGCGGTCGCCGACGAGTTCGTCGGCTAGCCCTGGCCCGGGGCTACTGCGCGAGCCGCCGCTCGAGATACGCGGCTAGGCGCGTGAGCGGGAACGAGATCACGAAGAAGAGGAAGAAGACTCCGAGGTAGATCTCGAGGGCGTGCGAGTCACCCCCCTCGATCGAGAGCGTGGTGGGGTCGACGGTCGGCACCGCCAGCCTGTTGGTCGAGCGCTGCGCGGCCTCGAGCACCTCGGGGACCCCGATGATCGAGGCGAGCGTGCTGTTCTGGATCACCCCGACGGAGAGGCCGACGAGCGGCGGGATCAGGCGCCGGAGCGCCTGGGGCAAGATCACATTCGTATGCCGGCCGACCCAGCCGAAGCCGAGCGCCGCGGAGGCCTCATGCTGCTCCTTGGGGATCGACTGCACGGCGCCCCGGGTGGCCTCCGCTATCTGCGCGCTGCCCCACAGGGACAAGCCGAGGATCGACGCCCGCATCGTGTCGAGGTTGAGCGCTGAGAAGTGCAGCTCGTCCGCGAGGGTCGGAAGCGCGAAGAAGAGCAGAAAGATCGTGACGATGATGGGGAGGCCGCGCCAAACCTCGATGTAGAGCCGGATCGCAGCCTGGACGGGCAAGAAACGAATCGTCAGCAGGGTGCCGAAGACGACTCCCACCGAGATGCTGAGCAGCACGGAGACGCCGGCAATGATCAGCGTGTTCCTGAGGCCGGTGTGCAGGACGTATTCCGCGACCGGCTGCGCCCATTCCGGAAGCCAGTTGAACACCTATCTCTCCTCCGGGAGGGCGAGCCGGCGCTCGATCAACCGGATGAGCGCGGACAGGGTCCAGACGAGCGTCAGATAGGTAACCGCGAGCACGGCGATCATCTCCCACGTCCGGAAGTCGAGGTCGATCGATTGCTTCGCAACATTCGTCAGCTCCTCGACGCTGATCGCGGTCATGAGCGCCGTGTTCTTGAACACGGAGATGTAGGTGTTGATCGAGGACGGAAGTGCGATCCGGCCGCCGATGGGGAGCGAGATGTTGAGGAACGTTCGGATGCGTCCGAACCCGAGCGCCAACGCCGCCTCGTTGTAGCGCTTCGGCACCGCTTCGAAGCCCGCGCGGAAGTTCTCGGTGTTGAACGCGCCTCCCCAGAGCACCAGGGCGACGCACGCAACCGTGAAGAACTCGAACTGCAGGGATTTCGTCGCCTTCGGTAGGCCGTACGCGATCAGGAAGATCTGCACGAGGATCGGCGTGTTGCGGATCAGCTCGACGTAGATCCCGGCGAGCTGGCTGATCACCGGGATCCGGTAGGCCCTCGCCGCGCCGAGCAACAGGCCGACGACGAACGCACCCGCGATTCCGATCGCGGCAAGCTCGAAAGTCACCTTCAGGCCTTCGGCAAGCACCTCCCGGCGCTCCCAGATATAGCTCCAGTCGAAAGATGCGAGGACGCTCATGGCCGAGGCATGAAGGAGGGCGGCCGCCGGGCGACCGCCCCCTTTCAGGCGCGAACTAGCGCGGGCACTCGCTCTCGGGCACCCTGCCCCTCGGATAGGCCTCCTTGGTCCTCGGCCTCGGTGCGTTCTCACGGAAGAAGGGCCAGAACGCCCTGGGGGAGTTGCGCCGCATGATGGCCCAGAGCTCGTCCCTCCGCTTCATCTGGAGAATCGCAGCGTCGACCCATCGCTTCATCTGCGGCTCGTTCTTCCTGATCCCGATCCCGTACGGGACGGCCAGGAACTTGTGCGTCGTCATCTTCAGGTTCCGGTCGTTCGCGGCGATGCCCAACAGGAAGGTGTCGTCGAACATGAAGGTGTCGGCGCGACCCGAGCGCAGGTTCTCCAGCGCCGCCACCGGTGAGTCCGACAGGACCTTGGTTGCACTGGCGAAGCAATTACCGATGTACCGGTCGTAGATCGACCCTCGGGTCGTCGCGACCTTTCTCGTGCGAAGGTCGGTCAGCCGCTGGATGGTCGTGTTGTTCGGCACCAGCAGCCGCCCCGTAGCGTTGTAGTACGGGTAGGAGTAGTCGATGACCTCCTCCCGGGCTGCCGTCCACGTAAGCGTCGAGATGATGATGTCGACGTCCTTCCGCTGCAGCGTCGGGATGCGGCTCGGCGTCGTCACGCACGTGAGGCTGACGCGATTCCGCCGGCCAAACGCGATCTCGGCGAAGCGCCGGGCCACATCGACGTCATACCCCGCCGTCTTGCCCTGCCGGTTGATGTAGCCGAACGGCGGGAAGTCGCACTTCACGCCGATCTTCCAGCGCTTTCTGCTCCGAACCTCGGCGGGGAGCGGCGGCAGCTTGCTCGCAACGTCCGCTTTGGTCGGGCCTGCGCTGCTCCACGGAGCGGCAACGCTCAGCGCCGTGAACGCCACGGCTCCGAGAGCCGTCAGGACGATCAGGATCACCAACTTCTTCATTCGTTCCCTCCTTCTTCGATTGACAAGTCTTCGAGCGGCGCCAGTTGCAGACTCCGGCGGAGGAACTGGCGGGTTCGCTCTTCGCGCGGGTTCGAGAGGACGTCCGCCGGCTTCCCCTCCTCGACGATACGGCCCTCGTCCATGAAGACGAGCCGGTCGCCCACCTCCCGCGCGAACTGCATCTCGTGGGTCACGACCACCATGGTCATGCCGCTTTGAGCCAGGTCTCGCATGACCACGAGCACCTCGCCGACGAGCTCCGGATCGAGCGCGGAGGTGACCTCGTCGAACAACATCAACTGCGGTTCCATCATCAGCGCCCGAGCGATCGCCACGCGCTGTTGCTGACCGCCGGAGAGCTGATGGGGAAAGCTCGCGGCCTTCTCCTCGAGTCCGACCTTCCCGAGCAGCTCGCGCGCCCGCTCGTTGGCCTTGCCGCGAGGCATCTTCTTCACGCGGCGGGCAGCGAGGGTCACGTTGTCGATCGCCTTCAGATGGGGGAACAGGTTGAACTGCTGGAAGACGATTCCGATTCGCTGCCGGATCGCGCTCGCATTGGCCCCCTTCCGGGTGATCTCCTCGCCCTCGAAGTAGATCCGGCCTTGCTGGATCGGTTCGAGCAGGTTGATGCAGCGGAGCAGCGTGCTCTTCCCGCTGCCGCTCGGGCCGATGACCACGAATACCTGCCGGGAGTCCACGGTCAGATCGACCCCGTCGAGAACGTGGTTGTCGCCGAAGCGCTTATGGACGTCTTCGAGCCGTACGACCTCCGTCGTGGCAGGCTGGGCCACAGCAGCACTCCCCTCCGACCCCATGGCACCGCTTATAGACGTTTTTCACCAGACGGGCAAACTCTGGGTGAGCGCTCTTTGTGGGTCTGCTTACGAAGCGCGGCAGCCGGGACGGCGCTTGCTAGCTTCGGGTTGGTGGGCCGCACACCGGAAACCGTCGACTGCCTGCACTGCAAGAAGTCGTTTTCGACCGACGTCGTAGCGCCGAATACCAGGCACGAGGGCTACAAGTGCCCCCACTGCAAGCTCTACATGCCCGTGGGGCGCACCGACGCCCCTGTGGTGACCGCAGCGTAAGCGGCCGGCCGTTCCACCGAAGCGGCCGCGCCGCGCGCCCGCCTTCCGAAAACTAGACGCAGTCCTTGAGGCCTTGCGCCTCCGGCAATGACTCGAGGCGCTTGAGCGTGCTGTTCTCGATCTGACGAATCCGCTCCCGTGTGACACCGAAGGCGCGGCCGACCTCCTCGAGCGTGAACGGCTGCGTCCCGAGCAGGCCGTAGCGGAGCTCGATCACGCGCCGCTCGCGATCGGGCAGCGAGTCGAGCGCGCGCTGGACGTCCTCCCTGCGAAGCAGGAGCTGCGTAGTGTCGTAGGGAGACTCCGCGCTGTCGTCCTCCACGAAGTCACCGAGCTCCGAGTCCTCCTCCTCGCCGATCGGCTTCTCGAGCGAGATGGGGAGCTGGGACATGCGCATGATCTCGCGCACCTCCTCCGGGGTGATCTCCAGCTCTTCTGCGACTTCCTCAGGTTGCGGCTCACGACCGAGCCGCTGGACGAGCTGGCGTTCGATATGGACGACCTTGTTCAGCTTCTCGACCATGTGCACCGGGATCCGGATCGTCCGAGCCTTGTCCGCGATCGCGCGTGTCACCGCCTGGCGGATCCACCAGGTCGCATACGTCGAGAACTTGTAGCCCTTGCGGTAGTCGAACTTCTCCACGGCGCGGATCAGTCCGAGCGAGCCTTCCTGGATCAGGTCGAGGAAGGACAACCCCCGGCCGAGGTAGCCCTTCGCGATCGAGACGACGAGGCGAAGGTTCGCCTCCGTCATCTGCGTCTTCGCGTACATGTCGCCGCGCTCGATCCGCTTGGCCAGATAGACCTCCTGGTCGGCGGTCAGCAGCGGAACCTTGCCGATCTCGCGGAGGTACAGGCGCAAGGAGTCGAGGGAGGGCTCGACGGTGAGATCGAGCTTCGCGGTCTTCGCGTTCTCCTTGTCGTCGCCGCCCGCCAGCGCCGGCTGCTCATGTGGCGGATGCTTGTGCTGCTCGCCCTCCATGAGCTCGACCGAGTGGTCGACGAGGTAGGTGTAGAAGTCCTCGATCTGCTCTTTGGTGAGCTCCACCTCCTCGAGCGTCGAGACGATCTCGTCGTAGGTGAGGAACCCCTTTTCCTGCCCCTCCTGGACGAGCTTGTGGAGCTCTTCGACGTCGGGAAGCGAGATATCGACCGTGAGCAATGGGACCTCGGCTTTCTCCGTGCTTGGACGGGATACGACCTACACACGCGAGAGCCGACCTCTCCCTCCGGCTCCCCTCCGGCCGCCGGATACTACAACGCTGTCCACAGGGGGCCAACCTTTTTCCGACCCTGTGAAAAGTGTCATTCGGCGCGTATCTCCCCGACCTTCTCGCCCCGGCTGTTCGTGAGCGGGGCCGTCTCGAGGGAGCGGATGTCGCAGCCGAGTCGCGCAAGAAAAGCCGCCACGGCAGGTCCGACCGCGCGTGAGGATCCGTCCGCAACCTTGAGCGCGACGCCGAGGCCGTCCGGCCCCCCGGCGCAGATGAGTCCCTCGGCAGCCGCCTTCGACATCCAGCCCTCGAGGCTCTCCATCAGAACGGTGTCGGGCGCGCCCGAGCTGCGGATCAAGCGCGGGTGAGCACGCATCGCGGTAACGACCCTCGAACCGCCGTCCAGATGTCGGAATCGGGCGAAGATGTGGGCCATCCGCTCGAGCGGAAGGGCGAAGGTGACGACGCCGCACCCGTCGACCTCTGTCGGAAGCTCGTCCTCTCCGAGCTCCGCGGCGCTCGCAATCTCGGCCCGCATCGTTCGCTGGCAGGGGTGGTCGGCGAGGCGGTAGCCGCGCGAGTCCCAGCCCTCCGCACGGCAGATGGCGAGGAAACCCGCGTGCTTTCCCGAGCAGTTGTGGCGGATCGGCGCCGGCGGATCTCCCGCGGGTCCGCACTCGAGCTCATCCTCGCCCGCCGGGGCCTTGGCGAGGAGCGAGCGCACGGCTCCGACTTGCTCCGGGTCGGCGAGGTGCGAGGCACAGGCGATTGCGAGCTGTCTGTCGTCCAGGTCGGGAACGGCGCGTACGAGCGGAAGGGCCTGAAGAGGCTTGGCCGAGGAACGAAAAAGGGTGGCGAGGCTCCCCTCGCCTGCCTCGGCGACCACCGCCCCGTCCCTGACGGCCACGGCATGGACGGTGTGCCGAGCCTCGATGATCGAGCCGCGACGGACGGCTACCGTGATCGGATCAGCCATGGATGTCGCAGCCTAGATGGGGGGTGTCTCGAGCATCGATGCCTGAGTTTCCCGAGATGGAGGCGTGGCGGCGCCAGCTCGACGACCCCGTGCGCGCCTTCCCGATCCAAGAGGCCGGGCCGGCGCACATCGCCACCCTGAAAACCTACGACCCTCCGCTCTCGGCGCTCGAGGGGCGGCGGTTCGGGGGCGTCGAGCGGCGTGCGAAGCGGCTCCTCCTCCCCACCGACGACGGCGAGCTCGTCCTGCTCGTCCACCTGATGACCGCCGGGCGGCTCAGGTACCTCCGCGCCGGTGAAGCAGGGCCGAAGACGCCGGCGTTCCGGATCGCCTTCGAGGGCGGGACGCGCCTCGTCCTCACCGAAGCCGGCGCCAAGAAGCGTGCCGGGGTCTGGCTGCTGACGCCGGATCAGGCCGAGGAGGAGCTTGGTCACCTCGGGCCGGAGGCGTACCGGATCGGCGCGAAGAGGCTCGGCGAGATCGTCGCCCGGGACTCGCGCCGCCTCCACTCGCTCCTGCGCGACCAGCGGGCGCTGGCCGGAATCGGCCGGGCATGGGCGAACGAGATCCTCCATCGCGCGCAGCTCTCGCCGTATGCCTCGACGAAGGACGTGACCCCCGAGCAGATCGCACGGCTCGCCGGGGCGATCGACGCCGAGCTGGGACGCGGGCTCGAGCTTCGAGAGCTGGGGAAGAAAGACAAGGAGACCTATCGCGTCCACAAGAAGCTCGGCGAGCCCTGTTACGTGTGCGGGACGCCGATCGCCCAGGTCGACTTCGAGCAGCACACGATCTTTTACTGCCCGAAGTGCCAGACCGCCGGGCGGACGCTCAAGGACCGCCGGCTGTCGCGCTTACTGCGGTAGCCGGGCGACGAGGCGGTCACCGTCTTCCTCCAAGGCGACCCCGGAGGTTTCCAGCAGCTTGGTCGCAACGGCGGAGCCGAAGTCCTTGAGCTCCCGGCCGAACGCGATCTCTGCGACCCCTTCGCCGACGGGGCCGATCGACACCTCGGCCCCGTCGACGGACAGGGTCACGCTGTCGAGAGCGCCATGGCGGCGGACGCACTCGGCGACCGCGGCAATGGCGACCTGCACCCATTTCGGGTCTACGCGAACCTCCACGCCGGTGCCCTCCACCGACGCGCGATCCGGTTCCAGCATCGCGGCTGCTCCGTCTGCAAGCTCGCGGGAGTCGGCCGTGACGACCTGCGCTTCGAAGCGTCCGGCCTCGACGCGCGCAGCTGCTCCCAGCAGATCGAGGAGGTCGCCCATCTGCGCTGAGGCCATGCCGATCATCTGCACATAGCGGTCGCCGGGCGGCTCGAGCGCGTCGAGACGCTGAAGCGTGTGTGCGAACCCGGATGCCGTCGCGAGCGGCGTCCGAAGATCGTGGCACGCGAGTGAGACCAGCTGGGCGAAGGTCGGTGAGGCAGTCACAGTTCAGGGCGTTTCTTCTAGTTACACGGTGCCAGGATGAATCCTGGCACCGTCATACTCGGACTGGCTCCCCATTATCCCCTGCACATGACGCAGCTACGCGACTTCTTCAAGGACGACCTTCAGGCCTCGGAACCCGAGGTCAGACTGGGGTTGTCGCGAGCGGGCGTCACAAGGGTGTCGAAGGCGATCCGAATCCGCTACGGCGTGACCGAGAAGCTGATCGCCGCCGAGATCGAGTGCACCGTCGATCTCGATTCGACCCAGAAGGGCGTGCACATGTCGCGCTTCCCGGAGCTCTTCGGTGAGGTGATCGAGCGCGTCGTCCTCGAGGAGGCCTTCCTGGTCGAGGAGCTGGCCGCGCACATCGCCGGCGAGATCGTCGAGCGCCAGGGCGCTGCCCGGGCCGAGGTGAGAATCAGTGCCCGCTACCCGATCGAGCGGCGCACGCCCGTCACCGACCTGCCGACGCAGGAGCTCGTCGGCCTGATCGGAGCGGCGGCGGGCTCCGACCGCGGGGTCCGGCGGATGGTCGGCGTCGAGGCGGCGGGCATCAATGCCTGTCCCTGTGCCCAGGGCCTCGTCCGAAGCCGGGCGAGAGAGCGGCTCCTGGAAGCCGGTTTCGGTGAAGGGGACGTGGAGCGCATCTTCGAGCTCGTACCGCTGGCAACCCACAACCAGCGCGGCCGCGGAACGCTCTTCGTCGGCTCCGGCGCGACAGTGAATGCCGAGCAGCTCGTCGAGATCGTCGAGTCGTCGATGAGCGCTCCGGTCTACGAGCTCCTGAAGCGCCCCGATGAGCTCTTCGTGGTCGAGCACGCGCACTTGCAGCCGCGCTTCGTCGAGGACTCGGTGCGCCTGTCCCTCCAGGGCGCACTCGCCCGCTACCCCGAACTCGACGACACCGACTTCCTCCTCTCGCGCCAGGTCAACGAGGAGACGATCCACACGCACGACGTGGTAGCCGAGCGCTACGGCACAGCGGGCGAGCTGAGATCAGAGCTTGCCGGCAACACCCCGGCAAGCCACACCGAGCTCCGCAGCTGGCTCGCCGCGGAACCGGAGTCTGTTCCCTAGAACGCCGCGGTACCGGCTTAGCCGGTTCCGCTCACCAGCACCCCGGGTTCAGCCCGCCTCGGCTCGGGCGGAAGCGGCGCCCGGCTTCCGGACCGTCGCTGAAAGTCGCAAGACTTTCAGCGAAGAGGTACCTGGTACCGATTAACCCAGTCGTTCACGGTGACCCAATCCATGTTGGCGAAGAACGCGTCGATGTAGGAGGCGCGGTCGGTCTGGTAGTCGAGGAAGTACGCGTGCTCATAGACGTCGAGGGCGACGAGGGGTGTCGCGTTCCAGATCGGATAGGTGTTCTGGGTGTCGCCGAGGTAGTTGAAGAGCTTGCCCTCGTCCCAGTCGTAGGCTGTCCAGGCCCAGCCGCGGCCTGCCATCCCGGTCGCCTTGAGGTCGGCGCGCCAGGCGGCCACCGACCCGAAGTCGCGCTCGACGAGCTGCGCGAAGGCGCCGTCGGGGTCGCCGCCGTCACCCCCGAGGTGCTCGAAGTAGACCTCGTGGTTCTTGATACCCCCGATTGCGAAGGACAGGTCGGCCTTCAGCGCCCGGATCTCCGAGTAGACCTGATTCGCGGAGGCGAGGTCGACCTGGCCGAGCTTCCCGAGGATCTCGTTTCGCTTGGCGACGTAGCCCTGGTAGAGCTTGTAGTGGGCCTCGACGGCTACGCGTGAGATGCCGTCCAGCTCGTAGAGGCGCGGCTTCAGCTCTCGCGCAGAGATCTCCTCGTGGTTGAAGGCAAGCGTCGACAAGGCTCTCCTTTGTAAGGGACGTCGGGACCGGCGGCAGCATACCGCCGGTCCCGAGATGTCTCGGTGCCCTAGCGCTTGGTGACGACGATCGTCCGGCTGTGGCTCCAGATGTAGCCGGTGCCGGCCTGGTTCGTCGTCAGGAAGACGCGCAGGATGTGCCGGCCGCGCGGCAGGTCCATCTTGAACCGCCGGGCGCCCGAGCTACCGAGCACGACCTTCTTGCGGTTGACCCACTGGCCGAGGCTCGACCGCCGCTGGACATAGACGTAGCGACCGGCGAAAGAGCGACCCGCCTTGACCGAGGTCACGAAAAACGGGCTGCGGCGAATAAGCGTCACACGAGGACGCACGCCCACCAGGGCGACGGCGCTCTGCCGCGATCCCCACTTCGCGTAGTACTCGCTGAGTACCTGGGGCACGTCCTGGTAGTCGTACGCGCCGGCCGTCGAAGTCGTGACGTCCGCCGCCTTGATGAACGAGGTCTGGCCGAACGGCCGCTCCCAGATCTGGACGACCTGGCCGACCGCACCAGACGAGATTTGCCCGGTCAACCGAACTCCGGCTCCGAAGAACACTGCCGGCGTCGAGGCGGCGATGGTGACCGACGGCGGCGGCCCCTGGACGACGATCGTCCCCCGCTCGCTCGGCTCGAGCGCGTCCCGGTATCGGTAGGTGCCCGACGTGGTGAACGTCTTCTGGTAGTTCTGCTTCGGCTTCAGGACGGGTGAGGCGAAGAGCCCGTTGTCGGCGACGACCTGATGATCGGTCGTGTCGTCGTTCCGCCAACGGATCGAGTCACCCGTCTGGATCGTGCGTGTCGCCGGCTCGAAGCCGGCGGGCTTGATCGCCACGACCCGCGTCACGGCCGCCAGCGCCACTGCGCCGAGGACGAGAGCGAGGATCGAGACCCCAAGCAGTAGTGCCTTTCTCATGCTGAGAACCCCCCTTGATGGAGCATTTGACCCACCCCAACCGACGCCGGAGGCCGCAGAAAGTTGCCTGTCTGAAAGAACTCCTTACAGTTCTTCCCGCCGTGCGCGCTCTCGTAACCGGAGGGACCGGCCGAGTTGGCTCGGCGATTGCCGCGCGCCTCGAGGCCGAAGGCTGGAAGGTCTTCGCCGCCGGTCGTGTGCACGGTGACATCTCGCAGGTCGAAACCGCCCGGGCGGTGGTGCGGACGGCGGCCGAAGCGCTCGGAGGGCTCGACCTCCTCGTGCACGCAGCCTCCGACGGCTTTCGCCCGAAACCCGTCGAGGAGGTAACCGAGGAGGACTGGGACGCCGCCTTCGGGGCGACCGCGAAGGGCGGCTTCTTCGTCACGCAGGCCGCCGCGCCGCTTCTCAAGGAGGCCGGCGGGGTGGTGATCATGATCGAGGACGTGATGGGCATCCAGCCCTGGCCTTCTTTTGCTCCACACAGTGCTGCGAAGGCGGCGCTGTCGATGCTGACGAAGGTCTTCGCGAGAGCGCTCGCGCCCGACGTCCGCGTCTGCGGGATCGCGCCTGGGCCCGTAGCGGTCGAGCCCGAGCAGGTCGAGCGCCGGGCCTCCGAGTCTCTGCTCGGCCGGATCGGCAGCTCGGACGACGTCGCCGACGCGGTGGTCTATCTCGCCGGCGCGGAGTTCGTCACGGGCACGACGCTGGTGGTGGACGGAGGACGCCTCCTTCAAACCGCCCGCGGCCCCAAACCGTAGAACCTGTCGATGACTGCCTACGCTGCCGACGCCCGCGGCTTGCCCTGCGTGCGAACAGCCGCCACCATGTCCGTCTTGTCGTACTCGGACGTCAACGACAGCGACCTGATCCAGCTCGTCGGCTCGGGCGACCGCAGTGCGTTCGAGGCGCTCTACGGTCGCTACGCGCGGCCCGTCTTCGGTCTCGCGCTACGCCGGCTCGGCGACCGGGGCCGCGCAGAGGACGCCGTGCAGGAGACGTTCGCCTCCGTCTGGCGGGCGGCCCGGACCTACCGGCCGGAGCGGGGACCGGGATCCCCCTGGCTCTACGCGGTTGCCCGGAACGCAATCGTGGACAACGGACGAGCGCGACGCGAACCTCCGGTGGACGCCCCGGACGAGGTCGCAGGCGAAGCGGGGCCTGCAGATCGCGCCGAAGCGGCCTGGATCGCCTGGCGGGTGCACAGGGTGCTCGCAGAGCTGCCAGACGGCGAGCGGCAGGTCATCGAGCTCGCGTACTGGGGCGGTCGGTCCCAGAGCGAGATCGCTGACCTGCTGAAAATTCCGCTCGGCACCGTGAAGACTCGGACCCGAAGCGGGCTCTCGCGGCTGTCCGCGATGCTGGACGACGTCCTGTGAGCCGGCCGCCCGAGTTCGACGAGCTCATACAGGGCGTCGACGATCCGGACGAGCGGGCGCAGCTGCAGCGAGTGCACCAATTGCTGCTGGCCGCGGAGGCCCCACCGGAGCTCTCGTTCGGCCTCGAGACGCCGCCGCCTGCAGCGGCCCATTTCTGGTCGAGGCCGCGGCGCCGCCGGGTCCGGCCTCGGCTCGTCCTCGCTGCCGCCGTGCTCCTCACGACGTTCGGACTCGGCTATCTGATGGGCTCGCCCGGTGGCCCGAGCGACGCCGAGACTCGTTTCGCCCGGACGATCACGCTCGAGAGCGGCGGTGATGCGGCAGGCGCCATCGGCATCGGAAAACGCGATGACAACGGGAATTTGCCGATGATTCTGACGGTGACGGGCCTCGAACGGCTCTACGACGGCGATTACTACCGCTTGGCGCTCACAAAGAAGGGTGAGCCGGTGGTCACCTGCACCACCTTCAACGTCTCCGGACGTCGGACGACGATCCGCATGACGAATGCATACAACCTGGAGGGGTTCGACGGCTGGGTGGTCACTCTGTGGGACGCCAAGACCCACGACGAAGAGCCCGTGCTCTCGTCGAACCGGATCTGAGACCCAGACGCTGAGAGCCAGACGCTGAGGCCTAGGGGCTGAGCCGGCCCGACGCGACGAACGCCTCGTAGGTCACCGGCATCTGCTCGGCGAAAAAGCGTTCGCAGGCCTCGGCGTAGCGCCGGATCTCGCGCTGGGCCGTCTCGGAGTTCCTGAGCGAGAGGAAGTTCATGAGAGCCCGTGCGTTGACCGTCCAGTAGAACTCGGTGTAGGCCCCGACGGGCAGCACCGCACGGGCGAGCTCGCGCGCCACGCCGAGCTCCACAAGCCGTTCGTACGCCGAGAAGGCGGCCTCGTAGACCGTTCGCAGCTCCTCGCGGGTGGTCTCGGCGAGCTCGGCCGGTACCTGCTCGAACGAGTAGGAGCCCGGTTTTCCGACCTGGGTGCGGACATCCGCGGGCTCGGGGACGTAGAAGTCGTCGGTCGCCCGCGCATAGCGCATCGAGAACTCGTTGAACGAGCCGATCCTGTGCCGAAACCATTCTCTCGCCACGAAGATCGGGGTCCGGATGTGGAAGCGGAATGCGTTGTGCTCGAAGGGCGTTCCATGGCGCTCGCGCATGAGAAAGCGGATCAGGCCGGCGTCCCCGTCGTCCAGCTCCGACTTGTGCTTGGCGAAGCTGACGCGGGCGCCGTTGACGACGGAGAGGTCGTCGGCCATCGCAGCATCCAGCCGGACGAAGCCGTGGTCGAGGACGGGGATGGAGCCCTGAGCTATCACTTCCGGCGTGACGGCCACGCCGGTGAGTCTAGAGGCGGCGTATGTCGACATCGCGAGCCGTTTCACCGGACGTCCTCTGGGTAAGCGAGAGAGACACGCGACCAAGGAGGAACGGCATGGCCGAACTGACAAATCTCGAGACCAAGGTGGCCGAGGTCATCGGGCTCGCGCAGGCTGCGCAGGGCGCCACGGAGAAGATCGAGAAGCTCGTGGACGACGGGGAGCTGAAACAGCAGCTTCAGAAGATGCGCAAGGAGGCCACCGAGACCGAGGAGCGCACGACGCAGATCGCCGAAAGCTTCGACGGCAAGAAGACGGCCATTCTCGAGAAGGCACGCGAGACCAAGCAGGAGGCGACCGAGATGATGCAGACCTACCTCGGGGACGACGCCGACGGTCTCGACGGCTTCGAGTTTCTCACCATGGCCGAGGCAGGCGAGGTCGGCCACTGGCAGGTACTCGGAACGATGAACCAGCGCGCCGGAATCGGCGGGATCCAGGAGCTCGTCCAGTGGGCGACGCCGATCCAGGAGCGCCACTTCCAGGAGGCCAAGCAGGGCTCGCTCAAGCTCGCCGCCGACGAGGATCCGAACGAGGAGGCCTGAAGGGCGTAGCCGCGGGGGCTACGAAGACCGTCAGCTCACCCGCTTGAGCAGACCGAGGGCCTGCTGATCCCACGGGACGCGGTGCGTGACGCCGGCGGCGCCACCGTCCTCATCGCGATGAGCGAGGTACCAGTCATAGGTCTCGATCAGCGCCTGGGCGTTGGAGAGCCGCGGCCTCCAGCCGAGGACTGACTCCGCCCTCGAGGTGTCCACGAACGAGTCTCGGTGCGCGGTCTTGTAGTGCCACTCGGCCAGGGGCGACACGCGGGCGAGCTCGAGCGCCCGCAGGGCGAGCTCGGCGAGGCGGACGGGCACCGGGGTCAGCCGGCTGGACGAGCCGGCGTGGTCGATCAACGCTTGGAGGTCAGAGCGGACGGCGCCGAACTCGCTAGCCCCCACGTTCAGGGTCACTCCCGCGGCGGCGCGCTTGCGCGCAGCGAGGACGATCGCCTCGACGAGATCCTCGACGGCGAGGAGCTGGTAGCGGTTCAGGCCGTCGCCGAGCACGTAGATTCGCCGTCCGTCGCGGATCCAGTCGAAGAGGATCTCGAAGACGCCGAGCCGCTCCGGCCCGATGAACGTTTTCGGCCGCACGATGACGCAGTCGAGCCCGCGGCGCATGAACGCTCGGCAAACCCCCTCCGCGTCGATCTTCGACTCGCCGTAGTGCCCGACCCCGACCAGCGGGTCGTCTTCTTCGATCGGGTGCTTCTCCGGGACGCCGTAGACGGCGGTCGAGGAGATGAAGACGACGCGCTTGACGCCGGCCTCGGCGGCCGCCGAGAGCAGCGTCACCGTCCCGTCGACGTTGACAGACCGGATCTCGTCGCGCCCTCCGCGGATCGGAAGAGCAGCGGCAGCGTGCACGAGGATCCGCGCGCCCTCCACCAGCTCGCGACAGGCCCCCTCGTCGCGGATGTCGCCTCGGAGCTCCTCCACCTTGCCCTCGAGAGGCAGGTCGTCGAGCGCGCCGAGGTCGAGCGACCGCACCTCGTGCCCGTCGGCCACGAGTCGGCGGGCGAGGTGCAGGCCGAGAAAACCCGCACCGCCGGAGATGGCCCAGACCACGGAGAGAACCTACGCACTCCCGTTCCTGGGGCGCCACTGGAGTGCGACACCGGAGGGCACAGTGCTCTTTGCACGTTATTCGTACTGCAGGGCTTGGAGAACGTTCAGGCGGGCGGCGCGCCTCGCCGGCAGGATCGCCGCGACCACGCCGACGACCACGGCGACGATCGCGAACGCGATGAGCGGCTGGAGCGGGATCGAGAAGCGCACGTCGAACTGCTCCAGCGCTTTGATGACGAGCGCGGCCAGGAAGATTCCGAGCGGCAGTCCGATCGCAGCGCCGATCAGTGCGGTGATCACGCTCTCCGTGCCAATCATGGTCCGTGCCTGCCAGCGGGTCATGCCAACGGCCCGCAGCATTCCGAGCTCGCGCGTCCGCTCGAAGACGGCCAGCGCGAGCGTGTTGATCATCCCGAAGATGCTGATGATCACGGACAGCGCGAGGAGCACGTAGAGCATCGTCAGGAACTGGTTGAACTCCTCGTCCTGCTCGGTGATCCAGGCTTCGCGCGTCTGCACCTTCGCGTCGGGGAAGGTCGCGAGCGCCGCCTCGAGCGGCTTCTCCGCCTGCTCGGTCGGATCGCCCGGAACGTTGATGAACGTGAACTGGTTCCGCGGCCGGTCGTGGAGCTTGTCGAACGCGGCCTTCGAGATGCTCACCGTGCCGAGCAGCTGGTAGAAGGGCGGGGGATCGTAGGTCGCCTTGACCTCGAGCGTTGTCGCCCTGCCCGAGCCGGAGAGAAACCGGAAACGGTCTCCGATCACGAGGTTGCGATCCTCGGCGAAGTCCTTGTCGACGATGGCGCCGAACTCGCCGAGATCCTGGAGCGCGGCGTCGGAGCCGTCGGCCCAGTCGAACTTGTAGACAGATGAGATCCGGTCCGGCTCGATGCCCGTCACGTACTTGTCCGTGTTGGCGACCTTGCCGACCTCGGAGCGGACGCTCGTGGCCAGCTCGATCCCCTGCGCGCTTTCGGCTGCGTCGCCGGCACCCGAGACGAACGGCGTGAAGCCGTCCTGCGAGGTGACGACGAAGTCGGCAGCGATCTGCTCCTCGATCGCGCCGCGGTTCGACGCCTTCATGCTGTTGGAGAGCACGGCGACGAAGGTGACGAGCGCCAGGCCGATCATGAGGGCGGCCGCGGTGGCGGCGGTACGACCCGGATTCCGGAGCGTGTTCCTCCGCGCCAGGAAACCCGAGATCCCGGTCAGCTTCTCACCGGGAACGCCGACCAGCGCCGCCAGTGGACGGACGAGCTTCGACGAGATCATGGCGACTCCGACGAACAGGAGCAACACGCCCACG